>Ga0207046_10107_pt1 | contig 23682 bp, 26 predicted proteins | sample Alteio_BWMinCont_66_FD_153303 | JGI IMG/M metagenome (GOLD analysis project Ga0207046, IMG submission 153303) | Enriched cells from forest soil in Barre Woods Harvard Forest LTER site, Petersham, Massachusetts, United States -... | ecosystem: Environmental > Terrestrial > Soil > Temperate forest >...
AATAGAAATGCTAATTTAGTAAAAGCAGGTGCCGTAACACAACAGGTTACAGATGATAGCAAGTTTGCTTTTGAGTCTTTGCAAAATGATGTATTGGCTTCTGATGCCGGGTTAAAGCAACAAGATGCTAAGGTTAGCGAATTGCAAGCAGATATTAATTATTACGAAAGAGTAATTGATAAAAAGAAAATTAAAGCACCTGCCAATGGTAAAATACTTTCGGTTGATGTGAGACTTGGAAACAATGTATTAGCTTCTCAATCGGTTGGTGATTTTGCTCCTGATGGGCCGCTTATAGCTATTACAGAAGTGGATGAGTTGTTTGCTACCAAAATAGCCGTTGGTATGAAAGCCTATATACGTCCGCAAGGACAGCTTGATACACTTGCTACCGGAAAAATTTATTTAACCTCTCCGTATCTCATAAAGAAAACTCTTTTTTCTGATGATGCTACTAATATGGAAGACAGAAGGGTGAGAGAGGTTCGGGTGTTATTAGATAAGAGTGATAAAGTGCTAATTGGCAGTAGGGTTGAATGCGTTATTCTTTTAAAATAAATATAGATGCTAAGTACTATAAAAACAGCTTTATTATTTATTAAGTTTGATAAACCAAAATCAATTGGTGCTTTGGCAGGCACTATCATGTCTGTTTTTTTAATAGGACAACAGTGTGGTATTTTTATTTTTCTTATCAATGCCATGTCAAGCGTTGTAAGAAATAATCATGAATATGTATGGGTAGTAGATAATAAAACAACCAATGCAAATGCGCTTGCTCAATTAGATACAAGAGTTGGTAATGAATTATTGAGCGTAGAAGGAGTAGAAAAGGTATATCCTTTTGTGATGGTGGCCGGTGCAGCTAGGTTTACGAATGGAACTTCGGCAGGACTAACTTTGATAGGTGTACAGGTTCCTGATTTTGCAGGAGGCCCCTGGAATTTATTTGAAGGAAAAAAAGAAGTTATGTTAGAAGACAATGCTATCATTACTGATTATTTTGATAAGAAAGCATTGGGTGGTGTTACATTAGGTGAGTATTTTGAGATTAACGGCCATAAGGTTTTTAATGCAGGTTTAACCAAAGGTGTAAGGGCTTTTGGCGGTGGGGTTTATTCTTTTACGACTATTGAACGGGCAAGATACTTAGGCAATATGCCCATAAATAAAGCCAGTGCTTTTCTTGTAAAAATAAAAAAATCGGAACACGAAGAGCAAGTAATTGCAAGAATAAATAATAGCATTAATGGTGTAAAGGCATGGAATAGTGGTGACTTTGCCAAAGAAACTATATTAACTGTATTAAAAAGCTCGGGCATTGCTATTTCTTTTGGAACATTGATTTTGTTTGCACTTATTGTTGGCTTTGTTATTATTGGTTTAACGCTTTATTCATCGGCGATTGATAGAATAAAAGATTATGGAACTTTAAAAGCTATTGGAGCAACCAATGCTTACATCAGGAATTTAATTATTACACAAGCTTTAATATTTGCTGTAGCAGGCTTTGCTATTGGTACTTTGTTGGTAGAAGGATTTAGAAATGGCTTGGCAAAAGCGGGAACTTTGTTTGATTACCCCTTATGGTTAAGAGGTGTATTCTTTTTGTTAACGTTAATGATTGCCTTATTTGGTAGTTCATTTGCTATCAGAAGGATTAGAAAACTGGAGCCTGCACAAGTATTTAGAGGTTAAAAAAAATGAGAATAATGAAACAAATAGTAATAGTTTTTCTGTTAGGTTCTATGTTTGTTGACGGACAAAGTAATCAGGCTATGCTATCTTTAAACGATGCCATTCAGAAAGCCTTAGTAAACAGATATGATTTAAAAATACAAAAAACAAGTACAAAGATTACAGAGAAACAACTTAGTGAAGTTGGTACACGTAGCCTACCACAAGTATCTTCTGACCTTGATGTACGTTATAATAGTCAGTTACAAACCAATATACTGCCTGGCAGTATTTTGGGATCTCCAAATGCTCCTAATAAGGAAGTTCAATTTGGTACAAAATATAATACGCTTTGGAGTTTAAACTTAAATCAACAACTATTTAATCCTGTAAATCTTTCTGATAGGAAGATTGCAAACATTCAATCTGAATATCAAAGGCAAAATGAAAAGCTAACTGAAATAAATATCAAACAAGATGTAACCGAAGCTTATTTCACTACGCTTTTATGGAAAGAGAAAGTAGATTTATCGGCCGAAAATGTGAAACGTGCACAAGAGGTTTACCAGGTTACACAAAATCAATTAAGTAATGCACAAGCTACCCAATACGATGTTCAGCGAAATTTAATAGATGTTGAAAACGCTAAGGCAACGGATGAGCAAAACAAAAACAATTACAAATTATCTATTAATGACCTTCTTTATAAAATATCTGACGACTCTATTAAGAATCCAATACTAACTGATAAGATTACCGATTTTATACAGGCTTTTAGTTTGATACCAAAAGATAATGAAGAAATAAAAAGGACAGAGCTTACTCAGGAAAAAATACAATTAGAGATTTATAAACTGAATATGAAGAAGCAAAGTTTAACCTATCTACCTACACTTTCGGTATACGGTAATTATTCTTTACAATATTTGAATAATGATTTCACACCTTTTACATCAAAAAACTGGTATCCGTTTAACTACTTTGGCGTAAAAGCCAGTATCCCTATTTTTGACGGGGGCTTAAAAGCAAAAACACGTCAGGAATATGAACTCAGGTCTGAGATGTCTAAATTTAATTACAACAAACTTAGCAGAGATTTTAAGCAAGAAGTACAAAGTACACAAACAGCTTTAAATAATGCGTTGAGTGATTTAACCTACCAGAAAAAGAATTTATCATTAATTGAAGACCTTTATAAGATAGATACCGAACGACTAAAAAACGGGGCTATTAAGCAAAGTGATCTTACAACGACATATTATACTCTGCAACAAACACAAACCAATTACCTTAATTCGGTTTACAATTATTTGGTTGCAGTAGTCAGGTATAAAAAGGCAGCCGGATTGCTCTAAATTTTTTTGTTAATTCTTAATTATTGCATTAGCCACAAGATATTTGATAATCAGCTCTTTTTGTTCATCGTTGAATTGATTACCGCCGTTTTTGTTTTGCATTTTGTTAACGATGCGAGACCATTGTGAAGCCGGATAGCCCCTTGGGTTTGCGTCATCCAGTGTATGGCATTTACTGCAAGCCGTTCTCCAAGCTATTTCTTCGGGACTGGGAGTAACTGTTGCGGCCGCTTTTTTGGATGTACTGCAGCCATCTGATAAAATACATGGCAGTATAACGACGCATAAACCTAACATTATCCGGTAAAACTTGCGCGCTGTTTTTTGCATTTTTTCTGATGCGAATATATGTAGAATTTCAATCTGACTGTGCACCAAAACCTCTTTGACTTCCCATTGAGTTGTTAAAAAATTCTTCGGATTTTGGATTAGAATTAACTTAACCGTAATGTATTTGAGCATCAAATGTATTATTTTAGCTGCTCAAATTATTTCAGATGAAAAAAACAATTATCACTTTATCGCTTGTATTTGGACTTTCGTTTTTTGCCGATGCTACTATCAGCCAGATTCGTTGGGGAACTACTACAGATCCACTTAATGGGTTAACTCTAACCTGGAGCAGTACCGGTACTGCTGATTCTGTAAAATGGGGTTATACTTCATCTTACGAAAAAGGAAGCATTAAAGGAACCCGCCGTACGGGTTATGTATCGGGAACCTATTTTTTTAAATATGTTTTTCCTACTGTAACTGCCAATGCAACTATTTATTATAAACTATACGATTCAAATGCTCATACTTGGGGATCAGCCGGTACATATACTACTGCACCTCCTATGAATACAAATGCTTTCACCTTTTGTTCTATGGGTGATTGCCGGGATTATCCTTCGGTTCTTACTTCTGTTACCAATTTGGCTATAGCCCGCCACCCCACCTTTACATTGTTTAATGGAGATCTTACCGTTGCAGGCAATTCCAGTTCAGAATATAATACTTTCTTTAGTGCTGTAAGCGGATTTTTACCCAATAATCTTGTTTTTCATGCAATGGGTAACCACGATGCAACAGACACAACGCTGTTCACTAATCTTTGGGATTTACCGAGAGCCAATGGTTCTAATCTGTATTATTCATTTACATATGGCAACTGCCTGTTTATTACTATAAACACCAATGATGCCGGTAATGCCAATCAGTTTACATGGTTGAAAAATACACTTGCGGCTGCCAATAGTAACCCTGCTATAGTTTGGAAAATTGTTTCTTGTCATCATTGTTTTTTTACTGATGGAGCTCACTCAGGCGATATGAATTCTTATCGCTCTACTGTATGGAAAGCTTTTGATGACTATGGGGTAGATTTTGTACTTACGGGACATGACCATAATTATCAACGCTCTTTTCCTGTCAACCTTAATGTGAGCTCTACTACACCCGTTACCACTTTTGGAAGTCAGGCAGGTCAGGGTAGATGTGAGATTGTTTCGGGAGGAGCCGGAGCAGGTTTGTATACACAATCATCTACACCTGATGCATGGGCTATAAATATTTTTAATAGCACCTATAACTATGCTTATTTTAGTGTGAATGGTTGCGAAATAAAAATGACAGCATATAACAGTTCGAATACATTAATTGATTCACTTACATTCAATAAGTCTTCTTCTCCATCGTGCAATAGTACAACCGGTATAAAAATGGGAAATAGTGCCAGTTCAAAAAGCCTGAATATATTTCCTAATCCAACTTCAAAAAACTTTACGCTACATTATTCTTCTGTTTACAGCGGCGATTTGTTGGTTAGGATTACTGACATAAACGGCCGCGAAATTACCAGCCGGAAAGCTGTGAAAGATACAGGTGATTTGGAATTGCAATTTGACACATCCACTTATCCTGCCGGAAATTATTTTGTAAGCGTTACCGGCGGCGGAAATAGCGAGAAAAGCGTACTTGTAATTAGTAAGTAAGATTACTTAAAAAAAATGAAAAACAACAAAGCCACTTTTAAAGTGGCTTTGTTGTTTTAAAGAATGTTTGTATTGGGTAACCATAAAAGTTTTTTGTTATTAGTAATGAAGATGTGGTAAATAAGAGGTTGGTTATTGTTAGAAATTAACTTGTAATTTATTTATTTTTATCAGTTGCCTTCTTTTCTTTTTCGGTGGCTTTGGTATTTATTTTCTTTTCGGCAGCTTTATCACTTTCTTTTTTTTCATCTACTTTATCTTGTGCAGCATTTTCTTTTTTCTTAAAGTAACCTCTTAAAAGAAAATTGTGGCTTGCCGCATTCATGTTTTGTTTAAAGCCACCTGCGCCCTGTTTAATATTAACCATTGCTGCATTAACCTCATTTGCCATAACACTATCCATTAACAATCTGCCTATAGTTCCTTTTCCATCACGTATGCTACCCATAACTACTGCTAGGTCTTGCGTTATAAGCGCTGCATTATCAGCTGTAACTTTTATTTTTCCTAAAATATCATCCATGCTTACTGTTTTGGCTGTGGCAATAATATCGTTATCAATTACAGATGGTTGTCCTGCTGGCCCAGGAATTATTGTTACAATTTGATTTCCCATCAGCCCATCTGAACCTATAAGTGCTTTGGCATTTTTTTTCATAAATTTTCTTGTTTCATCTCTGATTATCATATCAACCTTTACAGTAGTATCTGTTATTTGTTGGATGTCTTCAACCACACCCACATTAATGCCCGTAAAGCGCACGTTGTTCCCAACTTCAAGCCCATTTATATCTTTAAAAATACCACTTACGCGAAATGTATTATTAAATAATTGCTGCCGCTTACCTATAAAATAAATGCCTGCAATAAGCAATACTAAAGTTGAGGAAACAAATATTCCAAGTTTTACTTTATTTCCTGTTGTGTTTTTCATGATTTTATTTTTAACTTTTATTTAAAAAATGAGTTTACTGATTCTTCCGGTGATTCTGATAGTTCTTTAAAAGTTCCTTCGGCAATGCATATTCCACCTTTAAGAACTACCATTTTATTTGCTGTAATACGCGCACACTCTATATCGTGTGTGATAATAATTGATGAGGCATTATATTTTTTTTGTATATCTAAAATCAAATGGCTAATTTCTTTAGACGTAATGGGGTCTAAACCGGTTGTGGGTTCGTCATACAAAATAATTTCGGGTTTTAAAATTAATGTGCGGGCTAAACCTACTCGCTTTCTCATGCCACCTGAAAGCTCGGAAGGCATTTTATCAATGGCATCTTCTAAGCCAACACTTTTTAAAGTTTCTAAAACCAATTCATCAATCTCTTCTTGTGGTTTTTTTCTTAAGTCGCGTAAGGGAAATTCAAGATTTTCTCGTACCGTCATTGAATCATACAAGGCGGCACTTTGAAATAAAAAGCCAATTTTTTTTCGTAACACATTCAATTCTTCGTTTTTCAATTCGATAATATCTTTGCCAAGTATAACTACTTTGCCTTCATCGGGCTCAAGTAAACCAACCAAACATTTTATAAGTACTGATTTGCCACTACCTGATTTGCCAAACACAACCATGTTTTGACCCTGTTCAATTTTTAAACTAATATCTTTAAGCACTTGGTTAGTACCGAATGATTTTTTTAAATGTTCTATTTCTACAACTGTTTCCATTTTTTATTTAGTAAAAAGACTGGTTAATTGAACAGCAACCATATCAATAATAAAAACCAGTAATGATGAATAAACGACAGCCATGTTAGAAGCTTTACCAACGCCTTCGGTTCCTTTATCGGCATTATACCCTTTATAACAACTAATTAACCCAACTGCAAAGCCAAAAAAAAACTGTTTTAATAATAGCCGGAAAAACATCTGAAAAGGTAAGTTTATCGAACACTTGTAAAAAAAACAAATGAAAATTTACATCGCCTTGTAAATTGACCCCTAAATACGAGCCATAAAGCGAAATAGCATCGCCGGCAATAACTAATACGGGTAGCATAAAAGTTGCAGCTAAAATGCGCGTAACTATTAAATATTTAAACGGATTTATTCCGGAAACCTCCATAGCATCAATTTGCTCGGTTACTTTCATCGAAGCTAATTCGGCACCAATGCCCGAGCCGACTTTACCCGCAAATATTAAAGCGGTAATTACGGGACCAACTTCGCGAACAATTGAAACCGCCACCATAGCCGGTAACCAAGATTCGGCACCAAACTCAGCAAGTGTTGGCCTGGATTGGATGGTTAAAACTAATCCCATAATTAAGCCGGTAATGGCCACTAAGGGAAACGATTTGTAACCTATTAAATACGCTTGTTTAATGAGTTCTTTAAACTCGTATCTAGGTTTAACGGCTTCTTTAAAAAAACGAAACGTAAACATAGTTAGGTCGGCTATCTCTATAAAAAAACCTTTCAGTGCCTTAATATGTGTGTGCTCGGAAAGATTAGCGATCTTTTCTGCTATTGCTTTGTTTTCTATTTTTAAATTAATGGCCATACTTTTTTATAAAAAAATTAGTTTAGGTATCTTCTAAGTATCCAGGCAGTTGTTTCGTGATGTTCCATTAAGCCTGTTAAAAAATCAGCTGTACCGGCGTCTTTATTTTTTTCGGCACAATCACTAATGTCATTGCGTAGTTCAATAATAATGGTTTCGTGATCTTTAAGTAATTCCTTTAGCATCTCTTTAGAAGAATCATATTTTCCTGGGTGTTCTTTAATAGTAGCCAGTTTTGAAAACTCTTGCATGGTGCCAATGGTTTTGTGACCTAATTTACCAATGCGTTCGGCTATTTCATCAATGGCTTCTTCTAAGGCTTTGTATTGTCCTTCGAATAGTTTATGCAGTTCCATAAAACTTTCGCCGGTAACGTTCCAATGGAATTTTCTGGTTTTTATGTACAGGGTCATTTCGTTTGATAGCACAGTAGCTAAAACGACTGCGGAGTTTTTTAAATTTTTGTCGGAAATTCCGATTTGTGTTTTCATGTTTATTTATTTTTAGGTTTAGATTTTATTTTTTATGAGAGAAGGTTTCGACATCCCCGGAACATTATTTCCGAGCAGAAAGCCCCATGGTTTTAAAGGTTCTATATGATCGAAAACAACTTTTATAATAGCCGTTAAGGGAATAGAAAGAAACATGCCCGGCACACCCCACAAAGCACCACCGAGTAACACTACAATAACGGATACTAATGCGTTGATTTTTACTTTAGAGGCAACAATTTTGGGAATTAAATAATGGTTATCAATAAACTGAATTAAAATATATGCGCCTAAAACCAACAAGGCATACATTGGTGATTTTGTTGCCAAAGCAATTAGTATAGGTAAAGCCACAGCTATAATGCCCCCTATATAAGGTATAACATTTAGTATGGCGCCAATAAGTCCTAACAAAATGGCATAATCAATGCCAATTAGTAATAGGCTAACGGAGTTTAAAGTGGCTACTATTAAACCTTCAATTAAAAGCCCGATTAAATAACTCCTTATAATTTTTTTGGTGGCTCGAAGCACTTCGTTTACATCGGCATGTACATTAGCATTAAAAACTTTATGTATAAACTCTAATAATAACGGTTGGTAAAACAGTATCATAAAAATGTACACGGGTATCAAAACCAAAATAATAAGTACGCTTCCTGTATTTATAATTGTTTGCTCAACAACAGAAACGGCTGTATTTAGCATTTCGATATTTTTTGCCGCAAGCCATAAATTTATTTTTCGTGGGCTAATATTAAAGGTAGCAGAAACCCATGCGATGGACTGTTCTAATAAATGTTGAAAGCTTGCGATTAATTTGCCAAATGAATCGCTGAACTGCATTACTTGTTGAGATAATAAAATAGTAAAAAGTACAGTAGCCAGGCTGCCAAGTGAAACCGTAAGTGTGATAGCAATTACCCTGTTTATTTTTTTTTGGGTAAAAAAATCCACAACTGGACTTAACACAACAGCAATAATGGTTGAGTATATTATGGGCACAATAATTTTTTGTGCAATAAACAACATAGCTATAAAGGCAAACAAGCCAATAAAAACAAGCGATGTTTTTACGTAAAAAGGGGCTTTAAATTCTATTTTCATACAGATTACTAAAACACTTCTCCTAAATTGATAAATAGACCATTAGAACCGTTTAAACCAAAAGCATAATCAATACATACATTGGTGTTTGAATGTTTATTTATTTTTACACGAATGCCTGTGCCAACCGCGGGATATATAGTTTGAAATTTATTGCTGGGCCAATCGGTTACTGATTGCGCATTGGCAAACACCACGCCGCCTAAAAAACCATTACGGGTTATGCTGAAACGATATTCTGTTTCTACATACAATAAATTTTTACCTCTGAACCTACTTTGTATATAACCCCTACCCATGTTTGAGTAAGCGTCCCAAGCAGTACTGGGTAAATCAAGATAGGGGACGTTGCCGTTAAACGTGAACCAATTGTAGCTCCAAAAAGCAAGTATGTTATCTGAATTAACGAAAGGTTTAAAATATCGTCTTAAATCTATTGTAAGTGACCGATAATTATGGTCGCTGCCTAAAAAAGTAGAATTGGGACAAAATGCAACATTCCAATATGCAGCTTCCGATGGGTTTATAGAATTTTTTCTACTATCGTATAAGGCATTTAAAGACACACCAGATGATACCGATTTTTTGTTTAAACCATATTTTTTAAAATCGCTTACTTGGCCGTTTGCATTTCCTGCTTCTGTAACGTTCCAATGATAATTTAAATTATAAGCTGCTCCAACATATATTGCTGTATTAAATAGATGCTTTAATACAGCCTCATGAATAATTATATTTGAGTAGTTTAATCTATCTGAGTTTTGTAAAGAAGTGTGTCCGCCTAAACCATATGTATATTCTGGATACATGTAATAGCGCCAATCGCCCAATAAATTATAGTTGTTTTTCTTTGTCCATATATTAGACAGGATGGGCAAAATGATTTGATTATTTTGTGTGTAACCAATACTGAAGTTTACGGCCGATAGCTTAGTGCTTTTTTCGTTATCGGCATAAAAGGCCGCATTTGCCGCCACTACAACCGCAAGCTTTGTTACTAAAGAATAGCCTGCAGCAGGTAACACAGCCATATGCAATTTACCTGCTTTTTTAGTTGGTGTGCATGAATCTTTAACCGGTTTTTTAATAACCATTCTGTATAAATCAACTATATCAAATTCTTCACTTTCTTTTTCGCATTGATCCAAACTATCTTTTTTAGAAAGATAATTTGGATTGGATTGAGCGAATATATTTGATGCGAATAAAAACATACATATAAATAGTTTTATGCTTGCATTATATAACCTAAAATAAAAGATATAAGTGCGCACAAAAGTTAACTAGGGGTTTATATTATTGATTTAGTAACTTGAAAAGTTCTTTAAGGTTAGGTGACAAAATAATTTCAATTCTTCTGTTTCTTGCTTTTCCATCTACTGTGGCATTATCGGCTACCGGATAAAACTCAGCTCTTCCGGCTGCAATAACAGTACGTGGGTCTACTTTATAATCAGTTGTTAAAATACGAACAATAGAAGTTGAACGAGCTACACTTAACGACCAGTTGTCTTCATATTTACCACTTACGGGTACATTATCTGTATGCCCTTCAATCATAACACTTATATCTGAAGTTGTGTTTAAAACAGAAGCTAATGTTTGTAAGGCCTCTTTTCCTTTTGGATCAACCACAGCACTTCCCGACTTAAATAATAGTTTTTCCTGAAGTGATACATATAACCTGCCATCTTTTAACTCTACACTTAATTCGTCGGGTTTAAAATTTATCAAAGCATCTGCTATTGTTTTTTTAAGTTTAGAAAGGATGTCTTTTTGCGATTGAATAAGGTTTTGCAAATCTTTTAATCGTTTGGCTTGCTCGGCAATGGTCATTTTTGAATTTTCTATGGTAGTTTGAGAGCTTGTAGAAAGGTTTGATAGGTTTTTTTGTATTTCCAGTTTTTCGTTTTCTAAGTCAGCTACCTTAGCATTACAACCATACAAACTGGTATGTGTATCTAGACTATCTCTTTGTAAAACAGTTACTCTTTTTTGTTCTGCATGAAATTTCTTTTTAGAAACGCATGAAGAAAACGCGATAGCGATACTTAAGGACATTACAATGTATTTTTTCATAATTGGTTGTTTAGATTGGTTTAATTGTTTTCTTTTTTCATTTTATTGTTTGGATTATTTAGAGAAATATTCTTTCACAAAAGCGTGTTGTTGATTTTCAGTCATTTTATCAGCCGGTTTTGTTTCGATTTTTATTTTTTCAAAACGATTATCTGCTCGTAAAACATGTAACAATTCTACTTTAGCATCCGTAGGTCCGAATAAAATTACAGCTTCGTGATTTTTTATTGCCTCACCAAGTTCTTTATAATAATCAGCTTGCTCATGCTGTTCTTTATTATGCATTAGGTTTTCGCTTTTGCCCAAACTATGTTCTTTAGCCTGGTGTGTAAATTTTGAGGTTATGGTTTTTGTTACCATAGCATCTGTTGTAAATTCTATTAGATTAGCAGTTGAGTGATCCATCCAAATGCCTAATTTTTTTGTTTCGGTCATATCGTTTTTATTAAAAGTTTTTTTGTTTGGTTTATTTCTAAAGTGGTCTCCTGCCTTGTATAACTCGCAGTATTATAGCAATAATGGCTATAACTAATAATATATGTATAATGCCGCCGGCACTATAACCTATAAAGCCAATGGCCCAAATAATTATTAGAATTACTGCAATGGCATAAAGTAAATTTCCCATGGTTTTTATTTTTTAATTGTTATTATTAATTGATTGTTTTATTATGGTGTTTGTGTTTTTAATATTGAACCATGTGAAACTCTATTCTGTCGTTGCCGTCAAAATAATAGTACCAAAATGCTTTGTTCTCTAACTTTAAAATTGTTAGCGTGCGCGATTCCTGATGGCTTATTCCGGTTAATCTGATTTCCGTATCGCTGTTTTGAAAAGCCCACACTCCTGTACCCGAAAGATTTCCCCACGAATATGAGTAGTTTCCATTCTCTGTATATGTTTCAGTGTAACCTGCCATTAAGGAAGTATAATCCGTTCCATTCTTCAGGTAATTTTCTACTCTCCAAGTGTTGGCAACTCTTCCTGTTCTTGAATAAAAATTAATGAGTGGCCCATCCGGATATTTTTTACAACTCTGAACTAATGGCATCATAGTTATAGCAAGTAGTGTAAGTATAATTGATATTTTTTTTATTTTTTTCATTTTGTGTTGCGTTTGTGTGGTTGGTTATTATTATGGTTTATTAAAATGTAGTGCCAAACCAAAGGTTGATATGCCTGTAGATAAGTCGAGAAACAAACCTGCCTTTTGATTTAAATGATACTCTCCTCCTATGTGCATGGCAACATACAATGGGCTTGCGGTTTGGTAAGCCCCTACGTTTCCGTTGTATCCGTTTTCCCAGGTAACAGTTCTAAAAGAATAACCAACCGAAGTAGCTACATATAAATCCCATTTTGGGTTAACGTGCAATAATTGGTCAAAATAATAGGTGCCCTTTACGCCAACAGGAATAATTGTTTCGCGGTAGTTATAATAATGATATGATGGGTCGTAGTTTGGTTTGCCCGGATTGCCCCAAAAGTAACTATCCTGAAAGGTAGATGCACCAATAAAAGGGGCAAGGGTAAAGTTTTTGAATATGTCAAACTCATAATTAATTGTTGCGCCAGGCGCAAAAAAACCAACATAACCGTAATAACTAATGCCAGCGCCTAGGTTTAATGTGTTACCATATCTTTCGGCCGGTTTTCCTTTAACGTCTATTACGTAATCGGGTTGTTGTTGCTCTTGAGCTGATATTTCATAACTTACTAAACTTAATAAGCATATTGTTTTTAAAAATAAATTTTTCATGTTTTTGATTTTTTTAAATTGTTTATACTTATTTTGTTATTTGTATAACCTATACCCAACAGTTACTTGCAACCAAACGTTTTTGTACCTTGGTGTGTAAGAAGAACCATCTCCGTTATTGTTTTGTAAATCCCAACAAGCTTTACCTGAAATAATAAAGTGATCTATATTGATATCGATGCCAAACACGGCACCAAAAATATTTTTTCGAGCATTATCGTTTTTAAAGGCTTGGTTTTGTGCAATTTCGTTTGCACCAAATACAAACACATCTTTTTGATGTAATAAGTATGAGTACTGTACACCACCCAAAAAGGTTATAAATTCAGCAGGTTTAAATTGTAACTGCAAAGGGATGTCTAAATAAGATGTGGTTCTGGTATCGGAGTATGTGCTACCCAACAAAGTGCCGGTTGATTGATATCCTTTTTGCGAAAACAATATTTCAGGTTGAAAACCTAAATATTTGCCAATTGGTATAGCTACAAAAGCACCACCCGCGAAACCCATTTTAGGATTAGCTTTAAAATTTTCTCCGCTGGCATCATACACATTAGATACGTTTGCACCGGCTTTTGCACCAACTACGAGTTTTTTTTTCTCTCATCGTCAACATCTTGTGCTTTACTGATATTTATCAAAGAGATAAATAAGGATGTTGCTATTATTATTGATTTTTTCATCTTCTTTTTATTAAAACTTATTTAATTATTTTTATTTTTTTGAATGCTCAGATGTAAGGTCTCTTAACGATTCGCCCATTTCATCCATTCCTTTTGTGAAATCGGCTTTAAATAATTCCCATTTCTCTTTTCCATCAGCTTTATAGTCATCCATTCTTTTTTTCATATCTATATTTTTTTGCTGTAGGGCCATTATTTTTTTGTTGTAATCGGCTTTAGCTTCTTTTTTTTCGTTTGCAACTCTTGTTTCAAACTCAGCCATGCTTTTTTCATTAGCGGCTATTTTTTCGTCTGTTTCTTTTCGGTAACTTTCTATGTCTGTTACATATTCTTCCTGAGCCTCGTCTAAATCTTTATTTGCTTGGCTTAGGTTTATTTGTGCTTTTTCTACTTTTTCGGCAGATGTTTCACAACCTGTTAAAATAGCACCTACTATAAAAGTTAGAGCGGCTGTTTTTAAAATTTTATTTTTCATTTTAATTGCTGGTTTAAATTGATTTTTTATACTATTTGATTTACAATTCGGAAATAACTTTTTGTATTTCGGCTTTTGTTTTACCTAGTTTGGTTTGAAGTCTGCCAAGCATTTCATCTTGTTTGCCTTCTACTAATAATAAATCACTATCTGTTAGCAAGGCAAATTTTTGTTTTAATTTTCCTTTTGTTTCGTTCCAACTTCCTTTTAACTCTGTCAAATTTTTCATTTCATTTTTTTTATTTTGTGAAGTAATTTTCACCTTACAAAGGTGCTTAACTGAAAGGCCTTTGTTGTTACATGATGAGTTTAAAACGTTACATCATTCACATATTTTGCTTTGGAGTTTTTATACAAAAAGAAACCCATTACAAAACTGTAATGGGTTTCTTTTTATAATTAGTGATTATTTATTGTTGAGCAACCAGTTTACCTGACTGTATTGTTTTATTACTATTGTTTATTATTTTATAGAAATAAATGCCTGATGAAAAATTACTTGTTTCAAGTGTAGTTACTTGTTTGGTAATCGGTAAACTCATTACCTCTGCGCCTAAAAAATTATATATTTTTAATTCGCAGTTATTGATTTGTGATGCATCATTTATATTAATTGTTGCTGAAGCACTAAACGGATTTGGATAAATGGTAGCTACTTTAGGTGTTATGCCATAAGCTGCAATGCCTGATGTTTGACAACCACTAGTGCTTGGTATTTTTACTGAATCGGCTACAGTGTGTACAGCGCCTGTGGTTGATAAAATTCTGCCATTAAGTTTAACGCCTTTAGATAAGCTGATAGCACCATTGTTTGCAATAAGAGTTCCGTTAAAAACAGAATAGTCGTTTATGCTAACTGCACCATTTATATCCCAATATACATTTTTTGCTTGTGTGCCATTAGTTAAAATTACTTTTGAGAAAGTGCTTGTAGCAAATGCACCAAATACTTGGATAACAAACACTGCATTAGCATTACCCATACCGTTTAAATAAAGGGTATCGGTAAAAGTTACAGCACTATTCATAATATATGTGTGTGGTGTAAGTACTAAGTTTCTTCCGAATTTTGGAGGATACATTAATTCAATATCAGTAGGAAGTGTATTTAAATAAGTAAAAACGGTTCCTAAATCTGCAGCACATTGTGATGTAGAACCATCGGCAATGGGGTGAACCTTACCTGTTACTTTTAACGTATCGTAACCTGTTGTTAAACCAACATTAGTACCAACATCGCCTGTAACAACTGTTACGGTATCGCCGTTTGTAACCGGACCATCGGCAGAAAAAATTGCATAACACGCTGTAGATGCAAGTGCCGGAGCTGTAGGGCCTGTCAGTAAAAGACTTCCACAACCAACCGGTATATAAACCATTGAGCCATCAACACTAACAAGACCAGAGGTAGAAAGTGCTCTTCCTTCAAGTGTATCGTTTGTGTTTAAACTAATTGCCCCGTTGTTTGCAATAACTGTTCCTCTCATGGTTGTACCTGCAGCCATGCCTACAGCACCTTCAACTTTCCAATATACATTACATGCTAATGCGCCATTAATTAACTTAACTTTTGCATTAGTTCCTGTAGAAAGAGGGCCCGAAATTTGGAAAATAAAGACTGCATTAGGGTGCCCTTGGGCATCTAACGTTAAATCTAAGTTTAGCGTAGTTGCACCGGCAACAGAATATACGCCTGCAAAAAGAGCTTGTCCGTTTCCTAAAGAAGGCGCAGGAAACATAGTGGGAGTAGCGCTATTTAATTGGTTATATAACGACAATAAATCGGCTGCGCACTGCCCGCTTGCACCATCTTGATCATGTATGTTTCCGTTTACGTTTACAAAAACAGTAGTAGAACCGCTGTTTGTTCCTATGTTGCCAGTTAATTGCGAAACTCCGGTTATGTTTACTGCACCTACAGAAGTAAATAGAGCAAAATCGGATACTGTGCCTGAATTAATTGTTTGCCCAAAATTTGATTTTGGAAACAATAGAATAGCTGTTGTTATGCCAAGTAATAGTTTTGTTTTCATTTTGATCTTATTAAGTGTGAATAAATTTTCACGATACAAAGATGCGTTTCGTGGAGAGGGAATGTATTACACAAGCTTTTAAATAAGTTACATTATTCACTTATCTGATTCACTACTGTTATTTTATAGGCATAAAAAAAGCGTTGTTTATTAAACAACGCTTTTCTATTAATTATTAAACGGTTATTGTTTTGTGATGGCGTTACCAGACATAGCTACTGCACTAGTTCTTGCTAAAGCTCTGCCATCAATGCTGGCTCCTGTATCGAAAGTGATAGATTGCATAGCCATAACAGTTCCTTTAAAAACAGAAGTGGTTCCGAAGGTTGCTGAACTGCCTACTTGCCAAAAAATGTTAGAAGCTAAAGCGCCGCCGCTGAGAATAACCTGGCGTCCTGATGTTGTAGTAAGCGTAGATGCTATTTGTATGATAAAAACAGCATTTGCATTTCCTTTTGCGTCGAAGGTTAAATCACCTGATGAAATGGCAAGTGATGAAGTAGATTTATATAAGCCGGGGGTAAGTGTAAGTCCACCTATGTTACCAGATAAGGTGACTATATCTGTACAAGTTCTTCCTGCTGCATTATTATAAGCAGTAGTTAAATCTAGCTTTGCCTGAGCAGCTATTGGATCGTTTATATGTTGCGTGCCAACTAAAACACCGGGAGGAAATCCGCCGACCGAAGAACCGGGACTTAGACCTAAATCGCCGTTAATGTTTGTTGCACCTGTACTGCTAATTGCAGAACCTGCCAATATTGCAAAGGTAGATGCGCTGGCAAGAGATATACTAGTTTGTACTGTGGTTTGAGTAGGAATAACTACAGGGTTAGGGGTTGTTGTAACAGGTGTTGTTGTACTTTTTTTGCACCCCGCTACTAAAGCGATAGATGCTAAAGCAAGTGTTGTTATTACGTTTTTTGTTTTCATGATTTTTACTTTTAATCTCCGTTACTGCGGTACAGGCGTGAAATAATTTTCACAGGGCAAAGGTGCGGCTCTTTATAGGTGAAATTGTTATATACTATTTTTATAGATTTACATTATTCACACATGACTTTTTTATGAGTTAGATATATAAGAGGAAATAAACGCAAAAAGCAACTCACTTTAAAATGAGTTGCTTTTTTACCTAAATGAAAAACAATATTTAATTGTTTAAAGCATGATGTTTTACATCTTCTTTTTGGTGCTCATTTGCTAAAGCTGTATGCCCTTGCGCTTTAATAGTGCTTGCAGCCGCTTTATCGTGATCACCAATTTCGTGATGCTTAGCTGCATCTAAATGATGTTTTGATGCCTCTTGAAGATGCTTTGCAGTTTGAATGTGATTATCAATTCCTTTTTTATTTTCAGCTGTAGGAACAATTGGCTGGTCTTTTTTAATTGGGCTTTCTGTGTTTGACATTTTGCGTTAGTTTATATTGCAAATTAATTTTTACAACAATACAAAGATGTGGAGCTTTAGGTTTTTAATGTTACACAATGCTTTGTTATGATTACATCAATCACACTACATTAGTTAATTTCTGTAATTTTTAATTCAACTCTTCTGTTAAGTTGTCTTCCATTAGGGTTATCACTTCCGTTTACATTTTTGTTAGGTGCTGCAGGCATGGTTTTGCCATAGCCTTTTGCTTTCATTCGGTTAGCATCAATTCCTTTTTCTATTAAGCTTTTTACAACCGCTTGTGCGCGTTCTTCCGAAAGTTTTTGATTATAAGCTTCGCTGCCTTTACTATCTGTATGACCTGATATTTCTACTTTCATATTCGGGTTGCTCTTCATAATAAATAACAGGTTTTTTATTTCAACATTTGATTGCGGACGTAAAGTTGCTTTATCAAAATCGAAGAAAATATTATTTAATACAATTTTAGAACCTACTACAATTGGTGGCAATGATATTTGCTTGCTAACCTCGTAGTATTTAGAATCTTTTGGAATTTCCATATTTTCAGAATAAAACAAATGGTTATCTGCCTGATAAGTGATGTTGTAATTTTTGCCCGGTGTTAGAATAAAAAGAAACTGACCTGTTTTACTATTTGCATGATAAATGCCAACTACCTGTTCGTTTTCATTATCAGTTATAGTAATAATTACATTTTTAGCCGGCTTGCCCGATTCATCTACTACAGTACCTTTTACAAGTGTAAGAGGCGTTTCTTTTTTATTAATAAAAGTTGCCATGTAATTATCTTTTTCACCTAAGCCCCCTTCGCGAAAAGAAGAGAAATAAGCGTTAAGCCCATCGGGACTGATAACATAAAAAACATCATCATCGGTCGTATTTATTGGATAACCAACATTCATAGGCTCTGACCAAATTGAATCGTTAGAAAGAATGCTGTTAAATATATCAAAGCCACCCATGGTGTTGTGTCCGTTTGAACTGAAAGAAAAAGTAACTCCATCTGCATGAATAAAAGGAGCATCTTCATCATAAGGTGTGTTTATGGCAGAGCCCATGTTTTTAGCCTTAGTCCAATCTCCTGTAGGTGTTTTTTTACTGGTGTATAAATCTCTTCCGCCAAAACCACCGGGTCGGTTACTTACAAAATACAAGGTGTTTCCATCTGCCGAAAAATAAGCGCTTGGCTCCCAATATTTTGTATTGATGTTTTCATTTAGTTTTACAGGTGTGCTCCAAGTATCTCCATTTAAATTGGTACTATAAATATTTCCATCGCCATTATCATCTTTATAAATTAAAATGGTTTGCCCATCGGGCGAAATTCCTACGCTGGCTTCGTTTGATTCTGTATTAATTGGAGAGCCTATGTTTGTAGCTTGTGACCAACCTGTTGTTGTTTTGTTAGACATATAAATGTCTTCCATAAAATTGCCTTCATCATCTTTCAATGCACCTGTGCTTCCTGTGCGGCGAGAGGTAAATAAAAGTGTACTTTGATCAGCTGATAAAACGGGCGAATAATCGGCATAGACGGAATTTACTGTAGTACCTAGGTTTTTTATTTTTATTTTTATGGGATTGGCAACTAAACGCTGCCCTGTTTTGCACATTTCTATATCTCTATTAATTTCTTTAAGCAATGCTTCTTTCATGTTTTTGTTTTCAACCATAACAGCAATAAATTTTTGATACGCTTCTATAGCTTTATCAAACTGATAATTTATACGATAAGCGTCGCCTAAATATTTATAAGCTATAAGTGGTGCTTTTCTTTCTTTGTAAAAACTTCCATCATAATCATCTGTAACAGCAGTAATTGCCTGACTAAAATAAGGAATAGCCTGTGCCTTATACCTGCGTGAACCACGATAGCAAACTCCTAATTTAAAGGCTAGATTCATGTTTGTTGGATCTTCTTTATATAAACTAAGTAACATGGGGATAGCATCAGTGTAACCTCCTTTAGCATAAGTAACAGATTCATCTTTTCCGTTTTGATAGACTTTGGAAAATATTTCTTCGGCCATGTTAAATTTTTTCTCGAAATCATCTTTACTGTTTTGAGCGTTACTATTGCAGATGTTTAATAAAATTAAACAAAGGATTATGCTAATGTTTTTCATTTGAAATTTTTAAGTAATTAAATTGAAATTTAGAAGACAAAGACAAAGACAAAGATGAAGATGCTAAGCAGTAGAAGGCTTATACAGTTATGGAAATAAGTTGCATGATTCACATATTTGTAACAATGCAATAAACTACAAGACTAATAATCGATTAATTTTAAACGATGAAGCAGTTTGCGTTCGGCTTTTAATGTGGAGAAACGATAACCTACATATATCATAAATTTACCGAAACTGTAATTAAAGGTTGAATTGGCGTTTGCATTAAACAAAAAGTAATCGAAGATGCCCATGCTACCTATAAAATATTTCCCATTATCGTATCCTAAACCAACACGTACATTTAATTTTCCGGCACCGGCAACTAATTGATTGTAGGTAGAATTATCATCTCGTTTATAATTTACTTGCTCACCTCCAAAACCTTGAACAAGTGATGCAGTAGCGTAGCACTTTTTTAAAAATACAAGTGTATAAATATACCCAATGTTTAAACCCAGGTTTTGTGCGCGCCCGGTACGAATGAAAGAAGATGAATCGAAACTGCTTTTAAAGGGTGGCGTAACAAGTGAGGGTTTGCCATTGGCGGAAAAGTAGGAGTAGTAAATGCCAAATAGAAATGAGCCCGCACTTTTTTTCTGCTGCTCGGTAAAACCAAATGTATTTCGGTACGAGAATTTTTTATTATTTACAATGTAATAACTACTTACTTCTATATTAAGCGCATTAACATCTGAACGAATGGCATAAGGCTTGTTGCTTATATAACTGCTATATGATTGCGAATTTTTAATATAGAACCCATTGTAATATTGTACAAATATATCTGTAGTTATTTTTCGTCCGTAAAGATTAAGCTGATAATCTTTATATGTCGTTTTACCTTTGGTGTTTATATTGTCGCCAAATAATTTAGCACCTGTGTTAACTATAAAAGTTGCCCACCTGGAGCTTATGCTTATACCTAAATCGTACTGAAGATTGGGGGCAAAAATTAACTTGTTGCCGCTTTTTATATCGGTTAAATTAAATTTTAAAAAGCGTGTGGATATGGGTAATGTAACTACTAGTTGCTTGTTGTAAAATTTAATATAAGTGGTATCGTAATTAATTGGGTGTGGTTTGGTAATTACATATACCATACTTCGGTGTGGCCACATCCATTTTTGCCATAGGGTTTTATGTGGTATATCCCAAATTGAATTAATGGGCTTGTGTGCGGTTACTAATGAAGTATCTTGTGCGTTGCTTTTTGACCACAAAATTATTAGTGCAAATAAAAATGTACGTAAAAGAATTTTCATTTTGTATGCCGGCAGGATTAATAAGGGAAGTATAGGCTACAAAACAAAAGGTTGAAATGTTAACCTAATTGGTTACATTTTGCTCATATACCACTTTAACTCTTTTTCCATTTTTTTGTAACGGAAAATAGTGGTAATGATTTTTTGTAAACGAACAAAGGCAGTTTCGCTTTTTACTACGTAATCAAAGGCGCGGTGGTGCATGCAGTTTATGGCAACATCTATTTTATCTTGAGAAGATAACATCACTGCCGGAATATCGGGGTTATATAATTTTATTTTATCCAGTGTTTGCATTCCATTCATGGCATCTTTATTTATACCATCCAAATGATAATCTAAAATAATTACATCGGGGTTGTGCGATAAATTTTCCATGCAAAGTTCTCCGGTGGCAAATGTTTCAATTATAAAATCGGCGTGTTGCAAAAATTCTATTTCTAATGATTTTAAAAACACAGCATCATCATCTACCAGAAAAAGTTTTATTTTTTCGTTCTTCATATTTTAGTGTTTTTAATTGTATTAAACTCTTGTTCTAATTCTTTGCATGCCTGCGTACAAACAGTTTCAAGTTGTAGTACCATGTCGGGTATCTCGTCTGTTTGCTTTTGTATACTAGCATATTCCTGTAATTTTTTTGCCATGTTTTCAAAATCTGTACTAATGCCTACTATTGAGAAAGAAGGGATTATTTTGTGTACTGCGGCGTAAAGTGATTGCCAGTCTTTATTTTTAAGGCTTTCTTTCATGGCGCTTATTAAAGGAGGTGTTTGCTCTAAGTAAAGTGAAATCATTTCCATCATTAATTTAGGGTCTGATTTTGTGCGGTGCATTAGATAATGCAAATCGGTGTATTTTGGTTTGTTGTCGATAAGTTCTTTATCTGTTGCTGTTTTCATATTTGCAGGTTTTTTTACCAAGCCTATTATTTTATTGTAAAGTAATTTTTCATCTACCGGTTTTGCTATGTAGTCGTTCATGCCAACAGCTTTACATTTTGCCAAATCAACCGTAGTAACATCAGCTGTTAGGGCAATGATGGGGACTTTAGAATTCATTTTATTGCGGATGTACTCTGTAGCTTCAAATCCATTCATTTCGGGCATTTGTAAATCCATTAAAATAATATCGTAAGAATTGGTTTGTAGTTTTTCTATGGCTAATTTGCCGTTGGCCACTATTTCTCGTTCAAAACCAAAATCGTCTAACAATGTTTTCATTAGTAATTGATTAAGAGCAATGTCTTCAACCACCAATATTTTTATATGTTTGATTTCTGTATCTAATTCCACAAGTTCTGTTTCTAATTCGGGCTCAATTTTTGTTTTTTGAAAGGGAAGTATAAAACTAAAGGTAGAACCTTCATCTATTTTGCTTTTTACCTTAATGCTCCCGCCCTGTGGCTCTACTAATTGTTTTACAATAGCTAAGCCTAAACCTGTGCCGCCATATAACCTGGACGTGCCACTAGTTGCCTGCTGAAAGTTTTCGAATATTTTTTCTATTTTGTTTTCAGGAATTCCAATGCCGGTGTCTTTAACGGCAAATTCAAGCGTTGCGGTTTCTTCATCCTCATCTAGTAAACGAACACTTACTGTAATTTTGCCCTGGGTGGTAAACTTTACCGCGTTACTTACTAAGTTTAAAATAATTTGGTGTAAACGCACCGGGTCACCAACCAACACTTCAGGAATTTTGTTGTCGTATTCTTTTATCAGCTCTAAATTTTTTTCCTGAATTTTTGTTTCAAACAAATGAAGCATGGCCGATATAGATAAGGCCAATTTAAATGGTGTGTGTACAAATGTCATTTTGCCTGCATCTACTTTTGCTAAATCGAGTATATCATTAATAAGTACAATTAAGGCATCGCCGCTCATTTTTATAGCGGTTAAATATTCTTTTTGTTTTGCAGTTAAATCTGTTTTAAGCACCACTTTTGTAAAGCCTATAATGGCATTCATGGGTGTGCGAATTTCGTGACTCATATTTGACAGAAACTGCTGTTTTGCTTTTACGGCATCTTCTGCAATAACGGTAGCGCTTTCGGCTTTACTTTTTGCTTCTTCAGCAATTTCGGTTGCCAACTCAGCAAATACTTTTGCTTCTATTAATTCCTTTTCAATTCTTTTTTGTTCAGTAATATCTCTGGCTACTACAACTGCCCCTACTACATTTCCTCTGTCATCTTTATAAACAGAACCGTTAAATAACACATCGGTTTGTTTATGGTCTCTAACCGTCAGCGGATAATCTGCTACAAAGCCCTTGGCAAAAACTTCTTGGTATCCTTTGCGTGCTTTATCGGGGTCGGTGAAATAATCGAAAAAATCTGTACCGATTAATTTTTCGCGAGATAAACCTGTTACTCGAACGGAGGCTTGGTTTAAGTCGGTTATTTTTCCTTTTGGGCTAATGGTAAATAATGGATCGCGACTTGCTTCAATTAAACTAAGTGAATATTGGGAAGCTAGTTTTACCGAATAGTTGAATGCTTCAAGTTCCTTATTGGCAATTTCTCTTTTTTCTTTTTCTTTATTCTGAAAATCAAGTTCTATATCAGCAATTACTAACTCAGCTGCGCGTTTTTGTTTTTCTTCGGTTTGAAATATAAGTTCTTTATTGGCAATAAATAATTCATCTGCACGCTTTTCCTTTTCGTGGTTTTGAAAAGCAAGTTC
>Ga0207046_10050_pt2 | contig 23232 bp, 27 predicted proteins | sample Alteio_BWMinCont_66_FD_153303 | JGI IMG/M metagenome (GOLD analysis project Ga0207046, IMG submission 153303) | Enriched cells from forest soil in Barre Woods Harvard Forest LTER site, Petersham, Massachusetts, United States -... | ecosystem: Environmental > Terrestrial > Soil > Temperate forest >...
TTCGGGGTTGATCGGTCCCCTCCACGTCTCCATCGATGCGTTGAACTCGACGGTAGCTGGTACTATCGAAGCGATGAATAGCCGGTACTTGGAAATGCGCAACCCGACCCCATGGGCTGTCCAGCCAGGAACCCTGAGTCTGCAAGGTTACTCCGGAAATCTCTCAGTGTTCTATACACTAACCGCTATCGAGAATTTCCCACTCTATGTGATTACCAATGTGACCCCTCAGCCATCGTCGTCGGCATTGCAATCCGGCCAAAGCGCCACACCTCCCGCAGCGTCTTCTCCTGGCACAGGCGCTCCGGCGACCGGGTCTCCGGCATCCCCCTCTTCCGCATCGGCACCGGCGGCGTCTGCATCATCACCGTCAGCTCCTACCGCAGGGGCTCCGGGGCCCTCCTCAACTTCGGCTTCGTCGCCAGCCGAATACAGCGGCAATTTCCGAGTGCATCACTTCGATCACGGCACCATCTTTGGCGGTTTCGCATTTACTTCTTTCTCAAATTTCTCCTATCCGGTAAGTACAGCGCCCTGTACAGCTGCCTCGTGCCCAAGCGCCACTGGAGCTCCGGGATTTACTGGCCAAAACAGCTATGTGATTTCACAGTCTTCAACGAGCAGAGGAAAAGCGGTAGTAGCTGGGGTCGACTTATACCTTAGATCACAGGATATGTACCCTTCCATGCCGCCCAAATGGTTAGGCGCAGGGGTTTTGCTGGGGGCTTCGGTGTATCCGCTAAATCAGTACTACCTCGGACTTGCGCTGGAGCCAAAGCACGGCATTACGATTGGGGGTGGAATTGCATGGGGAGCAGAGCAGAGTCTCTCGCCTCCCAATTATGTGGGACAACTTCTTGGCCCAACTGAAATCTTGAACACAAGCGGCAGTAACTCAACCATTGTTGCTGTCCCAGCTCCGACGATACAAACCAGCACGGTCTTCCACAAAAGCGGGTTTCTCATAGTCGGCTTTGACATAAATATCTTCCAGGCAATTTTTGGGAAGGTCGCAAACGTGGGCACGCCACCTGCTTCCAGCCCCACGCCGGCATCACAGTAAGTGAGGTAGCTATGAGCTCAAAGGTTAGCACTCTGATGTTCAGCCTGGTGACTCTTATTCCCAATTCTTCGCTCTGTGCCGCGACCACGAAAGCCGGGAGGCTCACCGGAGATGTAAGTAACATAGACTTTTCTACCGGGGCTATTACGCTCGCCTCGCCAAAAGGCTGTCAAGCCCCCAACAGTCTAATGTTCAACGATGAAACGCGATTCGTAGACCAGTATAACAATGATGTCGATTCTTCTATACTGGTCGTGACAAAAAAGCTGGCGGCTGATTGTCCAACAGCGAACCGTGCCACCGTGATTGTGATCACCGAGACCTCATACGACAACCCGCCTACGGTTTCGAAGGACCTCGGTAAGTTCCCGCTTTTTCAAATCATCGGTGCCTTGGGGGATATCGGGGATCAAGATCGATTCTCGAAGATCGAAGGTAAACCGGACTTCAACGGTGGTGTGGCAGCGAGGCGGTTGGCGACTCCGTACACGTTCAGCCCGGGGAAATTGCAGGGTTATTGCATATCCCGCACATATACAATGTGACTACCAGTATTCCAACGCTTTGGCGAACATCCTTGCGGATTGCCTGAAACAAGATTTGACGACGACTTTCGAGCCACTATCGCTCGATCTGTCGTCACAAACATACATTGATCGAAACCGTAAAATTATAGTTCGGTTTTCAAACAGTCCGTCGACATCTACGATCACCGTGGGAGTATATAAGTGACCTCACGGGACTTCACACTGAAGCAGGCCGCGATATCGATTCTATCGTCTTGAACAACCCAAAGGTCAGGCAGGTCATCGACACAATCGGCAAGAAGGTCGTCTTGATACTCGGTCGCTTCACTCCAGAAAGAGAAGCAGTCTTGGATAGCATTCGAGACGCACTAAGGCAGTCGGGATTCTTGCCCATCCTATTCGATTTCGAAACGCCTGGTACGCGGGACACGCAAGAAACGATTGTCACTCTCGTTGGCTTGTCCCGATTTGTCATCGCTGATATTACCGATCCAAAAAACGTCCCGTAGGAACTCGGTGCAATAGTTCCAACACTGCCCTCAGTTCCGGTACCAACCATTGCTGCAAACCGGGCTTGAGCCTTGGGGAATGTATGACCACATCAAGCGTTATCAATCGGTCTTGCTGGTCTTGCCGCTATTTGAATATCGGAGCCAAGAGACGCTGTTAAGCGACTTGCAACAAAAGGTGACTGCTCCAGCAGAACAGAAAGCCAAAGAGCTAACTGTATCCGTCCGGCGAATACAGATGATCACCCGCCGACGCCTCGTCGCGATCTTGCTGAGGACGAGCGGAAGCTCCTTTATGTTTGTTCGTAGACTCTAGAAACTGGCCGCTGCGCGAGGAGCCACTTGTCGGGAAGCAGCTCGTCGAGGCGGTGGTGCGGGTGGGTGCTGATGCGAAGGAACAGATCGCGAAGATAGGCAAAGGGTTCGACGCGCAGACGTTTGCAACTTGCGATCAGACTGCTCAGTACGGCTCCGGTTCGCCCGCCTTTGTCACTCGCAGGTTCCGGCACAGCTCCTTCCACAGAGGAGGCAAGGGGAGATACTGGAGAACTCGGAGCGACAGCCTCAAACCGCACGTCCATGATGACCAGATTGCCTGGCGGGACTTCGTGCGGTACTTCCGATGACTAACGCTTTCGTATTCAAATAGACTTGCTCCGATCGCTAGGACCTAGGACAGGGCTTTGTTGATGCTTCTCACGAGCGGATAGAAGTGCCCGAAATACTCTGGTCCCGGTTTTGCTGATTTCCGGAATCCTTCCAGCAGTAGCTTTTTTAGACGATTCTTGGCGCTTTCTTGCTCGTCCTTGCTACCCGCCATTGCGGCCTGAACGAGGGCGCCATTTGAGCCATACACCGCAGTCGTTACACTTTCAGGCAACAGACCCTCGATGTTTTTCTTGCCGGGCGCGTCGAGTCCTACCGCCATATAGTGCTTACCCTTTTCAAGTTGCAGGGATTGAAGGGTCTTCTCCAACTGTTCCGCGGCATCGAGATCGAAAGTCACGAAGAGCCGTCGATACCGGTTCTTGATAAATCGGAGCAGTATTGTATTCCTGAGGGATCCGGTGCCCTCATAGGAGACTATATCGCTGTCAGGCACGATCAAACGATTGGCTCCATGTGCGGCATCTCTAAGCATCGAGAAGTACTCTTTGTCCGTTTCTCCCTCCACAAGCAAGATTGCATCGGATGCGCTGAGCATGAGGGCTTTCCAAGGTTTGAATTCCTCGTCGTCGAGTCCCAATGCCTGCACAAAAGGAGCCATCCAGTCGTCATCGCTCGTATCGACGCGTTCAGTGTCCCGCAATTGCTTATAACTAATCCGGCGGCGCAGGAGAATGTTCGAGGTGGGGTCTTGCATGCTTAGCAGATAAGGACTGTGAGTAGTGACAATCACCTGCACTTGGAATTCCTCTGCCAAATCATGCAAGACCCGTCCCAACTCCGCCTGCGCTGAGGGATGGAGAAAACTCTCCGGCTCCTCGATAACGATAACCGGCGTGACCTTTGAGGCTGAGGCCTCCGATTCCTCGATTTGCCGAGCCCTGAAGAGAGTCAGAAGTATTAATGTACGATTCTTAGTACCGCTCCCCCAGTCTTCCAATGGCACCTCGAATTTCTTCTCGCCGAGGCTAATACCGAAAGGAAGGTAACCAAAGTCGAACGCAGGCATGGATAAAGCAACCTTGTACTTTGTCTGAAGACGTCCTAGTAGATTTTCAAACTCAAACTGTTGACTCTTTGAAATCTTAGCGAGTCCACGATTAAGAGTTTTTTTCATCGAGGAAACGAGGTTCTCGTGCTGGCCAGAAATTTCGCGAATGTAACCACCGGCGAATCCACCCCTACTAAACGCGAAACGGGGATCAGCCTGCGTCGAGTTGTGAAACAGAATGCTCCTGGTGGATTGAAGCTTGTTCAGAATCTCTTGGGCATTAAGGTCCGAGAATTCGCTCCCTGCGGTCTTCACGACTACGCTAGGTTGGGCGCCTACCTTGTAGCTCACCGCGATCATTAGCTCTAGGCTGCTCTCTTCCGTCCCGAGAGATAGTTGCTTAACGACGAATTGATAGAAACCCGCGTCACGCTCCTTGTCCAAGACGATCGTCAGTTCAAAGGCAATCTCCCGCTTTGCATTCTCAGTGTCCGACCATTTCGGGTAATCGTTTTTCAATGAAAGTCCTGCCTGGCTGGAAAAGGGGAAACCGTCGGTTTCATCCCCCTCCGTCATAAGAGCCCGAATCGCGCGGACGACGTTCGTCTTACCGGAATCATTTGCCCCGCAGATCGCGGTGTAGGAAGTTGGAAATGCCAGATTGAGTGATTCGAGCGTTCGGTAATTGCGGATACTTAAGAAGATAATCTTCATTCTTCCCCCCGACTACCAACTACACGGGAGGCACTATACCAGCGTGTCAATAGAGAGTCATTAGAGCGCCGGCCGCGTTCCAAGCGCTTCGCGTGCAATCCATACGCGGCAAAGCCATTTCCTTTTGCGTGGGCTAATTCCACCAATCGGCGGCTAGTGTGTTCTCAGCAATTTTCAGATGTTTCCAAATACGCCCTTTTGCCTGCCCGCAGAGCATTGAGGTTGATTCTGGGAAATCGTCACTCCCCTAAACGGGAATTGTAGGTAGTCCTATCATGCGAACGCATGAAATGCCCGTCACTGCAACATCGCAATTTACGACGGATTGGCGATGATCGCGGCCTTCCCTGTTCCGGCAGTGACCAACCGTGCGAATCAAATCCTCGCCCCAACACTCAATTGGAAAATGCACCATCAACAGTGTCCAGTGTGCTACGAGAGCATAATTCGGCTCGAACGGATAACCGCGACCATAGGGTGGACCACGTGGAAGCACCTCGATTTCATGGCGTACCCCCGCTCGCGATCAAGGCCGATACCGAAAGAGTGCCCGATCCGTACCGGCAAGACTTTTCCGAAGCTTCCGCGGTCCTCGTCGATAGCCCGAAGGCCAGCGCCGCACTCAGCAGGCGGTGCTTACAGGCTATACAGCTAACTCGAAGGTAGCTGCCATGCGCTCGCTGATAGTTGGATGCTCTGTCGTATCACCATCCGAACTGGGTGGACACGGCGGCAAAAGGCATAAGTCGTCGAGCATCGTCATCGTCGCCTGTGTCCTCGGAATGCGGTGCTAGGTGCATCTCCTCATCGGGAACGCGCTCGCCACGCAGACGCGCTCCAACCTCGCGAAATGGGCTAGGGACGAAGTGGTCGCTGGCTCTGCGAGAATTCGCACTCAGGGTCTAGGCACTTCCACCGCCTTGTCGAGCGGGAACCCCTGCGGCGCGTTCACGCACGAGTATTCGGTGTACATCCTAGAGAGTGAACCTGCTGACGCTCGACTCTAATAGGACTGGGCCAAGGTTGACGTTTATAGAGACAGGGGCGCAAGCCTAGTTGCGAGTGCAAAATCGTTGCAACGCGAGAATTTTTTGATCCATCACCAAATTCGGACGCGGTCGGAGCGTGGTATCTTTTTGAACTCAAGGCGTCTTTGGTGACGACCCCGGTGGATCAGTCGTTCCCACCCACGTGAACGTGGTCTTGTCGGTGTAATGTTTGCGCTTCAACTGATCGACGAACACGATCTTTCCTGTAAAATCTTTATCCCCCTCACCAACCATTGGTTCAACAAACACCGCAATTATTTCGTCCGTGATCGTGGTTGTCCGCGGGATTTTTATTTTCCGCATGAATGGCATCTTTGCCTTCGTGCCTTTGACGTATCCATCTAAGAGCATGACACCTTCATCACCATCATTCGTGATGTCGGCATCGAAACGCACTTGCATCATCGGTTTAGCACCGTTCCACGCATAGCACCAAACTGATCCGACTGGATGAATGTTGAAGTATAGCTTTGTCTTACGCTTAAGTCTGTTGCCGATGCGTTCTGCAATTGGGTGGGCTATCAACGAAAAAGGTTTAAGCAGGATTTCGATGATCTGTTTGATCGTGCCGGGGCCTGGCGATGGCGCGGGCATATCATCCTATTTTTTCCAACAGATAGTCGTAGATGTCCGTCTGGAATCCAATACTTGAACTGTCGAAGCGCACCCAAACCTGTTCTGCACGGGGGTTCGGGTTGTACTTCGATTTAGCCGCCATCATGCAAGTAGCTGCGGAATTGGAACACCATCTGCGCCACCGAGGTTGCGTTTTGTCTCGCGAGGGTGGTGCCCATAGCATTTGGTTTAACCCTACCTTGCACAAGATCGCCAGCGTCCTGCGCCATCGCGAAATCAAAGAAGGGACGGTTCGGGCCATCTGCAAACAACCGGAAATTCCGTGGCCATAAGGCCGACACCCAGGTAGAAAAACGCTACCTGGGGACCCGCCCACCCGTTCGACCATACATCGGAAACGTTAAGAGCTAGTAGGATTCCGATATCAACTAACACGGAAATGAAAGAAGGCGTATACTACGCCATCTTAATACCCGCCGGGTAGCAGAAGTGTGCCACATAAATCAGGACTTCGGGGTCGTTCTCTTCGGAGGGTAGGAAAAGGCGGTGGTCGTTATGGGAGACCGTATACTGCAAGAAGGGGTTGAAACGTTTCTTGAACAGGAACGAAAGCGATTCGAAGACGTCAAAGGGTTTTTGGATGCGAACAGTGAGTCAAGCGCAAGGTCTCGGAATTTGATAGTCGTTCTGGCGGTCGCGAGTGTTTTGACGGCAATGGGCGTTCTTAATTCAATGCAGAGTTCCTGGATGGTTGAGCGATTCGAGAATTTGAGAAACAGCCAAGACGAGTACCTGAAAAAGTATGTCGGGGCGTGCCCCATACCTGCCAACTATCCGTCGAAGGCCGCATACGACATAGAGTATGACTTGTATCAACGACGATACCTTGCGTTCATGGGGGCGGCGTCTGGGGCCCTTGTAGACAACAGGTACTTCATCCATGTTCCGTTTTTTGGTTTAGCTTTCGACGCTAACGACTTAGGATTTCTGGCTGGAGTCGGATTGGTTTCCGTCCTGTTGCTGCTGAGCTTCTCGTCAGGGACAGAGCTCGAGAACCTGAGACTCTCGTTCAAAGAGACCCAGCGACTTCAATGCTTTCGGGAGTTCTATCGACTAGCTGCAATGCGGCAGGTGCTAACGATTCCGCCTCTGCCTGGACGTACGGTCCGTCGATTGGAGAAGTGGTTGGCCAAACCGGTTTATTTCTTACCGGCGGGTGCTTATCTATGGGTACTCGTTCACGATCTGGGCACGTATGGTGTGGGAAGGTCACTCGACTCGGGTAAGACAAATATCCTCATTACGAGCGAGTTCTTTTTTCTGGCTGCTATCCTTGCACTCGCGCTCATGTGCTTTGTGCGGTCAAGAAATCTTGACCGGACATGGCAGGAGGGATGGCTCGTTTACAACGACCAGAATTTAGTGCCGGCGAGCCGGATCGCTCCACCCCCCAACCTACAACCTACAACTTCATGGCCCGGTTAGCTCTTAGCGGCCCCGGGCCTTTTTTCTGCCCTGAATGAATGGAAACATGGGGACAGACGGGACGTTTCCGAATCATTTTGCCTGAAGGCTGTGGCCGAGTTCGAGCACCCGTCATCCGACGTTGGGAAACATTCCGCCTGTCACCGGTTTCCCCTCGAAGCGAAAATCTGCGTCCGCTCGTCGAAAATAACACCGTCGCTTCTACGGGGCTGCTTGCCAAAACTTCAATTCATAGAACAGGTCAACTAAAAGAGTCCCTCGAGTACGATAGAGCGCGTCCGCAAACTTAAACATCGGCTGCTCGCAGTTCGTTCCCGACATATAGCCGAAGATTCCGGTTTTCGCTTCGGACCTCGATGCAACAGAGGCGGAGTGCGCCACAACGGAGTAAACGCGGATATTGGGATCAGCGACCTCCAACGACCCATAAAAACGCCATGAGAACATCCATTCATCGTACCCGACAAGCCTCCATCCAAGGGAGTAGACTCGCTGTGTGGGAGGTTTTGGTCCTCGTTCAAAGCTATAAGGCTGATGTCTCCGCCGTGGGCGAGCATCTCAAATGGCCAGAAGCGAAAGTCCAAGCCGCCATCAACTACGCAAAGGCGTTTCCAGAAGAGATTGAGCGTGCACTATCCGAGAATGCTGCAACAGATTTCGAGGCACTAAAGCGCATGTTGCCACAGGCTGTCGAACTCGCCTCCAGAGGAGCAGCGAGGGACTGAGATGCTCAGGCTTCTTGTTGACGTTGGTTACCTAAGATCGAAGGACGATTCCCCCCGTTGCTCAAAGCCTGGGCGGAAGAAGAGCGAAAGCACGGCGGAGTGATTTTTGTTTACGAAAAGACCATATCGCCATCGGATGCGGGTGGCCTCGTACGGGCCTTGAGCAATCTCTTGAGGAAAACCGCCAAATGGGACTGGACCAATCGAGTCTGCTTGTTGCGCCGTTGACCGACCATCGAAATCAGTTGTGTCGTTTAGGCAAGAAGCCCAGCGACGAACGGGCATCCTCAGCCTCAACTGCGATTTCATTATTTCATTTTGCGGCCACAGATCGGTGAGAATCGGTAATGGTACGCGCTGTCATAAATTCGTAATACTAATGGTGGTGAACGGCGGCTAAATGCGAACCAAAGGTGAATAAAGAAGGAGAAAGTGATTCGTCCCGTTTCATCGCAACTCGCTGATTCCCCTGGATTATGCCTAACTCCGGCAAGTTCTGATTAAATTGGTCGTTCGGCTGTTAACCGAAGGGTTGCTAGTTCGAATCTAGCCCGGGGAGCCAAATTCTCCTTCTTCAATTAGTCAACGAATGTGCCTTTGCAGCGACGAATCTCGACGAGACCACGGCTCACAAGATCCTGAACAGCCCTCCGAACGGTAATGCGGCTGACACAAAATCGCGCAATGAGGCTGTCTTCGGTCGGCAGTTGGTCGCCAACCTTTAAATCGCCATCGGCGATCTCGCTGGCGAGGACCGTTTCGACGCGTGAATAGAGAAGAGAGTCGTGCGCGATTGGCATATGAAGACATATATTGTCGTATTGTCACAAAACACAGCGGTCGACAAACAGCTTCCGACTGATGGGAACCGGAAATCAATGCCTACAGATTGATTCCGAACGCGCTTGTGTCCATTAAATAGAGCAGTTCCCGGGGTATACAATCCAGAAGCTAGCGGTCACGCTTACTTTGCCGAATTGTCGGCTTTTCGTGCATCTGAATCACAAGCCATTTGATGCCAGGCGGAATGCGTGCCGCTCGTTAGAAGGCGCCGAGGGCCGATCCTAATTCTCCCTGCTGCGCCTGGCAGTGAGGTCGGGAAGGTAGGCGGTGAGGACGCCGAGCGCGGGAAGGAACGCGCAGACGTGGTACACGAAGTTGATGCTGGTGTGGTCGGCAAGCTTGCCGAGAAGCGCGGCGCCGATGCCGCCCAAACCAAAGGCCAGTCCGAAGAACAGTCCGGAAACGGTACCGATTTTGGTGGGGACGAGATCCTGAGCGTAGACGAGGATAGCGGAAAAGGCGGAGGCAAGGATGACGCCGATGATGACACTAAGAATGCTGGTCCAGAAAAGGCTCGCATATGGCAGAAGCAGGGTGAAAGGAAGTACGCCGAGAATGGACCACCAGATGACGAATTTGCGGCCGAGGCGGTCGCCGACTGGTCCGCCGATGATAGTACCTGCGGCGACAGCGGTGAGGAAAATGAAAAGGTGGACCTGGGCGCTTTGCACCGAGATATGGAAACGGCCCATGAGATAGAAGGTGTAATACGAGGTCAGACTGGCGAGATAAAAGAACTTCGAGAACATGAGGGTGATGAGAATGCCCATGGCGAGCGCAATTTTCCGTTGAGAAAAAGTCAAATGGTGGGCGTGAACTGAGCCGGTGACATGGGTGCCGAGCGGAATGGTTGTTGATTGATCGAGGCGATAGCCGTGAGCCCAATGGCCGATTTTGAAAAGCAGGATCATGGCTATGAGCGCCAAGATCGAAAACCAAGCGATGCGGGATTGGCCGCTAGACAGAACGAAAGCGGCGAGCAGAGGTCCCAGCGCGGAACCGGCGTTGCCGCCCACCTGAAAAATGGATTGGGCAAAGCCATGCTGTCCGCCGGAGGCCATGCGAGCGACGCGCGAAGACTCGGGATGAAAAACGGCGGAACCCGTGCCGATCAATCCTGCGGCGATGAGAACGATCGCGTAAGTGGGAGAGACTGCAAGGGTCAGTATGCCGGTAAGCGTGACACCCATGCCTGCAGCGAGGAAATACGGTTTGGGATGACGGTCGCTGTAGAGCCCGACCAGTGGCTGGAGCAGCGAAGAAGTAAACGTGGAAGTAAAGGCGATCAAACCGACTTGGCCAAAGTCCAGACGAAAAGTGTTCCGGAGCAGAGGATAAATGGCAGGAAGAAGGGACTGCACCGTGTCATTGAGCAGATGGCAGACGCTGACGGCGAGCAGGATTTTGAAGGCGGAGCGCCCGGCAGCGCCGAGGCGCTCGGCGTGAAGCACAGAGATGTTGGACTCGGCTGACATATTGATAGCGAACGAAAACGCCGGCACTTTTTGGCCAGCACTCTAGGATAGACGGGAACGGAAAAATCAGCAAAAGTTGCGATTTTTTAGTAAGAATTCCAGGTGTCGGACCGCAGAGGTTACAGGAGCGTACGAGTGTAAAGGGTTGGGTCTGTATCGCACATCGCAGGCAAAGTGGATTTGGTGGTGTTGGCTGTTAACCGAAGGGTTGCTAGTTCGGGTTTAGTCGCAACTTGCTGATTTCCCTGATTTCCTTCGAATCTAGCCCGGGGAGCCACCTTTTTGGCATTTTTTTCTATTTGAAATACAGTCATAAAACAAAAAGACCGAAGAGCCTTCCCGGGAGCGTTCTTGGCTATAAAAGTAGTGAGGGAAGGTTTATGGGGGTTGCATTAGCGGCCACCTGCTTCGCCAGCTGCTCCGCTATCTTGTCCGCGTCGCCTATCAGTATTTTGTACGCGAAGTTGTTATCCTTTCTCATGCGGACAAAATCGTACATTGGGTGAAGGCTTAAGCCCCGTGTCCTGGCCTTCAGATGGAGCATGACCTCGCGCTCCGGCCAGTACAGATACTCGACGATGTTTGAGAACCTTCTTCCTTTCGCTTCCGCCACATCAACCCGTTTTTTACTTTGGACCTCAAACTCCTTCGAGGCACGTTCCCATTTGGGTTCGAGGTCAACAGCAATGTCTACATCGCTGAGGAAGGCTTCGCCGCGGACATAGCTTCCGTACACGATCACGGTTGGAATACGAAACAAATAGTGTGGCGTCGCGTTCACTTCTTCGACCCTTCTGAGCAAGCCAGCTAGGATCGGCTCTGCCCTTCCGCGGGGCATCTTGCTGAGGGCGGACGCTTGGGCAAGTTTCCCTCCCTGGGCCGTCAGCTTGTAATAGGGAACATGGCGGTATCGCGGCTTCTCCTTGCCGGGCACGTAGGGATTCGCCAGTTGTTTGTAACGCTTGTCAAATTCCAGGTATCCTTCGGAGACCAGCGTCTTAACGATTTGTTTTGCCCGCCGCAGTGGGACTTTGCATCGCTGGGCCACGTATTCCGCGCACACCAGTTCGTTTACTCCACGAAGCATATTGCGAATCGTGAGGGCGGAGATTCCTGCAATTTGTACGCCTTTGATCTGTACCGTCATCTCTAACCCCCATTCTTTACCATAGTCGTGGTGATTGATAAAACAGCTGAGCAAGCACCAGCCAGGCCGGCCTCGGTTCCGTCTTCACCTCCCAGGATGGCAACATGTACATCAAGGTAGGAAAACACGTCGAGCTTTCTGACAACCATAGTTGCAAGCCCACGCAGTTCTTAGTGGACGATACACTCTCGCTTCCCCGCGTCACTCCGGAAGGAGTATTCAGTTGGCTCGTTTTTCAGCCCGTTTATACCGATGGCGACGGCGGCTTTCACGTACAGCCTCGCGCCTTCGCTGGCGAATCCATCCCCGAAGGTTTCGGCGGCGTGCTTGCCGCGTGGACCTGGGTCGATTCCCACAAGCAGCCCAGCGACCCGCTGAACGTCCACATCGAAGCGCGCCTCACGCGCCTCAGCGACTCTGGCCAGCGCGACTTCACCCTGCCTATGCCTTTCTGGACCAAAGGCATCAGCTCATTTTTCGCGGAAAACATGGTTCTCGCAGAGGAAACCAACTCTACCCCATCAACGGCCCACAGCTCATCCGCTTCGACAATCAGCAGCATCCAGTCCGAAACTGAGAGGCAGAAGGTAAATCAAGACAAGGCATGCAATGTTATATGCGCCATGGCTGTGCGAAATAACAATTCGCCAGCCACAGGTCGATCACTTTGATCTCCCCCGACGGCAAGGGCCGGGGCAAATTGCTGCAGAACGATTTCCGGCGTCGGCATCCTCCAAGTCAAGGGTCCGTCACAACCTTTACGTCCCGTGAAATCGTCAAAGATGCCGCGCCGCAGTCTTGCCCGGCGCTTTCTGGGGCGGAATGTTCTGGTTCAACCGGAAGAAGTTGTCCGGGTCGTAGTGTGTCTTCACCGCGACAAGGCGCTCCCAGCACTCGCGATACGCTTCGGTCACGCGGCCCTCTTCGTCGCCGCTCATGAAATTTACGTAAACACCTGGCGTCATCGACGGGCGCAATTTTGCAAACAAATTGCGAATCCACGAAACGTTGGCGGCATCTTCGGCCGGGTTTGACCAGTTCCCCAAAACATTGACAATGAATGGTGAGCTGCGATCGCCAAACGCAGTCTCTGCGGCCCCGACGCGTGCTGCAGCACCACCCTGATATGAGATCTCGATCTGTGTCATCGGGGACGGAATCGTAACCAGCGCTTCGACCATGCAGCGAATGCTGCAGTCATCGAGCGTTTTCAGGTAGCCGGACTTGGTGTAGTAGCGCCGCCCAGAAGGAAACTCCCAATCAGCCATCGTCTGTAGGTCTAGGAAAGACAGGACATCCTTGGTCACAGCAATGACATTATGAGCGGTCAAAACGTGATCCACATAGGGGCGCGCTTCCTCGGGGTCGCCGATCCACAGTACGGATTCGCTTGCGACTTGCTGTCCTCGGATATTCGGAGGAACGCTTTTGTCGTCAGAAGCCAGGCGCAGAGAAAAACTCCACTTCAAATTGTCGGGTGCCTCAGGCATGAACTCTCGCCAGTATTTCAGGGCACGAGTGATATCGTCGCCTAAGAACATCCCGGTGCCGAACGACACCGAAGTCAAGGGATGGAGTTTGACTTCAAATTCTGTTACGACGCCAAAATTTCCGCCGCCGCCGCGCAGCGCCCAGAATAGATCCGCATTCTCTGTCGCACTTGCCTGTACAATCGATCCGTCAGCGACTACTAGGGTGAGGGCTTCGACGCTGTCGCAAGACATGCCATACAAACGGGTCAGCCATCCGAAGCCCCCTCCCAAAATCAATCCGGAAGCGCCCGTGTGGGACACCACCCCAGCAGGGAAAACGAGGCCCACTTTCTGAGTAGTCTGATCGACATTAGAGAGAAGGCATCCGCCCTCGAACCGGCCTCGGCGATTCTCCTGGTCAACGCTCGCCGAGCGCATTCTGGAAAGGTCGATGACCATGCCGCCTTCACAAGTGCTGAAGCCAGCGAGGCTGTGACCACCACAGCGAATCGCGGTGAGCACATTCGTGGCGCTCGCTGCTCGCACAGCAGCCTGAACGTCCGAGACGCCATCACATCGAACGATCAGCCCGGGGCTGCGAGCGACCATTCCATTCCAGATAATCCGCGCTTCGTCATACCTGTCTCCGCCAGGGCGCAACAGATCACCCTTAAAGTTGCGCAAGAGTGCGGAGTAAACCTCGTCGATGGCTTGCGTCATAGGTCCATTATTCGGCAAACAACGGTGAGCATCCTCGCTCCCGGCAGCGGACGGCCACCTTTTGGTTCCGTGGCGGGATCGGAATCGGCACTAGTTTGTGCGGACGCTGCGGAGGATATCGGGCGCTCGACGATCATGTCAAATGATTTCAACTAAATCCCACATGTATAGGAATCGCGCGCATCCAGTTTGAATTCAGATTGACATTCTGGACCAATCGAGTGAGGTCGAGAGCAACCACAAAGTGCTAGTCTTACAGCGACATATTGTTCGCGCATCTGGAATGAGGGAACTCTTGAAGGGCGCTTCAGGAAGCAACTGCGAAGGAGCGAAATGACCACACTGAGTTGGACTTAGTATCCTAAGTGGTGCAGATAACCCACACCCATTGCGGCAACCAGGCAATAGATGCCGAAAAGGTACCACCGTCCGCTCTCAAGCCATCGACTCAGCCAGTTCAGCGCGATCAGGCCGGCGATAAACGCGAACGCCGCCCCGAGCAAACTAGGAAATGTTCCCGCCGCGAAGGCTGCTAGTCCACCTGTGTGTTCGGCATGAACGAGCCGCATCACTTCACGCACCACCACAACAGGAGTCAAGACCACAGCCAGGGCAAAACTGAACATTTCTGCGCGTGACCTGGCTACGCCTAAGAGCATTCCCGTGGAAATCGTGGCACCGGACCGCGAGAAGCCGCGAAATGGCAGGCAGAGTCCCTGCACGGCTCCGATAATCGCGGCCTCTCTAGCGCTGAGGTCGCCTGCTGCAGTAAAACTTACAGTCGATTTTCTCCTTTCGATGAGGGCTGCTAGAAGAATCAGGACTCCCACAAGAGCCAGCGCCGGAGCAACCAGTTCGAGATGGCTGAACAGGTCCTCAATCTCCGCATGGGGAATGCTGCGAAGGAAGGTTCTTTCGATGCCTTTGATGATGGTTTCGCCGATGAATCCGGTGAGTGCGGTTGCCAGCACGATAAGTGCAGCAATCCTTTTGAAAGCAGTTGTGCTCTGGAAGTAGGTGTCCCGCCACTGCCTCCAAAAATAGACGATTACGGCGAACATCGTACCCGCGTGGAGCATAACGAGGAGCAATGTCGCGGGCGGTGAGGATGGGTCGAGGCCAAGCAACTTTTCAACTACAACGACATGGGCTGAACTCGACACGGGAAGAAGCTCCGCTAGTCCTTGTACGACGGCAAGAATGAGAACCTGCAAAAGAGGCATGCTCAAATTCTAAGGCAGTTCCGCGTTATGAAGAAAACATCTTCGTCGTCTCGCTTCGTTCGATATTTTGTCCACCTCCTCGTCGAGCTCGGCGTGATGAGTTCCGCGCGAATCTCGGTATGCAACGCCTGATCCGAATACTTCGGCACCCCCCGTCGTTGATCGCTTCAACGAGTTTCACCTCTTAGAGGGAAAGGATATGACTCCAGAGGAACAAGCATTCTCCCAAGTGTTCTGGGATACACGTCGCAGCGGAATCCTCTGCGCTTACTCAACCGAAAACATGACCGAGTCTCCCAGCGTGACCGACCAGCAATCGAATGGGGATTCCGCAACAGTCAAGGTCTCGGTGTCCGTGAGTCCTCCCCACACCTCCGAATCGACCATCATGATCTATACGTTCGATCTCAAAAAGCGCGGCCCAAATTGGTACGTTTACGAACTCAGGGTCCCCAAAGCACCAGCAGGAATCTATAACCACGTGAAGTCGAATTCCTAGACAGCAAGGTACTCCGCGCTCTGCACTTCGGCCTAGCGCAAAACTTGTCCGCGAAAGGATATTTCTCAAGCCTAATTTGGGGACATTCTTGGCGATTGTCGCCCCGTGACGGCTATCCGGAAGTATCCGCATTACTCCTTGTTTGCGGACAATAGACCCGGAATGTGCGGAGGCGGATCGCGCTTCTAACTTCCCTGTTGTCCTGCGCGGCTTCACCAGTTGTGGGCAGTGCTGCCAACGGGGATCGTCCAGGCAAAAAAAACAGCGTGGCAAGAGTCGGTTGCCGACGCCACTCGGACCGGCTATCGCGATCTGAAATAGACTTGAAGTAATGCACAGCGTATAGTTCCTCGCAACGGCTCCCTTGAATATCACTCAGTTGCTAGGAAAGGTCCTCCATGCCAAAACGAATGGTTGCGATCGTTCTCGCAGTTTTCCTTTGTCTGGGCGGATGCCACGTGCAAAAAGTTCAGCAGCTGCCCGCCACAAGTGTAACCCAGCCAGAAAAGGAAACGATTGTCGGGGTCACGACCCTCAAGGGAGAGGAAGTTTCGTTCGATCCACCGGGCGCGTCCATCCGAGACAAGACCCTGCACGCTTCCGTAAAGAAGGCTCCCTATGAACTTCCGTTGGACCAGGTGCAGCGGTTCTGGGTAGAGCGAAAGGAGCTTTCAAAGTCCCGAACGATTGGCCTGGTTGCCGCCGTTGCCGTCGGAGCGATCGTGATAACCGCGGTTATCGTCGCCAAGACGAAGCAGTCTTGCCCTTTCGTCTATTCATGGGATGGTACCCAATATGTGTTTGACGCCGAACCATACGGCGGCGCCATAACTCGGGGACTGGAGAAGGACGACTTTACACCACTGGACCGACTACGCGAACAGGATGGGCTCTATCGCCTGAAGCTTACCAACGAAGTCGACGAAACCCAGTTCACGAATCTTACCGAGCTATGGGTCGTTGATCACCCTGTAGGAACCCGCGTGGTTGCAGACGAGCAAGGAAACCTGCACACCTTAGCAGCGCCTCAGAGCCTGCTTTCTGCGCGTGATGCCGCTGGACATGATTTGCTTCCTTGGCTTCGCGACACAGACCGCCTCATTTGGGAACCGCCGGCTGTCCCAGACGCAAAAGGCAGCCTCCAGGATGAGATTATAATGACCTTCCCGAAGCCGCCTGGTGTGACGCAGGCGAAATTGATCGCCAACGTCGCGACCGGGCTTTGGGGTTCCTACATGATCAAGAAAATGGTCGAGCTACGCGGTAGAGATGTGGGAGCGTGGTACAACTTGATGGATCAAAGCCAATCCGCGCGGGATGACTTGTTTGCTTGGGAGGTGCGGGAGCAACTCTTCGCGCTGAAGATCTATGTCGAGGAACCTACCGGTTGGGAAGTGCGCGGGGTTCTTCCCGGCGTGGGACCGCTTATCTCGAAGGATCGCGTCATCCCTCTGGATGTGAGTCGTGTCCAGGGAGACCAGCTGCGCGTCCGGATTCGTCCGCCTGCTGGCTTTTGGGCGCTCAATTCGTTTGCTGTGGACTACAGCCAAGACCGTTCCATCAGTGTTGAAAAATTCAAACCGCTGACGGCGCGAGACCTGGACGGGAACGACGTGCTTCCGGACTTGGTGGCCAGTGATGATCGGTACTTGGCGATGCCTAACATTGGCGACACCGCCGATTTGACCTTCCCCGTGTCTTCTCGTCATGCTGGCACGGACCGAACCATTTTCCTCCACAGCCGCGGATACTACAGGCTCCACTTGGCTTCGGGCGGCGAACCCGATACGAAAGCCTTGCAGGAAATTGAAAACGTGCCGGGGGCCGGGGCTCGTTTCGCCGCCAATCACTTTGCCCAATGGCAGATCGCCCAGCAGAGAAGTCAATGAGATGGCCAAACCTCAAGGACGATCGAGGCAAGACCCTTGATTTGGAACAAGAAGAAGGGTCGACCGTCGTTCAGTCCAGCTGGTTTTTTGAGGTTCTCAGTTCACCCTTCTGCTCGAGCGCCCAAATCACTCAGTCATGCCAACCGGAGATCTGGACCGCGCCTCGTTAACTTGGCGATTGTGCTCGGATAACCGCAAACCGGAACTTATCTGGCGATCGGTAACCATAAACGCGCCAGCAGTGACCGACAATCGCTGGCGAGAAGCCGAATTCCCCGTAGAAATCGGCTGGTCAGGCAGATGCGGGCTCGGGAAGACAAACGGACTGTTGGAGGCCTGCGCCTTGTTTCCATGCCTGCAAAACTTCGCACGCATACTCGGACAAGGGAACCGGTTCCGCCGAGCCTGGTGTCTTCGGCAGCTTCGCGGCTTCTGCTTTCCCGTTTCCTCCCGAACGGCACAGGTCCCTCCCTCAGCGTCATTCGTGACGCAAAGCAACCATGGGGTCTACGCGCGTAGCTCGATGGGCTGGCACGTAAGTGGCTAACATCGCGGTCATTACCAACAACACCGAAGCCAAGCTCAAGGTGAGCGCATCCAGGGTCTGAACACCAAAGAGTTGGCTTGCAACCAATGGCTTGAGGAGCAGCGATCCTCCTAACCCGAGCGCCACTCCAGAGATGGCAATCGTGAGTCCATATCGGAAAATGAGCAGAAGAACATTATCCCTCGATGCTCCAATCGCTATACGAATCCCGATTTCCCGCGTTCGACGGGTTACGAGGTAGCTCAGAACCGCATAGAGACCAACAGAGGCTAGAACTAGGGCCAGACCTGCGAAAAGTGTGAGAAGCGCCGCCGCGAATTTGCGCCTCTGCAGAGATGCGGCCAGCAAGCCGTCCATCGTATTCACATCGTAGATCGGCACGCTACTATCGGTCCGATTGATTGCCTCTCTAACAGCCGCCACGAATGTCGCCGGATTTGATTTTGTCTTAACTACAAGAGTGGTTCCCGCATATCCGGGAACGTAAATCATTCCCTTGGATTCCGCAACGAGATCGGTATCACGCACAGCTCCCACCACGCCTACAACCGTGGCCCATCCATCCCCATCGTTACCGATTTCGGCGCCGATGGGATCCTCATTTGGCCAAAATCGTTTAGCGAGCGTCTCATCGATGAGCCGCACGGTTCCTTTCCCCAAAGCATTGCCGATGCGCATCTCCGCCGAAGTGTACAAGCGGCCGGTAATCAGGGGTATTTTCATTGTGTTGAAGTATTGCGGTGTGACGTACATCACGTTCGCGAATGGCTCTGGCTTATTCGGCTCAACCTCGCGTCCCTTGATGTCAAACGTGCCATTGTAGCCGTCAGGCGCGAAGGGGATTCCCGTGGTGATCGCGGCTTGCGAAACACCAGGCACCGCGGAAACGCGATCCAGAAGGGAGGTAGAGAATGAAGCGACGCGCGCCGGATCGTAAGGAGCCGACGACGAACCAGTTTTGTTAGAGTTCATGGCCTCGATAGGCAGAGAAAAACGCATCGTTAGCACGTTATTCGATACAAACCCGGGATTAACCTCGAGCAGTTTTCTGAAACTTCGCAGCAGCAACCCCGAGCCAACGAGGAGCACCAGGGCCAACGCTACTTGAGACACTACCAATGTGTTAGCGAATGAGCGGGGGCCAACAGCCGCTCCCCGGCCACCCAGTTTCAGGGCTTCCGCCGGTTGGGGCCGTGTTGAAAGAAATGCCGGGAGTATTCCGAACAATGTGCTGGCAATCAAACAGATGGCAGACGTCCAAATCAAAACGCGCACGTCAAGATGAACCTCGCCCGCGCGGGGCAAGTCCGCAGGCGCGAGTCCCATGAGCGTTCTAAGCAAAGCCCCAGCCAACAGAAGACCTAACCCTCCGCCACTCACGGAGAGCACCACACTTTCGGTGAGCAGTTGGGCGACAATTCGCATGCGTCCGCATCCTAGGGCGCTTCGGATGGCGATTTCCTGAGCGCGCCCCTCGTTACGCACCATGACTAGATTCGCCACATTTGCGCAGGCAATTAACAGCAAAAGCCCGACAGCGCCCAGCAGCAGATACAGCTGGTTCCGAGTATCGCCAACTTCTTCATCTATAAGCGAACGAACTTCAACATGAAATTGCGCAAACGTACCATCGTTGAATTGGGCTGCGGAGGTCTCCATGCCGGCTTGCACGTGCCGAAGACTCACTCCGGGAGCCAAGCGTGCCAGCATCGTATAGCCCACGTACCAGCGGTATTTCGGGGATAGGGAATCAGCGCTGAATGCCGCTGGAATCCACACTTCCACGTTTGGATAAAGAGCATCAAGCTTGGCAGGCAGAACACCGATGATCTCGTAGGCGTTGGCGTCGAGATGCAACTCTCTACCGATGACGCCGGGATCGTTGCCAAACAACCGCTGCCACACACCATGGCTGAGTACAACGACACGCTGACCTCCATATGTGTCGTCCTGGGTTGTGAAATCTCTGCCGAAGTCCGGCCGAACCCCAAGCAGCGAAAATAGCTGAGACGTCACCTCCATCCCCTGCAAGCGCAATGCTTGGCCGTGTCCAGTTAACGTTAAGTTTGTTCGCTCTAGAGCTGCGGTCGACTGGAAAAGGTCCTTTCTCTTGCTGAAGTCGCGAAACTGTTGGACGGAGACGGTCGTTCGCGGCACGTTCAATGTGGGAAATTGGTCGTGCAGCACAACGACGCGTTTCGGATCTTGGATCGGAAGGGGGCGCACCAGAACAGTGCTAACTACGCTGAAGATGGTGGCATTTGCACCGATGCCGAGGGCGAGCGTAAGTAACACAGTTGCCGTGAAGGTCGGACTCTTTCTTAATACGCGGGACGCGTATAGAACAGCGCTCCAGATAGGTGGCACGCGGTTTTCCTCCGAGTTGCCCACAAAATTCGTTCTGATCTAGGGCAGTTCAAATTGCCGGTATGTGTTCTCCCAAATCTAACCAGAAGGACAGCATCGCGACGTAGCTTACCAGAGGGTTACCGCCGACGCTATTCTGTGCATTGCCGCTGTGATTCTGGCTGGACGCAGCTTTCCCGGAACGCAGGCCGGCGACGCCGCAGGCGGCGCGCTTCGGCCGTAGTGGAGGGAGCGGCCGTCGCGCTACCTATTGTCTCCGAAAGTTTCGGACTGCCGTGTCGCTCCCCTTGACAACCAGAAGGAGAAGCGTATTCTCCTCCTGGTAGCCAAGGGGAAGAGGGTTTATGTCAGACAAGCCGAGTGATCTCGTCCAGGGCACGCTGGATATGCTCATCCTAAAAACGTTGGCGCTGGAGCCCATGCATGGATATGGGATTTCCGTGCGAATCGAACAGACGAGCAAGGGGGTTTTCCGCCTGAATGCGGGCTCATTATTTCTCGCCATTCAACGACTAGAGAGGGACGGGCTAATCGATGGCGAATGGAAACCCACTGAAAACAACAGGCGGGCAAGGTACTACACTCTGACGGCGAAGGGACGAAAGAGGCTCGACAGCGAAACACGAGAATGGGGCAGGCAAGTCACGGCAATCGCGCGGATTCTCGAGGCTTCTTAAGGTGGAATGATGCCCTTGCTGCGAAATATAACGAGCGGGCTTCGCTCCCTTTTCCGAAAGGAGCAGGTCGACCGGGAGTTGGATGAGGAGCTTCGCGCGTACCAGGAGATGGCAACGGAAGAAAAGATCAAGCAGGGGATGAGCCGCAAGGCCGCCCTTCGCGAAGTGCGCCTGGAGAGTGGCAGCGTCGACGCTGCGAAGGAAGTCGTCCGTTCTGGCGGCTGGGAATCGTATGTGCACGCGTGTTGGCACGATGTGCGCTTCGCCGCCCGCATGCTGCAAAAAAATCCAGCATTTGCTCTTGCGGCGATCCTCACACTCGCCTTAGGAATTGGCACGACGACGGCGGTTTTTAGCGTCGTCGATACCGTTGTCCTTCGGCCGCTTTCGTACGCCGCCTCGACCCAGCTGGTGATGATTGACGAATGGACGCCAGGCTTTGGATCCATCCCGGTGAATGGCTTGCATTTTCAAGAATGGCGAAGGGAGGCGAAATCATTCGACCGCATTGCCCTTATCGGTGGCGGGAACGTCAACGTGACAGACTTCAGCGAACCGGAGCGTCTCCCTGCCGCACGGGTTTCACCCGCCTTATTTCCGTTGCTAGGGGTTCGACCACAACTGGGCCGTATCTTTCTCGACGACGAAGACGTTCCAGGGCGCGATCACGTCGCGATAATCAGCAACGAACTCTGGCGAAGTCACTATTCGGCCGATCCCGAGATTATAGGTCGAACAATTTCCTTCGACGGTGTGGGCTATGAGATCGTGGGGGTCCTCCCTGCCAGCTTTCGTTTTCCAAGGCTCGATAACCTGTACCCGCTCACGATCGTGCAAGACAAGCCACAAATATGGAAACCAATCGCGCTGGGTCCTGAGGAACTTGCACTAACCGGCGGGTTCAACTTCGTATCGATTGGGCGCCTCAAAGCAGGTGTTTCTCCTCAACAGGCGGCCTCCGAACTCGATGCCATTGAGAGGGATTTTTCCTCTCAGATGCCGAAAGCGCTTGGCTCGGATCTGAGATCCCATGTGATCCCGCTTCAGGACCGCATCATAGGACGAGCAAAAACTGGTCTCGAGCTGATGCTAATGGCCGTAGGCATCGTGCTGCTCATTGGTTGCGTCAATATCACAAACTTGCTGCTCGCGCGCCTTTCCTCGCGTCGCCGCGAACTGGCGGTGAGGTCAGTGCTCGGAGCCAGCCGCTGGCGCCTCAAGCGTCAGATGATTGTTGAAAGCCTCACGCTATCGGCGGTGGGTGGTGCATGCGGCACGCTCGTCGTTTATCTCGGGATTCGATCGATCTTGGCACTAGCCCCGGCTGACCTTCCGCGGCTGGATGAGGTACACATCGACGTGCCAACCATCGTGTTTGCGCTGGCTATTTCCACCATCGCAGGCCTTGTGATAGGAGTGTCGCCTGCCTCGCAATTAGGCAGGGCTGACGTTGGCAAAGCCCTGGCAAGCGGAATGCGATCGACGGCAAGCCGTGGGACCGGGCGCCTCCGGTTTGCGCTTGTCAGCGCGCAAGTGGCGCTGAGTGCCATATGTCTGATTGCTGCCGGTCTCTTGTTGCAGAGTCTTCTCAATCTTCTGAATGTCGACCGCGGCTTCGACACAAACCACATTATCACTGCGGGTGTGAGTCTCCCGAACAGTCGTTATCCCACTCCTGAAAGCCGAGTCGCATTCGTCCGCACCGCGCTGGATCGGCTAAGAGTGCTGCCGGGAGTCACCGACGCTGCAGCCGCGAACATGTTGCCCCTCGCCGGGGAAGGAGGCAATAGCCAACTGCTGATTCCGGGTACGAATGTCGCGCTTTTCGAGCATGCAGTCAGCAATATTCGCACTGTCGACAGCGATTACTTCAGGACTATGGGCATCTCGCTGCAAGCCGGCCGCCTGTTCACGGACGCTGATCAGCAGCGTCAGGTTGCGGTGATCTCGATGTCGATTGCCAGACGTGCGTGGCCCGGCGAAGACCCGATCGGAAAACGCTTCCATTTTGGTCCACCGAGCAATGCCGATAAGGAAGTGATCGGGGTCGTCAACGATGTTCGAGGCG
>Ga0207046_10109_pt1 | contig 23207 bp, 17 predicted proteins | sample Alteio_BWMinCont_66_FD_153303 | JGI IMG/M metagenome (GOLD analysis project Ga0207046, IMG submission 153303) | Enriched cells from forest soil in Barre Woods Harvard Forest LTER site, Petersham, Massachusetts, United States -... | ecosystem: Environmental > Terrestrial > Soil > Temperate forest >...
AGCGGTGGAAGAAGGGAGTTTTCGTCGGAGAGAGTCATCGTTTGCCTTGAAGCGGCGTCTTTGGCCAGCCCGCTGCCAGCGCAGCGGCGACCAGCGGCATGAGCAGTTCGTGATGGCCCGTGATGGCGTAGCCGCGCGATTCCGTTTGGCGGCCACCGCGTTTGGATACGGTGGGACGCTTCACTACATTCTGCAACGGACGATAGTGCTGGATAAAGTCGAAGTTCGCGGTGGTGATTGGCTCGAAGGGCACGCCGAGATTGCGCACGACGCTCACGGCTTTCAGAAAAACTTCGGGAAGAAGCACGGCGGAGCCCCAGTTCAAGTACACACCGCCGGGGTGCATTTGTTTCACGAGAGCGCAGAACAGGCGGAAATCTAGGAACGTGGCCGCGCCGAGACATGGGCCGTCGGCGGCGGGATGCATGTGCGGGATGTCGGTGCCGATGGCGAGATGAATGGTGACGGGGATGCGCTGCCGGTAAGCGCTGACGAGCACGCTCGAGGCGGCGTGTCTTACGTTCAGGACGCCGCTGGTGAGGAACTGCCCGGCGGCTTCGCCGTAGCCGATCTCGAGGCGAGAGGCCAGTTTTGAGAATTCGTTAACATATTCACCGGTCTCGCTGGCCATGCCGAACTGGCCGGCTCCGAGGCCGGCTTCGACGTCTTCGGAGGTGTGGCCGGCTAGAGCGATTTCGAAATCGTGGATAAGCGCGGCGCCGTTCATGGCAATGGAGGAGACGAAGCCGCGCTTCATCAGATCGATGAGCACGGGGCCAAGGCCGACTTTGATGACGTGGCCACCGATGCCCCAGAGGATGGGGGCGCGTTGTTTCCGCGCGCGGTGCACGGAGGCAAGCAGATGGCGCAAATCGTTGGCGGCGAGAAAATGGGGGAGCGAATCGAGAAAGTTCGTGAGGGATGCTTTTCCGGCGGGAGGCTTGGCGAATTCGCGGACGCTTACTTTACTCTTGCGAGAGGCTAACGGGTAGGTTTTTACGCCGCCGAGAATTAGAGGAGAGATGGCGTAGATGGACATGGCCGAGCAATCACTGTACCGGGAAACGGTGAAACGGAGCAAGGTAAGCGGAGCGTTCAAATCAGCCGCCGGAGCCGTTGCCACTAACGCCATTTGTGCCCGAAACGGAAAGGACGCGAGCGAGAGCCTGGCCCGTATAGGATTTCTTGGTGCGGGCCACGAGTTCGGGCGGGCCCTGGGCTACGATGCGGCCGCCGCCTTCGCCGCCTTCGGGGCCGAGGTCGATGATCCAGTCGGCTTGTTTGATGACGTCGAGGTGATGCTCGATGATCAGCACGGTGTTGCCGAGACCGACCAGACGCTGGAGCACGTCCAGGAGTTTGCGAACGTCGTCAAAGTGCAGGCCGGTGGTGGGTTCGTCGAGGATGTAGAGAGTGCGGCCGGTCTGGCGCTTGGAGAGTTCGCGGGCCAGCTTGATACGCTGGGCTTCGCCGCCGGAGAGGGTGGTGGCGGACTGGCCGAGGGTGACGTAGCCAAGACCGACCTCGACGAGCGTCGAAAGTTTTTGCTGAATCTGGGGGATGTTTTCGAGAAGCTTCAGTGCGTCGGACGAGGGCAGGTTTAGCACATCGCTGATGGTGTGGCCTTTGTAGCGAACGGCTAGCGTTTCAGAATTGTAGCGTTTGCCGCGACAGACTTCGCACATAACGTAGACATCGGGCAGGAAATTCATTTCGATGCGCCGGAGCCCGTCGCCCTGGCAGGCTTCGCAACGGCCACCTTTGACGTTAAAGCTGAAGCGGCCGGGACGGTAGCCGCGCTCGCGCGACTCCGGGAGCATGGCAAAAAGCTCGCGGATGGGAGCGAAGACGCCGGTGTAGGTCGCGGGATTCGAGCGCGGAGTGCGGCCAATGGGGGCTTGATCGATCTCGATGACCTTGTCGATTTGATCGGCGCCGAGGAGCTCGCGGTGCGCTCCGGGCGGCTCCATGGAACGATAGAGTTTCTGCGCGAGGGCGCGGTACAGAATGTCGTTGACGAGCGTGGATTTGCCCGAGCCGGAGACGCCGGTGACGACCGTGAGCAGCCCGAGCGGCAGCGTCACGTCGACATCTTTAAGATTGTTTGCGCTGGCACCGAGGATTTGGATGGCTTTGCCATTCGGACTGCGACGTTTTTCCGGAACGGCGATGCGCAAGGCGCCGCTGAGATAGCGGCCTGTCAGTGATTCGGCGCTGGCGGCGATCTGCTCGGGCTTGCCTTGCGCAACGAGGTAGCCTCCGGCGTCACCTGCGCCCGGGCCGAGATCGACGACAAAATCGGCGCGGCGAATGGTGTCTTCGTCGTGCTCGACGACCAGTACGGTGTTGCCGAGATTGCGGAGCTGTTCGAGAGACCCCAGGAGACGATCGTTGTCCCGGGCGTGAAGGCCGATGGACGGCTCATCGAGAACATAGAGAACGCCGCGGAGGCGCGAGCCGATTTGTGTAGCCAGGCGAATGCGCTGAGCTTCGCCGCCGGAGAGCGTGGCAGCGGAGCGGTCCAAACTGAGATAGCCGAGACCAACGGCTAGGAGAAAGTCTATTCGCTCGGCGACTTCCTCGAGCGGGCGGCCGGCAATTTCGCGCTGGCGAGAAGTGAGTTGCGAGAGGATTTTGTCTACGCCCGGGCGCGAGGCGGCCAGCGAGAGTGCCGTGAAATCACCGATGGAGTAGCCGGCCAGTTTGACAGCGAGAGACTCCGGGCGCAGGCGCTTGCCGTGGCAAACGTTGCAAAGCGTGGCTGACATGTATTGGGTCATCCACTCGCGGTAGGAATCGGAATTGGATTCGGCGAAGTTGCGATCCAGAAATTTCAGGATGCCGGGAAAGCGGAAAGCCTTTTCGCTCGGAGACTTCTTGCCGGCCGGCTCTTTTTGTTCCGGACCGCCACGGCCGCCGGAAGGCGGGTAGCCGTAGAGAAGCAGGTTCTGGATGCGGGGAGTAAATTTTTCAAAGGGCGTTTCCAAGTCGATGTGATAGGCATAGGCGGCGAGTTCGAGCGTGCGCTTGAGAATTGCAGAACTGGAGCCGGGACCGAGGCCGCCGTCGAACAGCGGACGGGTCCAGTCCGTGATAATTCTGGCAGGATCGAAATCGTACTTGGAGCCCAAGCCATTGCAGGCGGGGCATGCGCCATACGGGGAATTGAAGCTGAAAGAACGCGGCTCGAGTTGCGGAACGGAAATGCCACAGTCGGGACAAGCCAGCTTTTCCGAGAAGACATGCTCTTTGCCGCCGACCACGGCGACAGTGACGAGGCCTCCGGCGAGCTTCAGTGCCGTGGCGATCGACTGCTCGAGGCGGGCGGCGATGCCCTGTTTTACGAGCAGGCGGTCCACGACGACTTCGATGGTGTGGTTCTTGCGCTTGTCAAGGCTCGGGGGAACGTCGAGGGGGAAGAGTTCGCCGTTGACGCGCACACGGACGTAGCCGTCTTGCGCGAGTTTTTCAAACTCTTTGCGGTAGGCACCTTTTCGCCCGCGAACGACGGGCGCCAAGATCATGATGCGATCGTCGGGCTGGCATAGCTCGCCGTTGAGGATGGCCTGGACGATCTGCTCGCTGGACTGGCGCGCGATGGGTTTCGCGCATTGAGGGCAGTGGGGCACGCCGATGGAAGCGTAGATGACGCGGAGATAGTCGTAGATCTCCGTGATCGTGCCGACCGTCGAGCGCGGGGAGCGCGTGGTGGTTTTCTGCTCGATGGCGATCGAAGGGGATAGGCCCTCGATCACGTCGACTTCCGGGCGTTCCATTTGGTCGAGGAACTGCCGGGCGTAAGCGGAAAGCGATTCGACGTAGCGGCGCTGGCCTTCGGCATAGATGGTGTCGAAGGCCAGGGATGATTTACCGGAGCCGGAAAGTCCGGTGATGACCGTCAGGGTGTTCCGGGGGATTTCGAGGCTGATGTTTTTCAGGTTGTGCTGGCGCGCGCCCCGAATGACGAGTTTGGTCAGGCCCATGAGACTGGAACGCTCCCTCCACAGGAGCTCTGGCGCACAGTGGGTAGACTGAGGCCAGCATAACCCTTCACAATAGCAGGGAGAATTCGGCGGGGTCAAGAATCGGTCGAGAGGACGACGAGAGGACAAGAGGGACAAGAGGGACAAGAGGACGGTTGGGCGATTGGCATGCCAGTTGGCCGAGATGATCCTGGCGATAGGTACAGTACTCCGGAGAGTACAAGAACCGCACCGGCAAGCGTGCCTGGGCGGGAGGCAAGCCGCTGCGTAAATTTTCGCGGGGGTAGAGCATTTTTACCCGGCTATCAAGCGACAAGAAATTGAAAACAAAGAAGTTAGTCTTGGCTTCTGGGATGCAGTAATAACCACAGTGGGGGAGGCGAGCCGAGGATCCCTTTAGGGGATTGAGGGCTGGGCCGGTTCGTTTCTCCCCCCTATTACTCTCCCCGAACAACTATGGACCGGGATCTTCTTCCGGACCTGTCAGCAACCTTCCAAAATAAAATAACCGAACAAACCCCAACGAGGCGGAAGTGTCCGCTGCACACAGAAAAGTTAGCCGGAGCGGCTTCGGTCGGAAACTAACCTCGAATCGCCGCTTCTCGAAACGCTAGTGGACGTCCCAGGAGCGGCTGGCGTAATCGCCAAGAGTCAGCGAAAGCATGATCGCGAGCCAGAAGACGCCGGCGACGATAATGAGCTGCGTGCGTTTGGAGCTGTAATACGCGTGCATGAAGAAGAGGACCACGAGAAGGGCTTTGCAGGTGGCGATTACCAGGGCCACGATGACGTTCAGGCCTCGGTAGTAATGATTGAGGTCCACGGTGGCCGCGTAGACGGTGGTGCCCGTGAGCACCATGAGCACGACGAAAATCAAAAGATAGAGTTTTGGCGAAACAATGTGCTCGGACACGCGTGCCTCTCCAGAGTGAGCCTGCTAATGCCGGTCAATCAGATACAACAACGGGAAAAGATAAATCCAGACAATATCGACGAAGTGCCAATAGAGACCGACGTTCTCGACGGGCGTGTTGTACTGCGCCGTAAAACGGCCCGCGATGGACTGTTTGATCAGCCAAACAAGCAGGCCCGCGCCGATCACCATGTGCAGAGCGTGCAAGCCCGTCATGCCAAAGTATAGGGAGAAGAATAGCTGCGAATGTGCGTTGAGGGCTTGTTGGCCGCCTTCGTGTTCGGTCGCTTGGTTAATTTCCTTGGTCTCGTCCTCGAGGGCTTTTCCACTCAAGTTGCAAGCGGAAGGATTGTTGAGGCAGTAGTAGATGTCAAAGCTGGCGCCGGGGATGTGATGTTCGACATATTTATCGTGGTATTCAATGGCCTTCACGCCGAGGAAGACGCAGCCCAAAAGCAGGGTAAGAATGAGGAAGGTGGTGACTAGCTTTTTCTTTCCCAGCTGCGCGGACCAGACCGACATGGCCATGGTCAAGCTGCTGCCGATTAAAACCACGGTGTTGAAGCCGCCGAGCCTCAAATCCAGCGAGCGGCTGGCATCGGCGAAGATCAGGGCGTACGTGTGGCGGTTGATGGTGTAGGTAAGGAAGAGGCCGCCGAAGAACAAGATTTCGGTGGACAGAAAGATCCACATGCCGAGCGTGGCGGAATCCTTCTGTTGCTCGAGCGTTTGAAATTGCCCAGACAGTTCTCCGGTGCGGTGCACTCGGTACTCCTCTTTTGCTTCAGTTCGCGCCACGCTCTAGTGCCGCGGCACGGGCGGGCCGTCGCCAAGTTCAGATTCGACAAAGCCCAAAAACTTTAGGCGCGACTGCTAGTCGTCTCCGTGAGCCGGCGCAAACGTCGGCGCAGTCGGAGCTACCAGACCGAGATCGGGGCGGTTCCTATAGTCGTACGGCTCCCAATCCACTACCGGTGTCACCTCAAAATTTTCCGTCGGCGGCGGAGAGGCGGTGCGCCACTCGAGACCGGTGGCAGGCCAGGGATTGGGGCCGGCGACTCTGCCGTAGCGCATGGACCAGGTTAGATAGAGCATGGGCAAAAGATAGCCCAGCGCAAGAATTGAGGCTCCGGCAGTGGACATCACGTTGAGCACCTGGAACTCCGGAGGATAATCGTGATAGCGGCGAGGCATTCCGAGATAGCCGAGAATGAATTGCGGGAAAAAGGTCAGATTGAAGCCAATGAACAGAATCACGGCGGCGAGCCGCGCCAGAAATTCCGGATAGAGCTTTCCGGTGATCTTCGGCCACCAGAAGTGCAATCCACCGACGTAGCCCATGACCGCGCCGCCGACCATGATGTAGTGGAAATGGGCGACCACGAAGTAGGTGTCGTGGATGTGAATATCGAGGCCCAGGCAGGCAAGGAACAGGCCGGTGAGACCGCCGATCAGGAATAGGCCGATGAAGCCGAGGGCGTAAAGCATGGGCGTGTCGTAGGAGATAGAACCCTTGTAGAGGGTGGAAGTCCAGTTGAAAACTTTGACGGCGGAGGGAATGGCGACCAGGTAGCTGAGAAGGGAGAAAGCCAGCGCTGCGTAAGTGGACTCACCGGTGAGGAACATGTGGTGGGCCCAAACAAAGAAACCGATGACGGCGATGGCGATGCTGGAGGCCGCGATGAAGGTGTAGCCGAAGATGGGTTTGCGCGCGAAGGTGGGAATGATTTCGCTGACGACGCCCATGGAAGGGAGAATCATGATGTAGACGGCCGGATGCGAGTAGAACCAGAAGAGATGCTGGAAAAGAATGGGGTCGCCGCCAAGAGCGGGGTTGAAAAAGCCGAGGTGGAACATACGTTCGAGACCGGCGAGAAGAAGCGTGATGGCAATGACCGGAGTGCCGAGGATAAAGATGATGCTGGTGGAGTACTGCGCCCAGACGAAGAGCGGTAGACGGAACCAAGTCATGCCGGGAGCGCGCATGGTGTGGATGGTGACGACGAAATTCAGGCCGGTGAGGATGGAAGAAAAACCGTTGATGAAGATTCCGAGGACGGCGGGCGTGACGGCAGAATTGGAGTACACGCTGCTGAGCGGCGTGTAAAAGGTCCAACCGGTATCCAGACCGCCTGTGGCGAAGGAGTAGAGGACGAAACAGCCGCCGGTGATATAGATGTACCAACTGAGGAGATTGAGCTTGGGAAAAGCGACGTCTTTCGCGCCAATCATCAAGGGGATGAGAAAGTTGCCGAGCACCGCCGGGATAGAGGGGATGAGAAAGAAGAAAATCATGGCCACGCCGTGCATGGTGAAGAGCTTGTTGTAGGTCTCTGGCGTAACCAGGTAGCCCTGCGGCGTAAGCAGGTGAATACGGATCAGGGTGGCGAAGATGCCGCCGACGAAAAAGAAGAAGGTGACCGAAGCAAGATAGAGGAGCGCGATGCGCTTATGATCGGTGGTCAGCAGCCAGGAGCGGATGCCGTAGGTGGCATTGAGGTAATGCTCTTCCGGCAGCTGATAGCCGGGCGGTTTTGGTGGTGTCATGCTCATGGTCGTGCTCATGGCCTATTTCTTCCCCGGAACGGTCACGCCCGCGCCGGTGGCAGGCACGGGCTGCGATTGCAATGACTTGATGTAGGCGGTCAGGCTCATAATCTGTTCTTCCGTCAACTGCCCTTGAAACGCTGGCATCAATGGCTGGTAACCGGCGACGATCTTCGCCGGGGGGTCGAGAATGGATTCGCGAATATAGGCGTCATCCGCGGTGACCGTCGAGCCATCGGCCAGGCGCACGGTGCCCCCATAGACTCCGTTGAGAGAAGGGGCGCGACCGGTGCCGTTGCTCAAATGGCAGGTGCTGCACGCTTTCTCGGCAAACAATTTTTCTCCCGCGACGACAGGATTGACGTCTTCACCGGTGGAACCGGAGAGCCACGCGGCATAATCGGAGGGCTCCATGACGGTAACCCAGCCGCCCATCACGGCGTGGTTTGTGCCGCAATACTGCGAGCAGAAGAAATGGTAGTGGCCGGCTTTTGTGGGACGGAACCACATGGTGTTGTAATGGCCGGGTACGACGTCCATCTTCACGCGGAATGCCGGAACGAAAAAGTCGTGGATGACGTCTTCGCTGGCGAGCACAAGTTTGACGTCGCGGCCGACGGGAACATGCATTTCGTTGATTTCCCTGCGGCCGTTGGGCTGCTGAATTTTCCACATCCACTGCTTGCCGATGACGTAGAGGTCCAGAGTGTCCTGGGGCGGATGGCGATAGTCGACGTAGACCACCGCGCCCCAGCCGAACATGGCCAGAGCCAAAAAGGCGGGAAAGACAATCCAGGAAACCTCCAGGCGCATGTCGCCGTGAATGGGAACGCCAATTTCGTTTTTGCTCTTGCGGTGGAATTTGAAGAAGAAAATCACGATCGCGGCGGTGATGGCTACGGAGAAAAAGACGGAGACGAGGATCAGGAACGTCATCAGCGAATCCACGCTGGGAGCGAAGTTGGAGGCTTGCTCCGGATAAAATGGCAGTTGCGACTGCACGGCTTAGTGGGCTCCTTCTAATTTCGTTCGTGCGGCGATATCGCGCCGACGGAACATCAGTATCCCCGCGAACAGGGCTAGCATCGTCAAAACTCCGCCGAAACGGATGATTCTGAGAATGGAAGCGCTGTAGCGAGCCGACGTGGGATCGTACTGGTAACAAAAAAGCAGAGCGCGATCGACGGGCGTGCCGATTTTTCCGGCGGAGGCATCCACGAGGCCGAGACGAATGTCGCGGGCAGGATATTCAACGCCATAAAAATAGCGCGAAATGCGCCCATCGGGAGTCAGCAGCAGAATGCCGCTGGCGTGCGCGAAAAGATTGGATTTCTGGTCGAAGGAATACCGGAAATTAGCGCCCTTGGTGAGCGCGTCGATCGACTCTTTCCTGCCGGTGAGGAAATGCCAGCCGCTGGCTGTTTCCGGGCGGCGAAAATGAGTCATGGCCGATTCTTTTTTCTGCGCGGCCATGTCCGGAGACTCGCGCGGATCGAAGCTGACGAAGACCACTTCGTAGTCGCGGCCGGGATTGAAGGAAAGCATGCGCAGGGTGCCGACTACGCCCTGCTCGGTTTGATTGCAGAGCATGGGGCAGCCGTAATAGACGAGCGCGAGGAGGACCGGCTTCTCGCTGAAATATTCGCGGAGTTGCACATCACCGCCAGTCTCATCGCGGAAAGCAAGGTCCAGTGGCAAACGCGCGTTGAGCTGCGGCTGGAAGCCGACATTTTCGAGGATGGAGGGCATGTTCCCGGCCGCTGGGCCTGTTCCGCTCGGCACAGCCTGGGCACTGGCCGCGCCGGCGCCGAGCAGCAGGGCAAAAATTCCGGAGATGGAATGCTTCCAGTGCATAGTCTTACTTTTTCTTCTCCACCGCCGGCGTCGCCACAGACGGCAACCCTTTCGAGACGATGATCTTCATCGCTTCGTCCACGGGAATTTGCGCGATACCGGCTTGCTTATTGATCCAGTCGAGTTTTTCGTTCGCCGCTTGGTCCGTTTCACGTTTCTCCCGCAGGTCCAGCTGAGGGTCGCTGGTGTGACCAGGGATGCCCTGAAGCATGGGCTCAGGCGGCATAGTTGCCCCGACACCATGGTGAACGGGAGCCATGGGCGTATCGGAATCAGCAGCCATCTTGGACATGAAATTGAATACAAAAACGCTGACGATGAACGCCGCAGCGACCGACAGCGCCAGGTAGAGCAGATACGACAGAATCGTACGCGTGTCGATGTCCGAGGACTCGAACGCGACGTCGGCGTTTCTTGGAGGTTGCTCGCCCGTCTGGTCCGTGTTGTGATTCTCAGTACTCATGAACTTCGATGGCCTCTTCCAGTTTAGGATCGCCCAGCGGCAATAGCGGCTGGGTCTTCAAGTTTCTTGCAAATACGGCGAACCAGATTCCGGCCAGCGCCAGGATGGCGGCAACGTCCATCAAGCCGGGAACGGCGCTCGAGGTAAACTCCGGGCGCGTCAGCCAGAAGAGATCGACCAGGCGCATGAAAATGAGCCAGACAGCGACTTTGGCCAGCATTTGGGCGCTGCGCTTGAGATCGCGGGAGAGAAGCAAAAAAAACGGCACAAAAAAGTGAAAGATCAGGACGAAAACAGCGACGACACCCCAGCCTCCATAGAGCCGGGTGCGATAGAAACTGATCTCCTCGGGCAGATTGCCGGCCCAGATGATGAGGAGCTGAGAAAAACCGAAATAAGCCCAGAGCATGACGAAAGAAAGGAGAAGTTTGCCGAGGTCGTGCAGGTGGCGGTTTTGGATGACGCCTTCCATGGGCGCGGTCCTCGAGAGCAGTACGAGGACGGCGATCATCAGGGACATCGAGGAGATCATCTGGCCGATGACGAAGAGGAAACCGTAGATCGTCGAGGCCCAGTGCGGAGAAAGCGACATGACCCAGTCGATGGCGGCGAAAGTCATGACAAAGACATAGAGAATGATGCCGGGTCCCGCAAGCATTTTCATCCGGCGGCGAAGCGCCCGGTCTTCGCGGTTTACATCCTGCTCTTTCGACCAACGATTGAATATGAAGACCAGAACAAGCCAAACCACAAAATAAATCAGCGCGCGAATCAGAAACCCGCCGCTGGTGAGGTAGGACTTTTGAAGGTCCGAAAGAGATCCCTCGCCCGTCGCGGGCGCATTGAGCCACTCTCCATAGAGGTGCTTCATTCCGAAAATGGCAATGGGAAGGAAGAACACCGCGACCACTGGAAGGACGCGCGTAGCGGACTCCAGAGGCCGGCGAGTCATGATGCCCCAGTGGCCGCCGGTAAGATGCTGCAGCATCAGCAAGCCGAGTGACCCCAGCGACAATCCGAGAACGAACATGAAAGCAATCAGATAGGAGTGGAAAAATCGATCGGCGAATTGATCCCGGTACAGGAAGAAACAGATAACGAAGGCCACCAGGCCGGCGATGCCCGCACCGAGCGCGCGTTGCTCGAGGCGGCCGACGCTTTCGGGCGCCATGTAGTCCTGGGCGGTCATTTCGCCGAGCCTCCTGCGTTCAATTTCTCCCGCAGAGCGGGCGGAAGTTCGGAAACGGGAGCGTTGCGGCTGAGTTGGAGCGCGCGGACATACGCAACGATGGCCCAGCGATCGGCCGGCGGAATCTGCGCGGAGTAGCTAAGCATGGCGCCGAATCCGTTGGTCATCACGTCGTAGATGTAGCCGTTAGGAACCGCGAGGAGGCGGGCATCGTGATAGCTCGGCGGATGTTTCATCCCGCGCATCGCGACCATGCCGTTGCCGTCGCCCTGAATTCCGTGACAAGGCGTGCAAAAGATCTTGTAGCGCTCCTGGCCGCGCTTGAGCAGTTCGGGCGTCAAGGGAAGCGGGAACGCATTCGACTCCTTGGGCACGAACAAGTCGTCGTCCGCGATGGAGCCGCGCGCCACGGTATTTTCGAGCAGCGGACGCTCTGACCGGCCATCGTCGAAGAACGGACTGGGCGAAAGCGGGCGGTTCTTGGGCTGGTCCGCCATATCCTGGCGAATCTGGCAGCCACCCATGCCGACCGAGAAGACAGCTGCGCACACGCCAAGGAGAAGACGCGAAGGGCTAGTCATCGTGAACCTCGGAGACGTGATGCGCGGCGAGCCCTTGCAGAAAGCGCGCGGTTTCCGCGAGATGAAACTTTTTGTCGCGGGCCTGGATGCAAACAAAAAAGCGGTCTGCCGATGCATGAGTGAAGCGATGCGCATTGAAAATCGGATGATGAGGCTGCGGCAGCCCGTTGAGGGCCAGCATCCCGAGCACCGCGGAAAGCGCAGCGCAGAGAATGGTCAGCTCAAACGTGACGGGAATGAAGGCCGGCCAGCTATTGAGCGGGCGTCCGGCGATGTTCATGGGATAACTGTAGACGTTCGCCCAGTATTGGAAGCCGAAGCCGCCAAGCCCGCCGACCAGGCCGCCGATAAGCGTAATCAGCGGCACCATATTGCGCCGCATGCCCATGGCTTCAGGAAGACCCTCCACGGGAAAGGGAGTGTAGGATTCATAGTAGCGGTAGCCCGCTTCGCGAATTTTCGCGGCGGCGTGAACAAGCTGCTCCGGCTTCTCAAACTCGCCAATCACGCCGTAGATGTGTGAGCGGTGCTGTATCACTTGTGTTCCTCAGACGTTTCCGTGACCAATTCGCGCATTTCCGCGATGGAAATCGCCGGCAAAACGCGAACGAAGAGGAAAATCAACATGACGAACATGCCCATGGTGCCGATGAACGTGGCCCAATCCCAAATCGTGGGAGAGTAACGGCCCCACGCGGAGGGCATGAAATCGCGCGTCAAACTGATGACAATAATAACGAATCGTTCCAGCCACATGCCCACGTTTACGACAATGGACATGAGAAAAAGCACCACCACGTTTGTGCGCATCTTCTGGAACCACAGCAACTGCGGAATCAGGATGTTGCAGAGGATCAGCGCGTAATAGAAAGGAGCGTATGGGCCGTGGAGTCGCTGACGGACCAGAAAAACGTCAAACTTATTGCCGCTATAAAGCGACATGAAAAACTCGAAGAAGTATCCGTAAGCCACGATCAAGCCGGTGGCCAGCATCACCTTGGCCATGTTCTCGAGGTGGCGCATGGTGATGAAATCTTCCAGGCCGTACGCTTTGCGAAGCGGGATGGCAATCGTGATAACCATTGCAAAACCGGAGTAGATGGCGCCGGCGACAAAGTACGGCGGGAAAATCGTGGTGTGCCAGCCGGGTACGATGGCGATCGAGAAATCGAAGCTCACCACCGTGTGCACGGAGAGCACCAGCGGCGTGGCGAGACCCGCGAGAAGCAGATACGCGGACTGATAGCGGTGCCAGTGGCGCGCGGAGCCACGCCAGCCCATGGCCAGCATTCCGTAAATGATCTGTTTCGCCTTGGTCGTGGAGCGGTCGCGGAGCGTGGCGAGGTCAGGAATCAAACCCACAAACCAGAACAGCAGTGAGACCGTGCCGTAGGTCGAGACGGCAAAAACATCCCAGATGAGCGGGCTGCGGAATTGCGGCCAAATTCCCATCACACTGGGATAAGGGAACATCCAAAACGCATACCAGGGCCGGCCGGTGTGAATGAGAGGAAAGATGCCGGCGCAGGCCACGGCGAACAGCGTCATGGCTTCCGCAAAACGGTTGATCGAAGTGCGCCACTTCTGGTTGAGCAAAAAGAGAATGGCGGAAATGAGCGTGCCGGCATGGCCGATACCGATCCACCAGACAAAGTTGACGATGGCAAAACCCCAGCCGATGGGAATGTTGATGCCCCAGATACCGACGCCCTTCATGATCAGCCAACCGATGGCGATGTTCAGCACGCCGAATATGCTGAACGCCAGCAAGAAGCCGATGTACCAGCCAATCGAAGTAGGGCGCGTAAGAACGATGGCGCTGATCTTGTCTGTTACGGAACTGTAGGTATGCCCCGGTCCGAGCACCGGCGTGAGGCGGCTAATCTCCGGAGAATCGAATGGCGGCTGGCCGGCGCTCATGCCTTCTCCAATTCAGGATTCGGATTGCGAACCGCCGCAAGATACGTCGTGCGCGGGCGTGTGTTCAGCTCGCCGAGAATCGCATAGCTGCGCGTCTGCGCTTTCAGTTTGGCCACGCGGCTGGTGGCGTCGTTGGCGTTGCCAAAAACAATGGCCTGGGCGGGGCAGGCGGATTCGCAAGCGGTAACAATCTCGCCGTCTGCGATGGGGCGGTTCTGCTTTTCCGCTTCGATGCGCACGTTGTTGATGCGCTGCACGCAGTAGGTGCATTTCTCCATGACGCCGCGGCTGCGCACGGTGACTTCCGGATTGCGCAAAAGCTTCAGCGAAGGCGTCTCCCAGTCCTGGAAGCGAAGAAAATTAAAGCGGCGCACTTTGTACGGACAGTTGTTCGAACAATAGCGCGTACCGACGCAGCGGTTGTAAACCATGTCATTCAGGCCTTCCGCACTGTGCACGGTGGCGCCGACGGGGCAAACCTGCTCGCAAGGCGCGTTCTCGCACTGCTGGCACGGGACCGGCTGGAAGAAAGTCTCGGGATTATCGAGCGCGTCACCCTGGTCCGTGGAAGGATCGTTGGTCGGCGTTTGGGCTGAGTAGTAGCGGTCGATGCGGATCCAGTGCATCTCGCGGCCGCGCATGACCTGATCTTTGCCGACGACTGGAATATTATTCTCCGACTGGCAGGCGACAACGCACGCGTTGCAGCCATTGCAGCTGTTCAAATCAATGGCCATGCCCCAGGCGTAACCGGGGTAAGAAAATTCCTTGTACAGCGACATTTCCTTGGGCGGTTGCTCATCGCCTTCGTGCGCAAACTTGGGATTCTTCTGGTATTCCGCGAGCGTCCCGGTGGCCAGAATTTTCCGGCCTTCCATGTTGAAGTGATATTGCGTTGAAGCCAGCGGGTACTCGTTGCCGGTTTTCTTGATGGCATCCGTTCCCGCGGTTGCGGTCCATAAAGCGGTGGAGGCCCGCACCACGTAAGCGCTGAACCCCTTGTTCGTACCGGTGAATCCGGCGTTTTTGCGGCCATAGCCTAGCGGAAGCACCACCACGTTGTCGGCTTGCCCCGGCAAGATCCAAGCAGCGGCGCTGACTTTGCTGTTTGAAATCGAGATATCAATGACGTTGCTGACGATCTGGCCGTGCTCGCCCCCGCGGGCTGCGGCGCGTTGCGTAAGGTCAAGCTCTTCTGCCAGTCGCGGACTGACCAGCGCGGCGTTATCCCAGGTAATTTTGGTGATCGGACGCGCCAACTCCTGCAGCCAGCCATTGTTCGCGTAGCGGCCGTCGTGAACATTCACATCCGGGCGGAAAATAAATTCGAGCTGCCCCGCGGGCATCGCTTTTGCGGCTGGCAAGCTTGCGGCACTAAATTTCGGCGCAACAGAAATCGGCGGGTAAGCGGAATTTCGGACCACTCCGTCATTCAGTGTTTTGCGCCAGAATTTCTCCGGATCGGCCCCCAGGGCGGAACTCTTGAGGCGCTCGCGAACCGCATCATAGGCCGTCAAACCGGGCTTGTCGGTGAAGGCCGCCAGAACCTCGAAGGCCGACCGCGTGCGATAGAGCGGCGCGATAAGCGGCTGAATCACGCTGACCGTGCCATCAAAGGCACGCGCATCGCCCCAGGTTTCCAGGTAATGCGATTCCGCGACGTGCCACTTGCAGTATTCGGCGGTCTCATCGAAATGAGTGCTGACCAGCACGGACGTCGGGACTTTTTGCAGCTTCGAGGTGAAATCAAAGTCGTGCGGCGCGTCGTAAACCGGGTTCGACCCAAAAATCAGCAGCGTAGACACTTTGCCTGCGTCCATATCGGCGCATAGCTCGGTGAACGATTCCAGTTGATTAACCGGATTCGCTTCGACGGGCTCCGTGTAATAAACCGTCGTGCCGACGTTTCCGAGCGCTGCATTGATGGCGTGCGCGAGGGCATGCACTTCCGCAGGCTGGAACTCTCCGGCAACGACGAGAGATTTTCCGCGATTCCGTTCGAAGTCGCCAGCGGCGGCATCAAGCCACTTTTCCGCAGCTGGCGAAAGCGTTCCGCTGCCGCCCAAGCCCAGTTTTGAAGCAAGAGCGCGAGCGAACTGCCCGACATCGGACGAGCCCAGCGGCAAACGATGATCGGCGCTCGAGCCCGTGACCGAAGGCGTTGGCTCAACGACATACAGCCGGTTCATGGTGTCGCTCGGCCCGCTCAGTTTGCGGCGGCGGTAAAACTCTTTCATGTAGGCAATATGCCCAGGGCCGCTGGCCAGAAAATCGGAGTCCAGCGAAAGAATGACGTCGGCCTTTTCCGGACGGTACACGGTGTTGACATAGCGGCCGAAGGCCAGCTTGCCGCCTTCGCGCGGCCCGTCGCTCCCGGCAGGCTCCCACTGGTGCCACTTGGCGCCGGGTATCTGTTTCAGGACATTCTGGATCTGCGCAGCGAGCGTTGGGGAAGCGACCGTGCCGGTCAAGATCCGGAAGCCAGCTCCGCCCTGAGCCTTAGCCGTGGCAACAAGCGCCTCCGATTGTTTCAGGAAGTCCGACCAGGTGCGAATTTCGCCGAGATTGGTGACCGTCTGCGCGCGGTCGGGATCGTACAGGTTCAGTACCGAGGCCTGCGTAATCACGTCCGTGCTGCCGAGGCTGGACGGATGGTCGGGATTCCCGGCGATGTGCGTGGGCCGGCCTTCGTGGCTCTCGACCAACACCCCCACGGCGTCCGCGCCAAACGGCATGGCTGTAGCGTAAAACTGCGGCTTGCCGAGAATCATTCCATCGGGCTGCTTCACGTACGGAACAATCAGCTGTTCTGGCTTGCGGCAACCGGAAATTCCAGCGAAAGCAAGCGAGGCCGCGGCGAGCTTCAGGAAATTGCGACGGTCGACCGTTTCATCCCACTCCGAAGCCTGCCGCGGAAACTCGCGGTGCAACAGATCTTCAAAATGCGGATCGCCGGCCAGCTCTTCGAGGGTGCGCCAGTACTGCTTGCCGCTTTTCTCTCTCAGTTTCTCGCGTACCGCTCGTAGATCCAAGCTGTGCTCTTCGACCGCCCGGTCCAGAGCGGTTTCATCCGCATGATCGTCTCGCTCGAAGGCCGCCTGGTGCGCTTCGTGATGGTGCCTGTGGCCGTCGATAGGATTGTTTTCGCGCATACCGTCCATTAGCGATGACAGGTCGAACAGCTCGTCAGTTCAGCGGTGCTGCGAATCTTGCGTTCCGCAGCCAGTTGCTTGCCGAGTTCCGCCTGATTGTCAAGCGCTTTCCAATTCATGTCGAAAACGTCTTCTTTCGTGGCGCGCAAAGCCTTCTCCGGATTGCGGTGGCAATCCAGGCACCACTCCATCAGCAAAGGAGAAGCCTGAAACACCAGCGGCATCTGGTTGACGGAGCCGTGGCACGTGGAGCAACCGACGCCTTTGTTGATATGAATGCCGTGATTGAAATAGACAAAATCGGGAAGGCGGTGAACCTTCACCCACTGGATCGATTGGTTCGTGCGGTAGCTCTCGCGAATGGGTTCGAGGTAGGGGGCGTCGGCGTACAACACGGAATGGCAATTCATGCAGGTTTTCGTCGGTGGTACGCCCGCGACGGCGGAAGTCTCGACGGAGGTATGACAGTAGCGGCAGTCGAGCCCGTCATCGCCGACGTGATGCTTGTGGCTGAACTGCACGGGTTGCGCGCGCGAAACGTTTTGGTTCGTGGAATAAGGAGAACGCGCCAGCCCTAAAACGCCGACAAGCCCCAGCCCAACCAGAAAAACAGCCGAGAACAGACTGAATCTGGAGATGAAATTTGTGCTGCGATGAAAAATCTGGGCCATGTCAGCGTTGCACTTTTGCGAAGACCTCCCCGGAAGGAGCAAAAATCTGGAGGCTCCGCGGTGTCAAGGCCGGGAAGTGCCCACCCGGCTCGTAATTGACCGCATAGTTTCCGACAAAACTTTATGGAATGCAACCTTCGCGCGCGGTTTTCTTCAAAAACTTTTTTGCAAGTTGCATTCCAACGCCTTCGAACAATTTGAAACAACTGCAATGACCCGGAGTCCCCGCCCTCACGCCTTTTGATTCATGCCGGACCCGGCGGATACAATTTTTTTTCGGGAACTAGCCTCCGAGAAGAGGCAGCCGTGTTATCTTAGAAGCACACTTTGCCGTGGATTGCGTCTGCGGCGGAGCCTACCTCGTCGGCTGCTGGGGCGTGGTCCAATCGGTAGGACACCTCACTGTTAATGAGGACGGTGGAGGTTCGAATCCTCCCGCCCCAGCCAATTTCCTCTCTCAGCGCAGTGAGACTGCCAGAGGCCGAATATGGCTCACCAAGCCATTACCCCAACAAACTCACCCTGCCTGCCGATAAACCCGATGCCTTGGACTTCGGTGCGAACTTCTTCCCGACAAGCTCCTAAAATCGCTGCGAAATTGGCGTCGGCTGATGCTCACGAGCGCATATCGATCAGCAACGGGCGAACTTGAGAAGCAGCTGGATGTCTCCATTATCCGCCGCTTTGATCGCTTCCAGATATTTCATACGTGCCTCACCCTCTTTGATCAAATTGGCGGAACCCCAAGTAAATAGGGGGCGGCCAAGCTTCGTCGCGAGTACATCTGCGACCAGGCGGGCATGTCTACCGTTGCCGTTCGGAAATGGATGAAGGTATACAAACCGATGGTGAAAGCGAACAGCTATTTCGTCGGGGGAGTACGTGCTGTTCTCGATCCAATACCGAACGTCACCGCACAACGCCATGAATCTGTCTCGAATTTCATGGACTGGAACCCCCATGTTTTTCTCGGTGCGTCGGTACTCACCCGCCCACTTCCATGTTTGGTCGAACATTTTTGTATGCAACTTCCGCACGTATTCGTCGGAAGCGATATCAATCGGACTCGTGCGATCTGCGGTAGCCCACTCCCTCCCCAGCAGTATGTTTTCGCGCTCCCATTCGTTTAGCTCCTCCTTCGTTGCCAGACTTGGAATGAGGTCCCTAAGCTCCTCCGGCGAAAGGAGTGTATTGCCGTCGCTAGTTGTTCCAAGTGTCGTCATTTTTTCTCGTCACGTTTCAGAATGCGCCTCGTTTCTTCCTCAATCTTGTTGTCGATTCCGCCGACAGCTTGATCTTCTAAGGCCATGCTGTGCTCAACGGCGCGTACATTTTCTGCTGCCTTAGCTCTCGCACGCCGTTCCGCAAGGTCTTGAATGCTTCCGCTCTTCGGCACGAGTGCATAGACAAGCTGGCACCCGAGTGCATCCGCCGCGGCGCGAAGGCTTCCTAAGGTGATGCGATATTCAGCTTCAGATTTTTCAAGGTTCACAACTAGAGTAGGGGCCTTCCCTAGACGAGTGGCCATCTGTCGTACGGTGATCCCGGTCGCTTCTCTGATGGCACGGAGCCAACCCCTCTGCGGACGCGGCGAGTCCTTGGCCGCAATGAATGGCTGCAACGCTCTCTCAAGCTGCTTGATGCGTAACTTTCTGAATAAAGGGCGCATGCCTCACCCCCGCCTCTGTCACTAACCTATAGATGCACATAATCCAAATTATGTTCATGTTTAGGTGTACAGATGCAGTCCATATGTACACCTATAGACTAACACAATTTGGCAAGCTGTGCATGCATATATGTACACAGTGGCTTAACGAAGATGGAGCCGCGGGTTGACTTTTCGTCCGCTTGAGTAGCGGCGGGGACTTAGAGCCCGCCAGCGTCTTGCCAGCAGCCGTACTACCGTTTTAGGGATATAAGAACGCTCAAAGGCGCTTCCTGTCGCTTAAAGCGCGGGGCGTGCTAAGTCGTTGGGAACACTGAAAAGCAGCTATTGTAGGGGCTATTCGAGCATACCGGGTTCATTTTCGAATCCTCCCGCCCCAGCCAATTTTCTCCTCGAACCAATCGAAGGCCCATCCAAGATCGTCATCCTCTTTGACCACGAGCAGTTTCTCGTCTACCTCGAAGCCATCGCAACTAGAAGGCGTAGCGCAAGGCGAATTGCACCAGGCGCGGGGTACCGACGACGGAGGTGATGTGGCCGAACGCCGAGGGGCCAGCCTCGATGTCCACGACAGACGGGTTGGAGAACGACGGCGTATTGGTGAAGTTGAAGAAGTCGGCGCTGAACTTCAGAGAATTGCGTTCGCCGAATTTGAAGATTCTACCGAAGGAAAAGTCCAGGTTCTTCTGCCACGGGCCAAAAAAAACAGTTTCGCCCGACGTTCCCGTACCCGGTCACCCCGGGCCCAACCGCGGGCGCGGGTTCGAAAGCGCTGAGGTTCAGGTAGCCGTTCAGGCGCGACGAGATGGATCCGGACGTGGCCGCATTCGAGCAAGAGAATCCGGGGGCAAATAACGGCGTGGTCAAGTTCGGACTGCTCGAACCGACAGCCGATCCGCCAGCCGAATCGATCACGGTGAACGGCGATCCCGATTGCAGCGTCAGAACGCCGCTGAAGGTCCAATCCCGCAGCAGGTGCCCGGTAACGCCTTCGTCGTGTTTGAAGAAGGGTTCTTCGTAGGCGAAGCTGGTGGTGAAGCGATGGGTGTGGTCGAAGTCGGACGGCCCGCGCGAATCCCGCGGGTTGGTCTGATCATTGAAGCGGGTGTCAAAGGCGACGCTGGCGGTGGAAGTGTCGTCGATGGATTTCGAGAAAGTGTACGCGCTCTGCAGGTACAGACCTCCTCCAAAGCGGTGGATCAAACTGAGATGCAAGCCGTGGTAGTGGGAGTTCGCGTCCGGGATGAAGCCCTCGTAGGCCCCCGGAGCGAGTCCCTGGAAGGGCGCGCGGGCGTTCAAGTTCGCCGCAGTGTTCTGGGTGATCACGTACTTGGTGCCATCTGCAGCGGTGACCGTGAGGGGGTTCTGCGAGCTCACGATCTGCGCCAGGTCGCGATCACTAGTTTCCCGAAGATGGAGACCATGCGTACCCACATAGCCGACGTCGAGCACCCAATTCTTGCCCAGCGAACGCTCCACCGTCAGATTCCATTGCTGCAGCGTCGGCGATTGCCATCTGCGGGGCACCATCAAGCCAAAAGTGCCGATAACGTTGCCCGAATAGCAAGGCGTCTGCGTCGTGTCCATGGTCGGCGTGCCGGAAGGCGTGCAAGCCGTGGGACCGTTGAGGTTAAAGCCCTGGAAGAGGGAAGCAGTCGGCACGAAACTCTGGTTAGTCTCTCCCAGCGGCGGAATCAATCCCTGGAAGAGATTCGGCAGACTGCCCGGGGGCGAGCCCACCGGGACCGCCGTTGGCAAGAACGGTGGAGAGAAAGACATGTTGTCCACCGCGCCGATATCTTCGCGGACGCTGTAGATGCCGAAACCTCCGCGAATTGATGTGGTGTGGTGGCCGCCGAGGTCGTACGCGAAACCGATGCGCGGCTCCCACACGTCGGTCCAATCGTTATCCAAGCCGGAGGGTCGAGCGGTGCCCTCAATACCCGTGAAGCCGAACTTATTTAGGCATTTCGGGTAAAAGAACGGCTGGCCACTCGAGACACTCAAAAGCGGATCGGTATTCCCGACATGGCAGAGCTGGTCGACCGGCGCGCCGATATCTTCGTTGCGCAATCCAAGGTTCAAAGTGAGCCGCTGTGTGACGCGGAAATCATCTTGTGCGAACAACGCGATGGAAGGAATGTGGTAATCGTGGTTGGCCAGGCCGCTCGAAGCGTCTGACAGGCCGGGCGCGCCCTGCAAGAAGGTCTGGAAGTCGGTAAGCGCACCGTTCGGAAAGAAGAAGAGCAAACCGTTGTCCGCCACGGGCACCACCCGCCGCAGAGTGGTGCGGTCGAACTCCATCCCGAAACGCAACGTGTGCTTGCCGCGCGTGTAGCTCAGTGTGTCCTCGTATGACAGGCTGTCCCCGAGAGAGGATTGCAACTGCGTGGGGTACGGTCCGAACTGAAAGCTAGCGAACTGGAAACGGTAAATATCCGCAGTTCCGTTGTTGGTGGGACGGTTGATACCCACATCCGGCGCGGTGATGATCGGCACGTTTCCGAATTGATAGCTGATAATAGTGGCGCCGAAGCGGAACTCGTTGACGAGCGCGGAGGTGAACAGGTGGGTTTCGGTAATGCCGCCGAAACGGTCGCGCAAGGGAATATCGAGCGGGAAATTCAAGTTGCTGAAAGAAGCTGCTCCGCCGGTCTGGATGCCGAAGGAGTCTGCGCCAAAGGGCTGGAGTTGTTCCGAGTCCGACCAGAAGAAGCGGAACGAAAGCCGATCTTTGCCCCCGCGGAATTCCTTATCCCAAGTGGTAGTGAACTGATTGTCTGTAAACCGGCCCGGGCTGCTGGTCGCAAAGGGCACCAGTGTGGCGCACGGTGTGCTAGTGCTAGCGCTGGCCGGCACCGGGTACAAGTAGCCTCCTGCCGCTCCGCCGAACTGGTTGCTCTTGGCGGTTAAGAGAGCGAACGCCACGGGATCGATGGTTCCGGAGCCGGGCGGCAAGCAATCCGCCGCCAATGCCGCCGCGGAAGAGCGCGCGGCCGCCGGGACGTAGGGGATCTCGGTGCTGATAAAAGTGCCCGGTGAATCGCCACTGCGCTGCCGCGCCCCTTGATAGTTCACAAAGAAGTAGCCCAGCTTGCCGCCCTTGATCACCGGGCCTCCGCCGCTTCCACCGAAGATGTTTTGTTTGATGACGGGCCTGGCTTCACCGAACGAATTCAGAAAGAAGTCATTGGCATCCAGCACGGTATTGCGGAAGAACTCGAAGACGTCGAAGTGATAGTCGGCGGTGCCGGTCCTCATAACAGCGTTGATGTTTCCCCCGCCGTCGCGGCCCTGGGTGGCATCGTAAAGGCTGGTGCTGACCTTGAATTCCTGAATGACGTCCGGGCTGGGCAGCGGGGTGTTGTTCAGCTCGCCGATGGAATTGTCGTTGGCGCCGATCCCCTCGATTTGATAGTTGTTGTTATCGTCTCGCCCGCCGTTCACATTAATGCTGACCGTGCCGCGCCCAAGCTGTGAGGCGGAATTGAGCGAAGAAGATGCTCCCGCAGAGAGCGCCAACAACTGCTGGAAGTTCTGCGTGGCCAGGGGCAACTGCTTGATCGTCGAGCCGCTCAGTGATTCGCCGGTGGTGGCGTCCGCGGTCTTGACCGTAAACACCTCGGCAGACACTTCCACGGATTGCATCACGGATTTCAGCTGCAATAGGAGCGTCAGGCGAGTGGTTTCCGTGACGCGCACAACGACGCCGAGTGCTTTGGTGTCTGCGAAACCCTGCGAGATTACCTCAATCGTGTAAGTCCCGGCGGGAAGAAGCGTCATAGTAAAAAGGCCGGAAGCATCCGTGGTTTCCGTACGCAGTGCTTCCTTGGTGCTCTCGTTCAGCACGGTGACTCTGGCGCCCGATATTCCGCCTCCACTCTTGTCTTGGACAACTCCGCTGATGGCTCCGGTTGCGCCTCCTTGGCCGAACATCGGCGACGTGTTGAACAAAAACAACAGAACCAAACCAGCACCCCACTGCCGCATAACGGCCTCCTGGGCTTACTCTTATTCTAAGAGTTCTCGGAAGGAACGCCCCCTCAGAAACGATGTTCAAAGCGCGGTTGTTGTGCACCCGCCCCTAGGCTGCTGCAAGCATCCACACTATTCGGGTTAGGCCGCTTGTATACACCCTATCAAGCCGAGTTTCAGCACAAAAAGTTTCGATTGGGGGGAACAGAATCTCGGATTGAAAACGAATGGCTACCCTGCAGAAGACTCCACGGAGGCGGCCTCGAGCTGCTGGAACCGCGTTGATTTCC
>Ga0207046_10103_pt2 | contig 22574 bp, 25 predicted proteins | sample Alteio_BWMinCont_66_FD_153303 | JGI IMG/M metagenome (GOLD analysis project Ga0207046, IMG submission 153303) | Enriched cells from forest soil in Barre Woods Harvard Forest LTER site, Petersham, Massachusetts, United States -... | ecosystem: Environmental > Terrestrial > Soil > Temperate forest >...
CCGATGATCTTTTGTCCGAGGCCAGAACGGCCGCGCGCACCACGACACTCCTGAAGGTCTCCATTGCCGCTCACACGCCTTTGCTCGACACAGCCGTCGAACCGTTTCGGTATGCTCTCGAGACAACCGAAGGCTCTGCCTTCCGGAGTGCTGTCCTTGCCGGAGTCAATGCTGCCAAGATTTCCTCCAAGCAGCAGATGGTGCGCTGGCTTCCGGAGCAGATACATCATACGATTCGATGGGACTTGATCTTGTCTCGACTGTCGGAATCAAACTGCCGGGTTCTCCTCGAGATCGGACCGGGCACACAACTCTCCCGCATCGCTCTCACGAATAACCCCACTTGCTCGGTCCGCTCGGTTAGCGAATTTCGGACGGTGGAAGGTATTGTTGCATGGGTTAATAAGTCCATCGACCGGACAAGTACTTGAAAGCTCCGATCCACCTTCGCCACTTCGGCCAGCTACTTTCTATTTTACATACGAGTAGCTCAAATTGCAGTATGATGGCCGTGGCGTGCGCGCACTCAGCGCATCAACGCAATTGGTACATCCTAAACCGTCGAGACTTGAGATGCCTTTTGTAACCTTCACCGTCCGGCGCGGCCTCGGCGCCGCCGAGAAGTCCCGCCTATCGGAGGCAATGTTAGAAGCCCAGGTGGCCGCCGGCTATCACCGAGCCGACCTTTTTCACCGTTTTCTCGAGGTCGGCCAGGATGACCTTCTGGCCGATCCCCGCTTCCCCGACTATACAACGGACAGAACTGATCGGTTCATGGTCGTTGAGGTCATTATCTCCAGAGGGAGGCCGACAGGAACCGCCGCCACCATTGCGGACGAAGCGGTCAGATTGTTCGGCGAGCGCTTACACCTCGCGCCTCAGGACGTCCTGTTCGTCTTCCACGAAGTGGAACCGAACCTCCCGCGCTTTCCTGCTGCGTCAATCAAGCTAGAGGCGCCCCCGGATGCCTAAGCCGTCGAAGCGCGACCAGCTTGTGCAGGCACCGAAGGAGCTACTCTGGGAAGTGGGCTCCGAGGCCATGTCGCCTCGCGACATTCAAGCCCGAAGCGACGCCAAGCCAGGCAGCCTCTAGGACGAACGAACGTTCTTCGCTGCACTCGAATGAAATCGTCGGCGCCAACAGCGCCAACCGGACGTTGCTGAAGCAACTGGCAACCTCGTTAGGGCATTCTAAAGCCGCTATTTCTTTGACGCTGCTTTTTTCGCGCACTGCCAGAAGGTTTCCGCGGTTCGGCTGAGTCGGCCTTCTGTCCCGACGATGCCGAACGAGACTGGTTTCGGCTCGGGTGTCAGGTGCAAAAGTTTCATCCGGTTTCCGAAGCTGTAACCAAAAACGTCCACACCATAGGCGACGCCGGTTCCCGCTTCGACAGCAGAAAGTACGCCCGTGTAGCTGTCATGTTCCTCGACGACGCGCGGCTTTTGTTTCACCGGCGCGAAGATGGCTAAAAGACGATCGTAATAGATTGGATTGCCCTCACGCGTCAGAGCGATGAACGGTTCACACACCGCGTCGGTAAGTGGAACGCTGCGACGACGCGCAAACGGATGATTTGGCGCAACGACAAGACAGACACGGTCGTGAAATAATTCTTCATATCGCATGCCGCGCAGCGAACTAGCCTTCAAGGGACGAGCTATTAATGCGAGCTGAAGCCGGCCATCGCGTACGCCATCGAAAATGGCTTGGTAACTCCACTGGTGCAATCTAACGCGCACGTTCGGCATCGCCCGCTGAAACGCACGTAAGATTTTCGGCAGAATTTCGGCAAACGGCGTTGAGTTGCCGACGTGGAGTTCGCTCGGCTCTGCGCTTGCAACCGCGCGTGCTTTTTTGACGGCTTCGTCTGCGTGTTGCAGTAGCCCGCGCGCATCATCGAGAAACGCCCGGCCTGCATCCGTTAGGCGGACGGACTTTGCCGTGCGTTCGAGTAAACAGAATCCAATTTCATCCTCAAGGTCGCGAATTTGTCGACTCAGCCCTGGTTGCGACACGTGAAGCTTCAACGCCGCGCGCGAAACGTTTTCCGTTTCCGCTACCGCCACGAAGTAACGCAAATGCCTTAGTTCCACCGTGAGGGGCAGTATGCCTTTTAGTTATGCTGAGACAAGAAACATGGTCTTTCCCAAGATCGACAGGCCGGCGGATTGTACCGGTGTGAAGTACAACCAAAAAAACTGAATACGCTACAGAAAATAACATGAAAACTTCTATGAACTTCGAATCACGCAATCCCGCGACAGGTGAACTGCTGGGCACTTATCCGGAGCATAACAAAGCAGAGATCGAGTTACGCTTGCAGCGCGCTTGGGACGGTTGGCGGCATTGGTCCCGCACCCCACTGAAGGAGCGAATCGCCTTCCTCACTCGGCTCGCCGAGTTGCTGGAAGAGCGGGCCGAGACCTATGGCCGCCTCATCACCGCCGAGATGGGCAAGCCGCTGGCGGACTCCATTGGCGAGATCAAGAAATGCGCCTGGGCCGCCCGCCACCTCGCCGAAACGGGAGAGGCTTATATCAAGCCACAACCCATCTTAGGCATACCGGCGCAGATCATCTATGAATCGTTAGGGCCAATTTTCTCCGTTCAGCCCTGGAACGTACCCTTCTGGCAAGTGCTGCGCTTCTTCTGCACGACAGCACTTGTCGGCAATACCGCGCTCATCAAGCACGCCGAATCGGTCCAAGGCTGCGCCGAGGCGCTGGAGACTCTGGTGCGCGATGCCGGTGGCCCCGAAGGACTTTATGTCAACCTTGCGATCTCGGTTGAGGCGTGTGCGGCCGTCATCGCCGATTCGCGTGTGCGGGCCGTCACCGTCACCGGGAGCGTCCGCGCCGGCCGCGCCGTTGCAGCGGAAGCCGCCCAAGTCGGCAAGAGAGCGGTGCTGGAACTCGGCGGTTCCGATCCCTACATCGTTCTGGAGGACGCCGATCTTGCGAAGGCCGTGCAGCTCGCCGTGACGTCGCGCTTCTTCAACAACAGCGAGGGTTGCATTTGCGCCAAGCGCTTCCTGGTGGCGGAGTCTCTGTTTGACGACTTCACCAAGGCATTTGTCGAACAATCCAAGGCGCTTCCAATTGGCGATCCCATGAAGGAAGGCATCAAGCTCGGCCCACTGGCCCTCTCCCGTGGCCGCGAGAACCTCCATCGCCAGGTACTCGACGCGGTAAAGGCTGGAGCACACATTCTCACTGGCGGTGAGATTCCCGCCGGCCCCGGCAATTTCTACCCGCCGACTGTGCTTGTGGGGCTGCCTCCCGAGGCGGCGATAGCCAAGGAAGAATTCTTTGGCCCCGTGGCGATGATTTTCCCCTTCAAGACTGAGGAAGAGGCGATTCGCCTCGCCAATATCACTGACTTCGGTCTCAGCGCTGCGGTCTGGAGCCGTGACCTCGTCAGGGCCCGTCGCGTTGCCGGCGAGATCCAGTCTGGAATGGTATTTATCAATGATTTCACCCGCTCCGATCCACGCGCACCTTTCGGGGGCTGCAAGTCTTCAGGGTATGGGCGCGAACTTGGCGTTCCCGGCGCACTGGAACTTACCAACCCAAAACTGATCTGGCAGGGTGCCTGAACAACATAGGAGAGACAACAAATGAGCAACCACGTCCGTATTCTTGGTATCGCTGGAAGTCTCCGTCGCGGCTCTTACAATCAGGCTGCGCTCTGCGCGGCCAAATTACTTGTCCCGGAGAATAGTGAGATCGACCTCTTTCAGCTTGATGGTATTCCGATGTTCAATGAGGATGACGAGAAGCGCCCACCATCATCAGTGCTGGAACTGAAGAAGCGCATTCTCCGCGCCGATGCTGTTCTGATCGTAACGCCCGAGTACAACTACTCAATCCCTGGAGTCTTGAAGAATGCGATCGATTGGGCCTCTCGGCCTTATGGGGACAGCGCCTGGTCTGGGAAACCAGCGGCGATCATGGGTGCGTCTGTCGGCGCAATCGGAACCGCTCGGGCCCAATATCATCTGCGGCAGATCCTTGTACCGCTCAACTTGTTTACCCTGAATCAGCCTGAGGTTGTTATCGCGGATGCTGCACACCGATTCGATGAGAACGGCAATCTGATCCATGAGCCGACTAAACAATTGATCCAGGAACTGCTAAAGAACTTGGTGGACTGGACCCGCCGAATTTCGTCTGCACGTGAAAAGTAGCATAGGTCGTTACGATAGAGTCTCAACTCAGGAGGAAAGTTCGAAGATAGCCTTACGCGCTAGCAGGCGCGGCAAAGAAGTAAAGGGAGAGAGTTATGCGTACAATTAATAAAATCTATATCGACGGTTCTTTCATTACTCCGCATGGCAACGAGCAATTCGATCTCTATAATCCCGCCACCGCAACTATTATTGGGCGCGTGCAATTAGCCGATGCGGTTGATACGCGCCACGCTATCACTGCGGCGAAAAAGGCGTTTCAGAGTTTTTCCCATACGACGAAAGCCGAGCGCATTTCCATGCTCCGCCGATTGCATGAGGCGCTCATAACGAGAATCGACGATTTAGCGGATGCGACCACTGAAGAATACGGCGCACCGATTTCCAGGGCATTATGGGGAGCCAGATACGCGGCGGAAAGTTTCTTAAATGCCGCGAAGATCCTTGAGGAATATTCATTCACCCGCCGCATGGGAACAGCCGAAGTCGTAATGGAGCCGGTCGGCGTTGCTGGTCTGATTACGCCTTGGAATGCCAATGCTGGATTCATTTGCAACAAGCTGGCAACGGCTATCGCAGCGGGATGCACTACCGTCATTAAGCCAAGTGAGATGAGCGCGTTGCAAACACAGGTTGTTACAGAGGCATTGCATGCAGCTGGGTTGCCTCATGGTGTGTTTAATATCGTGACCGGGCGCGGTGATGTAGTGGGAGCTGAGCTAACAGCCAGCACCGACATTGCCAAAATATCCTTCACAGGCTCAACAGCCGTTGGGAAAGCCATTTTGCGCTCAAGTGCTGAAACGATGAAGCGGGTGACGCTTGAACTCGGCGGCAAGTCGCCCACGATTATTCTTGATGATGCTGACCTTGAGACAGCCGTACCTATGGCCATCACGGCTGGGTTTGCGAATAGCGGTCAGGCGTGTATTGCTGGAACGCGCATTTTAGTGCCTGAACACAAGATGTCAGCCACTATCGAATTAATCAGGACAACGGTGAACCAAATCAAGGTCGGCAATTTACGCGACCCGGCAACCGCTATCGGGCCTATGGTCAGCCAAAAACAGTATGAGCGAGTGCAAGGGTATATTCGACGCGGCCTTGAGGAAGGAGCCACGCTTGTCGTTGGCGGCGAAGGCCACCCGGATGGGGTCGCGGGATATTTCGTGAAACCAACCGTGTTTTCTCACGTCACCAACGATATGACTATTGCTCGTGAGGAGATATTTGGACCGGTACTTTGCCTGATGGGGTACCGAACTGAAAAAGAGGCTATCGCCATCGCCAACGACACTTCCTACGGCCTGCAGGCTTATGTCATTTCACCTGATCGGGAACACGCTAATAAAGTCGCAGCCCAGCTGGAAGCCGGGCGCGTCGTTATTAATAACGCGCCGCATGAACCGCTGGCACCATTCGGTGGCCGTAAACAATCGGGGCTTGGTCGTGAGTATGGCGTGTTTGGACTTGAAGCATTTTTGGAACCAAAAGCTGTTATGGGAGGGCTTGCGCTCTAATCGTTGGGCAGAGACAAATGAGCGAAGTAACCGAGCGTAGCTTACGAACCTTTTCTGAACTTCGTGGTGCTGAACGCGCGAACGCCATGCAAACTAATCTTGAAGAATCACAATCACGACCCCGACCATGGAAGTCAGGAATCTTTCGCCGGGCTGCCAAGTTCCACGCTCCTTTTCACTTTCGAGCTTCGATTACCAAAGGTCGCGTTTTAAAGATGGTCGATTGGCCGTAGCGGATTGCAAATTCATTTTGCGCCCAGTCATTTCATTTTGCATAAGCCGATGGAGCCATTTTAAAAGGCGATCCGGCGCAGGGTGGCTTGTCGCCAACGATCCCGAAGAGGCTACCACGCAAGAATCGGCCCAGGGTTCGTTCACTGATGGGGTAGATTCGACGCAGCTCAGCTTGGCCGACCATTGGTTCGTTTTCTTGATGCATCCACCGATTTTAGCGGATAAACAGGGTTAGCTTTGAAGATGAGCCTAGGCAGTCAACTGAGGCAAAATGTCTCGACGAATGGCCTTTTTGCTGCCTACTTGCTGCCAACAATTTGGCAATAGTTGGCAGTTTTGTTGGCACCTATTTCATCCTTTTTAGGGTCACTGAGTCATCTCAATTTCGAGAACGCGGATTCCCTTTTTCAGGTGGCTGATCGAAGATGGTTAATGCCTCGGGAATCGCGTTGTCCTGCGGACGGGGATTTTTCAACACAGCAAGAGGCCCGCGAGCCTCGGCGAGATAGGACATGAGAAACTCCGTCAGAAACTTGCTCTGCAGTTCGAGCATGTCGAAATCGTATCCGCCTTCCTCGTTTCGGTGTCCGTCGATATCCAGATGCAAATATCTTCGGCGATTGGGAAACCGTTCCTGTGCGTCGCGCACCAGATGAAACAATTCCCAAGCGCATTCGAGAAAGCTTTGGTCAGCCTTCACCCGGTAGTAAAGGGCCACGTTGTCATCCGGTAAATCATCGATGGGGTTCATGGGATCAGACATGGATCACAGGATTGGTTTCGACAACGACTTTAATCGCCCGATGACGACAGGCAAGCGCGCCTGATCGCCCAACCCGCCAGGCAGATGTCCTGGTAACGCTTCGCGAAAGGGATTTTTATCCAATAAAGTGGCGAACTCTTCCGCCAAGTATTGCCTCAAATCGACCGGGCTTTGGGCAACCTGATCGACAGTGGTTACGCAACCGTCCACGACGGCCAAAAGATCCTCGAGATCGTGGCTGGCTTGATAGTCTTCCTTACCCCGATCGTTAAAAGCTTCCAGCTTCGTTGCCAGGAAATAGGCTGGCCGAATGATTGGGGCTGTTTCATCCGGCCCGACGGGACGCAGTGCCGCGCTGGTCAAAGCTTCTTGGAACCAACGGGACCGCAAACCAATCGCGGCAGCAGAAACCGGCATCACGTCCACCTTGCAGCCTTCCACGATATAGCGGCAAATCGGCGCGCCTTCCGAGGTATCGTTCACAAAACCATCTTTACGTAGCCGTTCTTCCAACTGAGTGTATTCGGCTTGGGTGATAACCTGAACAATGGCATCGACGTCCTAGGTGGGACGGACTTGATGTAATTCTGAATCATCGATCAGCAGGGATACAATGGCCCCTCCCAGAAAAGCATGTGGAACCTGCCGTCGCTTGAGCCGGCGAGTCACCATCGCGATGGATTCGACCGGACTCATGCGGGCACGGCCTCACGATTTCCCAGAGTTTCCAGCCGACGTCTCAATTCGGTCGCTGCTAGGTTACGCTCCCGGGCTCTTCCCTCCCGCAAGGCGTCGACCAGGGCGAGCAACTCATAAAGCTGCTGATCCCGGAGAGCAGCGTAGGGGACATTGCGAAATAGAGGTTCCAACGCGTAACCGCGAACCTTTCCCTCGGGATCAGGCCAAACCGGAGGCAAGTCTTTGGCGGCCTCATGCTGGATCAGTTCCCGCAAGAGTGGCGCGGCGTAAGAAGTGGGCATCCCGCGAGTGGGGGCACCCCTTTGTGCTGGGAAGCGTATTTTACGCCATGCACCAGGTATTCCCGTAGCGCGTTCATTCGCGGGCGTTTGCTTTCCAGATCAAATAGCCCCGCCAAGGCGACCCGCTGGGTGGCGCTATACACTTCCCCCACACTCATTCCGAGTTCAGACGCCAGGTCGGCGTAACTCTTCGCCGTTAGGCAGCAGAGCCACTTCAGGAGCACCACCACGTCTTGGGACTTGGCCATCACGGCCATATTCATAATTCATGAATAGTGAATAGTCAGGAAATCCGTCAGACGACTCAAAATAGACGTCTTGTCTTGCCTACTCAAAATCGCCTTCGACCGTCATCAGAGGCAGCGGCTTTTCGACCTTCAAGCGCTCGCGAGCCTCTGGGGTAAGTAAGACCACGATTTAGATCTCGCGTCGCCTTGGATGGTCTGCTTGTTCGATGTCACGCACCGAACGACAGGCGGTCACTAATGGTGAACCTTGATGCATCGACTTTCCTTCTGCGTACCGTCATGGAAATGCACTCTTGGCCGCCAGTTCCGGGGCGCTTGCAGCCTGTTTGTCCGTCGTGGGTTTGTGCTGGATTCTCCATCGACCATTGACCAAAGTCCCGGAGAATTGGTTCAAATTCTTCGTCGGAGTTCTTCTGACGAGCTTTGGTTTATTTTGGATCGCCGAAGGGCTCAAGATGCCCTGGCCTGGAGGAGACTTAGCGCTACTGGTGCTATTTGCTGCAATGTCCGGAACTTCCTTTGCCCTCGTTTTAGCCATCCGAAAATTCCGAGGCTCCGATAAAGAAAATCCCAGTCGGTGATTACTCAACGAATCGCTCCAAAACCGAGAGCAATTCCCTTAGTTTTCGCTGACTGTCTTTAGGAGTGCTCGCGCCTTCGATGCAATGGTGGAGGTGATCATGGATTACAAGTTCCGCAAAAGCCTTGAGCGCCTTACGAGCGGACACCACTTGCGTTAGCACCTCCGGGCAGTCCCGGTCTTCTCCGACCATTCGTTCGATTGCCGTGATTTGGCCCGCAATTTTGCGGAGACGGAGTTGAAGCGCCTTCTTTTCGTGAGCGGGATGCTTATGTGACGTGGATGCCATTAGGGATACGGTAAGCGACTTTTTCGTGCTCAAAAGAAAATAATCGTCAGCATGGGGTATGGGGGCATTATCCAAACCATGACCTTTTTCACCAATTTGAAAGAGCAGGGCTCCTCGCATGCCTGGCTCTTCTTCCCAAGCGCTGTCCTTCTCGGGGCGCTCCATGGTCTGGAACCCGGCCATTCCAAGACCATGATGGCTGCCTTCATTATTGCCATTCGGGGAACCATCGCCCAAGCGGTGATGCTCGGGCTATCGGCGGCAATTTCCCATTCCTTTCTTGTTTGGGCGATTGCTGCGGCTGGAATGTATTACGGAAATCGAATCAATCCGGAAAGCTCGGAACCTTACTTTCAATTGGTCTCGGCGGTGATCGTCGCTGGGATGGCGATTTGGATGTTTTGGCGTACCCGGTGCGATGTTATAGCAGCTCAGCATCATCATGGGCACGGCGAAGAGGTGGTTATCAATACGGGGTACAGTGAAATGAAGATCGCGATTTTTGAGGAGGGCATTCCTCCAGTGTTTCGACTTACCTTCTCTCGTCATGGCAAGGCGCCTTATCTCTCGGTTATCATTCTTCTTCTTCTTCTTTCCTGCTATATGACGTGGCAGGCTTTTCGCGGTCTCCACATGTTTTAGCGTGGAACTTTGACGTCATTGGCATCGCAACCTACCTGGAACCACCAGTGGGATACGAACGTGCCGCTTGCCTTTTTCAACGAACCGAACCAAGGCGTCACTGCCATGATCTTTTTCAGTCTCAACTCTCCGGGTCGCTTATTCGCGATGTCTCGATGCCAGCGATTGAGCCTTTCCTATAGAGGGGCGTGGATCGGCTGAAGTCTGAAGGACGTTTTCGGGGCAGGGGAACTTACGCAGTGATTCAATGAAGTAGGTGAAAATCAATGACATCCCAGCGGTGTCCTTTATCCTTGCGATTGTCGAAGTAAGTCCCTGGCCAAGCCTTATGACAACGCCCACCAAACCCGTGTCGCAATTGAAACCGGGTTCCCTTCGGATATTTTCGCTGCTCTGCGGTGTCTGGATGCTAAGTCTCTCTCTCCATGCGGCGGATGTCGTGCTCGATTCCTCCCAAACTTTTCAGACGATCGTAGGTTGGGGACACGGCGGCGGAATTCTCGGTTTTACAGCGTGGCCAACTGCCATGTTGGATCCGTCCGTTGCCGATCCGGTCAGTTATCAATATCTGGACTATCTGATCGACGACACAGGCCTGACCGGCTCGCGGACTTGGGAGGTCGGACCGCGCGTGGACGGCACGGGCATGGACCACGGCGACTGCGATGCCATCGATTGGAATTTATTCCAGTCCGATACCTTCAGCGCGGCTGATGCCAAGTACCTGCTCTACTTCCAAAACCGCATCATCGCTGAGGGTTATCAGCCTTCTTTCTACTCAAGTCCCAGCTACCCGAGCCACGCCACGGGAGTAAGGCCGTGGGTGATGAACCATCCCGGCGAACGTGCCCAGCAGATATGGGCGAGTGCGCTCTACTTGAAGAAAACGTATGGCATCAATATCAACTATGCTGTCATTTATAACGAGCCCTCCATTCCCTTCACGATCCTCGCGGACGATGCCAAGGCCTTGGGGCCGCGATTCGCCGCCCAAGGATTGAGCACGCGCGTCCAGTATGCCGAAGCCGTCGCCCCGCAAACGGATTGGAATTATATCACCCCAGTCCTTAACGACGCGGACCTGTGGCCTTGGGTGGGCCGTATCTCTTATCACACCTACGGCACCGCCGACCCCTACCGCACTTACCTCCGCGATTTTGCGAAGTCCAAGGGACTCACCACGGCGCAGACGGAAATGGGTAACCCCACCTTTGACGATTTGTACAGCGACCTGACCTTGGGCGGCGTCTCGTATTGGGAGGTGGCTTATAGCGGAAATGCGACCCTCACTCCCAATCCGGGCCTGACTTCATTCACGCCAGCAGCGCATTACTTTCGCCTTCGCCAGTTGCTCCACTATGTCAGGCCGGGCGCGGTTCGCATCAGCGCCCTTTCAAACGATCCAGCGATCCACGTGCTCGCGTTCACGGCCAACGGCGCGACGACAACCGTCATCGAGAACACCGCCGCCTCCGTGCAAACGGTCACGCTGAACGGATTGCCCCCCGGCGTTTATGGTCTCTCGCAGTCGGCCGGAAAACCGTTCCAGGAACTTGGCCTCCACACGGTGGGAGCAAATGGTTCCTTGATTCTCAACAATGTCCCGGGCGGTAGCAACGTCGCAACTTTATATCCCTATTCCGGTCCCAACCATCCGCCCACCATCGAAGTGTGGGGATCGAACCCCGGCTATCTCGTCGCTCCCGCCAGCACGACGACGCTCTCCGTCACCGCGTGCGATCCCGAACTCGATCCTTTGACCTACCAATGGTCAGTGACCAGTCAGCCCGCAGGAGCCAATGCCACCATCGCCGCGCCGACCGCCGTAAATAGCGCTGTGAGCGGTCTCACTGTGGCGGGAAATTACGTCTTCAATGTGGATGTGCATGATGGCGTGAACACGTCTTCCAAAAAAGTGTACCTGATCGTCTACGCAACTACGCCTCCACCCATCCTCGGGCAGACTGGATTTAGGATTGGCGCGCCCTATGGACTGGTCTTCGGGCCACCCAGCGGCACGACCCACGCCAACATCGAGCTCCCCACTTCGTCCGCCATTTTGCAAGTCGGCATTTCCGATATCGCCAACAGCAACTTCAATGGTCGTGGCCAATGGAGCGTCGTGAGCCAGCCCGCCGGTGCCCATGTGACGCTGGGCAACACAATCTATATCTATGTCAGTATCCGGGCGCAGGTCAGCGGCATGACAGTGCCGGGCGATTATGTCTTCCAAGTAAACGTGACCAATCCGGGCCACCCGGATCTGACCGCCCAGGTCATCTGCACGGTTAATCCTGCGAGTTCCGGTCCCGTCATTAGCTCTGCGACCTGTTCCCCCGCCATCCTGACTTTGCCCGCCAGCACGATCCAGCTCTCCGCCGTGACAAACGATCCCGCAGGCCAACTCTTGCGGCACTGGTGGGCGGTGAAGTCAGCCCCCGCAGGTGCCCACCCCGTCTTCGAGCATCAAGGCCTCGCCACCACCATCGTAAGCAATCTCGTGTTACCGGGAACCTACACCTTCACCCTCCGCGCCTTCGACGATATTCACATGACGGCGAAGGATGTGACACTAACCGTTAACTCGGGCCCTGGCGTGCGATAGTCCCGGCTTCCCCAGGGAAAGGGGCGTTAGGCCCAGACACCGACTCGCCCGCAAAAGCTCACAGAGCATGGATTCCGCGCAGGCCCTGCCGGCCGATATAGCAGGAGAGAAGTAGGAGGATAACGACGGAAAAATAAGGCGCTTTTCGCATGATGTCGCCAAAGCCGGAAAAACGCTTCTCCGCATGATGCACGCTCCATGCCGCCACGGCTCCCACTGTGACCATCGTGATGGCCAAGCCAAAGCTGAACGCCAGTACGAGAGCGAAGCCGAGAGTGAATTGTTTTAATTGAAGGCAAATGAGCAGCACCGTCACGGCGGCGGGACACGGCATCAGACCTCCGGTAATTCCGAAAAGAATAATTTGGCCGGTCGTTACGGGACGACCCGCGAATCGCTTTTCAATGTCCGACGCATGAGCCCTTTCGTGGGCGTCCTGGAAGCCGACGCCGGCAGTTTCGAGTTCCTCATGATCGTGGTGGTGGCCGTGCTCGGAAAAGTCCTCATCGTAGTAATGGGCGTGGTTACCGTGCTTGAGAGCCAGCTTGAGTTTGAACTCATGCGGTTCGGGAATATCCGAAGTGGATTGCAGGAATTCTCCCTGTTTCGCGAAAGCAAAGGTGTGAGTCGTTCCGTCCGGGCGAATCGTCTCAATGGAGACTTGGTCCGGGTCTTGTTGAACCATTTTCCCGTGATGGAAAAAAGTGAGGCGAAAGACTGAAGGCATGCCTTCTTCAAAAATGGCCAGTTTCACCTCGCCATGCCCGGTATCAATCATCCGTTCCTCATCGTGTCCGTGATGGTGGTGATGGTGCTGGGCGGCGATAACGTCTCGACGGGTACGCCAGAACATCCAGATGGCCATTCCTGCGATAATGACGGCTGAAACCAATTGAAAGTAGGGCTCGGCCTTCTCGGGATTGATTTGGTTTCCGTAGTACATTCCCGCGGCAGCGATCAGCCACACCAAAAACGAATGGGAGATGGCCGCAGAAAGTCCCAAAAGAACGGCTTGCGAAATTGTTCCGCGAATGGCCACGATAAAGGCCGCCATCATCGTCTTGGAATGGCCCGGCTCCAAGCCGTGGAGGGCTCCCAGCAAGACTGCGCTGGGAAAGAAAAGCCAGGCATGGGAAGGGCTTTGCTGGATTAAATCGGTAAAGGAAGTCATGTCTGGACTATGCCCCTATGCCCCATGCTATTCAATTATTAACTTTCGAGACGAAGGTAACGAAGCTATGACTATTCGATGGCATCGGAAGCCCACAAACATCCTGAACACGAAAAAAAGGCGCTTCAGCTTCGGTTGCGCAAAATTGCCGGTCAAATCAACGCGATCGAACGGATGGTCGGTGAAGATCGGGATTGCCCCGAAGTTTTAACTCAGGTCGTTTCAGTCCGGAAAGCCTTGAAGTCGTTTGCCGAACTGGTCATTCATGATCACCTTCACCATTGCATCGAAGGAGCGCATAGCGCCAAGGAGGGCCAGCGCAAGTTGAGGGAATTGCTCTCTGTGCTCGAACGCTTCGTGGAATAACCCTCAGAGAAGCAGCTTGAAGGCAAGTCCGGCCAGGCTGGACCCGAGAACGACTGGGATCACATCCCATTTCCATTTCACCATTCCAGTAAAGGCGATAACGCTGACGACCACGGCAAACCAGTCCAGGGCGTTGCCCTTTGGAAAAAGGACGTGAAGGCCAAACCAGACCGCGAGATTGAGCACGACGCCGACAATGGCGGCGGTGATGGCGGAAAGGGCCGTCGTTAGTTTCACGTTACCGCGCAGTTGTTCAATGTGCGGGCCCCCCAGGAATATCCAGAGAAAACAGGGAGTGAACGTCACCCATGTTGTCAGCAGCGCTCCGACCGTTGCGGCAACGAGTGGAAACATTCCCGCCGGTTGGTTCCATCCACCCATGAAGCCAACGAATTGCAGGACCATGATGAGCGGTCCCGGCGTTGTTTCGGCCAGTCCTAACCCGTCCATCATTTGGTCGGGTTTTAACCATCCGTATTGGTCCACCGCTTGTTGAGCGACATAAGGGAGCACGGCATAAGCCCCCCCAAAGGTAACAACCGCCGCTTTGCTGAAAAAGAGACCTTCCTTGAATAGCGTATGATCCCAGCCTTTCCAAAGACCTACCGCAAGTACCGGCGTCCACCATAAGGCCAGCCAAAGGACGGTGACTCGAATTGCGCGGCTCCACGAAGGTTTGGTGTGACAGGGGGATTCATCCTCATCATCCAGAACCGAACTTTCATGGCCCCCTCCATGTCCCTTCAGGACGTAAAACTTCTCCTTCCAATACTGTCCTCCAATCAGACCGATCAATCCCGCAGTCAGAATGATCAGAGGGAAGGGCAGCTTAAAAAAGAAGATGGCGATGAAGGCCACCGCAGCCAGCCCCCACATCACCTCATTCTTGAGAGTTTTTTTGCCGATGCGAAGCACGGCTGCAGCCACAATGGCCATGACGGCGGGTTTCAACCCATAAAAGACCGCTGCTATCCACGGGATATTTCCATACTCGGCGTAGACGAAGCTCAGTCCCCACAGAATAAACATGGAAGGAAGGACGAAGAGCACTCCACCGACGATGCCTCCGGCTGTCCGATGAAGAAGCCAACCGATATAGATCGCCAATTGCTGCGCCTCCGGGCCGGGCAATAACATGCAGTAATTCAACGCATGGAGAAATCGGGACTGGCTGATCCACCGCTTCTTGTCGACCAACTCCGTCTGCATGATGGCAATCTGGCCCGCAGGACCGCCAAAGCTGATGAAGCCCAGCTTGAGCCAGAAACGAAAAGCCTCTCCGAAACTCGGATGCTGAATCGGCGGCTTCGATTCGGTCGTCTGTCCGGCGGAAGGCGGTGCCGATGTTTTCATTTTTTGAGAGAGGCGTGGAGGGCGTCGAATAAATCGAACCCCTTATCCAATAGCTCAGCGTCGGTCAGCCCGCGCTTGGCCCAGCCCTTGAGAACTTTGTCGATCCCAACACACTCGGGGCGATGAAACTTGCCATCTTCCAAATCCGCATCATGGATCATTTCGCCGATGGCGATAAGATGCTTGTCATCGAGTGCAAAGCGCTGGAGGAGGGTTTCAAACGTGCAGTGATCCCCATGGTGAGTGAACTCGACCTCGAACATATCGTAGGGAATGGCGTTGGGATGATCCTCGGGCGAAGCCGCGAAAATGAATCTGGCCTTCGGATCGATGAAATGACGGATAAGCCAGGCACTGCCGACTCGGTCGATTTCCGGGCGGGGCCGGGTCAGCCAGGTCCGGCCTTGATATTTACGGGGCTGGAGTTCGGGAGGGTTCTTCCCTTTGGGTTTACGCAGCGACTCGGCGCGACGGAACAGCATTTGGACATCCTGAACGCGAGGGCATTCAAAGAAGTCGATCTTGCGGATTTCCTCAAACCGGAGAGTGAGTTTTTCCAAGTCGGCGTCGAAGGTTTCGGCGCGCTTTTTACGATTGGCTTGAACGAATCGAGTCAGCTCGTGGATAAGTTCGTCGTACTCGTGGGCGACCTGCGCTTGGAACTGTCCGACAATTTCTTTGCCCTTGAGTCCTTCGATCTCCGTCACCTTGATCAGGGTGGCCTCGCCCCCGCTATCGCGAACCTGCTTGGCGAGCCATTGAAATTTCTCGTAATGGCCGGGTTCGTCCGGGAGGACGTAGGCCGAGGTCTTGAGAGCAAGCGCACCGCTCTTCTTTAGTTTGCGCCACAAGCTGACCCGCACCGAACTCTTCTTGGCGGAAAGAGAATAGAGCAGGAGAAGCCAGGAGGGAGGAGCGTTCACAATCGGAATCTACCAGAGTGTAACAGATGTTTCAATTTGAAATAGATAAATATCGGACTAGGTTTGCCGATATGAGCTTCTACAAATGGATTCCCCTACTGGTTCTTCTTCTGGCCGGCAACACCATGCTGCAAGCGGCCCCAAAGTTCGACACGGCTGAAATCGAAACCATCACCGGGTTAAAGGGCGCGTATGACGAAGGCGAAGGCGTGTTCAAAGTCTCTTCTCCTCGTGCCGACATCAAGGTATCGGTCGATCAATGGATGATGTTTCCTTTTATGGGGCTCACCTCCTGGGCGGCTTTCGCGGCCGATCCAGATTCAAAGAAGGGCGGTATGGTCATGGGCGACATCGTCCTCTTTCAGGATGAAGTGAACCCGGTAATGAGCGCGGCTCTCGACAGCGGATTGGAAGTCACCGCTCTCCACAATCATTTCTTCTACGACGATCCTCATGTCTATTTCATGCACATCGGTGGAACGGGCCAATTTAAGCCCCTTGCCCAAGGCATTCGCGCCATCTTCGATAAGATCAAGGAAATCCGAGCGGCGAGTCCGCAGTTGGCCACAGGATTTGGAGATCCGTCGCTACCAGCAACGAGCTCGATTACGGGCAAGCCCATCGAGGATATATTCCACGGCCCCGGCCAAGCCAAGGACGGCATGTTTAAGATGGTGATCGGTCTCACCACGAAAATGCCCTGCGGCTGTATTGCCGGAAAGGCGATGGGGGTCAATACCTGGGCGGCGTTTGCGGGCACCGACGACAATGCCGTCGTGGACGGGGATTTTGCCGTAAAGGAATCCGACTTGCAGCATGTCCTCAAGAGCCTGCGAGGGGCGGGAATCAATATTGTGGCGATCCACTCCCACATGACGCAGGAAGAGCCGCGAATCCTCTTCCTTCACTATTGGGGGCGCGGCCCGGCAAAAGACCTCGCCTATAAAGTCAAAGCGGCACTGAGCGTGGAATAGGAGCTAATTATGAAATGGATTACACGCGAAAAAGTGAAGGTGGACCGGGTTGCCTGCCCGTGGTTGATCAAAAAATTCATCGATCCGGATGCCGAGTTTTACTTCGTACCCGCCGAAATCGTCATGGAGGAAGCGGAGAGACTTGGGGCCATTCCGTTCGACATCTTCACCGAACCAAGAATCGAACTGGGTCATCACAGCAAGGAGTGCTCCTTCGAAGCGATTCTCAAAAAATACAATCTCACCAGTGACCCCTCACTGGTGCTGCTGGGCAAGATCGTCAATGCCGCGGATACGGACAACACGCTCTGGAATCGGCCGGAAGGCCCGGGACTCCAGGCTATCGCAGAGGGCTTCCGCCATCTTGGGTACAAGGATGATCATGAAATCAACGCGGCGGAATGGATCGTTTACGATGCGCTCCACGCCTATTGCCAGGTACAGACGGCAAAGGGCCGATAGGACGCGACCGCATCCGATGCCGACGAACGAGCGATATGCGCGATATTGTTTTACTCTTTTGCACGCGCAGTCTTCGTCTCTTTGCGTTCGGGCTCGTTTCCGTTATCCTGGTTTTTTTCCTCACGGAGCGCGGTTTCAATACCACGCAGGTTGGGTGGCTGTTGACGCTGACCCTGCTGGGCGACGCGGTGATTTCCCTGTTTCTGACTACCCGCGCGGATCGCTGGGGCCGCAGAAAGACGCTGGTCATCAGCGGATTTTTAATGGTCGCGGCGGGACTGACGGTCGTGCTGACCGGAAACTTCTGGCTGTTGGCCGTGGCGATGACGATTGGAGTAATCAGCCCGACCGGAAACGAAGTTGGGCCTTTCCTCGCGGTCGAGCAAGCCGCTCTGGCCCATGTCGTGGAGAACCACCGGCGGACTCACTATGTTGCGTGGTATAACGTGGTTGGCTTCAGCGCCACGGCACTCGGAGCTTTGTTTGGAGGAGTTTTGTCCAGCCTATGGCAAAGAAAGGGCGTCCCGCCTCTCCTAAGCTACGAATGGCTTTTTTGGTGCTACGCAGGCGTCGGGCTTGCCCTTATCGCTTTATCGACGCGACTGAGTGAAGCCGTCGAGGTCGAACACGTTCCAAGGACGGGCCGTAACCTCATGGCGCAATGGACCGGCTTGCATGAATCGCAATCCGTTGTTCTCCGTTTGAGCGGCCTGTTTGCTCTCGATGCCTTCTCCGGAGGATTCATTGTGCAGAGCATTCTCGCCTATTGGTTTTACCTGAAATTCGGTGCGACCAACCTTGAACTAGGTGGTCTCTTTTTCGCCACGAATATCCTGTCCGGCATCTCAGCCCTGGTGGCCGTTCCGCTGGCCAAGCGGTATGGACTTATCGACACGATGGTTTTCACGCATTTGCCTTCCAACTTTATTTTGCTGGCCGTGCCTTTGATGCCGAATTTCCGACTGGCAGCGGGCCTTTTGTTGTTGCGGCATCTCATCTCACAGATGGACGTTCCCGCTCGGCAATCTTATGTCATGGCCGTCGTGCCACCAGGAGAACGCTCCGCCGCCAACGGCATCACCGCGACGGTGCGTTCTCTCGGCGCAGGATTTGCCCCCTCCCTGGCTGGCGCTCTGCTCGCCATTCCCAGCCTCGTCAACGCGCCGATCTATTTGGCGGGTGGACTGAAGATCATTTACGATTTGGCTCTCTATCGCAGTTTTCGCCATCTCACGCCGCCCGAGGAGACGGCCATCAAAGCCAGAGCTGAACAACACACCTGAAATCCCCAAATGAAAAAGATTCTATTTTGCTTTGCCCTCTTCGAAGCTTTTGTTTCCGTCCTCCCGGCAGAGCCGCGCCTGGTTCAAACCATCCCGCTAAATGGAGTCGAAGGCAGGATCGACCACATGAGCATGGACGTGGCGGGTCAGAGGCTTTTTGTGGCCGCGCTTGGAAACAATACAGTCGAGGTGGTGGACTTGAAGCAGGGCAAGGTGACGCATTCCCTTTCCGGCTTTTCAGAACCACAGGGCGTTTGCTTCGTTCCCGAGTTTAACCTATTGGTCGTGGCCAATGGAGGCGATGGCCGTTGCCTTTTCTTCGACGGCAAGACTTTCGAACCGACAGGAACAATCCAACTCGGTGACGATGCCGACAACGTCCGATATGATGCCTCGCGTAAGCAGATTCTTGTTGGTTACGGGAGCGGAGCCATTGCCGTGATTGATCCTCAGACAAAGAAAGTCACTTCAACTATCACGCTCAGTGCTCACCCGGAATCATTCCAGATTGAATCCTCCGGTGCGAAGACTTTTGTGAACGTCCCTGGTTCTCATACCATTAGCGTCTTCGATAGGATCCAAAATAAAGAGACCGGGGATTTTTCGCTGGGTTTAGCCGCCGCGAATTTTCCCATGGCGCTGGATGAAACCGACCATCGGCTTTTTATCGGGTGCCGCATTCCCTCACGCCTTCTTGTTTTTGATACCGAAACGGGGAACAAGATTGCGACTCTGACCTTACACGGAGATTGCGATGACCTGTTTTATGACGCGGGGAGAAGACAGATTTACGCGTCGTGTGGCGAGGCATTTGTGGATGTTTTCCTGCAAACCGATTCGGATCATTATTCCTTAAAACAAAGCGTTGGCACCGCTTCCGGCGCTCGCACCGCCTTTTTCACCGGAGATTTTATCTATGTGGCAGTCCCTCGTCGCGAGGATCAAAAGGCATTGATCCAAGTTTATCAGCTTTAGCTTAAGCTCGTTCCGATAAACCGGTTCTTAACCCATTCCAGAGGAGGGGCCAAATCCGATCATGCGCCGAGTCTTCGTTTTTGCTTCGTCGCTTCGCCGAACTGATTATCTGCACCAAATCGGTGTTCGTGCTTCCGGCGGTTAAGATTGGTCGAGTGCATGATTCCGTTGTGCAAGGTTAGAAACGGAGATGCAAGCGGCTAACAGACTGACAGATTCCCCTACCGAAGTTGCGCCATTGACTATCCTTCCAGCTCTCGCAAATCTGGAGGATGATCCGAATTGCATGGGTACTAATCTCCGCGGTTCTTTTGCTCGGCCTGGCAGTCCGCGCGGACATGCCGACCAACGCGCCCGCGAGCGCGGAGGCAAAAGCGAAAGACGAGCAAGCGGCTGCTTTTGCCCATATTCTCGCCACCGATGGCTGCACGGTCGAGGCGTTCACAGTCCATTCGCCGAGCATGGGGCGCGAGATCAAGGGAGCGGTCGTGTTGCCTCCGGAATACAAGGACCATCCCGACAAAAAGTATCCGGTGCTTTACACGCTCCACGGCTCGGACGCGCCCTACGACAACTATAGCAAGATGATTCCGCTGCGCGCGGCGCTGAAGGACAAGCCGATGATTGTCGTCTGCATGGATGGCGATGCTGGGAGTATGTATCTCGACTCGCCTTTTCCCCAGCGATGGAGTCGCGATCACAAAGACACGTCGAAGGCCAAGTCGCTTTTCACGACTTTCTTTTTCGACGAGTTCACGCCTTACGTCGAAAAGAATTACCGGGTCAATCCGCAGCAGCGAATGTTGACTGGCCTTTCGATGGGCGGATTCGGCGCGTTCCATTACATGCTGACGAAACCCGGGATGTTTATTTCGGTGAGCACGATGAGCGGCTACTTTCCCGTACTGACGCCTCCTGCCGATGAGCGGTGGTGGTGTGATTCACTCATCGGCCCTTATGCACAGAATGAGAAGCAGTACGGCGCACTCGATTTTTACAACCGGATCAAGGCCGACGTTGCGCAGGGCATGAAGCTGCCTGCGATTTGCCTGCGCTGTGGAACGGAGGACCGTTTGCTTGCGCAAAACCAAAAGATGCGCGATTTCCTCAAGGCGGAAGGCATTCCCTGCGACTATGCGGAAAGCCCGGGCGGGCATGAATGGACCTACTGGAAACCGACCTCCGCCGACATCATCGATTTTCACTGGAAATCGTTGCAGAAATAGGTAGCCCGTGCAGGCCTTTGCGCGGATTGGTGGTCTATGACCGTCCTTGTCTCCCACCTCGTTTTCACCCCCTCAGAAACGTAAGAAATTTAAGCTAAAGAAAAATCAGTAAATTCAGATACGTGTGTATAATAAGAAGGCCCTACGCAGCATCGCGAGCTGGAAGCTACCCGCCATCATTACAATGAGAACGGTGCCCTGTAGCGGCGATCAGTTATCGCACTCCCTCCCAAGCCCGGCGCGAAGCTCTGGGCCAGTCGTCCCGCGGACTCCTTACGTCCCAGAGATTGATCGCTCTCAACCCGCCGCTGTCACACAAACTTAACCTTAAACCTCACGCTCCTTCTAGACCAATTCTGGGAAATTTGGCATACTTATTCATATCTTTATCCACGACTATCGATAAACCCCCGCCACAATTTTTCTATGGATTCCATGATCACCCGCCGCGAAATGCTGAAATCTACGGTTGCAGCCGGCATCGGCCTAGTGCTGCTGTCACCACTCGAATCGTTCGCCACTCCTGCCGAAACGTCGGAAATAGTCACAGGAATGGTGTTCGAAAGCTCGACCGGCGGCAGCGGCGTCCGCACACCGGGCGCCAGGGGCATCCCCGGTGTGCTGGTCTCGAATGGCCGCGATGTCGTAAGAACCGATGCCAACGGCCGATATCGCCTGAGCATCAGTGACGGCGACGTGCTGTTCATCATCAAACCGTCCGGTTGGTCGACGCCGATGACGGAGCATAACCTGCCTCGGTTCTACTATGTGCATCGGCCGAATGGCTCGCCACAGTATCTTGCCAATGATGTGCCCGGTGCCAACCTACTCGACCCTACCTGGTTTTACAAAGGCGCCGCGCCCACTGGTTCGCTGCCAGCATCGATCGACTTCGCCTTGCAGAAATCGCCCGAGCCGGATGAGTTCACGACGATCGTCTTTGGCGATACCCAAATCAGTCATGACAGGCAGATCGACTACTTGGCTCGCGGCACCGTTTCTGAATTGCTCAACGCACCCGGCATTGCCTTCGGTATCAGCGTCGGCGACTTGGTCAACGTCGGCCTTTTGCACCTGTTCGGCCCCCTCAACGAACTGCAGGCGAAGACCGGATTTCCCTGGTACACCTTACCCGGTAACCACGACCAAAACCTCGTCACTCCGGATGACTTCCTGGCCGAAGAGCAATACCGCACCACTTATGGACCGACTGTTTATGCTTTCGAATACGGACCGGTCAGCTTTCTGATGATGGGTAATGTACGCCGAACACCGTTCGCGAAACTCGATAAACCCGACGCGCCGCCCGGCACCGGTGTGCCCGCGCCAGCTCCTTACCACTGCGGCCTGCGGGATGAGCAGTGGAGCTTTGTCGAGCAGTACCTGAAAACGGTTTCAACCGACCGGCAACTGGTCATCTCCATGCACATGGACATGAAAGGGCCCGACCCCAAGACCGGCAGCGTCGCCGATACCCTCGACTCGCCCGAGAGCATCAACACCACCGAGGCGTTTACCCGCCGGTTGATGGGGTTGATCAGCGGTCGACCGCATACGCTTTCAATCAGCGGTCACACGCACATTAACCGGCACCTGTTTTTCGGCAGCGAGATCGGTTTCACCGGTCCCGGTCAACATCATCATTTTAATACCATCTGCGTCCGCGGGGCGGGCTACCGCGGCATGTTCGATGAGTTGCAGATTCCCAGTTGTCAGGCCACGGATGGGGTGCCGGCCGGGTATTCGTATGTCACGTTTACCAAGGATAGCTATCGCATCCGCTACAAGCCTTC
>Ga0207046_10114_pt1 | contig 22323 bp, 15 predicted proteins | sample Alteio_BWMinCont_66_FD_153303 | JGI IMG/M metagenome (GOLD analysis project Ga0207046, IMG submission 153303) | Enriched cells from forest soil in Barre Woods Harvard Forest LTER site, Petersham, Massachusetts, United States -... | ecosystem: Environmental > Terrestrial > Soil > Temperate forest >...
GCGAGAACGTTTCGAGCGCTCCCGATGGAATGTTTCTCCCGCCGCCGAAGCCGCGCTGCACCGATCTCATCGTCAAGAAAGCCTGCGACAAGATCGGGATTATTTGTATTCCTTCGCGGCTTGCTATCTTGACGCGCTCCGTGAATGGCCGTCTTCCGTGCCACTATTGCGGCCAATGCGGCCGCGGTTGCGTCACCGCCTCAAACTTCAGCTCTAGCCAGGTGATGATTCCCCCCGCGATGAAGACCGGCAAGCTCACCATGGTCACCGGCGCGATGGCGCGCGAAGTCCTTCTCGGAAAAGATGGCAAAGCCGAGGGCGTCTCCTACATAGATAAAGCCACTCGTACCGAGAAACGCGTAAATGCTCGCGCTGTCGTTCTGGCAGCAAGCGCCTGTGAGTCCGCGCGCTTGCTTTTGAACTCTAAATCCGCGCAATTCCCCAACGGTCTGGCCAACTCCTCCGGCGCCGTCGGCAGGTACCTCACCGATTCCGTCGGCAGCGACGGCTGGGGCATCATTCCGGAGCTCGAAAAAATGCCGCCGCACAATCACGATGGCGTCGGCGGTATGCACATGTACATCCCCTGGTGGAAGTTCGACCGCAAGAATGATTTTCCACGCGGCTATCACATTGAATTTGGCGGCGGTCGCGAAATGCCCGGCGTCGGCGAGTTCAATGATCTCTTGCACGAAGAAGAAGGTTACGGCGCCACTCTGAAGAAACGCGCAAGGCAAGTCTACGGCATCGGTATCGGCCTCGCCGGACGTGGCGAAATGATTCCCAATCCGGACACCTACTGCGAGATCGACCCAGTCGTTGTCGACAAATGGGGCATTCCCGTCCTGCGCTTTCATTTCAAGTGGAGCGAATACGAATTGCGCCAGGCCCGGGACATGCAGGAAACTTTTCGCGCCATCATCGAAGCGGCTGGCGGCGAATACAAAACCAAGACTCCCATCAGTGGCCAACATCCTTTCGGCATTGCCGAGGGCGGAAAAATCATCCACGAGGTGGGCACGGCACGCATGGGCGCCGACCCCAAGTCCGCCGTTCTGAACGCCTACTGCCAGGCCTATGATGTGAAAAATGTTTTCGTCATGGATGGCGCGCCGCTAGTCACCAACCCCGATAAGAATCCGACGCTTACGATTATGGCGCTGGCGTGGCGCGCGTCCGAATACCTGCTCGACGAGGCCAAGAAAGGCAACTTGTAGGCACGCACGATCTAGCCAACACTCGACCGGGAGAGGAACTATGAGTGAAAAGTCCGTGACGCGGCGCGACATCCTAAAAACGCTGGCCGTAGGCGCCGTAAGCGGCTCCGTGCTGCAAGTGATCCCGGCGAAAGCCGCGGAATACGCTCACCAGGTGGTCCACAATGAAAAATCCGCCTCGCCTGCAGGGAAATACGTCCCGAAATTCTTTTCTCCCCACCAGTACGAGATGCTTACCACTCTGTCGGACACCATTATCCCGAAAGACGACAAATCCGGAGGTGCCGTGGAAGCCGGCGCTCCGGAATTCATCGACCTCCTCACTAGTGAAAATGAAGAGTATCAGCTCGCCCTCGGTGGAGGGCTCCAGTGGCTGGACAGCTACTGCTCCGACCGCTATTCGAATGTATTTCTGGATTGCACTCCGGACGAACGCAAAGAGGTTCTGGACCTGATCGCTTTCCGCAAAAACGCGAAACAGGATCTCACCCTAAGCCAGGGCGTAGCTTTTTTCGCATTCTTGCGCAGGCTCACCTGCGACGGTTTCTACACCAGCAAAATCGGCATCGCGGATTTGCAGTACATCGGCAACACCGCTCTTCGCGAATTCCCGGGATGCCCTCCGCTACCGGAATCCTAACGAAAAATTGCTCCAGGCCCGCAATCGCGCGCCTGGAGCAATTCTCTTCTCTATTTGCAGTTAGTCTTAGTGCGGTTTGTTTTCCTTAGGCGGTTTGCTTTCCGTCTGAGGTTTCGCCGGCGGCTTACTCTGTGAGTGCGACTGATTCTTCGGCGGATTGTTCCCGCCATTATTCGGATGAGCGGTATTGGTAGTGTTCGAGTGCGAACCGTTGGACCCGTTACCACCAGTGCTCGAAGGCGGTCGGTCCGTCTTGTGTAAATTGGCCGCATTGTTGGGAGGCTTGTTCCCGCCATTTGGCGAACCATTGTGCGAAACTCCGGCTGCCACGACGCCGTGCCCGGTAAACTCGCCTGGCCGCGTGGTCGCGGCAATAGCCGGCCTGCCGTGATTTTCAGAAGCCAGCAGCGCACGGTTTGTGCTAGCGGCGTGCTCGTGCTGTGTTTGCATCGACGTTGGAGCAATGTGATGCTCATGTTCGGCCGCCAATTCCGCCGAATTCGGCCTGGCAGAGATTCCGCCTGTTCCCCCGTTGTAGCTCACATGATTGTTCACGGTGACATTGTTGACGACCGTGCGATCCACATAGGTGTTGTGAATCACTGCCGTATTTACGTGCATCACCGCGGTGTTGTACGCAAACACACCGCCATTCCAGCGTCCGCCAAAGAACCCAACTCCGCCGTAGCCAAATCCATAATTAATTCCGCCGTAGAATCCAACGTGCGGTCCCCAGTACCCGCCATGCCAAAAATATCCGCCGCCGCCCCAACCCCAATATCCCGGAGTCCAGAGGAAGCCCACCGTCGGGGCCATGACCCACGTTCCCGGCACCCAGTAATAACCATCGGCGCCATACGCCCAATAGCCGGGCGTCCAAAGATATCCTGCACCTGGACAGATCGGCTGTTCGTACACTGGCAGCGCTGGGGGACCGATGTGCACGGCCACGCCGACGCTAATCTGCGCCGACGAGCGAGCCGGCATAAGCACCATCCCTAGGGTGAGCAAAACCAATCCAGCAATATGACTTTTGCGCATTTGTAACCTCCTCGCATGAACACCTACATTATCAAAACCCAGTGCGGCAGCGGAAGTTGCGCTGTAGCCCAGTCATAACTGGCCGGAGGTACGGCCCTTTTGTTGGCTCTTCTAGGCGGTTTTGATGGTGCCGGATGCAGCATCCCACGTGACGGCGCTCTTCCGGAAGTACGATTCGTTGGACATATGGCACGCCAGCGCGGCGTTGTGCCCAAAAACGGTATCCTCGGTCACTTGCTGGTGGTTCTTGACGCCCTGGAAATATCTCCAAAGATGCGGCTTCTCATCATCCCAAGAGTCGCCGCGATAGGTATAGCCTTCCAGAACCGGCTCTTTGCCGGGCACCGGATCGTTTTTCGCATGCCAATCCGCGACGTACGCATCCCGCATCTTCTGCGGATAGCCAGAGGTGTAGTAACTCGGCGACTGATCCTCGCCTGTCTGCGGATAATAATTGATCGCAAATTCAGTGACTTCCAAAATTCCCTTCGACCCCTGAAAGCGATAAATCTCCGGAGTCTCGCATCCCAGATTCAGCCGCAAATACACCGGAGCGCTCCCGTAGTCAAACAGCGTGGCGTGCACATCCGGCATGTTGCGCCCGTCCGGGAAGCGCAAGATCGCGCCGAGCGACATGGCTTTCTTCGGCGGAGCATTCCAACCCAGCATGAAGTTCATTCCGCTGACAAGATGCACGAGGAGATCACCCGCGAGCCCCGTCCCGTACTCCTTCCAGCAGCGCCAACGCGCGAAAATGTTCGGATTGAAATCTACTTTAGGCACCGTTCCCTGCCACGTATCCCAATCCAGATTCGAAGGAGAGAGATCCGGCGGAGGTGGATACTCCCATGCACCAGTCGGATCGTTGCGCCCCAGCGAGCCTTCCACAAGCGTCAGCGTCCCAATCGTGCCCTGCGCAATCATTTCCTTGGCTTTCGCGCAAATCACCGAACTCACCCGCTGCGAGCCAATCTGCACGACGCGTCCCGTTTTCTGTGCCGCGGCCACCATCGCCAAACCGTCTGCCGCGGAATGCGACATTGGCTTTTCACAGTAAATATCCTTGCCCGCGCTCACTGCGTCCACGACGACCTGCTTGTGCCAGTGATCCGGCACCGCCGCGATGAGACAGTCAATCTCCTTGTTGTCGAGCAAATCCTGATACCGCCGCGTCGTCGGAATTTTCTTTCCGACAATTTCCTGGGCCAGTAGGTGCCGCCCGTCGTACAGATCGCAAGCCGCCACGCATTCCACGCCTGGCAATTGCACGGCCGCAGTCAGCAAGCCGGATCCCTGCATCCCAATGCCTATAATGCCGAAGCGCAGCCGGTCGCTCGGCGCCACCGCTTCCAGCGCCGACGGAATATATTCCGGCTTCAGGAAGATGCTCGGAGCCGCCGCCAGCGCGCCTGTAGCCCCAGCCGTGCTCTGTAAAAACCGACGACGCGAAAATTGATTCTTGCTCATCTCATCCTCCCGGTTTGACTCTGTCTTTCTTCTTTCTAAACCCTGTTACTTCAAAGCTTCGACGCTGACTTCTTTGAAGAACACGATGTCGTTGTCGCTGTGATTTTGCAACCCGATGTAGCCTTCGTCAGGCCGCCGGCCGCGTTGTGGCTCGAAATCGAATTTTCGCTCTGGAACAGGTTGGCCTTCCGTGTAGTCGGTCACCTTCACGTCATTCAGCATCACGATGGTGTGCGGGCCATCGAGAGTGATCTCCATCGTGTTCCACTCCGGGCCAGGCTTTCCGGGCTTGGCCAACGGCTTGGTCAGCGAATAGAGCGCCGCCGTGATGTGATACTCGTCCTCGTTTGAAGTCTCGGGATGATTGTCGATTTGCACTTCGTATCCATAGTGCACGGGCATCCACGGCTCGCGAGGCTCGATGGGAATGCGAATGAATACGCCGGAATTGTCGTTGAAGTCGCGCATCTTGTAGACCACGTGAATCCGGCAGTTGCCCAGTTTGCCGCCGGTCCAATAGAGAAGCCCCATCCCGCCATGCGTGCGAATCAATCCGTCCTCAACGGTCATGTCACCCGGCCCGACGTGCTTCCACCCGGCCAGATCTTTGCCATTAAAAAGCGGCTTCCACGCAGGCGCCGGCGCTCGCGCCGCAAGCAACAGAAAAGCGCCGGCCACAGCGCAGGCCAGTGCTACAGCTGTTTTACGCACGTTGATTCCCCCAGAATCGACCGCCTCGCCTAGAAGCGCAGCGCGCTCAAATAGTCGTAGCTGATCTTGATGTCCTCGAACGGCTTTTTTGCGTCGTCATTCTCCACAAAATAATGCTCGATGCCCGCCTTCTCCGAGTGCGCGAAGATCCGTTTCCAGTCGATCGTCCCTTGCCCAACGTCCGCCAGGCGGCCTTTAAATACCACCGAGCCGGTCGCTCCTGCGTAACTGCTCGTCGCGTTGGGGTCGTTCACATAATCCTTTACGTGTACCATCGGGAAGCGTCCCGGGTACTTGTCGAAGTAGCTCACCGGATCCTTCCCCGCCACGCTGATCCAACACAGATCCATTTCCATCTTCACGAGCTTGGGGTCCGTTTCCGTCAGTATGTACTCATACGCGGATTTTCCGTCCAGGCCTTCGACCGGCGAAAACTCGAAGGAATGATTGTGGTAGCACAACTGGATTCCGGCCTTCTGGCTGGCCTCGCCCGCTTTATTAAAGAGCTCCACCACCCGCTTCCACCCATCCGCGTTGCGTTGCTTCTCATCAATCCACGGGCACACGATGTATTGGTATCCGATTACGTGCCCTGCATCGAGCGTCTCAGGCCATTTTTTCTCGATCAGGTCATAACGAATGTGCGCCGAGGGAGATACAAGGCCGTCCTTGTCGAGAAGCGCGCGAAGATCCTTCGGCGAATGGCCGCCATAGTCCTCCGCAAACTCAACCTCTTTGTACCCGGTCCGAGCGACTTTCGCGATGGTCCCATCGAAGTCGGTCTTCAGTAGGCCGCGGACGGTGTAGAGCTGTAGTCCAATTGGGTTGACCTTATGGTCCCCTTCGGCCCCACAAACCCATGCGGGACGCGCGGCAAGTGCCGCTGCTGCAATCGATGTCTCGATAAATGTTCGGCGTTTCATGGCGTTTTCTCACTCCTCCTGGACGGGCGGAGCGAGTATACAAAAAAGTGATGCCCCTTATCAGAAAAAAAGGGCGGCGCCTACAAAAAAGCGCCGCCCTAAAACGCCGGTTCTGGTTAGAAGAACAGCCTCAGCCCAAATTGCATCTTGCGAGCGAGGTGCGTCGAGTTCGCATAGAGAAAGCCGCTCGATCCGAAACTGCTGTCTATGCCGTTGAACTCCGTGTGATTGAACAGGTTGAAATTCTCCCACCGAAAATCCAAGCCGGTCTTTTCGCTGAACTTGAACTCCTTAAAGAGTCCAAAGTCAAAGTTCGTGCGGCGCGGCAGGTTTAGCGTGTCGCGCCCAACGTCTCCGAAGGTGAGGCCAGTAGGAATCGCATAGGCTGCTGGGTTGTAGAGCAGCGGCCCCGGCGCCGCGTTTGTGTTAACGGCGGCGCCGTTAGGATTGCCTACCAGATCAGGTCTTGAACCGGTCCCCACTCCATTGCCGACGCCCGCGTTGTCGCCGAATGTCGTTCCGTTGGTCACGCTAACCGGCGTCCCGGTCTGCACAACCGTGATGCCCGAGAGTTGCCATCCGCCGAGCGCCGCCCGCTCGAATCCCGACGATCCTTTGAAAAGGGGCAAGGCATACACGTAGCTGACCGACAGTGCATGGCGCTGGTCGAAAGAGGAGCTGGCGCGATTCGCAGCCAGATCGTAGGCATTGACGAATGCGTTGTCCGAGCGATCGGACGAGTCGTCAATCGAATGGCTGTACGTATACGCAACGCTCAGCGTCAAATCGCCCACCGTGCGGTCCGCCTTGACTTGCAGCGCATTATAGATGGAATTGGCGAAGTCTCGGAGAAAGGTAATGTTGCTGTAGCCCGGGAAGGCCGTGCGCAGAGGATCGGCGCTGGCTCCGCAGCCTGCCACGAGCACATTATTCTCCGCCGGTCCAGTCACCGGCACGCCATTTACAGTCGGCGCTTGCCCCGCGGCAGCCGGACAGATCGTGTTAATCGCCGGGCCGCCCGCTACGAAGTTAGTAGAGGTAATGATTGGCTCCCCAGCAGTGTAGGGGTTTGCTATGCCTGTGGGACAACCGTCGCCACCAACGACCGGACAGAGTTGGTTGCCGTCGTTCTGCAGCGTAAGGTGCGTGCCCTTGCTTCCGACATAGGCCACGGAAAGAACCACGTGCGACGGGAGCTCTCTCTGGACATCAAGATTCCATTGCTGGACGTAAGGCCACTCCGCATTGTTCGGTATGGACACGAGCGATAGCGGCGGCAACGGCACTTGCCCCGCGCCTGCACCAATGTTTGTATACCCAACAATGTTGGACTGGGTTGCCTTCAAGACCAGCGGCGCCGAACCTTCCAGCGATTCCGTGTTGCCCTCGTTGCCGTTGGTGTGTTCATAGAAGATGCCATAACCGCCGCGAATGGCCATCTTGCCGTCCCCTTTCGGGTCAAACGCAAAACCGATGCGCGGCGCGGGATTGAAGAGGTGCCCGCTCAAGCAACCGGGGTTGGAGGAGCCGCCGATCGCGACGGTTGGAAACAGCGACCCTGGGAGCAGGGCAAAGTTTCCGCCTTTTCCTCCGCACTGGATGACGCCGTTCAGCGGATTGGCGGTATTGGTCCCGTTTTGCGCAAGATTGCCATTCGCGTCGAAAGTGGGCTCATTGCCCGGCGCGAAGGCGGCTGGGTCAAAGCTGAAGGCCTGCTGGTAGCGCTCGCGGTAAGTTCCGAATAAGCTGACGCGCAGGCCCAGGTTCACCGTAAGCCGCTTCGTCACGCGCCAATCGTCGTTGAAGTAGGGCTCAACGATCTTGTAGCGGTTATAGTACTTGGTGATCTCGCTCCACTGCGTGTAGCTGGCGACGTTGCCCATTAGCAGATCGGCCAAGGCGTTTCCTGAGCTGACGGCCGAGCTGGCGTCGAACGTCAAAATGCCCTGGACGTTCGGAGAGTTGTCCTCGTTCTTCTGCGCAAAAACCACGTAAGCGCCCGTTTGGAACGTGTGGGTGCCTAGAATCTTCGTCAAGTTGTCGCGATAAGTGTAGGTGGGGTTGGCGTTGTTCCACGGGAAATAGCCGGTATCCTGTCCCAGCCCGCCGTAAATGTCCGCGTTGCCGTTCAACTGGATGGCCGGCAATTTGCCGCCGAGCCCATTGTTAAAGATGGATCCCATCGCTCCAGCAGGAAGCGCGGGCGGGTTGTTCAGGGCCGTCAAGAAAATATGATCCGCAGTGTAACTGGCCACAAACTCATTCAGCACGGTCGGCGAGATGTTGGCGTTCAGCCGCGCCACAAAGCTTGTGCCGGGACCGACGAAGTTCGTTTGAATGTTCTCGAAGCTGGATGTGCCGTTGCCCCAAAGCGGATTCGGAACGATCGTGCTCCAAGAATCGTGGATATAGCGGAACGTGAGGCGGTACTTGTCGTTAATGTTGTGATCGATGCGAATCAGCTCTTCGCGCCAGGTGGTCGGCGTCGACACCGTTTGTTCAAATGCCGGGAAGCCGCCAATCGTGAAGCCCGGCGTTGGTTGGGGAATCAATGCCAGTAATGCCTGGCCCACCGGCGTAATAGGCACCGCAGCGGGATTGGGGACGTTCGGACAGTCCGGCCCCGGGCAAACGTCGCTGAAATTGCCTTGCCGCTCGGCCGCCGAGGGAACGTTGATCGGCGTAATCGTAGCTGGGTTCTTCTCGCGCCGCCACTCCTGCGACCAGAAGAAGAATGTCTTCCGTTTTTCCGAGTTGTAGTGGTTCGGAATGTAAACCGGACCGCCCAAGGTGTATCCGAAATCGTGTTTCTTGTATGGCGGACGAGGAATCCCGGCGGCGTTATTGAAATACTCGTTCGCATTGAACATGTCGTTGCGCAGATATTCGAAGGCGCTGCCGTGGAAACTCTGCGATCCGGACTTGGTCTCCACTTCAATCGTGCCGGAACCGTTGCGTCCGTACTGCGCACCATAGTTGGAGGTGAGCACCTTGAATTCTGCAATCGCTTCGGGATTGGGATAAACGTTCAACGTCGAGTTACTGCCGTTATCCATGTTATCGCCGCCGTCGAGCTCCCAGTTGTTGTACTCGGTGCGGCCGCCATTGATCGCATAAGCCACGTTGCCGTAGACGCCGACTTTCCCCTCGTCCTGACCAGTCTGATTGACTACGCCGGGAGAAAGCGTCACCAACTGAGTGAAATTACGGCCGTTCAACTCCAACTGCTCCACCTGCTTGCCAGAAATAGTTGACCCGATGGAGGAGGACTGCGTTTCCACCTGCGCCACGCTCTCGCCCGTTACCACAACTTCTTCGGTAACCGCGCCGACGGTGAGTTGAATATCCACACGGATTTTCGCTGCCACGGCCAGCACAACGTCCTTCGCCGAATATCTCTGGAATCCCTTTGCCGTCACCTCGATGTTGTACGAGCCGCCTTGTAGCCCGGCGACAACGTATGCGCCGTCCGCGTTTGTTGTGGTTGTGCGGGTCAGGTTGCCGGCGGAGTCGGTAATTACCACCTCCGCGGCGACAACCGCCGCCCCCGATTTATCCGAAACAGTACCGCTGATGTATCCCGTGTCTTGCGCCTTCGCGATGTATGCAGTGCACAGCATCGCGAGCATCGCGCCAAACAGCAGCCGCGCCGCTCTCGGCAGGTTTTTCAAAATACAGGCAGGAAGAAAACTATAATTGTGTCCCTTCACTTTGCTACCTCCCGGAAATTTTTGAAATGAATTACCGGCCTGGTGTGGGCACAATTACGCCTGCTACCGCGGGCACCCCTCGTATCTGCCGCTCGCAGAAGGCTAGTCATCCGAGACAGCCCCCACCACTCGACGTTGGAAACGCACCCAATCCCACTTATTAAATCGGATTAATAAAGCATTGCTCTGTTTGTGTCAAGCTGAAAATCTGGTTTCGTTGCTACACTCATTAGCCGCTTCTCACTACTCTTAGCCGTCTACGTTCATGCTCTCCGCTTGAATTCCCTCTATCTCTGCCGGACACTAGCTAGCGATGTCTTTGCTCTTCCGTGTGCGGCGCGCGCCTTGGCCCTCAATCGTTTTAATGGCCGCTTTCTGCATCTGCCTTGCTCCACCGCCCTCAAACGGCTCCTCCCATCCGACATCGCAACAATCCTCCTCGGACGCCACAAGGCACGCCCCTCCCACCACTCCCGTCGACCCCCAAGCCGCCTTTGCAGAAGGCCAAGCTGCCCTTCAATCCGGCGACCTGGCCAGTGCGGAAGCGGCTTTCCTCCGGGTCCTCTCCGTCGATCCACAGTCCGGCGCCGCTTACGCCAATCTCGGCGTCATCGCCATGCGCCGCAAACAATGGGATCACGCGCTGACTCTCCTTCAAAAAGCCGAAAAGCTAGAACCCAAAATGTTTGGCATCCGCCTCAACATTGGCCTGGTCAAATACCGCCGCGGCGACTATGCCGGCGCCATCACACCGCTAGCCTCCGTCGTCCGCGACCAGCCCGATTCTCAACAAGCCCGCTACCTGCTCGGCTTGTGCCATGTCTTCACCGAGCACTACGCCGACGCAGTCGCGGTCCTCGAGCCGCTCTGGCCGGAAATGTCCAACAATTTCACCTACCTCTACGTCCTCGACATTGCCGCTCACAACGCCGGGAAAAACGATCTCGACGAAAAAACCCTCGGCCGTCTCGTCGAAGTCGGCGCGCAAACTCCCGAGTTCCATCTCATCCTCGGCAAAGCCTATCTCAACCGCGAAGAAATGGACAAAGCCATCGGGGAGTTGGAGCTTGCCGCGTCTGCGAATTCCAACTTGCCGTTCGTGCACTTTAGTCTTGGACTGGCCTACATGAGGAAGCAGGACAACGACCGCGCCGAAGCCGAATTCCGCAAAGACATCGCGATCGAACCCGACCTGCCGGACAATTACGAACAGCTTGGCTTGCTCTATCTAGAAATGCAGCAGGAGGACAAAGCCGAACATTCTTTCCGCGAAGCTCTACGCTACAATCCCCGCCAACCCGTTTCCCTGCTGGCGTTGGGCCGCCTCTATCAACGCCAGGGAAAAAATCGCGAAGCCCTCACCGCACTCGATGCCGCCGAAAAGCTCGTCCCCGAAAATCAAAACGTTCATTTCGTTCGCGGCCAGGTGCTTCTACGCCTCGGCCGCCGCGACGAAGCCCTAACCGAGCTCGCCACTTCAAGAAAGCTCGTCGATGCCAGCCTAAACAAACAACGAGAAAAATACGGCGACGCTCCGGTCCCGAGTCCCGAGTTGAAGCAGCCGCCGCAGTAAGCGAGTCTCTCAACAAGGCCCATAGTAAGCACCTGCTATTCCATTTAGTGGCGGCGCCTGCCACGGACCGCGCCTCCGCTCAATCGTCTCTGCCACCGCCAGCACCAATTCATCTTCATAAGGTCGGCCGATGACTTGCACGCCGATCGGCAATCCTTCGCGTGACCTTCCAAGGGGTACCGCGACCCCGGGGAATCCGGCCACATTTAGCCACTGCGAATGCCGCATGGTCTCTCGATAATTCTCTTTCGCGCCGCTTCGCCAGTTCCCCTCCCCATGCGCAAACGCCGGCCCAGCCGACACGGGCGACAACAAAACTGTCACCCCTTCCATTTGCCGCAGAAACTCCGCGCGCAAACGATCGCGCTCTCCGCAAGCTTTCAGGAAGCCATCGCAAGTCAATTCCATCTCGGCCGTAGCCAACCGAACATACTCGCGAAGCATTGGACTCATGATCTCGGCTTGGCCGACGAAGCTTTCCCGAATAATGTTGGCGATCACCGGCCCGAAAAAATACCACCACAATTCAATCGTTCGATCGAGTCCGTTCAATCGCTTCGTCTCCACGACGAATCCCTGCTCGCTCAACAACCTAGCCGCACGCTCGACCGTCTCTGTAGTTTCCGGCGTCTCCTTCCCCAGCGCATCACTGTCCAAAACCCCAATCCGCAATTTCCCGACATCTTCCGTTTTCACCGCCCGCACCGACACGGGCGCCGAAAGCGCGTCACCCTCATCTGGCCCTGCCGTCACCTCAAATAGTGCCCGCAAGTCCGCAACCGTCCGCGCCATCGGGCCAACGACTCCGATCCATCCGAACGCTCCTCCGCCACCTGGGAAATGCCCTGTCGCCGGAATCCGTCCCGGCGTGGGCTTCAACCCGCAAATCCCGCAAAAATGCGCTGGCACGCGTATCGATCCGCCGCCATCGCTTCCTACTCCGCCTGCCGAACAACCGGCGGCGATCGCCGCGGCCTCGCCACCGCTAGAGCCGCCTGCCGACCGTTCCACATTCCAAGGATTGCGGGTCTTTCCGCTCAAAGAATTGTCCGTCTCGTAGGCCATCAAATATTCCGGCGTATTTGTATTTCCCAGAATAATCGCTCCCGCAGCGCGCAGCCTCGCCACAAGAGGTGCATCCACCCGCGGCACATAGTCTTTCCGCAACAGAGAACCCGCCGGTGTCGGCCACCCCGCGGCGTCAATGCAACTCTTGATCGTCAACGGCACACCGTGCAGGGGCCCCACTCGTTCCCCGCGCATCAACGCAGCCTCCGCTTCACGCGCTTGCTCGCGTGCTCCCTCGACATCAAGGTGTACGAACACATTCAGTTTCGGCTGGAGTGCCGCTACTCGTTCAAGGTATGCGTCCACAACTTGGACTGGCGAGAATTTCTTCTCGCGGATTCCCGCCGCGATATCCGCAATCGTTCCAAAAATTATTTTCTCCATAGTGAGGCATTCGAGCGTATGTGCCCGGCCTCCTGGGGTCAAGTGGGATGGAAATTCTCGATGGAGTGGCGAGAGCGGCCCTCCGCTACGATGACGTCAAGAGCGGCCACGATCCATCCATCGACGGCGAAGGCACCTTTGCCCGTTTGCGCCAAAAGAGTCGGGACCGCCGCCGTGCATGAGCGAATTTGTTCTCCATCCAGACGCTCGCCGAGACCTAATCGGGAATTTATCGCCGCTGACAATCCCGGCGCTGCCGGCCGTGGTTCTTCACGAAATCCACGAAGCAATCCGCGCCCGCCCTCGGCCACCTAGCTAAAACGGTCCGACCTCGACCACCTGACCGGGCCCAGTAGAAAGAAGTGCCTCGGAACAGGCTGGCATGAGCGGCAGCAAGTCCTTCATGCGATTCGATTTCGCGCCGAGAATCAAGACGGAAACATTCAGTACAGCCCGAAGGCTTATCTCATCCCCACGCACCAGACGAGAAACCCCTCGTTGTCATGGCTATTCTCTACGGTCGCCGCAATCCCCGCGTCATGGCTGCCATCCCGCGCGAAAGAAACTAATCGTAGTAGCGTCCGTGCCACCGCCCTGGACGACGCCCATGCGTATCCGGATCCACCGCTACTCGTATCGTAGTGCGGTAAGCGGATCCACGCGAGCCGCTCGCCGCGAGGGTATCCAGCAGGCCAGCAGCGCAACGCTACTAAGAAACAACGGCACAAAAGTGAAGGTCACTAAATCGAGCGGCCGAACTCCATAAAGGATGCTGGTAAAAAGTCTTGCGACGGCCAGCGCCATGCCCAAACCAAGCACCACGGCGATCAGCACCAGCACCATACCCTGCCACACAATCAAGCGCTGCACGCCGCCCAACTGCGCGCCCAGCGCCATCCGAATTCCGATCTCCCGCGTACGCCGGCTAACCGCATAACTCATAACGCCATACAATCCAACTGCCGCCAGCAGTAATCCGACGACTCCGAACACTCCGAACAGAGTCCCCGCCAGCCGCGGCAGAAAGAGCGCGCCGCGCAAATGTTCTTCCATGGTTTCGATGTTGAAGACCGCCAGCGTCGGATCCAACGCGCGAATCTCGCCGCGTACCGCGCTCGCCAATCCCGCCGCATCTCCTGCCGACCGAACCACCACCGTGTATCCCAGGAACGACGGATCGCTGCCAACACTCTGCGCAAGCGATCGGTAAAGCACCGGCCTCTGTTGTTCGCCCAGCGTCCGTGACTTGGTGTTCTTCACAACGCCGATAATTTGATAGCTCACGCCGCCGCCCGAAACGCGCTGCCCGATCGGATTTTCATTCTTGAACAACTGCCGAACGAACGCCTCATTCACCACTGCAACCCTGGGCGCCGCCGCACCCTCGTTCGAGAAATCACGTCCCGCGATCTGTGGAATCCCCATGGTGTCGAAATACCCAGCCGTCGCCATATAAAGATCGACGGTCAAATTCAAATCCAGCGTCTCTGGCCGGCCCTCGACACTAAACCCATCGCTCCGATTCCCCATCGAGAGTGGCGCAACATCTGTGCACGCCGCCGAACGAACGCCAGGCAAGGCGGCAACGCGGCCGCGCAATTGGCCGAGGAGTTGCACCGTGCGCTCGGCCGTATACCCATGCTCCCGCGGATCGACGGACATCATCAGAAGCCCCGGCGAACGAAAACCAATGTCGATTCCAGCCGCACTCTCGAAGCTCCGCAAAAAGAGTCCCGTCGCGCACAACAAAACCAGCGACATGGCGATCTGCGCGACAACCAGCACATTGCGCAATGTCCAGCGCCGCCCAGGACGCGCCAGCATGTCCTCGCCTTTCAGCGCACTCGATAGAATGGTCCGCGACGCAGCCCACGCCGGCACCAACCCGAACAGCAACCCGCTGCCCACGCTCACCACGAACGTGTACAGCAAGACTCTCCAGTCAACATTCAAGCTGAGATCAAGCGGCACAGGCGCAGGCGTCTGAAATGTCGATAAAGCCCGCGTCGCCCACAGCGAAAGCACCACCCCGAACAGCCCGCCGCCAATCGCCAGCATGACGCTTTCCGTGAGCATCTGCCTCATCAACTGCCCGCGCGTTGCCCCCACAGCAAGCCGTACGGCCATCTCGCGCTGCCGCCCGGAAGCCTCTGCCAAAAGAAGATTCGCGACGTTCGCGCAAGCGATACACAGCACTAACAATACGACCACCGTCAGCGCACCAAGGAATATCATTACCGCAGGCTTGTCTCTCGGCGAAAGCGTTCCCGCGGTCTCGAAACGAAACCCGCCATCCTTCTCCGATTCCGCATGCGCTTGCGCGAAACGCTGCGCAAGCACCGCGAGTTCAGCCGCTGCTTGCGCGCGCGTGACGCCCGGCCTCAGGCGCCCGGCAACAGCCAGCCAGTGATAGTCGCGCGACTCATAGTTGCTCGTCTTCGGCAGCAACTGATCAAGATTGCCAAGGGGCACCCAAAATTCAGCATCGAGCGGCAAATCAATCCCTCGGAACGCCGGGGGCGCAACACCAACCACAGTGAATTGGTTTCCCGACAGCAATATGGTCTTGTTCACAATCGACGGATCCCCGCCAAACCGCCTCTGCCACAATCGATGGCCAAGCACAATCACCGGAACTCGTTCTTCTTCGCGAGTGAACCCTCTCCCCAGCGCCGTTGCCGCCTGCCCCCAAACCCGTTCCGGCTCGCCATGGCCGCCAATGGATGCCGGAAGGAGATCGTGATACGCCGCGACCCCGGAAAATGATTTGGTTTGCTCGCGCAAATCGCTAAATAACGGCCACGAAAAATGATTGCAGCACTCGCCTCGCGTCGTAGTGTGCAGTGCCACAAGCGTATTTGGATCCCCCACCGGCGCGGGGCTCAAAACAAACCTGCTAACCATCGAAAAAATCGTCGCGTTCGCCGCAATGCCCAGTCCTATCGACACAATCACAGCCAGCACAACACCCGGCGCTTTCCAAAGCCGCCGCAAGGTCTGCTTTATTTCCCCGAGCCATGCCGTCATCGTGTTTTCTCCCCTCCGGTTACGCGCCGCCGCCTGATTGTTCCCCCGCCTCTCCGCTTTGACCGCGGCCTTCTTTAGTGAGACGCGTAAATCCTTCTATTCTTTCCGCAGTGCGGACCTACGGGGGCTATGGGCGCGTCTTTCCCTTCAGCTGCGCCATTCTGTACTGCACCCGCACATTGTTCGGCTCCTTGTTAAGCGCCACATCGCACTGCTCGATCGCATTGGCATAGTCTCCATTTGCGGAATACGCCGCGGAACGCAGCAGTCGCAGTTCAATGGACTCATCCACCCGCGGAGGTATCTCTTTCAAGACTAAAAGCGCGTCGCTCGCGCGCCCGGTCTCCAGCAACATTCTACTGACGGTAATGCGGTTCTCCGGTGTTGCTTCCTCCGTGTCCCGCAAACGCTCGAATGCCGCAACTGCGTTTTTTTCTTTCGCTGCGCTCACCCAATAATGAAACTCGGCGCGCGCTCCAAGTTGAGCAAAATTCCCCTCTCCAATCTCCGCGTCCGCCCACGCCGGATTTTGCGTGAAGGCCACAAGGATATACTGCAGCGCCAAAGTCGGCTCCTCAATACTCTCCGCAACCCGCGCTGCCCGGATCCATACGCGCGGCCACCCCGATGCCCGCGCAACAGCCGCAATCAGCAGCGTTCTCGCTCTGTCGAATTCTCCTTTCCGCGCGGCGGTATTCGCGTCGATCACCTCCTGGCGCGCGCTCTGCATATCGAACAGCGTGCGCAATTCCCTGACTGGATCGCTCGAATGGTCCACGCGCAGATCAATATCCATCGGCCATCCATCCGGAGTTTTCACCAGCAGCGCCGCCGATTCACGCCCTGTCCTCTGCCCGCCCGCCAAATCCCCGGCCACCAACGCAGCCATCAACCTCTCCGCCAAAGATCCCTCACCCCCCAAGAACGCCCGCTCCATCTCTTCAACCACACGCGGGCCAGCCAGCCCGTTTCCCTGAATGCCGTAGCCCGCGCCTGAACGTGCGCCGGCCCACTCCGCGCCAGCCGCTTCTTCCCCGGTGTAACTCGCAGTCCGCCCGTCGACGCTCACTATTCCAACTTGCCGTGACGCGATCCCTTGTCCATCGAAGTTTCCGTCTTCCGCCAAGATCTTTTTAATCACCTCGGCCGGGCTCATCCCTTGCGCGAGCAACGCCAATCCGCGCGGACCATAATGTGGATTCGTTTCGAATTGGGAAGCCACCGCTCCCACTCCCGCTTGTGCATAGGGCACGCTCGCGCCGACCGCCAGGTTGTTGGTCTCGACAGCCACGCCACACTCCCGTGTCTTCGCATCGCACGCCACGATCGAGTACGTCGCTTGCGCGCAATCCGCCCCCGCCAGAAGCATCAAGAACAAACGGAAACCCGCTCCCACAACGATTCGTCGAGACATGGTTCCCCCTTTTCCCCATCAGGTACGACCCCTATGCCCAAAAGGTTCCCCATGCGCGGATTCGATTGGTTTGATACGGATGTGGGGGAGTGCGGAAGGGTCAAAGATCCAGACGAAAAATCACCGCTAGAAATCCGTCGCGCCTCTGGCATGCTTTCTTTCGCCTCTGTATAATCCCCACGTTCCAGGAAAATTTGGCGATCTCTTGCGCACTCACGAAAACGCAAACGCATCTTCCTGCCAAACGGGAGAATCCTTCATGACGGTTTCGAGTCACTATCTAAGCAAACTTTCTTTGCTCGTTGCTTCCGTCTGCGCTCTCTCTCCCAGTCCCTCCGTCTTCGCTCAATCGACCACCACGCTGCCCAGCGAAACCCCAGTGCAACTAAAACCCGTCACCGACACCTTCGACTACACCCGCCGCGAGGTAATGATCCCCATGCGCGATGGCGTAAAGCTCCACACTGTCATCCTCATCCCCAAAGGCGCCCACTCCGCGCCTATCCTCCTCACGCGCACGCCCTACAACGCCAGCGACCTGACCTCGCACGCCAATAGCTCACACCTCGGCCCCATCCTCGAAGGCTACGACAACGCCGTCGACGTCATCGTCGAAGGCGGCTACATCCGCGTCATCCAGGACGTCCGCGGAAAGTACGGTTCCGACGGCGACTACGTCATGAACCGCCCGCTCCACGGCCCGCTCAATGCCACGAGCGTCGATCACTCCACCGACACGTACGACACCATCGACTGGCTCGTCAAGAATCTTCCCGAATCGAACGGCAAAGTCGGCATCCTCGGCATTTCCTACGACGGCTTTACGCCGCTAATGGCTCTCGTCAATCCCCATCCCGCTCTGAAAGTCTCCGTCCCCATGAACCCCATGGTCGACGGCTGGATGGGCGACGACTGGTTCCACAACGGCGCCTTCCGCGAACAAAACATGCCCTATATCTACGAGCAGGACGGCACGCATGACAACAGCGCCAAATGGTGGAGCGATCATTTCGACGATTACGACGTTTACATGCAGGCGGGCTCGGCCGGAGAACTCGGCCGCCGTCACGGCCTCGAACAAATGGGCTTCTGGCGCAAGATTCTCGAGCATCCCAGCTACGATTCTTTCTGGCGCGAACAAGCTATGGACAAAATCCTTGCCGCGCAACCGCTCAAAGTTCCCGTCATGCTGGTCCACAGCCTGTGGGATCAGGAAGACATCTACGGCGCGATGGCCGTCTACCGAGCCATCAAACCCAAGGACACCAGCAACGACAAAGTTTTTCTTGTGATGGGCCCGTGGCATCACGGCCAGGAAATTGAAGATGCGTATTCTCTTGGCGCTCTGAAGTTCGGCAGCGACACTGGCACTTACTTTCGCCAGCACATCCTTCGCCCGTTCCTCGATCAATACTTGAAGGACGGTGCGGGCACAGCCGACATCGCTCCGGTCTCCGCGTTCGAAACCGGCACAAATGTTTGGCGTCGTCTCCCCGCCTGGCCCGCCGGCTGCTCGAGCGGCTGCGCGCCGAAACCCACGCCGCTTTATCTCGCCGCCGGCTCGAAACTCAGCATGACTGGCCCGAGTTCCGCCTCCGACGCGCCGTTCGACGAATACGTCTCCGATCCCGCCAAGCCCGTTCCCTTCCGCGCCCGCCCCAGCCAACCCATTGGTTATACTACCGAACTAACGTGGTCTCAGTGGCTGGTCGATGACCAGCGCGAATCGTCTGGCCGGCCCGACGTGCTGGTATTCACTACCGACGTCCTCACCGCGCCCGTTAAAATCAGCGGCCAGCCCATCGCCAACCTCATCGCCTCCACCAGCGGCTCCGACTCCGACTGGGTCGCGAAGCTCATCGACGTGTACCCCGACGAAGTCGCCAGTCAGCCGAATATGGGTGGCTATCAACTCATGGTCTCCGGGGACATCTTCCGCGGCCGCTACCGCGAAAGCCTCGAAACTCCCAAGCCCATCGCCTCCGATAAACCGCTTCTCTATCGCTTCAATCTCCCCAACGCCAACCACGTCTTCCTCCCCGGCCATCGCATCATGGTGCAAATCCAATCGAGCTGGTTCCCGCTCTACGACCGCAACCCGCAAACCTTCGTCCCCAACATCTTCTGGGCCAAGCCGGCCGACTATCGCAAAGCCACTCAGCGCATTTACCATAGCGCCAGCGACTCCAGCTTCATCGAACTCCCTTTGGTCTCCGCTCCCTAAGAGCGTAAATCGAGACCATAGGCGGCCCACCACATACATCACAAAATCGGCTTGGAATTTATCGCCCGCTGCGGCGTTGCCCGGAAGATCTTACTCACATCTCAGTGCAATCACAGGGTCCACGCGCGTCGCCCGCCACGCCGGAATCCAGCACGCCGCCAGCGCAACAACCAAGAGCGCCGCAGTTACTAGCACGAACGTCTCCGGGTCCGAGGGCTTCACTCCATATAGCAGCCCACCCATCAGCCGCGTCAATCCGAACGACGCAGCCGCCTGGCCCGGCACAAAGTTCGTTGCCCATACCAGTCTCCCCGCATCGCGGTATGGCAGCGCTCGAAACAGCACCGTGTTCACTACCGAGAAAATCGCGGTGTTAGCCCCAATGCCTAACGCCAAGGTCAGTATCGTCACCGCCGTAAATCCCGGTGTCCGGAGCATGTTTCGCACGCCATAACGCACGTCTTCGAACGCCTCCGCAATCCACCTCCAGCCCCAAGCGTCCCGCGTCACTTCCTCCGCCACTCCGACATTCCCGAACTCTCTGCGCGCGGCGTGTTGCGCTTCTTTCTGCGATTGGCCAGCTTCCATCGCTTCGCGCTCCGCGAGCGTCAAGTGCGCCCGCATCTCTTCCGAAAGCTCTTCGTTGCGCCGCCCGCGCCGCCAAAAAGGAAATCTCATGTTTAGCTCTCCTCTTTCCCCGGATTCATGATTCCAGCAATCGCCATCGTTATCCTCTCCCACCGCGACCGCTCGGAAACCAACTGCTTTCTTCCACTCTTCGTCAACCGATACACGCGCAGCCTCGGCCCGACTTCCGAAGCCTTCCATTCTGCCGCAATCCAACCTTTGCGTTCCAAGCGGTGAAGCGCCGGATACAGCGAGCCGGTATCCACCTTCAGAATCTCCCCAGAGTTCGTTCGAATCGCTTTGCTCAGCGCGTATCCGTGCCGCGGCGCCCACTGCAAAGTCTGCAGAATGAGCATGTCCAGCGTCCCCTGCAATATCTCCGTACGATTCTGATAACCCTTCTTCGGCGAGGTCATAGATGTAAGTAGACGCCCTCCCTAGCATTAAGTAGGACGCCTACATACCACAAAAGGTAAGCAGTGGGACAATTATTTAATGCTCGGCAGAGAATTTGGCAACGTCGAAATCCACCCGAGAGCCTCTAGTTTACGGCTGTACCCTTTCAGCCCGCCTTCCGCCGAACGCGTGAATGGTCCGAGTCCCGGTGATAACTTCACCGCCATGCGAGAGCCCTTTCGGAATGAAGTATTCCTCTCCCGCTTTGATGGGTATACGTCTGCCATCAACGATCAGGGTATAACAACCCTGGACCACGACCATGTATTCGTCGTAGTCATGCACGTGCGGCGCCGAACTCGCTGTCTCGTGGCAGATCCAGAATGCCATCTGGCTTCCATCCGCCCCATCAAACACGTAGCCCTCTACTCCATGCGTCGCCTGACTGCTCGTAGCAATTCTATTCGCAGAACATTTCATGAACGTCGGAAAATCATCCATCGTTTCTCCTCAACTTAAACCGCGAAGCCCATCTTCGAACGGCAACCACATCGACACTCTTTTCTCGCGCGAAATTCCCACGTCCCGCGTGAGCGTGTCAAGCTTTTCTCCTTGACCGTCTAGGAGAACTATCCTATACTCCTAGTTCGTCTAGGAGCCACCGCTCCCGTGAACAACGAACTCGACGTTTCTCAGGGCGCTCTCGAAATGCTCATCCTGAGAAGGCCGCTTCCCTCGGCCCGCTCCACGCCTACCACTGGAACCGCATGACACAGGTCGTCCCCGGGATTTTGCGCACAACCTCGGAGGAAGTATGACGCTCTGGAGCCGTTTTAGTTCCTGGCTCGAATCCACCGTGCATCGCTCCCGTATGGAAAACGAGATGGACACCGAGCTTCGCTTTCATCTCCAATCCTTCGCCGACGATTTAATCCGCAGCGGCGTTCCCCGCCAAGAAGCGCTCCGTCGCGCTCGCCTCGAATTCGGCGCCATCGAACGCGCCAAGGAAGAGTCCCGCGAAGCCCGCGGCGTCAGCCTAACCGAAACTCTGTTGCAGGACCTTCGCTACGGCGCGCGCTTGCTCCGCAAGAATCCCGGTTTCACGGCCGTTGCCGTGCTGACTCTCGCTCTCGGCATCGGTGCCAACACCGCCATCTTCAGCCTCGTAAACGGAATTCTCCTCGTTGCGCTTCCCTATTCCCACGCCGAACAGCTCATCAGTGTCACCGGAACCTATCCTCGCGGCGTGCTCGTCGCCATGCGTGAGCAAATCCGCTCCCTGGACGTCGCCGCTTACGCCGAAGGCCACGAATTCAACCTCACCGGCTCCGGCGAACCCGTTCGCCTCGCCGGCACGTATGTTTCTGCCGAGTTTTTTTCCATTCTGGGCGCCCGCGCGCAACTCGGCCGCACGCTTTTCCCAGGCGAGGATCTCGCAGGTCAGGACAGCTACGTCATCCTCAGTTACTCCCTCTGGGCTGACCGCTTCCGCAGCGACCCAACCGTTCTTGGCCGCTCCATCGAGCTCGAAGGCGTCAACCGCCAGGTCATCGGCGTCATGCCCCCAGAATTCCGCTTCCCTTCCGCAAAAACGCAAATCTGGATTCCTCTCCACAACGATCCGCGCAACGTCTCCGATTATTGGGCGGGCGACTTCATGCCCGTCGTCGGCCGTCTCCGCCCTGGCGCGGCCCTCTCTCAAGCCCGCGCGGAAATCCGCACCTTTCAATCTCATGCCGCGGCGCTTTTTCCCTGGCCGATGCCCGCCAGCTGGAACGCGGACGTAACCGTCGTCCCGCTACAAAATGGCATGGTCGCTGAAGTGCGCGTTCGCCTCCTCATGCTTCTCGGCGCCGTTGCGTTGGTGCTCCTCATTGCCTGCACGAACGTCGCGAATCTCC
>Ga0207046_10115_pt1 | contig 22242 bp, 19 predicted proteins | sample Alteio_BWMinCont_66_FD_153303 | JGI IMG/M metagenome (GOLD analysis project Ga0207046, IMG submission 153303) | Enriched cells from forest soil in Barre Woods Harvard Forest LTER site, Petersham, Massachusetts, United States -... | ecosystem: Environmental > Terrestrial > Soil > Temperate forest >...
GAAATTCTTTTAGTTGAGGATGATTCGGCAGACGCAGAATTAGCTATCCGGTCATTAAAAAAAAACAGCACATTAAAAAATATAGTACACGTTAAAGATGGTGCCGAAGCCTTAGAATTTATTTTTTGTATTGGCAAATACGCGAATAGAAATTTTGAGATGAAACCCAAAATTATTTTGTTAGATTTAAATATGCCTAAAATAGGCGGGATAGATGTTTTAAGAAGAATTAAGGCCGACCCACAAACTAAAACCATACCCGTTATAGTGCTTACATCATCAAAAGAAAGCCCTGATATTAAAACCTGTTATGAGCTTGGTGCTAATAGTTTTATTGTGAAACCGGTTGAGTTTGAAAATTTTATAAAAGTTGTAGCCGAGCTAAACTTGTATTGGATGTTGTTGAATATATCTCCTAGATAAACACTATTTTTTTGGTTTGATATATTGCTGAAGGTCTTTTACATAATTTTCGAAAGCCTTTATGCCAAGCTTAGTTATTTTGCAAGTAGTTTGCGGGTAATTATCTTTAAAAGTTTTTTCGATTTCGATATAACCTGCTTCTTTTAATTTTTGTAATTGAATGCTTAGGTTACCCGCTGTTGAATTTGTTTCATCTTTTAGGTGCGTAAACTCCGCCTCCTTTACAGAAATGAGTAAAGAGATAATGCCTAGTCGTAATTGGGAATGTAGGAGAGGATCGAGTTCTTTCAATTTTATTGACTTTTAAATTTGTTGCGTAAAAGATGACCCGGGATGATATATGATACTAATAATGACAAAGCTATAAGAAGAACCTGGTTTTCGAAAGGTGTAAAAAAAGAAAAGATGGCAATTGCAAAACTACACGCGCCACCAATTATTAAAGGTTTAAACCTTAGGATGCCGCCCGATACAAATGTACCGATAGCGTATAAATTAATTACCAAAGGATAAGTAGCTTCGCCTAATTTGCCCATCATAAATAAGATGGTAAAAATAGAAATACCAAAAGCAATCCATAAATAACCCAAGTAAATTTCGGCATAGGTTTTTACTTTTTTTTGCACATCGGGGTTATATTTGCGATGCTGGTAGTAACTATATATGCCTGTATAAATGCCCCCCAGTGGCATTAAAGACCAAACCAGCCAGCCATTTTGTATTTCCATTTTTAGGGTAACAAAAAACATAAGTGAAGTTGCGAATACAAGCCATCCCCAGAAAATAAAATAGAAACCATTATCGGATACATTGTTTTGTGCACGGTTTATCATACTTTGTATGATTTGCATGCTTTGTTCGGGGTTGATATTTTGTTCTTCCATAAATGTATTGTTTAAATTATTGTTTTAGAAATACGCGCGAAAACCAGTTGAAATTAAAAAACCGTTTGAATAGATAGGGCGACCAATTGCTTTATCGGCTATGGCACCTGTACCTACGCCACCCAACTCGATAAACTGCCCCCATTTTTTTGTAGGATGAAATTCGAAACCAAAAAGGCCGTAGCCACCAAACTGTGTAGACTTGCTTGAGAAACTATTGTTGGTTAATAGTAGTACAACCCCCCCTTCGGAATAGATGCTTATTTTATCGGTTATAACCAATTGCTTGGTTACCACACCAAAGCGGATATTGGTGTAAGGACTCCAGGTGGTTACTGTATCGCCTTTAGGTGTGTTTTGCAGCCATTGCAAACTACCCATTAAACGAAAGGCCATAAAATTTGCAATGTATGGCGTAGTGATGTTTAGGCCCACGCCATAATCATGCTGATACTGATTAAGATTAAAGCCAAAGGCAAATTTGTTTAAACGCGAGTTGGTTTTTTGCAAACTATCGGTTTTTGTTTGGGCATTTACGGTTACTGTAAATAAAACAGCAAGCATAAACGCGGTGATTTTTTTAATGTGTGATGTTTTCATTTTTGTTATAAATATGTTGCAAACATAAATTAGTTTAATTTATAAACCATAATTGAATTTGATAATAAATGTTAAATAGGTGATAATTAGTATATTAAAATAATGTTGTTTTAAAAGAGTAAGGTTTAATTAGAGGGAAATTTAGTGCAGCAATAAAACTGACTGACCTTCGTTAACATCAAACCATGAAAAAAATAACCAATTTAATTTTAGCTTTTTGTTTTGTTAGTGTTTTGTCATTAAGAGCACAGGTTACATTTGATAAACAACTTATTTATGCTCATGGAGAAGATATTGCGGAAGATTATAATGCTTTACAGCAAACTGCGGATAAAGGGTACCTTACTTGTCGTGGTGTTTTAGATTCGGTTGGGACAAATGAATATGGTTATTGTGAAATATTAAAAACCGATAGCGCTGGAAGTTCGAGCTGGAACAAACGAATACTTTTAGGATCCATTACAGGTGTAAGGATGCCTATTGGTCTTGCAGTTATGCAGTCAAAAGATAAAGACTATATGGCAGCAGTGTCTATTTACAAAACGAATAAATGGTCGGAAATAGTTTTAGTGAAAATGGATAGTGTTACTAATTTAGTTTGGTGTAAAAAATATAAGGGGGAAGGAGCAAGTACATCTTATTGCGTAAAACAAACCACAGATAAAGGTTATATTGCTTGTGGCGTAACTATAGATACTATTACAAATAAGCAGTTTGCTTATATTTTTAAAACAGACTCGTTAGGAAATTATACCTGGGGTAAAAAGTGTTTGCGTAGCATTGATACGGTGGGGGCTTTTATAACCAGTGAAGAGTTACCCGGACAGGGTTACTTAGTGGGTGGGTGTTCGGGAAATAGCGCTATGGTGGTTAAACTTGATTTGAACGGAAACTTATTGTGGGATAAAGAAATATTTAGAAAAGGAGCTGTTTTTTATTCGGCTGTTAAAACATCGGACAATAATTTTTTTATGACCGGTTTATACAATGATTCGGTAGTTGGGCAAGAATGTTCGTTTTATATAAAACTTGACCAATCAGGAAATATATTGTGGTTGAAAGGTGCGAATCAAAATTCGAATCCATTTTATGGTTCTTATGGATCGGTGGCAAGGGCAATGCCTAATTGTGTTGTGGTATCTGGCTATATATCAGACCCTATACCTGCTACTTATTTAGGAAAGATGGATTTGAATGGTAACTTTATTTGGTGCAATGAATACAGATATACTTTTCATACGTTTAACTATACTCCTAATAGTTTAGTAACAACTACAGATGGTGGTTTTGCTATATCTGTACTGGCCGGAACTTTTCGTGGTGGATTGGCAAATTTTTCTACTGAATTACTTAAGACAGATTCGCTTGGTAAGTTGAGTTGTGATGGAGCAAGCCACCTATTTGCACTTACAAATTTAACGTACTCTACTACAAGTAATGCTGCGGTTTCTGTCTCGGGTTCAGCTATAAGTTACACACCTGTGCTATCTAACTTTATAGTAAATGATACCACTATTTGTATAAGCCCTGCTGTGTTGGGTATAGAAAAAATTAATACTACTTCTTTTAATCTTTCTCAAAACTATCCTAACCCTTTTGGTAACCAAACCAGTATTAATTACACGTTGACAGAAGAAGCAAGAAACGTTTCGTTTGAAGTGATGAATATATTAGGCGAGAAAATTATTGAGCAAAAAGAAAATAATAATATTGGTGATCATACGATACGATTGAATAACATGAATTTGACCAAAGGAATTTATTTTTACTCGCTACTTGTTGACAGAAATAAAATAACTCGTAAGATGATTGTGCAATAATTGGGTTGATTAAATTCAAATATAAGTTGCGTTTTTTTTGATAAAATAGCTTAGGTTTTATTGGTAAATTTGAAACAAATGAAACAACTTACCTTTTACCTTTTACCTTTTATTTTTTATTAATTGCTTTTGTATAAATGCCCAAGGCGTGCCCTGCTTTTTTCAGCGAGATACAGGAACAGTAAATTCGGAAGTTTCGCAGGCGGCGGTGGAGTTAGCTGATGGTCATATATATGTTACGGGCATACAAAGCAATGGTCCGAATGGAAATGATGATATAGCTTTGTTTAAGTTTGATAATTGCGGTACTGTTTTATGGATAAAATATTATGGCGATACGCTTACTAATGATGCCGGGTTTATAAACAAAACAAGTGACAGGCAATTGGTTATAGTTGGGCAAACACAAATATCGACTGATACGACAGCTATTTTTTTGTATAAGCTTGATACGGCAGGTAACATTTTATTTAAAAGACAATATGTAAACTCGGTACATCAATCGGTAAAGTTTGTTAAGCAAACAAGTGACAAAGGATTTTTGATGTGCGGATATGTAAGTGATGCGAGCGGTACAAACAATTCGTACACGTTGAAAACAGACTCGCTTGGCATTATGCAATGGCAACAAATGATAGGTGGTAGTGCAGACAAATACGCGCAGTACGCTTTTGAAACAAGTGATAAAAATTTTATAGTTGTTGGCGATGTAAGCAACCCGCATACAGGTTTTGATGTGGAGGTTATAAAGTTTGACAAATATGGAAATGTAATTTGGGATAAATATTATGGCGATAATCTGAATAATGGATCGCAGGGAATTATTGAATTGAGTAATGGAGATTATTTGTTTTTTGGTGAAACTGAAATTCAGAATAGTGTGGCTTTTGATTTTTTTATTGACCGAATTGATACTGCAGGTAACAATTACGGAAGGCATGTATTTGGCGGCACAGCTACTGATGCACTTTTTAGTTTGGTTGAGACAAATAACATGAATTTGATTTGTACGGGATATAGCTCGAGCTATAATGGCGGGTCATCAAACGATATTGTAGTTTTTAAAATTGATACCACAGGACAAATTAAATGGCTGAAAGATATTTTTAACCCGAGTGCGGATATTGGTTACGAAATAGAACCGTCGGTATTTGGTGGTTATTTAGTTACCGGACTTTTTGCTAAAAACAACAACAATTATTTTTTAACCCGAACAGATACCATTGGCAACACATCGGCGGGCATAAGTGTGATTGCGAGAGAGGGGGAAGTGAATTTTTATCCGAACCCATGTAGTGATGTGTTTTACGTTGATGTTGCAGCAACTCAAAATATAGAAATAATAAATGTGCTTGGCGAATGTGTAAAAAAACAAAACCTAGTTGCAGGAAAAAATACTTGTACTATAAATTTGCCTGTCGGGATTTATAATATAGTAGTTAAACAGGGCAATGAAATAATTAGTTGCAAAAGAATATCAGTTATTAATTAGCGTAATGTAAAAAAACAAAAAAATCTGAAAATTATTTTTGAACGATAATTTTAGAATTAGAAATTTTATTGTTTTGAGAAACAAGTACCGTGTAGATACCGGTAGCTAAATCTTGTACGTTGATTTGGTTTGATGTTTGGAGTAAAGAACCATTTTTTACTTCTTGTCCCATGATGTTGTAAATTTTATATGAAGAATTTTCGCTACCATTTAGTAACTCAATGTTTAAAGTACCTGAAGTTGGGTTAGGATACAAACTAACTTGCTCGACACTTACTACTTTTGTATTTTTTATATCGGTAGTAGGCGACGAAGTACAATTTAAGTAAATAGTCATGGTGTTACTATTTTCATTAGCGGTTGCTAAATCAAATTTATTATCTCCATTAAAGTCGGCACTTACTATATAACGCGCTTGCACACCTACTGCATAAGCGGCATATGTACCAAAACTTCCATTACCTGTGCCAAGTAACACAGATATGTTGTTAGAGTTCCAATTAACTGTTGCTAAATCAAGTACGGCATCACCATTTAAATCCTGACTAATAACAATTACAGGATCGGTGCCAACTGCAAAATTTGTAGGTGAGCCAAAATTACCGGCTCCGTTACCTAATAGTATTGAAATATTATTTGAGCTGCCATTTGCAACTGCCAAATCGAGTTTACCATCGGCATTATAATCGGCAGAACTTAATGCTTGTGCACCACTAGCCGCTGTAAAAGTAGTAGCTGTGCCAAAAGTACCTGTGCCTGTACCTAGAAATACCGATACATTGTTAGCTGTAAGACAAGCAACCGCTAAATCGGCTTTACCGTCGGCATTAAAATCGGCAGTAATTAAATCTTCGGGACCACTACCAACTGTGTAATTAGTAGCTGTGCCAAAACTACCGGTGCCTGTACCTAATAATATAGACATATTGTTTGAACCATAATTAGCAATGGCTAAATCAGCTTTACCATCGGCATTAAAATCGGCACTAACAACCGAAACAGGAGTTGTGCCTGTAGAAAATAATGTGGCAGCTCCAAAACCGCCTGTGCCGTTTCCTAACATGATAGCAAGATGGGCTGTACCAACAACCGCTAAATCAAATTTAGCATCTCCGTTAAAATCACCCGTTGTTACGGCATAAGCAAAGTTGCCAGCCGGATATTTTGTTTCAGCACCAAAATGCCCGTTACCTAAACCTAAAAAAATAGATATTTCGTTTGAGTTAGCATCGGCGGAAACTAAATCGGCTTTGCCATCGGCATTAAAATCGGCTGCTACAGCTCCGTTTGGATTAGAGCCTGTTACAGTAAGCGTTGTATCGGGAGTAAAACAATTTGATGTTTGTGTGCAATTTAAGTAAACAGACATGGTGTTACTAATTTCATTAGCGGTGGCTAAATCAAATTTAGCATCTCCGTTAAAGTCGGCACTTACTATATAGCGCGCTTGAACTCCTGCCGCATAATTGGTGGCTATACCAAAACTACCTGTGCCTGTACCAATTAATACAGATACGTTATTAGAATTCCAATTAACTGTTGCTAAATCAAGTACGGCATCACCATTTAAATCCTGACTAATAACAATTACAGGATCGGTGCCAACTGCAAAATTTGTAGGGGCACCAAAATTACCGGTTCCGTTACCTAATAATATAGAAACATTGTTTGAAGTGCCATTTGCAACTGCTAAATCGAGTTTACCATCTCCATTAAAATCGGCACTATTTACTGCTTGTGCACCACTAGCCGCTGTAAAAGTAGTGGCTGTACCAAAAGTACCCGTACCTGTACCTAGAAATACCGATACATTATTAGCTGTAAGACAAGCAACCGCTAAATCGGCTTTACCGTCGGCATTAAAATCGGCAGTAATTAAATCTTCGGGATTACTACCAACTGTGTAAGTAGTAGCTGCACCAAAACTACCTATGCCTGTACCTAATAATATAGACATATTGTTTGAACCATAATTAGCAATGGCTAAATCGGCATTATTATCGCCATTAAAATCAGCGCTAACAACCGAAACAGGATTTGTGCCTGTAGAAAATAATGTGGCTGTTCCAAAACCGCCTGTGCCGTTTCCTAACAAGATAGCAAGATGGGCTGTACCAACAATCGCTAAATCAATTTTAGTATCTCCGTTAAAATCACCCGTTGTTACGGCATAAGCAAAGTTGCCAGCAGGATATTTTGTTTCGGCACCAAAATGCCCGTTACCTAAGCCTAAAAAAACAGATATTTCGTTTGAGTTAGCATCAGCAGAAACTAAATCGGCTTTGCCATCGGCATTAAAATCGGCTGCTACAGCTCCATTTGGATTAGTGCCTGTTACGGTAAGTGTTGTATCGGAGTTAAGGCAAAGTTGTGCGTTTGCAAACTGAAATGCTATAACACTGGCTAGAATAAATAAAGATTTTTTCATATGGAATATTTAGATTTTCCTCAAATGTAGAGAAATAAGAAACATCTGGTAAGTGTTGTGCCGAAATGTAGCGTTTTTTGAGTGAACTGTATGCTTTTTTGAATTAACTGTAATTTTTGTAACCGAATACATTTTTTGAAAAAAATATTTGTAACGAAACCCCTTTCCCATATTATTTTGTAAATAAAAAAAGCCTTATAAAGCCTGTACCAAGGGCTTTTAGACTCTTTTGGGCATAAATTGTTTTTTAGGCAACCTTTTTACCTTAATTTACATCTTTAATATACGTTGGTGATTGAAAACGACATAATAAAGGGCTGTGTTGCCGGAAAAAGGGAGTTTCAGAAGAAACTGTACGAGACCTTTGCCGGTAAAATGCTGTATGTATGTTTTAGGTACTGTAAAAACAGAGAGGAGGCCGAAGATGTGTTGCAGGATGGGTTTATCAAGGTTTTTAAATATGTGGGCACTTTTAAGTTTGAGGGCTCGTTTGAGGGCTGGGTGCGCCGCATTATGGTGAACACCGCTATTGAACACATACGCAAAAAAAAGCAAGTGCATGTGTTTGATGATGTTGAGAATATAATAGAATCGCCGGAGAGCGAACTGAACATTACCGGAAAACTAAACGAAAAAGAATTGTTGAAAATGGTGCATTTGCTGCCCGATGGCTACCGAACCGTTTTTAACATGTATGTGATTGAAGGATACTCGCATAAAGAAATTGCAGAGACATTAGGGATAGCTGAGGGAACATCAAAAAGTCAGTTATCGAAATCGAAGGAATTTTTGAAAACATTGTTGCATAAATATTTAGATATAGAAGTTAAACATGAGTAAGTTAGGATCACATAACGAGACTGACAGCCTTGAGGAGTTTTTTAGCGATAGGCTGAAAAATGAATCTATGCAACCAAGCGAGCAGGTTTGGGAGCGCATAGAGGACTCTTTACGTCAGGATAAAAAAAGACGACGCGGATTTATTTGGTTGTTTTTTAGCGGCTTATTTTTTATAGGCACGGGCATTACTACGTATGTTTTTATGCATGATAAAAATGAATTAGTTACCCCAAAAACAACTACTGTTGCAGTAGATAAAAAAACATTGGCAGAAACAACTGAGAGGAAGACTATATCGACCGAAAAAAATGCCAATGCAAATACAGAAACAACTATAGCAAGTACTGAAAAAGAAAATTCGGTTAAAGAAAACACAGCCACAGAAAATATAACTAACGAAACCGCAACGAAGGAGAATACAGCAAAAGAAGAAAAAACAAACCTTGTAAGAATTCAGTTAGGAGCCTTTAAAAAACAAATTGATAAAAGTATTTTTGATAAAACAGGTTTAGACATAAAACAAGAAACAAATGAAAATGGAGTTACCCGCTATTATGCTGAGGTACTTGAAAATGAAAAACAAGAGGCTTTACAAAAAGTACAGCAAGCAGGATTTGCTGATGCCTTTGTTAAGCGAAACAATTTGCTTGCGGATAAAAATAATGAAGTGAAAAGTGGAGAGAATGCTAATCAATCTTCACAAACAAAAAACAATTTAGTTGCAGCAAAAAATAATAAAGTTAAAAAGGTGCTTAAAAATACAGAGCTAGGTTCAACCAAATTAAATGTAGTTGCTGCTCAAACAAAAAACACAAACACAGTTTCATCTCAAGCAAAAAATACAAATGCAGATTTGCCTTTAACGAATAATGCCGCTACTTTGAAAAATGAAGCTGATAAAAAAGAAAGTGTAAAAACTAAACCCGATGAAACCAAGCAAACACTCAGCAATGAAGTGCTAGCTGCTAATACAAACACCGCCAGTACAACTAAAAAGGAGGATGTAAAAAACATTACTGATGAAACCAAACAAGTATCAAGCAAAGAAGTAGTGGCCACTAACACGGTTAGTGAAACTAACAAAGCACCTGAGGAAACCAAAACGGAGCAGGAAGTTGTGAAACAAAATGATGCTGTTGCAAAAACAGATAGTACAGTTGTTGTCCCAGTAACTAAAACGGATAGCGTGAAAACGGAAGATAAAAAGAAAGATGAACCCGTAGCAAAAGCAGACAGTACACCTACTTTAACTGAAAGATGGGCTTTGCTGTTAACTGGCGGACCAAATTTCTTTTTGAGAAATACGAATAACAGTTTAGTTAATACATCGGGTGAAAAGCAACCCGCTACTTACAACACATCCTTAAAAGTGGAATATAAGTTGCTGAAAAGACTTTCTGTTTCAGCAGGGATTAACTATAGTTATTTTACTGCACAGCAAGATGCTACGCTTTTTTATTTTAATAAAAATCAAACTACTGATTTTCTTTTTTATTCGTCGTACGGACCTATGGCGGTTAACATGAACACGATGTTGCAAGGATACTCGATGGCCTCGCCGGTAACTTACTTTCATGCTAATTACAGTTATACATCTAATATAAATACACTACAAGTGCCCATAGAGGCAAAAATATATTTTGTAAATGGTAAGCGATTAAATTTATATACGGCTTTAGGTGCCAGTGGTATGTTTGTTATATCAGAGCAAACGAACTTGTCGATTATAAAAGAAAATAACACGAATAACCTTAGCTATAACCAAGTTAACACTAGTAAGTTTAATGCTTTATTGATGTTTGGTTTAGGCGGCGATGTAAGGTTATACAAAAAATTGTATTTTACCGTTGATGGCGGATTTAGATATGGTGCCATGAATTTATCGAATACCACAGGTATAACAACTAACCCCACTTACTTTTCGGTAAACGGAGGATTGAAAATTAAGTTGTAAAAGCTCGCATTAATTTAATTAATTTTACCCTGGTGATTTTTAAATTAGTGGTAAAAAATTGAGCAGCATTTTCAAAAAAATAATTGAAGTAGAAAACGGTAAGCGTAAAGCCGCGCTGTGTACAATTACTTTGACTAAAGGCTCGGCTCCGCGAAAAACGGGAGCAAAAATGCTGGTGTATGAAAATGGTGCTATTGTGGGGACCATTGGTGGCGGCTCGTTAGAGAAAGTGGTGATTGAACAAGCGCTGGAGGTTATAAAAAACAACGAAGCAAAAACAGTGAAGCATAATTTAGTAAGCGAGCTTGCTATGTGTTGCGGTGGTACAGTAGAACTTTTTATAGAACCGATTATGAATAAAAAACAGATATACATTTTTGGGGCAGGACATATTGGGAAAGCCTTAGCGAAATTTGCGAGCGAACTTGATTTTAATGTGACGTTGATAGATGAACGTTACGAGGCTTTTGATGGAATTGATATTGCTGATTGTGTGATGATAAAAGAACAGCATGCCACAGCGATTGAGCAATTAGATTTTACTGAAAATACGTTTGTAGTTATTTTAACGCATAACCACGCGTATGACAGAGAGATTTTGGCATTGACATCTAAAAAACCGCATCAATATATTGGGATGATTGGTAGCGAACGCAAAGTGGAGATTGCAAAAAAGAATATGATTGCCGCTAACTTTTTAAATGAAGAAGAGATTAAAGAAATTGATATGCCAATTGGTTTAGACATTGAAGCGATAACACCGCAGGAAATTGCCATTAGTATTTTGGCAAAACTGATTGATGTGCGAAATAAAAAAACGAACCCGAAAGTTTTAAAGTAAGCGTATAAAATACAGCAGAACTTTTTATCTTTAAACTTTATACTGAAAGACATGCAACAAACTATTTCATTTGTATTAGACGACAAAATACAGACACTAACTTTTGGTGAAGAACTGTCGCCTACTACTACGGTGTTGAATTATTTACGTAACAGCCCGCTACACAAAGGAGTGAAGGAAGGTTGTGCCGAGGGCGATTGCGGCGCGTGTACGGTTGCTATTGGCGAATTGGGTGCGGATGGGAAATTGCATTATTGTGCTATAGATTCCTGCTTGGTTTTTTTACCTATGCTTAACGGCAAGCAATTAATTACGGTTGAGAATTTAATTCAGAAAGAAGGTAACACAGACATTTTGCATCCGGTGCAAAAGGAGATGGTAGAGTGCAATGGTAGCCAGTGTGGTTATTGCACACCGGGCATTGTGATGTCGATTTTCTCACTATACAAAACAGAAAATAATCCGAGTAAAGAAACGATTGAAGATACCCTTACTGGAAACCTTTGCAGGTGTACGGGCTATAAACCTATTATTGAAGCTGCTGCAAAAGCTTGTGTAAATAATGGCGTGGATTTTTTTACAAAAAATGAAAAGTATGTTAGTGATTTGCTGAATCAAATTAAAAAAGAAAGTAAGTCGGTAGAGATAAATACTAAAAAGCAAAATTACTTTCAGCCAAAGACAAAAGCAGAGGCCTTGGACTTGAGATATAAAATGCAAAACTCGGTACTAATAAGCGGAGCAACTGATGTGGCTTTGCGTGTTACTAAACGACATGATTTGCTGGAAGAAGTAATTGATTTATCGAACATTGAAGAATTAAAAAAATGTACCGTAACAGATTACGTGATAAAATTTGGTGCGGGTATGAGCTTGGAGGAAGTAAAAAAAATAGCTCAACACGAATTGCCTGCTTTGCATGAAGCACTGGTAGTTTTTGGATCGAAACAAATACGAACGCTTGCTACGCTGGGAGGAAACCTGGGGTCGGGCTCGCCCATTGGAGATACGCTGCCTGTGCTAATGGCGTACAATGCCGATATAAAATTACAAAGCGTACATGAAGAGCGCATTGTAAACATGAATAATTATGTATTGAGTTATCGTGTTACGGCACGCAAGCCAAATGAGTTGATTACAAAAGTTATCATTCCGAAACCAAGTGAAGGCACCATCGTAAAGTTTTATAAAGTATCTAAGCGAAAAGATTTAGATATATCTACGGTGAGTGCAGGTTTTAGTTTGCTGATAGAAAAAAATAAAGTTAGTTCTATATGCCTTGCTTATGGCGGTATGGCGGCTGTTACTAAACGAGCCACTAAAGCAGAAGCATTTTTAATGGGCAATGAATGGACGAGAGAAAATGTAGAGCAAGCGATGGAATTGATTGTTGGAGATTTTACACCAATAACAGACGCAAGGTCAGGGGCGGAGTTTAGAAGTGTAGCCGCAAAAAATTTGTTGTTAAAGTTTTGGAACGAAACACATCATTAATATTATTACTATGAACATTCCTCACGATAGTGCACATAAACATGTTTCGGGTCAGTCGGTATATATTGATGATATGCAGGTTAATTCGCAATTATTAATTGGGCGCGTTGTATATAGCAAGCAGGCACATGCCAAAATAAAAACGCTTGATTTAGATGCCGCGAAAAAATTAGCGGGCGTGCATGCTGTGCTTTGTTATAAAGATATACCGGGTGCAAACCAAATGGGGCCCGTGGTGCACGATGAACCTTGCCTGGCAGCTAATGAAGTTATTTGTGTAGGGCAAGCCATTGTACTTATTGCAGCCGAAACAGAAGAGATTGCTATTGCTGCCGAAAAATTAGTGCGAATAGAATATGAAGAGTTGGAAGCTATTTTAAATTTACGTACTGCGATAGAAAAAAATTCTTTATTAGCACCTGCACGAACCATGAAACGTGGTGATGCCGATGCGGCTTTGAAAAAAGCAAAACATGTTTTAAAAGGAGAACTTGAAACAGGGGCACAAGAACATTGGTACCTGGAAACACAATCGTGTTTGTGTGTGCCGGGTGAACAGCAAGAAATTACGGCGTATAGCTCAACACAACATCCATCAGAAACGCAGGCGATAATTGCTGAAGTGTTAGGTGTTGGAAAAAATGAAATTGTGGTTGAAACGCGCCGTATGGGCGGTGCTTTTGGTGGTAAAGAAACACAAGGTAATTGGGCTGCGGCGTGGTGCGCATTATTATGTAATGCCACTAAGCGTCCTGTGAAAATAAGATTGTTTAGAGATGATGACCAAATTATAACTGGTAAGCGACATCCGTATTTAATACAATACGAAGTTGGTTTTGATGATGCCGGTAAAATATCTGCCTTGAAATTTGAACAACATGCCGATGGTGGTTGTGCAACAGATTTAAGTCTGGCCATTTTAGAACGTGCTATGTTACATGCCGATAGCAGTTACTTTATTGAAAATATGGAAGTGATTGGTAAGGCCTATAAAACAAATTTGCCATCAAACACGGCGTTTAGAGGATTTGGTGGTCCGCAAGGAATGGCCGCTATGGAGAGTGTGATTGATAGAATTGCCCGCCACTTGAAAAAAGATGCTGTTGATGTACGTAAGCTCAATTTTTACGGAACCGATAAAGATAACATTACGCATTACGGACAAGAGGTTGAGTTGAATCGTTTAGATACGATGTATGAGCAGTTGATGAAATCTTCTGACTATAGAAACAGAAGGAAAGCTGTTAATGAGTTTAATGCTACGAATGAATTTTATAAAAAAGGCTTGGCACTAACGCCTGTAAAATTTGGTATATCGTTTACTACTTCGTTTTTAAATCAGGCGGGGGCTCTGGTAAATATTTATAAAGACGGAACAATTTTGGTTAACCACGGTGGTACCGAAATGGGTCAGGGACTTAACACCAAAATTGCACAGATAGCTGCGGCAGAGTTGGGTGTGAGTTTATCAAAAATAAAAGTGAATGCTACCAACACATCGAAAGTGCCAAACACGTCGGCTACGGCAGCATCGGCGGGCACTGATTTGAATGGGATGGCGGTGAAAGTGGCGATAGATAAATTGAAAAACAGAATAACTGAATTGTTTGCCAAAGAGTTTACCAGGACAAATGCGGATAAACCTTCGGAGAAAGAAAATATTGTTATTGAAAATGATTTAATATTTGACAAGAAAAACCTGGATAGAAAAATTGATTTTGGTGAAGCGATGACGGTTTGTAATTTTAACCAAATAAGTTTAAGTGCTACCGGTTTTTACCGCACGCCTAATATTGGTTGGGATAAAGCAACCGGTTGGGGCAAGCCATTTAATTATTTTGCTTTTGGTATGTGTGTGAGCGAAGTGATGGTTGACACACTAACCGGTTTTTATAAAAATTTACGTACTGATATTTTGCATGATGTGGGAGATTCGATTAATGCAGGGCTTGATATTGGACAAGTTGAAGGAGGCTATATACAAGGTGTAGGCTGGTGTACTACCGAAGAAGTGAAATGGAATGATAAAGGGCATTTGCTAAATCATTCTCCTGATACTTACAAGATACCATCTGTGCAAGATATACCAACAGATTTTAGAACACATTTATTACAAAGCGCGCCAAACCCAAATGCTATACGTAAAAGTAAAGCGGTTGCCGAGCCACCTTTAATGCTTGCTTTTGCAACTTGGTTAGCAATTAAAGATGCGGTATCATCAGTAGCGAACCATCAGTTTGAACCTGAATTTAAATTGCCTGCTACAAATGAGGTTATTTTACTTAGTATTGAAAACTTGAAGAAGAAGGTAAAGGGTTGATTTACTGTTAAGAGTTGATTGATTTGATTTTTTCTTTAATATTTAATTTATCAACTTGGCTGAACCCATTAATTTTTGAAAATTTCATATTGTGTAAGAAGTTTTTCATTGAGTCGGAAGGGTCGAGCGTTTCAAAATTAAGGCTATTAAGGGTTTCAAGAGGCACTATTGAAGAGACAATAGCAACATCCTCTAAATGTCCTGTTGCTGTGTTAACCATTTTAGCCATAGCATGAACTACAACAGTTTGTATTGGTAAATGAGCAAGAGTTTCCCTTGCGACTCTAAGTAATCCACCACAAACGTAATCTTGATATAATTCATTAAACTTACTTTTAGGCATATCTTTTTTTGAAAGTTTTCCTGTCTTTGTAATTGAAACGATATAATCTGGGATAACTTCTGAATCATTAACATGTAATTCAATTTCAGCGTAGTCTTTTTCGAATGACATATGAATTCTAGAACCAAATGAATCTATACTACTAAATGGTTCGAAATAATTTAATGCATCGGCATATGATTGTGGATTTTTTGCTAGCACACCATTAGCAATTTCATGAATTTTCTGCCAATCTGCATAAGTTTCTTTTGCCGTATCAAAGTCTTTTTTGTCTTGAATTTTGGCCTGCTCTATTGCTTGTTCGAGTGATTGTGTTTTTTTCTTTGATCCAAATATTTTTTCGAAAAAAGATGGCGTAAAGTCATTTAATATTTTTTGAGCTGCATCTTCATGTAAATTATTTTTCTCTACCAATGGTTCATCATCTTCAATAATTTGTTGCCAGTCAATTTTATCCGCACAATTTTTATGAACAGACATTAAAACCTTTATATAATCTTCGTATCGTCTAATAGTTTCTGTTACATTTTCTATTTCATTTTGCTTTATCTGCTCTTTATAAAGTCGAGAAGATTCTTTCGCTTGCCTATTTCGGTCTCTTTCAGCAGCTCTTGCCAAATAAACATAAGTACGGGCTACTTGTCGAAATGTTACCATTATTTTGAATATTTATTTAAATATACAAAAATTGTTTTGCTAGCGTTAGGGATTGCAACGAAAATCCTTTGGCTGTAATCGGGTAAAGATTGAAGTGTAAAGCCCGCCGCTTGTAATCAAGCGGAACGCCCAAAGAAATGTTATTTCTTTTTTAGCAGTAGGAAAGGGAAATCGTTGACAACAACAACCCAGTTTGGATTGTGAAGATAATCTTGAACGGCTGCAAGGTATAATTCGTGGGACCACATGAAATTATCCCATGGTTGATGGGCAACAATGTAATCGGCATCGCGAACATCGGGGAACATGTATATGTAACGACGTTGAGATAAGTGAGGAACGTAAAAATTTGATGCACTAACTTTTGCATCAGCAGGGATTAAGGCTAAGCTTTTATAAACTTTATTGATGTTTAATTTGGAGTCGAAAAAACTGGCATCAAAAATGTTTTCCTTTAAAGGCCATGTCCAACGCATGGCTCTTTGATCTTTGTCGAAAGAATAGCTGGTGGCATACCATGCCATTAGGCAAAATGCAACACCGGTTGCATATTTAAAATACACTTTTTTTATACTACCAATAATTAAAAATGCCGAAATGGGCAGCATGGTTGCAACCGGCACGGCATAGTAGCCATATATGCTCCAACGTGTGGGTATATTATCAAACATTTTTTGGGCTATTATGGGTATAAACCAAATAATGTATTGTGGTCTGAAAATTAAAATAAAGCCTCCTGAAATAAGATAAGTTATGTAGAATTCTGTTTTTACTCTATTAAATTCAGGGTCGTTAGTTTGATTTTGAAATAAGAGATAAAAGGTTTTTACCGGATGAGAAAGAATAAATTTTAATGCCTCGAAAGGAGTTGCACCTAAAGCGGAATAAGAAAACAATGAATAATGTTTACCCGGCTCTTCTAACGCCGGAATAAGTACAGAAAATAAAATTATGAAGTATAAAACCGATGAAATAATTAGCAGGTAGCAAAAAATGATGCGTTGTTTTTCTTTCCAATGCATAATAATGAGGGTTATGAGAATAAATATAAATACAAGAGGCATATCCTCGCGTGAAAATAAGGCTATGATAAAAATAATAACTGTAACGAGGTAGTTTTTCTTTTCGAAATAATAGAGAAAAAACGGAATGAGGCAATTTGAAAAAATTGCCAGATTGCAATCGGAAGCCATGGAGGCATAACGCGCCTGCATTAAAAAATAATAAAGCATGGCAAATAAACCTATCCATACATTATTAGCTTTTAGCGTAATGTATTTTGATAAAACCCAACCACTTAAAATAATGGCAGTGGTTTGAAGAAGAAGTAAGGTGTAGGTGCCGGTAAGCCAATTTAATAACCAATAAAAAGGAATGAGGAAAAACAGGGTTAGTGAAAAATGGTCTTGCAGGAAATTTACTTTTGAATCTTTTATATCAAATATGGGACAAGGACTGATGTGAAAATGTGCGTAATCCCAAAAGGCGTAATTATAAACACCATAATCGCAGGCATAGCTGCGGAAAAGATAGTGATTGGTTGTGCCTGTTATTAGGTATATGGAAAAAAAGAATAGTAAAATAATTGATTGCCAAACAAGAGGCTTACTGATAGTGTTTTTAATTTTATGGATTAAGGAAGTCAATTTTAAATAAAATGTATTGTAATTAGCAGTTAATTATTTTCTAAAAGTAATGAAATTAGTTTAGTAGAAATTAATCGGAAGTTTTACACCTGAATTAAATTGGTTTGAGAAATTATCTCACTAAGCGCATTGTAGAGATTATCTAAATGTTGTTGGGTGTTGAAGACTTGTATGGAGTAGCGAATGAAAACATTTGCATCTTGGTGCATTACGGGAATTTCGATTTGATACTTTTCGTAAAGCAGGCGTTGTAGTTTTTCGGGCTCAGAAGTTTTGATGCGCATGCTGCACATTTGTCCTAAAAACTCATCGGTAATAGGGCATAGAGGCTGTGTGCCCAATAAGGTGCAAAAGCGTTGGTAGTTTTTGTGTGCAAGTGCACGGCAATCAGCAGCAACTTTACTCCAGTTATTTTCTTGCAAAAATTTTATAGCTGTGGGTACGGTTAAGAAAGCGGTAAAATCACGGGTGCCTTGTATTTGGTTATAATCTAAAAATTGCGAGTGAGATGGTGCGGCGCTTTCATATCCCCAACTAATAATTAAGGGGTCGAATAGCGGTTGAAATTCTTTTTTTATGTAGAGGAAAGAGCAGCCTTTTGGTGTACACATCCATTTATGGCAAGCACCTGTGTAAACATCGGCTTGTATGTCGGTAAGGTTTAGAGGGATGTGACCAGGCACGTGTGCGCCATCAACTATGGTAAAGAGGCCTTTTGCTTTGGCGATTTCGCAAATTTCTTTTACAGGAAAAATTAAAGCGGTGGTGCTTGTAATTTGACTGATGAAAATGGCTTTTGTTTTTGGTGTTAGTCCCGCAAAAAAATCTTCAATAAATTTTTCTTTCGTAGTAAGTGGGAGTGTAATTGGTTGACGCACATATTTTGCGCCAGCTTTTTTGCAGTAGTAATTCCAGGTGCGGTCTAATGCGCCATACTCAACATTAGTGGCCAGTATTTCGTCATCGGGATTTAGTTTGAAACTTTTTGCAATGATGTTTATAGCATAGGATGGGTTTGGTACAAATACTACATCATCGGCAGGGCAATTTATATATTGGCCTAATGTTTGGCGAGATTTTTTTAAATACTGAAAACCCTTTACTGCCATAAACTGAACGGGCTCTGCTTCTAACTCGAGTTGCCATTTTTGCAGGTCGGCAAAAATTGGTTTAGGACATGACCCGAATGAACCAAAGTTTAAAAAGGTTATGTTGGGGTTTAATAAAAATTGTGAGGTCAAGGGGCGGTTTTGCATGCATCAAAAATAGAGATTTTTGGCTACTTTATTTTTGCTTAAGCAATTAAAAATAATTGTATCGTTTATTATACCGTTGCGGAAATTTTTTACCAATGCCGTAGTAAAAGCCAAACCCGAAATTAATGATGCCTGTTATACTACTTGTTTTTAAACCCGTAAGGCTGGTAACATCCTGCAAGGCAATGTTATGTGGATTAAAAACAGTAGGCATATAATTATAGGACAGAAAAATACCGATGGAAAAATTTTCTTCGATGGCAAAGTTTAAACTATACTCGGGCTCTATAACAATTGAATTATATGATTTAATTAAATCAGGCTCGTTTTTTGGGTTTACAACACCGCTAAAAATGGATGTGTTGTAGCCAACATTTATAGCAAAAGTTGAAAAAATATTTTCGGTATGAAATTTATTGTAGCCCATTTTTACATAGCCGGTATACAGTTGCATTTTTAAATTATTAACCGGATTTGGAATAGCGTTTAAGCGCAATAAACCATCTTTAAAACCAAGGCCGGCAAAAAAATTATGAGTTAACCTAACGTTGGCAGAAAGGTTCATTTCGTAAATGCCTCTAAATTTTGTACGTAACGGACCGTTAGAAACAGGAGCGGGTAAGGTGGTAGAAAAACGTATAGCAAATAACGATTCTTTAAAATTGGCGTGTACGCGACGACTTTCTATAAACTCATTATAAGTATCTCCATTTTCATTTTGCGCATTTAATTGCCAAAAAGGAATTAATAAGATTATCCATATAATTTTTCTCATTTTTTTCTACTAATCTACTAAAAAAACAGAAAAAAAGAAAGTTATTTAATAAACTAAACTAACCGTATTTTTTGGTTTATTAAAGAGGTGTTATTGGAAACAAATGTTGCGGTAAACAAATTTACTCTACACGGCTGACGATGATTTTATCGAGGGCTTTTACGTAGCGGCGGCCTGTTTGAAAATCGGTGGTGGTGATGGTTAGGATTCGGTCGTCAGAATCGGATAATTTTTTGCCATCTTTTTCGGTAATGATGTAAAGATTGTTGCCTGTTTCTGAATTAAAAATTTCGTTCCATGAGTAAACAACTTTGTAGTTATCGGATGCTACAAAGGTTAAGTAAAACTGACTTAGGTCTTTGGATTTTTCGGTAAGGAATTCTATTTTTTCTAACAAAGGTTTTAGGGCTATGCCTTTAAGGTTGTGTAGGTTTTCTTTTACTTCGCCCAGATGATTTATAATGGATGCGTCCTTAATAGCGACAACAGGATAAGTGTTTATATCGGCCAGGGTAAATTTTAATTCGGTTTTTATTTTACCTGTTATGATAAATTGATTGGTGGGAATAATTTTTTGCGCCCAAACAAAAGTGCTTATGGCAAGTAAAAAAATTAAGATATGTTTTTTCATGTTTACTCTTTTAGTGTTTTACTAATTTCCTCAATTAATTCATTCGCTTGTTGTATTCCAAATTCATCATACAATCTAATATTATTTTTCCCCAGTAATATTGCATAACCAATTGTTGCCCTTAATTTTGGGTTTAAGTATATTTCTTTCTCTGTTTTATCTGCATTCTCAGCTCTAATATCAAAGGTTTTGAAAAGAAATGTATTATATAAATTATCTACATAAATTATATTAGGAACTGTTTTTTGATAGTAACTCAATAAGCCTTGTTTTAGTTTTTCGTTTTCGATAAAACCAATTTTACCACTTGATTTAAAGCTTTCGTAGTTTCCGTTATTGATTTTTTGCCCCGGTGCATGTATGGGGAACGAAACTGTTTGGTTTAGTTTTTCTAAACTATCTATTTGAGCAGATGTAATGTTAGCTACGAATAAATGCTGTTTATTTGTTTGTATATACTGTTCTTTATCTTTATTTAAACTTTCGATATCTTTTTTCAAATCTTCGCGCACATTTTGCAAAAACAATTTCACTTCTGCCTGCTCATGCCTATGTTCGGAACAGCTATGAAGCCATATAGATAGTGAAACGGCAAAAACGATGATAAAAATTTCGACACTGGTTTCTTTAACTTTTTCGCTAAAGGAATATTTAGGGTTTTTTACCGTGGTGTAAATTTTTTTGGTGTGTTTGGTTACTTCATCTTGCATATTGTATTTACCTATTTGTGGAGGCAAATATAACCAAAAAAAATTCCCAGCTTATTTGAGATAGTTTGTGTATTTGTAAGGGTTTTTAGTGTAAACAACCTGCTTATTGTTTAGCATCTTTACCATTGCGAACCGACATTTTTTTGCGGTAGGCAATGCCCCAAGTACCCATTTGAGTTACTACTTTTTTTAAGGTTAAACCGGTTTGTGTAACCGCATACTCAACCGTGGTGGGTTTGGTGTTGCAAACCGTACGGGTAATTAATTTATTCATTTCCATATCCTGCAACTCGCGGGTGAGCATGCGCGGACTAATTTTTAGTTTGCGGCATAGCTCCTTAAATTTATAGGGTTTTTCGAACAAGGTTATCAAAATGGGCAATTTCCATTTGCCGCTAATGATTTCCATTAAGTCCTGAATGCCTCTGCGCGTTTGAGCTGAATAAACCGGTTGTCTAGTTCTTTTTTTAGCCATTTGTTGTCTAGAAATTTATTTACTGTTTTTTATAACATTAATTACTGCAACTAACAATATCTGTGATGTTTTTTTCGGATAAAGGTTTTGATAGGAACATGCTGACGTGTGGGTTTTGGGATATCTTATCTATTTCGGGATTATTTAGCAAGGTGGCTACTATAAAAATTTTTACCTGATTTTTAATTTTTTCATTCAACGTTTCGAAAGATTGAAGAAACTCAAGCACATCCATGCCAGGTGTGTACATGTCTAATATAATTATAGTTTTATTTTTTGTTTGGGTACGGTATGTTGTTTCTATGTGCTTTAAACCTTGTCGATTATCTTTAAAATGAAGAATATTGGCAGGAGTTTTTAATTCGTTATTGAGCATGAATTTATGAACCATAACATCTATAGGATTGTCGATTAAAATAAATGTTGTTTTGGTTTCCATATATGTGCTTATATACTATTAAAAATGCCTTTGTTTAAGAGGGGTGTTAGACTTTTTTGCTTTTTGCCCGCATTTATTTATTGGTTTTAACAAAGATTGTTTAATTTTTGAGAGTGTAGCCTATACTTACACAATGTATACTAGTTACACTTTGTATATCTGTTAAAAGGTTTTTAACCAAACTGATGTGTGCTGGCATATATTTTTATACAAA
>Ga0207046_10119_pt1 | contig 21963 bp, 13 predicted proteins | sample Alteio_BWMinCont_66_FD_153303 | JGI IMG/M metagenome (GOLD analysis project Ga0207046, IMG submission 153303) | Enriched cells from forest soil in Barre Woods Harvard Forest LTER site, Petersham, Massachusetts, United States -... | ecosystem: Environmental > Terrestrial > Soil > Temperate forest >...
TGGGGCGCCACACGCTGTCCGGCTTGATCTGTGCTGCCGGACAACAGTTCTGTGACTGGTCCGCGGCTTATCGTCTCTTCGAGCGAGAGCGCCTCAACGAGGAGGCTCTGTGCCGTGTTCCCCTGAGCGGCGTGCTGCAGACCCTGCCGCCCAGCGCTCCCGTGGTGGCGTTGATCGATGACAGGTTGATTCCTAAACGCGGGGCGCCGCAATGCCAGCACCTCCTGGCGACGCGATCCCCTGGGACCGCAGTTTGCCGATAATTTCATCTGGCCCAGCCGCTTCCTGCAGATTTCACTGGCGCTGCCCGAGCATCCGGCCGGGCCTGCCAGTGCGGCCCGCGCGATTTCCATCGACCTGCAGCACGCGCCTTCGCCGCGCAAACCGTGCCGACGCCCAGCAGCAGCAGAACTGGCGGCTAGCCTCAGCCGCTTCCACCATCAGCCGCCGTGGAGCAGAACGCCTCACGCATCTACGATAGGCCATCGATCAGAACGCGGGCAGGGCCTCTCGTTCGCTGCTCGTCTGTGCCGACGCCTCTTTCACCAACCGCACGGTGCTGAGCAGACGGTACTCGGTGCAAAGCGACGGATTTCAGCCGTTTAGTCGGGATAAGGCGACTCTGCACGCACGATCCGAATACGATGATCGACGAAAGCCGCGTGCATGCTGGGCAGGTCTACCCGCGGCATATGGCACGTGACGCAATTCTTCGCTGCGGCCGGGCAGGCCCTACCCGGGTGGTCCGGCGAGGGTTTCTGCGAGCGCGACGATGCATGGCAAGCGAGGCACTTCTCGTCATATGCGCCGGCATCATGATTGAGGGGCTTGTGCGGGTCATGGCATGCTGTGCAGGTGAGGCGCGCATCCCCATCGCCCCAGCAACGACTGTCCTTCAGCCGATACGGCTGAAAGCGCACGTTCTCCACGCCCAATATTCTCGTTCGATGGACTTCGTACCAAGTACGGTGACAAGCGCCGCAAAAATCAATTTGCGCAACAGGCCCCAAATTCCTTGGGTTGAAAATCGCATGCCGACCCTCTGCACTCTTTTCATCGTCCATGAGCTCTGCATGTTTCGCGCCGGGACCATGACAAGCTTCGCAATCCACTCCAAGTACGAGGCGAGAGGGATTAAATCCTGCCCTCGTTGTAGAAGCGGTCCTTGTCCTCGATAATCCACTCCACGATCTCGCCACAGGTGAACTCGATAGCCTGGGCGATGGCCGAGGGAAAGTTGATGTACCACTGCTGACTGGTCCAGCTAGAAGCTCAATCTGATCATTCCCTGGATAATGCGGTGGCCGATGGTGTTGGTAGCGGTGCCAAATACGACGCCGCCATTGTTTTGGCGCACTCCTGCGTTATTGAACGTGAGATTCAGCGCGGGATCGCCCGAAATGAATGTAAGGTTCGGATGATTCAGGAAGTTGTAGGCTGAGAAGCGGAACTCGAGTTTTCTGTTCTCGGACGGCCCGAAGGTGAACCCCTTGTCCAGAGACAGGTCGCTGTTCCAGAAACCGGGACCGGTCAAAGTCGGGAAAATATAGTTGCCTTGCTGGCCCGGTGTTGCGAACGGGGAGAAGCAGGCGCCGTTGATGAACTGGTTTGGCCCAAGGCCTTTCCTCGGATCGCAAGTTAGCCTAGGCATCAGGGTGAGGTCTGGACTGCCGAGTACGTTCTGAGCGCTTGCCTGAACTGGCGCGGCGAGAGTCTGGCCCATAAACGTGGTGCCGGTAGGGATAAAAGCGGAGTACCCGAAGTTCGAGGTAACTGCCGCCTGCAAATCCACGCCGGTTTGGTATTGAGTGATACCGGAGATTTGCCAGCCATTCGCGGCGCCCTTTACAAACCGGTTGCCATTATGAACCGTCGGGAATGCATAGACGTACGCAGCGTTGAAGATCTGCGTGCGATTGTTTGGCAGAGTTCCATAATTGTTGGCCAAAACCGTGGGGTCGCCGGTCGCTGATCCGTTTTCGCCACGGATGCCCAGCGCCTTCCCGAAGGTGTAATTGCTCAGGAAGGTCAAAGGTCCTGCCTGCTTGTTCCAGGTCACCTGCAGCGCGTTGTAGTTGGAATACATTTTGTGGTCAATGATTTTCAAAGTTCCCAGGCAGTTATTATTGACCACACAGAGGCCGCTGGTGAGTGGGCGCGCATTTTGAATTTGGCCCGTAGTGAAGCCGTTCGTGTAGCCGGAGCCCGGGCTGGTACAGGATTGGGGACCGCTCGTGAGCGCCGGATTACAATTGGGCAGCCAGCCACATTGCATCGTTCCGGTTGAGTTTGATAGTGGCGCACCACAAACGGAGGCACCGAATAGGGTGTTCAGGCCCACATCATTAATCTGGTCGAAGTTGTTATTGTAGTTGCTCAGGTAATCGGACTTGCTGCCGACATAGGCGACTTCCAACAAGCCCTTCCATGGCGTCCGCTCTGCGACCGTAACGCTATAACTTTGCGTGCGCGGCTGCTGACTGTCGTTCGGATCCAGGGCGGTAACGCCGCTCGGGATACTTACAGAAGCGAGACTGGGTCCAAGCTGTGAAATGAGCACGTTGCTCAAAGTCGGGGACGAAAAGGATCCCCTGACGACCGCATAAGCGGGATTCTGAACGTTCTGCTCGTCGTGGAAGTGGTACATGCCGTACCCACCACGCAGCACAGTACGGCCGGTTCCGAAGACATCCCAAGCAAAGCCTACGCGCGGGTTATAGAAGAAGAGGCGGCTCTTGGAACCAGAGAGTGGCGTCGAGGGATTAACTTTGTTCCATTCGATGCCGGGGAAAGTTGCGCCATTGATGGAACCGCCCTGGTCACTACTGTAAGCTGCAGGGTACCAAGCGGCGAAGCCATAACCGGTGGTATCAACCCAAGGCCCCAGGTGCGAGAAGCGTAGACCGTAGTCCAGGGTGAAGCGGCGGGATATCTTCCAGGAGTCGGTTGCATAACCCTCGGCCGAGATGTAGCGGAAAGCGGGGACTACGTCAAAATTCAGCTCGGAATAGTTAGCCATAAGGCCGGTAAGCATGTCCGCGTAGGCGTTGCCGCTGGACCCCCCGGCCCAATTGGCGAAGACCATCGAACCGTTGACGCTTCCATTACCCGGCTGTTCGTTCCAGGTGCGTTCCCAGTAGAAACCGAACTTGGTGGTATGAGTTTTCCAGACCTTGACCAGATTGTCGGCTAACGACGGGAGAGTCTTCTTGGCAAAGACCGTGCCATTCAGCTCGAAGCCGGTGTTGAGCATGTTGGAGATGCCGTCGCCCCAACCGGTCATTTCCGGGAAGATGAGATTTTGGGGATTCGGGTGGCTGAAAAGCAAATTGTAGTTGAGACCGAGCGAACCGCGCTCCACCTTTGATGGGTCCAAGAAACTGTTGGGGAGGTTCAAGTACGTGTAGCTGAAAATAAGTTCGTTGGTGAGAGTTGGGCTGATAACCTTCGTCAGATTCGCGGTTATAACGTCGGACTGAGATTTCTCCACGATCGGCGTCGGGTAGGGGGTAGTCGGCGCCGCCCAACTGTTCGTGCCGCCCGGGCCCCAGAGGACGTCGAGACTGTTCAGGGCGTTGTCCGTCTGATGGTTATAGGAGATGTACAACTTCAGCGAGTCGCTGATGTTATAGTCAACACGCCCGCGGAACTGCAACATGTTGGAGTACCGGGTTTCACCATTCGCATAATTGAACCCTTGAAGTTTCGTTGGGTCCTCGTTGGGCAGCGGGTACAGGTTCAGCAGGATCTGGCCGTTCGGGTCCGGAGCGCCGTTCAGCTTTCCGTTCGTGAACTGGCTGCCGCCCGGCACGCCGGTAACCGCGTATCCGTTCAAGCTGCTAAGATAGGCGGCATCACTGAAATCGCCTTGCCGCATCGCCGCTGTGGGAACCACGGCGTGGTACACGCCGTTGTCCACGTTCTGCTTGTAGTATTCCGTTGCGAAGAAGAAGAAAACTTTATCGCGATTGTGGTTGAAGCTGGTCCCGGGAATGATGAGCGGACCACCGATTTGGCCGCCAGGGTAAAAGTACTTCGATTCGGGGCGCGCGATGTTCGCGTCTTTATTTTGCGGATCATTGGCGTTGAGATGCCAATTGCGGGCATAGGTGTAAAGCTCCCCGTGGAACTGCTGGCCACCAGACTTGCCGATGGCGCTGATGACGACCGGCCCCTTGGCTTCGTCGGCACCGAAGTTCGAGGTCATGACCTTGAGTTCCGCAGTCATATCCGCGTTGGTGTTCATGGCTTGGCCGCAGTTGCAACCGGGATCAATGATGTGGGCGCCGTCGGAGGTAATATCAAGAGCACCGGTGCGCGTGCCGTTGGCCGAGAAGTTTCCGACTGGCCCCGTTCCGGTGCGTTCATCGGAGGCAGCATAAGAACTTTGATTTGCCACGCCGCCGGTAAACGCCATGCCGGGCATAATTTTGATAAATTCAGCGGCGTTCTGGCCCACGATAGCGACGTTCTGCAGAATATGTTGGTTAATCAGCGTGGACTTCTCGCCTGAGTCTGTGGGCGTAATCTGCGTGTCGGCAGCTTCGACAACCACAGTTTCGGTCTTCGCACCAGGTTTGAGCTTAATTCCTCCAACGTTGCGCTTGTCGTCAGCGGTCAGGACGATGCCTTTGGCTTCCCAAGTGGCGAAACCGTCTCTCTCCACGAACACAGAATAGGTGGCGGGAGGAACGGCGGCGAAGGTGAAATAACCTTCGGCATTGCTGACCGTCGTTCGCACGTCGCCGCTGGCCTCATTCTTGAGAGTGACGCTGGCATCCGCGACGACCGCACCGGACGCGTCGAACACCGTTCCGGTCAGCGTGGCGCTAGTGGTCTGCGCCAGCGCCGCTGGCTGGAATGGCAAGGCAAAGGTAATAAGGAGAGCGGCGAAAGCGGCGACCGCTGAAGCAGGAATTTCAGGAAGAAAGCAGAAATGGCAAAAGGATAATCGCACGCGACGATTCATCGAGCAAGCACCCCCAATTTCAACTGAAACTGAGCCTCACCACAGGGACACCGTTGGGCAGTAACGGACCCGCAAAGGCGGAGTCGTTACCGTTAACGTGCACGGTTGTTGCGTTTCTACTGCTGCTGCACGAATAATGTCAAGAGATTTTTTATTTTTTTTCTGGAGCGCATCGATTTCATCGATTCTTTCGGGCTTTTTGAATGAAGGCTCGGGGTGCGGTTCTAGTACCGTGCAGGACTATGTTCCCTGGAATCAACGCAATCGAGTTGGGGCGATGAACTGTGCGGGATGCCAGCGTTTGCCAGTCGACACGTTTTCGAGTGCCCGGGAATGTGAATCTCGGCGGGGCAATTCAGGGCCAGTTCGCGTCCGCAGCCTTTAGGCGTTCGTATTCGGAGTTCTCACGCCGCATGTCGTCAATTCGGCCCAACGCGCGGTACACATTCACGAGGTAAAGCCGGATCGAGGGAGTGACCGGGTCGAGCCGCTCGGCAGCCTGGTACGCTGCCAGAGCACCTTCGTTGTCGCCTTGCGTGCGAAGCGCCTTCGCGAGCGCCAACTGCGGCCCGACAGAATCCGGACTTAGCGCCACCGCCTCCCGAGCCAGTTTAACCGCTTCCGTGAGTTTGTCCTCGAGGGTGTAACGCAAGGCCAATTGCACTCGCGCAGGAGCGCTATCCGGAGTGATCGTCAATTCTTTCCGGAACTCGGCGGCGCAATCGTCCGGATGACGCGCCGCCAGGTAGGTGCCGTAAAAATAGTGAACATTCGGGAACTTCGGATACTTTGTGACCAGCGCTCTAAGGTCTGCCTCCGCCACTTCCGGCTCTTGCGTCGCCAGGTGCCAGAAAGCTTTGCCGGCCGTTGCAACCACATCGTGCTGCTCGGCGGTAACCGCGGACGGCAGAATTGGCATGCGCAGCGACGGCAAGCCAGCGGCAAACATCATGTCTGAATTGGAGTGAACCCTCCGCGCAACTTTCAAGAGGATTTCCTGCGCCACTTCGAACGCACCTTGTTGCGTCAGGAGCATTGAGAGATGGTAGTCGGCCATGTCGTGCAGAGGTCCGCCGGGCTGCGTTGGCGGCACGAGCATGTGAGCCTTTTTTAAGTGCTGGAATGCCGCGTCGTATTGCTTTACGCGAAATTCGCACAGGCCCAACAGCGACCAGCCCGGCGCGGCGGAGGAGTCCAGTTCTACCATTCGACTTAACGCATCCCGGCATTCCGGGTAGCGGTCGCGTTCGTAGTCAATCATGCCGATCGCCCACCAACCTTCGGTCCAATCGGGGCGCAGCTGGACGGCGCGCGAATAGAGTTCGGCAGCCTCGTCCGGCCGGTTGGATTCATAGGCTTTCTGCGCGAGTGTGGAAAGCTCTTCGAATGTCTGCGGCGGAGGGCTCTGGCCTGCCGCGGCCGTCGCCAGCAGTAGCAGCACGCTGAGGCGACGGATCACTTCTGCAGACTCCGTCCGCGCGCCTGATCTTTTGCTTGAATTGCCGCATCGAGGGCTTCAGCGATTTTCTTTTCCTGGCGGCCGTCGGCGGCGCGTCCGAGGCGGAAGTAAATTGTGGAGAGGCTGCGATGCGCCTCGGTGTAGTCGGGCGCGTCTTTGATTAAGCTTTGCAACATTGTGGCGGCACGGTGGTCGTCCCCCTCGTTTGAGTACAAAAGAGCGAACTGATAGCGGAGCCGAATGTCTTTCGGCCGCGACTGTGCGGCGCGCTCGAGAAAGGCGCGCGCTTCCGTGCCTTTGTCTTCCTCCCGAAGGAGTGTTCCCAGCCAGAGCATCGGCTCAAACGCGGCCGGATCAAGAGTCAACGCCTTCCGGAAAGCCGCCTCCGCACTATCCAGGTCGGCGATTCCGAGAAAGAGTCTCCCGCGGAGGTTGTAAGCCTCGGGCAAATTTGGATTAAGCGCGAGTGCGCGGTCGACCTCCTCAGTGGCTCCTTTCGTGTCCTCCGCTTTCATGCGAGTGAACGCCATCAGCATGTGGGCTTCGGCGGTATCGCCGTTCTTTAGGATGCGTTGGATCATCAAGGCTCCACGCTCATCTTTTCCCTTATGCAAGAGCGCAGTACCGAGAAGGTAGGCGAGAGTGAGATCGTTCACGTCGGTATCAGACAGCGGATCGAGCAAAGCAACTACGCGGTCATCTTCACCGTTCCGAAGGTAACACTCCGATAGCAGCAAGCCGAGACGCCGACGGTTGGGGTCGGCAGCGGGCTGGACCGCGTAAACATCTTCGAACTCTTTCGCGGCCTGCGTAATCTCACCCATCTTGTAGTGAGCGAGTCCCAGGTTGAAGCGAATGCCAAAGTTTGTTGGCTCCGCCTTTAGCGCCTCCGTATATTCCCGAATGGCTTCGGGATAGCGTCCCTCGTGCGCCAATGCCGCTCCCAGGTTCGAGCGAACTGCGCTGGCCCGCGGATGCGCTTTCAAATAGGCTTGGTAAGCGGTGATGGCCTCGACATAGTGGCCGGACTGATGCAGCGCAACTGCTTTGCTCAAGGCTTCCTGGCTGGAGTCTGTCTGAGCGGGTGCCGGGCAGGCGGAGAGGAGACACACCAAGAGACACGCCAAGAGACACCACAAGAGCGGCTTCGCAACCCCTAAGTCCGAAAAACTGGAGTGTAGGCTAGCGCCATGCATTTCACTTCACCCTTGGGTCACGCCTCCACGAGATGCGGCAGATGCGCTCGCTTCGACATCCGCCGACAATTCCATCACGATTTTGCCCAACCGCGATTGGGCACGATGCCGGCCGCTTCTCTGATTGTAATCAACTGATTGGACTTTATGTCCTTGAAAGTTTCGTGGAAGCCATTTGGCCAAAAGACTTCCAGATCAGCAGAGACCGAGGTCCCCAACCCGAAGTGCAACCGAGAATCGTTGCAAGAAAAAAAACTGGACTGGCTCAATACAGCTTGTGCCTGCGTTTTTCCGCCGTAGTGCGCTAACACGCGCGCTCCGATTGCGCTGCGGTTGGATGTTACGCCTTCGAGCTTCACCTTCAGCCAGTGCGCCTTCCCGGTAATGTCGTTTCGCAGGAGCGACGGCGGCTCATTGAGATTTACGATGACAACGTCGACGTCACCGTCATTATCGAAGTCACCGAACGCGCAGCCGCGGCTGCAATGCGATGCTGCCACGCCGGGACCAGCTTCGGCGATCAGCTCTTCAAACACGCCCTGACCCAAATTTCGGAAAATTGCGCGCGGCGTCTTGTTGGGGTATTGGGATAGCTTTTTTTCTATCTTTGGGTCGACATGGCCCGTGGTCATGAACAGATCTGGATAGCCGTCGTTATCCAGGTCGACGATTCCGGCGCCCCAGCACACATAGCGAGTTTCGACTCCAAGTCGTGAGGATGCGGTGGCGTCCTCAAAGTATGCCCTGCCATCGTTGCGATAGAGCACGTTGCGATCGTCGGCAAAATGAGTTTTGAAAATGTCGAGGTGCCCATCCGGAGCGTAATCGCCTACGCCGACGCCCATGCCAGCTTGCGCCATGCCGTCGTCGCTGAGGGCGACGCCGCGCAGAATCCCTTCCTCGCGAAACGTGCCATCGTGATTGTTCATGAAAAGCAAGCTCGGTGTGGCATCGCAAGCGACGTAAATATCGGGCCAGCCATCCTCATCGAAATCAGCGGCTACCACGGTCATGCCGTAACTCGAAGTCGCTCGCGCGACACCCGCGGACTCGCTGACGTCAGTGAACGTGCCATCGCCGTTGTTGCGATAAAGCCAGTGCCTAGCGGTCGGCAACCCGCGCGGTCCGCACGCCACCGGGACTCCGAGCCAGATGCACGCGCTGTTTTGCCCGGGGAGCGGCGTCTTTTCGAATGAAAATCCGACGTAGTTGGAGACGAAGAGATCCAAATGTCCGTCGCGATTGAAGTCCACAAAACTGCAACCGGAGCCCCAGCGCTGGTCGCCGCTCGAGAGCCCACTGGCCTTAGCCACATCCGTGAACGTGCCATCGCCGTTGTTGCGGTACAGGAGGTTCTGGCCAAAGCACGCGCAGAAAATATCATCGAAGCCGTCGTTGTTATAGTCGCCGACGCAGACGCCGCAAGCCCAGCCGACGGAATGCAGTCCCGCTTTCTCCGTGACATCCGTGAACGTGCCGTCACGATTGTTTTTGTAAAGTCGATTCGTCGTGCCCGGAGGCGCGCCTTCAAGTCGCGTGCCGGACAAAACGAAAATATCCATCCAGCCGTCGTTGTCGTAATCAATGAAGGCGCAGCCACAACCCGTGGCCTCGACGAGATATTTCGTTTCCTCTTTGCTGCCGTAAATGATCGGCGCGCGCAGGCCCGCTTCGCGCGCAACATCCACGAAATGAGCGTGAAATGGACGACCGGAACGCGCCTGCCTGGGAAGCGGCTTCGCGCTGTGTGTAGATAAGCCCTGCGGGAAATGCCATGCGCTTCCGGCGGAAAACGCCGCGCCTATCCCCAACTGCGCGAATCTGCGGCGAGAAAGTGTCATTTACTCGTAGTCCTTGGAGTTTCATGCGAGGCCGACGCCGGTCGCGTCGCGCGCGGCGGTTGGACTCCGAGCGAGCGAATGCCGCATGCACCAAACGCGACGGTGCGAGTAGTGGTCCAGAACAGGAAAACGGTGCGGTGCCTTGTGGAGATTGGCTTACTCGACTTGAAACGCCACTTTTTCCTCGGCCTTGGCGTTACCTTGTGTGACGCCGATATGGATCTCATACGCTCCCGGGGTGAACTTGTCCGCCGGCAGATTTGCGATGTACGGAATGCGGCCGTCGGGAAGTGCGTTTGGGAGCGGCGCTTCCGCAGCACCCAGATACTGTCCTTCTTTGTAGAAGGCCATGGTCAGCTTCAGCGGATCTTTGACCGTGCGATCAGGATACACAGCGAAGTAGAAAGGTAGGATGTTGCCCGGACCGCCCTTTAGTGTGTCGTTTAGAGTCGGCACGACCTTGCCCCCAGGGAAATAGAACGCATCCTGGACCTGGTTGGTGTCCTTCAGAGCATCGGTGCGGCGCACCACGACCACGTCGCTCATCGAAAGCTTGTTGGAAGGCGGGGGGACACTGATCTTGGACTTGTTCACTCCGAGCCGGCCGCCGTTGCGGTCCATGATCACGGCTTCCAACTCATAGTCACCGGGAAGAAGCTCGGTCCGGAACGTTTGTACCAAGTTTCCGGCCTTGTATGCGTCCACCTTGTCGAGAGCGACCTCCACGGCAAAGTCCTTGCTGAATTTCTCCACGATATCGCCGCTGGAATTTTTCAAGACGGCCAGCAGCCCCGCATCGACGGCGCTGTTCTTCTTATCGGCTTGCGGCTGGAAATCCAGCCCTTTCAAGGGAGCTTCCAGGGTCACCATGTACTCTACTTTCGGTCCCCGGTCATCGAAACGATCTGCGGCAGCGCGAAATGCCACATCCGTAGGAGGAGAGGCGGAGTTCAAGGCATTCAATAAAGGCATCTCGTAGGCGTACAACTGTTGCCCGCCCTTGAGTTGCGGCAAGGCGAAGTATCCGCTGCGGGTGTGGACAACGACGTCCGGCCGATCCACGCGCACAGAGATTTTGCGGAATCTGCCGTCGTAAACCTCAATGTGAGGAGTGTACGCAGCCTCGTAATACGTGCGCACTTCATCCATCACCGTCCGGAGCGGTGCCCGGTAGTCGTTGGTTTCGGCGATGGTGGTGCCGCCCGTCTGTTGCGCCAGGTCGCGCAGCCACATCAAGGGATTGGCCCGCAACGCGCTTTCGGCCGATTCCGTGGCGCGGGCCTCGCTAGTCGACACCTCGCCAACTCCTCCACGCATCTGCTGAGACCGGGTCTCTCTGGCAGCTCCGTTGAGCCAGTCGCGACCGTTATTCTCCTGGCTCCAAGTCACTAATCCTTTAGGATCGACCGTATAGAAGCTTACGTTCGCGCGATTCGCCGTGCTGATCAGGTTGGCGTACTGTTCCTTGACAATCTCCGGTATGAACAACCATGGGTTGAAATACAAGATTACTTTACGGCCCGGCAATTGCGCCTCTGCATTTACCAGCGCCAACAGTGCATCTATCGTTGTCCGCGCGTTGTATGCGCGGTCGGCCGCTTCCGCCGCTTGGAGCATGTCGTACTGCATCTTTGCCATCCGGTAGTTGATGGCGCCTTGAATCTGGGACGCGCTTGGCCCGCCGCCGGATGCACCGGTGGTGCCCTGCAATGTCGGCTCGCCCTGCGACAGCGTCTGCTGCAGTTCCTGTTTTACTTGAGAGGATTGCGTTTCGTATTGCACGAAAGACCACATCGAAGACTTATCCACAATCTTTAGCAGCGCATTGTGGTCGGCGGTAAATGGTTGCAGAACTTGCAGCCCCTGATCGATGGTCAGGACGGAGAAATACAGGTTCTGCTCGGGGGCCATGTCGAGAACGTCCTTCAACGTCTGACGAAAGAACCGCCTGCCCTCCTGATCCAATCCCTCGAAAACGAGCGAAACGAGACGCACTTCACGCATCGGGTCCAATGCGGGCGCCGCGCCTTCCACAGCGGCACCAGGCACGCTGGACGATTCGCTCGCCTTTCCTTCCACCGCTCGGAACGATGCCAGCTTCTGCTCGACGCCATCTTCAGAAACATGAATTTCTTCCGGCTTAATGTCATGGATCGTGCGCCCCTTCTTGTCGCGAAAAACCATGTCGAGCAGGACTTCTTGCGTCGCCGAGCGGACGGCAGGCGCGGCAGCCTGCGCTGAACTGTTTTGCGGGGATTGCTGCTGCGCGGCCAAGCCCGCTGCGCCAAGCAGAAATGCTGTGAGAGCAAGAGACACTCGGTTCATATTTCGGGCCTCCAGTACGTATCTAACTAGTTTGAGAACAATGTAATACAGCGCGGCAGCCCAGCGCGCAAGACTTTTCGTGCCATCAGGCAGATTTTCGCCGCCTGCTGCCTTCACAGCATCCGCGAAGCACGACAATTACGTCCTAGCTACGGGAACAAACAATGCCGACAACGTCGCAAGGTCTCCTCGGGTCGAGTGTTCGGCCCCTTCCCGCCGTGTCGTAAGCCGCAGAAGTTGCTAAGTACGGTCAATTCGAGGCGCGCGCCCATGGGGCAATTAACTCCCTCAGGTCGGACGGTTGCTAGATTTGCAGGGCTCCCGTTTGGCAATTTGCTCTGCTTCTGAATCCGCGCACGCGTGGTTCTCTTGAACCCGCAGTCACACACTGTGCGAAAATGACGCCTGTGAACTCAAGAATGGTTTTCGCCCTGGTCCTCGCATCTCTCGAGATTGCTCTGCTCGGGCCAGTTTCTTTTGTGAGCGCGGCCGGGCCGTTCCGGCTAGCCGAACGCCAGGACGCGCGGGGCAGCGCGAGTCCCGATTCGTTTGAGAAGTTGGCGGAACGCGCGCGCGCCGCGATGGATGCCGATCGCGTACCGGAGGCCATCCGTCTGTACGGACGCGCCACCGAGCTTCGACCGGACTGGCCAGAGGGTTGGTGGCATCTCGGAACGTTGTTGTTCGACGCTTCGCGCTTTCGGGAGGCCCGCGATGCTTTCGCGCATTTCGTGTCTACCGAAAAAAAACAGCCTGGGCCCGGATTCGGGATGCTCGGCTTGAGCGAAATTCAGTTGAAAGACTACGCGAAAGCACTCGCCGCACTGGAGCGCGGCATTCATCTCGGCTTGGGGCCCGATCCCGCGTTCAACCGCAGTGTCCTGATCCAGGATGGCGGCCTGAACTCGTCATTTGGCAAGTTCGAAATCGCGCTCAAGCATTTAACCCTGGCCGCCAACGAGATCGCCGCCGCGCATCCGGAGGCTCCTAAAGATGCGGTGTTCGCGGATACTGACTTACTCGACGCCTTCGGAATCCCTGCGCTGCGCTTGGCGAAACGTCCCGCTGATCTTCCCGCCGCGAAAATAACCCTGGTTCGCCGGGCCGGCCGAGCTCAGGCATATATCGCCTTGCAGGATCTCGTCACCGCCGAAATCGAGTTTCAACAACTGGTCGCGCTGTACCCATCGGAACCCGGCGTTCATTACATGTATGGAGTATTTCTGCTGAAAGAGGATCCGCCGCGGGCGGTTGACGAATTCAAGCGCGAGATCGAGGTCTCGCCGTCGCAGGATGCCGCGAGGATCCAGCTTGCGTTCGAGTTCCTGCGTACGGCCGACTTTGACCAGGGGTTGAAGTATGCGCGAGAGGCAATGGCACTGGCCCCGCAAAACTTCGCCGCGCACGTTGTCTGCGGCAGGCTATGGCTGGCGCTTGGGAAAACCGACCGCGCGCTGCAGGAGTTGCGCACGGCGGTGAAACTGGCTCCGGGCAGTCCGGACGCGCACTTCGCACTTTCACGAGCGTTGTCGGAAGCAGGATTGGAAAAAGATGCCGCTCATGAGCGCGCGGAATTCGAGCGATTGAGAGCGTTGGCCGACACAGCGGATCACTAGCCGGCAATCGGCCAATTCGCTGACGGGAGGCGGCGTGTTAGACTCGCATTCGGCAATGAATCGGTTCATCGTTACCCTAGCGGCGTTCGCAGCGCTTGCCGTGACCATCGCACTCGGCGTTACGGCAGATCGGCCCGGCAGTATCCGCTTCGAAGACGTTACGGCGCGATCCGGCGTGAACTTCATCACGGACAGCAGTCCGACTCCCAACAAGAATCAGCCGGAAACAATGATTTCCGGTGTCGGATTGATTGATTACGACAATGATGGCTACCTGGACATTTTCCTGATCAACGGCGCAGCGATTCCATCGCTGAAGAAAGACTCGCCGAAATATTACAACCGGCTGTTCCACAACAATCATGACGGAACGTTTACGGACGTAACTGAAAAAGCCGGCTTGGCGGGAGACGGCTACGACATGGGAGTCGCCATCGGCGACTTCGATAACGACGGCTGGCAGGATATTTACGTCGCGGGCGTCACCAAGAATCATTTGTACAGAAACAACGGCGATGGGACTTTTACAGACGTAACCGACAAGGCCGGAGTCGGCTCACCGATGTATAAGGGCCAGAAAATGTGGAGCGCCGCCGCCGGCTGGTTCGACTACAACAACGATGGCAAGCTGGACTTATTCGTCTCGAACTACTGCCGCTGGGAAGTGAACAAAGATCCCGTGTGTTTGAGCGGCGGGCGTTTGCGCGCGTACTGCCATCCCAAGTTCTACGAACCGCTTCCGTCCACATTGTACCGCAATAACGGCGACGGAACGTTTACGGATGTTTCGGACGAAACAGGAATCTCCAAGAAACTTGGAAAAGGGATGGGAGTCGGATTCAACGACTACGACCGCGACGGCTTCCTCGATATTTTCGTCGCCAACGACAATATGCCGAATGCCCTCTTTCATAACCTCAAGGGCAAAGCGTTTGAAGACGTGGCGATGGACGTCGGTGTGGCGTACTCGGAAAGTGGGAAAGCCGTGTCGGGCATGGGCGCGGAGTTTCGCGATCTCGACAATGACGGCCTGCCGGACATCTGGCACACGGCAGTCGAATTGGAAACCTTCCCGCTGTTCCGCAATCGCGGAGATGGCGTCTTTATCGATGTTACAGGCCGCAGCGGACTGGCGCGGCCGACGCTGGAAATGTCGGGCTGGTCTAATGGCGTGGCGGACTTTGACAACGATGGGTTGAAAGACTTGTTCGTAGCGCGAGGGAACGTCCTCGACAACATCGCCGAGTTTTCCACGCGGCAGTACGCCGAGCCCAACTCGATCTTTCGCAACACCGGCAAAATGACGTTTGCCGATGTTACGGCGCATGCGGGTCCGGGCATACAGGTCGCCGAACCGTATCGCGGGGCCGCCATCGGCGACCTGTTCAATGACGGGCAGATGGACATCGTGGTTACCGTATTGAACGGCAAGGCCAAAATCCTGCGGAATGTGACGGCGAACTCCAATCATTGGGTGACGTTTCAATTCGTCGGGACCAAGAGCAACCGCATGGGAATCGGAGCGCAGCTGAAAATTACGACGGAGGATGGAAACAGCCAGTACGACATCGTCTCGACGAGCGCGGGGTACGCAGCGTCGCGCGATCCGCGCGCGCACTTCGGTCTGGGCCCGAACAAGATTGTCAAACAGATGGAGATACGCTGGCCCAGCGGCGCGCGCCAAGTGTTGAAAGACCTACCCACCGACCAGATCCACCGCATCGTGGAGCCATGAGATCGCCTCCTGGAGACGCCCGCGTTCGTTTTTATCCTGGTGCTCTGCTCGACTGGCTCATGAGCAAGACGACCGCAGCCACACCACCCGCTCGGCTCCAAGATACGAAGTCATCTCTTCGGCCAACACCAGTTTTCAATTTGTCAAAAAACCCCTTTTTCTGCTAAACCGCTAATGGTGGGTGGAGCTTGAAGAAATGCAAGAACGCGCTCTTTCTAGCAAGCTAGAAAAGTAGCGCCCCGTGGAGGCACGAGGCGCATTTAGGGTGCGAGTCTCTTTTCTTCTTTCGTTGAGCGGGAGCTTATCACAATCGAGCAATTGAGTACGCTTTACCGACGCGGAAGCTGTGTCCAAAAAAACTGTGCCATCTTAGGGGTTCACCCCAAAAAAGCTAGGTCCAACTTGGGTGGCTGTGGCTGGCGAATTGTTATTTCTCCGGCCACCGAGCATGTAACATTACATACAGTCGCCGGGGTAGGGCGGGTTGCACTGGTGGCCGCGGATTTTAAAGACATTCGCAAAGGTAGCATTTTCGGCAGGGACAATAAGCCAACCAAGAGATACACCGCGTTGCGGCCCAGAAACGCCAGGGATGGCAGCATCACCCTCCACCACGACCAGTACCCCGCAACCGTAAGTTTCAAAACCGCCAGCGCGACAGAATGGAATCCAACCCCCCCAGAACACCGGCGACAGCAAGAAAATGCAGGAAAATCAGGGTTCTTCACTAACCTGGTGAAAACAAAGCGGGGACGTAGTTCGGGTGGTTAGAACGCTGCCCTGTCACCTAATGCATGCTGAACCGGGGAAGAGTGCGAGAAGGTTAGCTTGCGTTATTTTTGCGTTGTAAGACCGGGAACGATGGGTAGTGATGGGCAGCTAAGTCGTTGAATTTTCAGCTAAGTCGTTTGTTCAGATGGCGCTGCCGCGGCTTACGAATCGGCTGCTCTACCACTGAGCTACCTCGGCCCTTGATAATAAAAAACTTATTCCCTTGTTTGGCAGCCGTCAACAAATTTGCGTCAAACTTGCGTTGTTCACGTTCGCTTTCGGCAATCGTTACCCAAGCACTTTCCAGAAAAAGCTCCACCCTCTTGAGCGACCTCTGTCCGGGTTCCGACCGGGGCTCGTCGCAATTTCACTCCCGAAACGCCCTTTCCCCTCGAGTTCAATAACAGAATCAGACCGCACGCCAGACGAAAATAGATTCGAAAACGTTAGCCTTCTTTCAACCCTTTCGCAAGCTCTCGAGTTTAAAGGTTTTGCCGTGCGGCATAGAGCTTGGCTGTCAGGAGTTTCCACAAACAGCACACCAAAAAAAGACCTGCTGTCGACCGTAGATTTACGCATGCAATATAATAACTACGTAGGAATAGTCGGCAGGACAAACCCTCCCGATCCTCATTGGCATGACGCACCCTGTCGCCAAGGAAACTCCTCAATGTGAGAGCCAGCCGATCGAAGATCGGCTGCCCTGTGATTGATACTAAAGGGTTTGTTATCCGCTCTCGTTGCCTTCCCGACTTCCATCAAACTGAAGTCAAGGTTGTTCTCGACCTGCAATCAGCTAGTAGGAATTTGTCGAATCCCCGATGTTATGTCCCTCGCGGATGGACTCCGTCACGCGGCGATTCAGTTCCTTGATCGCGCGATGCGCTCCGACAAATCCAACAATCCGGAGCGCCTCGTTTCCGGTCGGGTTTTCAGGATCGCGGTGTAAATCGGAAATGCGTAGTATCGAAAACTTCATTGAATCCCATGGCCGTTTCTTTGTTCAGCGTAGTCAATCCAACGCGCTAGAGCTCTAAATCGGTCGCTCTGATCGCCTCGAGTACGATCAACTCTTACGGATACCCAATTGTCATCGAAGTTCGATCCCAAAAGTGCAGTTGTCGTATGCCCATCGTGCCCCAGAGAATTCGGCTGGATTGACGATCCCAGAGGACACACCCTACACCACATATTCATTTCGCAGAGCGTTCCGTGACAGACTGAATCGCGCCCAGACCTGAAGCCCTGACCCGAATGCCTATGGCCTGCTTTGTTCCCTAGCCCGTGGGCCTGCTTTCAACGGTCTTTTGAGATAGACTGAAAGAGAGGAACAAGAACCATGACGCTCGATTGGTCACAATGCCCAGCGGTGGAAAGCATACCAGGAAAGGTAAGCGGCGCTTGGGTGTTCAAAAACACACGCATGCCAGTTTCGCTTGTCTTCGAGAACCTCGAGGCCGGCGCGTCGATCGACGAAATCATGGAATGGCATCACCTCACCCGAGAGCAGATCGTGACCGTCCTCGAATTCGCGGCACGAAGTCTCGACCCGCCGGCTCCACGCGAGCCGGGCACCGCTTCCCCGGTACATGCTGGTTCTGTTTGATCACAGCACGCCGGCGCCTCTGCGATATGCGCTCAAGGCCCATACGGTCGTCGAAGCTGTGGAACGCGGATGGGAAACGCTCGCGAATGGAGCCCTGCTTCAGGAAGCGGAGGCCGCCGGCTTTGAGGTTTTTATCACGGCCGACAAGAACATCCGCTACCGACAGAACTTAACCAAGCGAAGGATCGCCATTCTTGTCGTCGAAAACGCGCAATGGCCGATCTTGCGCCCGCACGTTGGTCGTGTCGTCGCTGCCGTGAACGCTGCCACACCTGGCACCTACACCGAAGTCCAAATACCACACGCAGGCTAGGACAGGCTCTCTCACCACTGTCAACGCCCGGTTCGGGCCGCCAACACCTGCTGCGCTTCTTGAAGCGCGACGCATTTGTTTTCTCCGGGTTCGAGGGGATAGGTCGGAGGGAAGGCGTGCTCTGACGCGGCTAGGGTCTATTGAATCCCGCATAATATAGCGAACTATTTTCGGGTATCCTGCGGCCCATAGACGTATTTCGAAATAGGAGGGCCAGTCTTGGAAGCGTCAATGGTGGCGCTCACCGACTGAGTTTGTGGAAAAGCAGAAGTGGAGAACAGAAGCGCGGCGAGTAGGATGAGTTGCTTTGTGCAAGTGAGATTCTCGGGTTTCGAACGCACGCTACCGTTCCTCCCTTTCCTATTCCGACAAAGTTCTCGTTCCCTTGACCAGAAACGTTCCCGGCACAGTGGGAGCGCTCGTATTCGGCTGGCCGCCTCCGATCGACAGCGAATATTTGCCTTCGGCGATGATCGGTTCGCCAGTTTCAGTGACCATACTCAGATCGCGATCCTTCAGTTCAAAGCGCACACTCTTCGACTCACCAGATTTTAGGTGCACGCGCTTGATTCCGCGCAGAGCGCGCAGCGGCGCGCCCGGCAAATTCGGGAAGGTGAGATACAATTGAACGACCTCGTCGCCCTCGCACTTGCCGGTGTTGGCAACGGTGACCTCCGCGATGAGAGGATCGCCCGCGTTGATTGTCTTTTTCGGAAGGCGAAGCTCACGATAGGAAAATGTGGTGTAGCTCAGGCCATAACCAAAGGGGTAGAGCGGCTTTCCCTCGAAGTAGCGGTAGGTGCGCCCCTTCATGGCGTAGTCTTCGAATCGCGGTAACTGTTCGACGCCTCTGTAGAAGGTGACCGGGAGCCGGCCCGCCGGATTATTCGCGCCGGAGAGTGTCTGCGCGATGGCGGTGCCGCCCTCTTCGCCCGGGTACCAAGATTCGAGAATCGCGTTGACGTGCTGATTCGCCCAGTTCACGCCGAGCGCGCTGCCGTTGCTCAACACAAGCACCACGGGTTTGCCAACTGCCGCCACTGCTTCGAGCAGTTGCTCTTCCGGCTGGGGAAGATCGATGCTGGTGCGATCGCCGCCTTTGAAACCTTCCTCGCTCACCGGCATCTCTTCCCCTTCCAAGTCACTGGTGATACCCAGAACCGCAACGACGACATCGGCGTTCTTAGCGGCTTGCACGGCCTCAGGACTCGGCCGCGGATCATATTTGGACCAGATCAACTGTGCCTTTACGGGCCCAGCGCTGCCCTGCCCGTAACCGATCTTGATGTAGACCTTCCTCCCCTGCTCTAGGTGAATGTGCCCGCCCCGCACCTGTGGTGCCTCATCGCCACCGACCCAGCCGTGGGCCAGCGGTCTGCCATCCACCTCGATTCGCGCGTACCCGCTTTGCAGACGCACGCCGACGGTGTAGTCTCCCGTTTCGGTCGGCGTGAGGAAGCCGGCCCACTCAATTCGTAACGGATATTGGCCTGAGGCTTCCTGAGGGATGTCCTCCACCTTCAAATCGAGGTTATTCACCTTTCGTTCCGCGAGGACCGTTCGCTGCGGCCCCCACATTTCTCCCAAGGAGAATTCCGCGGTAAGTCCTGGACGGCCTTCCAAGGTGGTCAAGAAGGATGCGGGTACCACATCACCTTCATGACGCAGGAACTGCGTTCCCGGCACAAAGGTAACCTGCGCATCGGGAAATTCCGCCTTGATTCCGTCCAGCACGGAAACCGTGTGCGTGGGCCTGCCATTGTAATTGCCCAGCAGGTATCTAGTCTGATCGGCGAGTGGACTCACCACAGCGATCTTGATGCCCGTCTTCTTTAGCGGCAGAGTGCCATCGTTCTTGAGCAGCACCATGGAGTCGTTGGCGAGTTCACGAGCCAGCTCGCGATGCGCGCGGCTGTCGAGTTCTTTTTCGTCGATCTTTGTGTACGGAACCATTTCCGGAGGATCGAACATGCCCAACTTCATACGCGCGGTGTAGAGGCGGATCAGCGCGATATCGATTTCGGACTCTTTCAAGAAGCCTTGCTTGTAAGCGTCGAGGTAGGGCTGATAGTCACGATCATCCTTGATGTCCGAGTAATTCAAGCATTCATTATCCATGCCGCGCTGAACGGACAGGGCAGAGGCTTCGGGCTGCGTCGCGGTGAAGTGGTGATCGCGAAAGATATTGATGATGGCGGCGCAGTCGGAAACCACGTAGCCCTGGAAGTTCCACTTACCGCGCAACTGATCCTGCAACAGAAACTCGCTGGCGCACGCCGGCTGCCCGTTGACGCTATTGTACGCGCACATGATCGAGCCGGCTTTTCCCTCGGTAACCGTGGCGCGAAACGCTGGCAGGTATGTGTCTAGCTCGTCGTGCTTACTCACTTTTACGTCGGCGGTGTGTCGCGTAGGCTCCGGCCCGCTGTGCACTGCGTAATGTTTCGGCGTCGAAATTACGCGATAGTATTTCGGATCGTCGCCTTGCATTCCGGTGACAAACGCCACTCCCAGGCGCGCGCTCAGGAACGGATCCTCACCGTAAGTTTCCTGGCCGCGTCCCCACCGAGGATCGCGAAATATATTGATGTTCGGCGCCCAGAAGTCCAGACCTTCCTGGGCGCGGCTGTGGCCGGCGCGCTCAAACTGTGCGCGTTTGATGCGTGCTTCGGTGCCGATGGCGATGGCCATGCGGTGGATGGCGTCGGTGTCAAACGTGGACGCCAAACCGACCGGTTCGGGAAACTCCGTGGTGCCGCTGGAGGCTACGCCGTGCAGCGCTTCACTCCACCAATTGTAGGCGGGTATACGCAAGCGCTCGATGGCTCGCGATTGGTTGGTCAATTGGCTGACCTTTTCTTCCACCGTCATGCGGTGCACCAGGTCCGCGGCGCGTTGTTCCGCTGGCAGGGATGGATTGAGATAGGCAGGTGAATCGGAATTCTGCGCGTAGGCGCAACTCGCCATCAAGAAAACAGTAATTGCAGTGAGGGTCTTGTGGTTCAGTTTTCCCATGTTCGCATGGGCCTCGATCTTTGTGCTGTGTAAAACTTTCTTCACGGCACCCTACCTTTCGTTGTTACTCGACCCGAAGTCGAAGGAAACGCTCCATCTCCGGGCGGCTTTCGCGAGGAGAATCTATTCTTATTCGTTTTAGCGCCCTGCGTGCTGGAACTTCACGCGAAGCGCGTAAGCATACTTTGCCGGCGACGAACTAGGTAAGTACACATGCAAACCATCCGCCTTCTGCTCGAACCGCAAACTTGGGTCGCCGCCCAGCAAGGCCAACGACGCCACTGGTTCACTTCCCACCGTTGCGGCCAGCGAGCGGACCACCGCCTGACCATTTGCCGGCCACGCAAGGCCGATCACATAAAGCGTGTCGCCCTTGGTGTTGAAGCGAAAATCTTCGGCAGTGTAGTTGGCCGTATCGGTGTCGTGGAAGGAGCCACCGGCAACTTTGGTCGGCCCTTCGCCGTACGTCCGCCACGGTCGTGTGCCGTAGATCGCTTCACCGTTGACATTGAGCCATGCTCCCACATCTAGCAGGACCTGCTGCACCTGTTCCGGAATCGTGCCATCCGACCGCGGCCCAATGTTCATCAGCAAATTCCCGTTCTTACTCACGACGGATTCGCGATGTACGAGAGCGGGTTGAGCGATTGGACGGTGGCCAAAATGGGGCCGCATCGCGATACTACCGGAGAATTGGCGAAGGCGGTGCGGGCCGCCGGGTTGCATTTTGGCGTGTCGGCGCACCGCGTGGAACATAATTTCTTCCTTGGGCCGGGCCGCGCAATTCCTTCGGATGTGAACGACCCGCAATATGCCATGCGGTATGGTCCTGCCCATAACTGGCTCATGAACCCGTGGGGCACGCCTCTCAATTGTGATTTCATTTACGTTTCCTCCGCTTGGGCCAACGATTGGCTGGCGCGGTCTGCGGAACTGGTCGAGAAATACCATCCCGATATCGTGTATTTCGATTGGTGGATCGGGCAGGCGTCGATCCGGGCGAATCTCGCGCGGTTCGCTGCGTTCTATTACAACAGCTCTCTGAAATATGGCGACCACGTTGGCGTGATTAATTACAAAGACTACGCGATGCAAGAGCATTCTGGCGTGCTCGATC
>Ga0207046_10121_pt1 | contig 21769 bp, 24 predicted proteins | sample Alteio_BWMinCont_66_FD_153303 | JGI IMG/M metagenome (GOLD analysis project Ga0207046, IMG submission 153303) | Enriched cells from forest soil in Barre Woods Harvard Forest LTER site, Petersham, Massachusetts, United States -... | ecosystem: Environmental > Terrestrial > Soil > Temperate forest >...
TCTGGCCGCGAAACGCTGCGATCGCCGAGCGCTTGTGGTCCCCGCCGGAAGTGACGGACCCCGCTTCCATGTACACACGCATGGAGGCGCTCGCCAATCGGCTGGAATGGCTCGGCCTCACGCACAAGTCCTATCATCGTCAGATGCTCCAGCGCATCGCCGGCCCGAGCAGTCCGGAAGAATTTGCCGCGCTCTCCACGCTTGCCAGCCTAGTCGAGCCAGTGAAAGAGTACACGCGAGAGGAGACCGCGACCGCCGAGCCCACCAGTGCCACGCCCCTGAACCGTGTCGTAGACGCAGTTCCACTTGAAAGCGCAACCGCCCGCTATTTCGCGGAATTGGTTGACAAGTTCCTCAGAGCCTCTTGCCATGACCTTGCCGCGGACGCGCGACTGCGGTCCCAGCTCACAGCCTGGCGTGAAAACGACCGAAAGCTCCAGCCGCTTGCCCAACGATCGTTCCTGGTGAAAGAAGTCTCCGCCACTTCCCTGGACCTCTCGACGCTGGCAGCCGTGGGTCTTCTAGCTTTGGATTTCGTCACCAAGGGCCAACGACCGCCGGAGGATTGGAAAGCACAACAGCTCGCCATCCTGGAGCAGATACAAAAACCGAAAGGCCAGCTCTTGCTGATGCCAACTCCGGCCATAGAGAAACTCGTGGAGGCCGCCTCTGCTGGCGGAGCCTGTTCCTCATCGAAGTAACATCCATCGCCGAAACACGCTGTAGGGGCGGAGCTTGCTCCGCCTGCGTAGGCTAGGTTGCGGGGACGGCATGGTGAGGACATTCGCCGGAGCCAGAGTCGCTGAATGTCTGGCCCTCTTCCGGAACGAACTCCCACTTGTAACGCCCCGGCGTTAGCGTCAATTTGATAACGCCATAAGTATCCGTATTCCGCACTTCACTATTGGCAGTCGCAAAACCCAGTGGATCGTGGCTGCGTCCGCCCGTCCCCACCACGATCTCGCGAATCCCATTTGCCGCATCGGCGCGCCCATCAGGGTCCTGCGGCGCAAAGCGCTCATAGGAATGCTCGTGCCCTGCCAAAACCAAAGCGGCGTGAGCCGCGTACAGATCCTGCCAAAGCATCTTTAGTTCCGGATGGATGGCATGACTCTTAAAGACGCCGCTACTGAACAAGGCGTGATGCCCAAAGGCAAGGATGCAAGCGTCGGGATGCTCCGCCAAGTCCTTGCGCAACCACTCCTCCTGAGGCGACCCCTGGCCACAACCGCCCAAATCCTTTGCGCCGCAATTCGTATTCAAAGCAAGGATGTGCCACGCCCCGAGATCAAAGCTGTAATAGCCTCGGCCCACCGGACCCGCCTGGGCTCCCCAATACTGAAAATAAGCTGAGGCGGTCGGCTCGCCGTACTCATGATTCCCCAGTGCAGGTTTCGTGCGACCCTTAAACTCTCCCCAGGTGGCCCCATAACAATTCTGAAATTCCGCCGCGCTGCCCTTCTCGTAAGCAAGATCTCCTGCGGCAAAGACTGTTCCTGGTATTTTTTCGATGAGCTTGGCAGTTGCGCGAGCTCCCTGTAAGTCCTTGCAGCCCGCAATATCGCCCGCGCCCACCAATATGAAGGTTTGTGCATCAGCCGGGGCTTTTAAAGGTGAAGGGTCGAGACGCTGCTTGACCTCCGCAGTCTGTGCCGACTGGGAACGGCTGGTGAGGCTCAGCGGGGCGAATAGCAGAACGATCCAAGCCGTCCGTTGCACCACGAACAGAGTCGAACTAAGACGCTTGCCGGCTCCACTTTTCTTCAAGGTCCGCATGTTTCACTTCGCTAGCCTATCACGAAGTGCAAGGGACCAAATTACCGTTCGGCCCAGAAAATCGACAGTCCAAGGCGAGATTACGACCGTTCGCTGAAAATCGCTAGGCAAGTCCGACTAAATTAGTCTTACTATAAGCCGCACGAACTAAAGGCTTTGGAGGCAACAACCTGTCCGGCCAGTTTGACTTGGAGCGCAAAACAGAGTATTCTCCCATTGCGACTGATTCAGTCGCATATCCTGCCAGGGGGCAGGAGCCAGAGCGAGAAATGTTTAAGCTATCCAAAAAGTCCGACTACGGCCTAATTGCTGTCAAGCACCTGGCCATGCACCGTCAAGAACACGCGTGCAGTGCCAACGAAATCGCGGATGAATACGGCATCTCGGTCACGCTGATGGCTAAGGTCCTGCAGCGTTTGGCGCGTGAGGGCGTAGTCGTCGCAAAGCACGGTTCGACTGGGGGGTATCAGCTGGCAAAAGACCCCGGACAAGTCAGCGCACTCGATGTGATCTCGGCCATTGATGGTCCGGTGCTCATCACATCCTGCGTCACGAGCCACGGGAACTGCGAAACCACGGAGAGATGCTCAGTCCGCGAGCCGCTCCGGCGGGTGAACGAGAGCATTTTGGAAGTCTTGAGTACCGTAACGATTGCGCAGATGAGCGAGGACCCCAATGAGCCCGCGCTTGTCGCCCTGTCGGGGCCCATGCGTTCGGGCTCGCACATGAGTTCGAGTTAGGAGACGAAGGAAATGTCCGTCAAGCTGCCGATTTACATGGATAATCACGCAACCACGCCCGTCGACCCGCGTGTGGTAGAGGCGATGCTGCCGTATTTCACCGAGAAGTTTGGCAACGCCGCAAGCCGTAATCACAGTTTCGGCTGGGCCGGTGAGGAAGCCGTCGAGACAGCTCGTCAACAAATCGCCTCGCTGATCGGTGCCACGCCGAAGGAAATCATCTTCACCAGCGGCGCAACCGAATCCGACAACCTGATGATCAAGGGCATTGCCGAAATGTTCCGCGAGAAGGGCAATCACATCATCACCCAGGCTATCGAGCACAAAGCCGTTCTGGACACCTGCAAGCGCCTCGAAAAAGAGGGTTTTGAAGTCACCTATTTGCCGGTCCAGAGGGACGGCCGCGTCAACCTGGATGAGCTGAAAGCCGCCATCCGCCCGACTACCATTCTGATCACCATCATGTACGCCAACAATGAAATTGGCGTAATCAACCCCATCGCCGAAATCGGCAAAATCGCCAAGGAACACGGCATTTTCTTCGCCTCCGACGGCGTGCAAGCCGTAGGCAAGATTCCCGTTGACGTACAGAAGGACAACATCGACCTCCTGGCCATCAGCGGCCACAAGATTTACGGCCCCAAGGGCGTTGGTGCGTTATATGTGCGCCGCCGCAATCCCCGCGTACAGCTCTCTGCCATCATTGATGGCGGGGGCCATGAGCGCGGCATGCGTTCCGGCACGCTCAACGTAACCGGTATCGTCGGCCTCGGCAAAGCCGCTGAGCTCTGTCAGCAGGAGATGCAGCAAGAAGCCTTGCGCCTGGGCGCTCTCCGCGACCGTCTGAAGAAGGGTCTCGAAGCCAAGCTCGACGAGGTGTACATAAACGGCTCGCTGGAGCATCGCCTGCCGAACAACCTGAACATGAGCTTCGCCTACGTGGAGGGCGAATCGCTTCTCATGGGCATCAACGACATTGCTGTATCGAGCGGCTCCGCCTGCACTTCGGCCACACTGGAACCCAGCTACGTCCTAAAGGCCTTGGGGGTCGGAGAAGACCTGGCCCACACCTCGATCCGCTTCGGCCTCGGCCGCTTCAACACGCAGGAGGAAGTGGACTACGTTATCGACAAAATGGTCCAGGTAGTCACCAAACTGCGTGAGCTTTCGCCGCTTTACGAGATGGCCAAGGAAGGCATCGACATCTCCAAGATGAAGTGGCAAACCGCCTGAAATCTGCATCTAAAGGATTGGGCAGCACGAGATCTCAAGAAGAGAAGGATTAGCGATGGCCAATGAAGGAACAATCCGAATTCACCGCTCGATCGGCGGCACAGGAGCCGCATTTCGAGTGACGTTTGTACCCTATGAAGAAGGCGAAGAAGCCCCCGCCGCAGGCGAGCGCTCCTTCCACGAACTGCAGCAGGTTCGCGCCTTTTTGAAAATGCTTGGCGTTGGCGCCGAGTTCATCAAGGACGCGCTCCGCCAGCTCACCGCGGGCCGCTCGGCCTCCGTGCCGAATGTCTCGCTCTCCGAGAAGGCCGTAAAGAGCGCAGGCTTTGGAAATCTCGTCAATTTGGCAAGGAGCAACAGCTAATGGCATACAGCGAAAAGGTCGTAGAACACTACAACAATCCTCGCAACGTCGGAAGCCTCCCGAAGGAAGACCCCAATGTTGGAACGGGCCTTGTCGGCGCTCCTGAATGCGGCGACGTGATGAAGCTGCAAATGAAAATCAACCCCGAAACGCAGGTCATTGAAGAAGCCAAGTTCAAGACTTTCGGCTGCGGCTCGGCGATTGCCAGTTCCTCGCTCGCTACCGAATGGGTCAAAGGCAAAACCGTCGAGGAAGCGCTCTCGATCAAGAACACGGACATCGTGCGCGAGCTCTCTCTCCCGCCGGTAAAGATTCACTGTTCCGTGCTTGCCGAAGACGCCATCAAGGCGGCCATCGGTGACTGGAAAAAGAAGCACGGCATCGAAGTCCTTGTAGCCGAAAAGGCCGCGCACTAATCGCATTTGTCTTTGTGGGGGAGGGGCTAGCCCACGCACGCAACGGTTCGTAGGGGCGTGAAACGCCGTGCCCCTACGTAGTTGGGCTCAGCCGGTCGAGACCTGGGAGCATTTGAAAATGGCAACGGAAGTCCTAAATCCCACCATCGCGAAGATCTCCCTAAGCGAGCGCGCCGCGCAAAAAATCCGCGAGCTCCTCGAGAAGGAAGGCGTGTCGCCCGACCATGGCGGCCTGCGCGTCGGCGTACAAGGTGGCGGCTGCTCAGGCCTGTCCTATGCCATGCGCCTGGACACGCAAGCCCGCGATCGCGATAAAGTTTTCGAAGAACACGGCGCCCGCCTCTTCGTGGACCCAAAAAGTTTCCTCTATCTGAACGGCACAACGCTCGAATACGAAGAAACGCTGATGCGTCAGGGATTCGTTTTCCAGAATCCCAACGCCGCCAGAAGCTGCGGCTGCGGCAGCTCGTTCACGGCGTAAGCAGGACGGACTTCCGTCTGGCGCTTTTTTGTCTTTTTTTGATTGTTCCGGCGGGGGAACGCAAAACGCGACTCTCCACAAGTGGTTGGCAGCCGCACCCGCCAGCCACTTTTTTTGTGCCCGTGCGGGGGCGGGCGTGCTGGATCTTCTCGCGTTTGTTCTGGAACCTGTGGGACTTGGTGATCAAGTTCCTGTTAGGCGAGCTGCTTCAGTGGTTCCAGGAACTTTGGAATGGGATTGCGAGTAAACTCTGATGACGGCGCCAACCACAACCACGAATCCTCCTCTCGTTTGCTGGAACTGCCACGAACGCGCCCAAGGGACGCATTTCTGCCCAAGCTGCGGCAAGCTCCAACAGGTCGCGGGCAGCACGGACTATTTCGCACTTTTCGGGATGCCGCGCAAGCTGTGGATCGACATGAACGCGCTCGAACAAAAATTTCTGCAACTAAGCTGGAAGCTGCATCCCGATAATTTTGTAAATGCCACCGACATGGAACGCGAACTTTCTCTGAAGCGCAGCTCCGAGCTGAACGATGCCTACCGCGTCCTGCGCGACCCGGTCGCCCGCGTCGAGTATCTCCTGGGCCTTGAGAACATGCGCAAAGAAGGCGAGCACAAGCAACAGGCTCCGCCGGAACTGCTCGAAGAAGTTTTCGAGCTGAACGAATCGCTCGATGAACTACGGGAAACGAAGTCTTCCGGAGGCGATCTAGGCGCACTCAAGGCGCGTCTCGAATCGGCCGAGAAGAATTTCGGCGAAAAACTGGGAGAAGTCGACGCCCAGCTTCAAGCAACAGCCCGCAACTGGGACGCCGCCGTCGACGCCACCTCGGACGAGGCCGCGCGCAAGAAAATCATGGGCGGCCTGAACGAATTGCTCAATCGCCGCTCGTACATCCGCAATTTGGTGGTCAACGTGGCCAAGGAATTGGGAGAGGCATAGAGAATCGCAATGGGACGCACAGTCGGCATCGATTTGGGAACCACAAACAGCCTCGTCGCTTACCTCGATGCGCGCACGGGCCAGCCGAAGTGTATCTGCGGTCCCTACGGCAGCACTTTATGTCCGTCTGTTGTGAGTCTCGATCCAGACGGCAGCATCATTGTTGGAGAAGCTGCGCGCAACCGGCTGCTCACACAGCCCGAGCGCACCATCTACTCCGTGAAGCGCCTCATGGGCCGCGGTCCCGCGGACGTCCAGAGCGAGCTGAAACTTTTCCCGTTCCGCATCGATCCCGCGAGCAAAAACGTCATTCGCGTCATGCTCGGCGACAAAGTCTTCACTCCGCCTGAAATTTCCGCGTTCATCCTGCGCGAACTGAAAAGTTGGGCCGAAGCCTTCTTCGGCGAAACCGTCGACCGCGCCGTCATCACCGTTCCCGCGTATTTCAACGACGCCCAGCGCCAGGCCACCAAAGACGCCGGCAAAATCGCAGGTCTCGAAGTGCTACGCCTCGTCAACGAGCCAACCGCCGCCGCCCTAGCCTACGGTCTCCACGAAAAGCAGCGGGGCCGCGTAGCGGTTTACGATCTTGGCGGGGGCACGTTCGATATCTCCGTTCTAAAGCTCATTTCCACCGCCGAAGGCGACATCTATCAGGTCCTCTCAACCAACGGCGACACGCACCTCGGCGGCGACGACATCGACAACCTGCTTCAGTCCTTCATCCACGAACAAATTCTGGAAGAGGACGACATCGATTTTTCTCCCCACGGCGAACTCGCACAAGAGCTGCGCAAAGCCCTAATCGCCATCAAGCATCAACTCTCGGAATCCGATTCCGCCACGCTGCGTTTCCCGCTGCCGAATGGCGCCTTCTTCGTCCACGAATTCACTCGCGGCGCGCTGGAAGCCCTGATTGGCCCAGTCGTTGACCGCACCGTGGGCCCGGTTAAGCTGGCGCTGGCCGACGCACAGCTCAAACCAACAGAAATCGAAGAAGTAGTCTTGGTCGGCGGCACGACGCGCACACCGCTGATCCGCCGCACCGTCCAGGAATTTTTTGACCGCAAGCCGCACACCGAGCTGAATCCGGACGAAGTAGTCGCTCTTGGCGCGGCCGTCCAAGCCAACATTCTCGATCGCGGCGTCACCAACATGCTGCTTCTTGACGTCACCCCGCTTTCACTCGGCATCGAAACCTACGGCGGCGCGGTAGCGAAAATTATCCCGCGCAATTCCACGATCCCGGCAAGCGCACAAGAGCTCTATACAACCGGCGTCGACAATCAAACTGGCATCGACATCCACGTCGTCCAAGGTGAGCGCGAACTAGCAAAAGACTGCCGTTCGCTCGCGCGCTTCACCCTGAAAGTGCCGCCCGCGCCAGCAGGCCTCCCGCGCATTGAGGTAAAATTCCTCATCGACGCCAACGGCATCCTGCAAGTCGCCGCAAAAGATCTTCGCACCGGCGAGCAACGTACCATCGAAGTTCAACCCAGTTATGGCATTAGCGACAACGAAATCGAGCACATGCTCGAAGAGTCCATCGAATACGCCGAACAAGATTTCGCCGAACGCCAGGTCATTGAAGCCCGCACGGAATCCGAGTCGATCCTCGCCGCCACCGCAAAAGCGCTAGCCAATACGCAATCAGCAAGTCTACCGGCCCAAGAGATTGCCGCGATAGAAACCGCCATTGCCGCGCTAAAAGAAGCGGCCGCCGGCCGGGATTACAAGCTAATCCGCAAATGCATCGACGACCTGAATCACAGAACGGAGCACCTGGCGGAAATACTGATGAACAGCGCCGTAACAAGCGCGTTACAAGGCCGCAACCTGGCAGAAGTGTAGGGACATGGCATGCCGCGCCGGTCTTAATCTTTGTCTGTAAATATTTTGTTCGCGTCGGCAAGTTTTCTAAAGGCGCAGCAACATGAGGCGCGCTTCGGCAAGACGCAAGATTTATGATCCGCGGTTCTTTTTGGGGAACCGCTCGAACTTTGGGAGATAAACATGGGCGGAAGCAATCCATACATCGAAGAAGTCAAATACACGCCCGCCACGAAGAAATACAAAGTCACATTTCTTCCCAGCGGCAAAACCATAGAAGTAGACCCAACGAAAATCCCCTACGGCCACAACGGCCTCCCCGGCAGCATCCTGGACATCTCCGAAGGCATTAAAGCCGGTCTGGATCACGCCTGCGGAGGGGTCTGCGCCTGCTCCACCTGCCACGTTGTCGTCAAACAGGGCCTCGAATCCTGCAATGAAGCCACCGACGCCGAACTAGACGAACTGGACATGGCCCCCGGCATCACGCCAAAATCCCGCCTGGGCTGCCAAACCGTCCCCGACGGCACCACCGACATCGTCGTCGAGATTCCCGAATGGAATAAGAACTACGCGAAAGAGGCCGATCACTGAGTTTTGTGGCCGAGGCTTCAGCCGGACCTCCTTCTACCAGTCACCGGCCATCCATCACGTTTTTTTTCTAGGAGCCAAGCATGCCGCCAACATTCGGTTGGGACCAAATCGAAGACATCGCCATCGCGCTGACCGACAAATTTCCCGACACCGATCCGCTCACCGTCCGCTTCACCGACATGCACAAATGGATCACCGAGCTCCCGGGATTTTCCGGCGACCCAGCAGCTTCGAACGAAAGCAAGCTCGAAGCCATCCAAATGGCCTGGAACGAAGAATTCCAAGACCGCCAGAGCTGACGGCCGCAGCCCGCAGCCCTCCGTCGCTTGTTCATTCCGCCGATTTCTCTTATTCTAGATAGGTTACACACCCCGCAAAATGTGGCGCTATGGTGCAACGGTTAGCACGCGACCCTTTCAAGGCATTTTTAAGTCGTCGAAATAAACGACTACAGTCGAATCAACAATTTACACTAGGTTGGAGTGGGTTCGCGCCGACGCCAAACTCCGTGGATAGCTTCAATCACATAGTCGAGATAGGACTGAGCATAGACGCGCCGTGGCACCACACTATCCCTTAAGGACCTCTCCGCATTCCTTCTCTTGTACAGAATCATTTGAAACGCTACACCTCCCGTACACACTACTACCCGATAGTAGAGATGGCTAAGACTGCCGTCGGGCCCGTAGGTTTGCATCAAGGCGGTGTATACTGTCAAGCCCTGGAGGACCAAAAACGACAATCCCTGTTCGTGTTTTGTTACAGCGACCAACACGCGGCAGGATCGACTAGGTTTCTCCCTCAATTGTCAACCTTTCGGAGCACTCAACATGCCGAACTATACTCAGGCGGACCGGCCGCTCAAGATCACAACCCCCCTTGGCGAAGACCGTCTGCTTCTCACCCGCCTTCGAGGCCATGAGTCCATCTCCCAGCTCTTTAACTTCCGGCTCGATCTGCTTGCCGAGACGGGAAGTGAAATCCATTTCGACCAAATCCTCGGTAAGATGGTCTCAATAGAAATGAGCCTTCTTGACGGGAAGAAGCGCTTCTTCAACGGGATTGTCAAGAGCTTCAGCCAGGGCGCACGCGACGAGAGGTTCGTCCATTATGGCGCCGAAATCGTCCCTAAGATTTGGCTGTTCACCAAAAAAGTTCGTAGCCGTATTTTTCAGCATCTCTCCGTGCCTGAAATCATTCACCAAGTCCTTTCTGGGATCGACGTCAACTACGAAATACTAGGGACCTACTACCAGCGCGATTACTGCGTTCAATACCGGGAATCCGACTTCGACTTCGTCAGCCGGCTTATGGAAGAGGAGGGAATCTATTATTTCTTCAGTCATTCCCATGACACTCACCAACTAAAGGTGACGGACGTTCCGAATCTGCATCCCTCCGTAGACGGCCAAAGCAATGTCATTTACGAAGAATTGTCCGGCGGCGAACGGGAGGATATGCGCATCACGCTTTGGGAAAAAACGCAGGAACTGCGTTCCGGCGAGTACACCCTCCGGGATCATTGCTTCGAACTCCCCGGCAAAAATCTCCAAGTGAAGGAAAAGACCATCGAAAGCGTGGCCGTGGGCAAGGTAACTCACAAGCTCAGTGTCGGCGGAAACGATCAACTCGAGATCTACGACTACCCGGGTGGTTATGCTCAGCGCTTTGACGGCGTGGATCCCAGCGGAGGTGCCCGTCCGCAGGATCTGAAGGATGTTTTTCGCGATAGCGAACGAACTACCAGAGTCCGCATGGAGCAGGAAGAGGTCCTCACACTGGGCATAAAAGGAGCGAGCAATTGCGGCAACTTCATGGCCGGGCACAAGTTCACTCTCGAGCGGCATTTCGATGCTGAAGGCCTCTACCTTCTCACTCGCGTCGAACACGATGCCCAAATGGAAAGCACTTATCAGAGCGGCGAGCCTTTGAAGTTCGACTATCAAAACCATTTCAGCTGTCTTCCCTTCGCGCTTGCCTACCGCCCGCAGCGCGTAACGCCCAGACCGGTGATCGCCGGAAACCAAACCGCCACCGTGGTTGGCCCCAAGGGTGAGGAAATCTTTTGCGACAAATATGGCCGCGTGAAGGTTCAATTCCACTGGGACCGCGAAGGCAAGCAGGATGCCAACAGCTCCTGCTGGATCCGCGTGGCCCAAGTGTGGGCTGGTAAAGGCTGGGGCGCATTTTTCTGGCCACGCATTGGCCACGAGGTCGTCGTTCTGTTCGAAGAAGGCGACCCCGATCAACCTCTCATCGTTGGCAGTGTTTACAACGCAGAAAACATGCCTTGGTTCTCCCTGCCAGCCAATAAGATGCTCGCCGGATTCAAGTCATTCAGCGTTCACGGCACGGCCAGCAAGAATTACAACGCCATCGTGTTCAACGACCATAAGGGTTTGGAGCATCTGACCCTTCACTCAGAACGAAATGTGAGCTTCAACTCCGAACAAGATAAAATGATTCATTCCGGCCGCCACAAGGGCGAACGCGTGGCCGTCGCTCATGTATTCACCGTGGGCAAGCTGATTCCTGGCGGGGGCAGCGGTGGAGGTAACTTCGACGACGGAAATCCTCTGCCTTCCCCTCCCCCTACTGGCGTTGTGGGACTCAACTCAGTCGTTACTTATGGCGCCAACTTGCAGGCCGCCTTGCCACTCAACCATCAGGTCGCCTTTGGCAACAACCTCCAGATTTGCATCAATCCTATCGGCCTGGTGGCAGGCGTGCCGGGGATTCCCTTTCCCGGAATTGTTTCGGCCATCGCGGGGAGCGGGATGGGCGGCAACATGCAGTTTACGATCGGCGCTAGCGGGCAATTTACGCTGGGCCAATCATTCGAGATCTCCGTTGGGCCCCCAAAGATCGAAATCCACTCAGGCTACAAAGGCCACCTGGCTGTCAACATTCTGTGCGGAATTCTCAGCGCAGCGGTTCTCGCCTTCTTTATCGCGTATGACGTATTGGCACAGAACGAGCCCACCACCACATCTCCGCCTCCGGACCCGAACGCTCCGATTACAGAAGCACAACAAGCAGCCGACGCGACAGTGCAAAATCCAGGTGACAGGGGCCGTGCTCTTTTATTTCTCGCTTATCAGATTCTCGTTAGCGGGCTTCTCATGGGGATCATGGGAGCCGAGAGCATATATGATGATAAGGACTGGTTTTCTGGTGACGAGGTAAAGAAGCTGTTCGAGACCATGAACGAAGTATCAAGTGGAGTCTGGAAACAGCCTACCACGACGCCGCCAGGGATTTCCCCGAACCTGTCCGGTCTGGTGTGGGGAGGGGCCGTTGGGGCTCTAGGGATAATCGGAGCCGAGATTGCCAGCACGACGTCATAACTCATCATAAGGAGAATCAATCCATGGCAATAGATGAACTAAGACTTGGCGGGGGCAGCGGCGGCGGCGATGACGGCAACAATACCATTCAGAAAGCTGATGGCGTGTATCAAATCGCCGCCAACCAGGTGGTGTTGTTTACACAGGACCCAGATGAACCTGATTTAGAAACGCCACACGCCAACGATCATGTGATCACAATTTTGGCCGCCGGTAAACTGCCAACCTTTGACGACGGCAGAGTGGACATCCGCGGCAGCCAGGGAGTGCGCATCACGTCGGGGCCCCCAATTGGTCCGCCTCTCCCTACTACTTCGCAATCCACCAACGGCATCGAAATCCTCACCTCCTCCGAAGCACAGAGCATTCTCCTGCAACAGGGGACAACACCCGTCTCTCCGAAGATCGAATTGGGGCTTGCCGGGATTACCGTCGATGGCGGTCACTGTCAAATTACGATTAAAAGCTTGGTCTCCATCAGTCTGTCGGTGGCTGGCGGAACAAGCCAAATATTGCTGACGCCCGCCGGCATCGTGATCAAAGGGCCCCTAGTTCAAATTAATTAGTCGGATTGCAGAGAGGACTTCGTTGTGAGCGGTGAACCGTTGCTCAAGATCAAGGCTACTACAGCCGCCGAAGTCTGCTTTCACTTTGACCTCGACCCGGAACCTCGCTCCTTGCTCGCTGACTCCATGAGTCCGAGAGAGTTCCTCGCCGCCCTAATCGCAGCCAAGCAACCCCGCGCCGGCATCGATTTCATTGCACACGCTCTGCGTCCTCGCGAAGCGATCTGGTGGGGCTGTCTCTGCGTCCAACATGCTTGCGGAAGCGATTTGTCCGCGCCCGACAAAGCAGCCTGCAAGGTTGCTGTACGCTGGGTTCTTCAGCCGACAGAGGAAAATCGCGCTGCGGCAAACACTCCGGCCGAAGCCGCCGGACCGGCGTCTCCGGCTGGCAGCCTTGCCAGTGCAGCGTTCCACACCGGCGGAAACATCGCTCCTCCCAAAACGCCGCACGTCTCCCCTAAACCATTTGATCCCGCGAAAGCCGTTGCTCGCGCGGTCACGCTTGCTTCCACGAAGGCTGATCCAGCCAGGATCGTGGAGACCCAGCGACTATATTTAGAACTTGGCATCGGCATCGCCGAGGGCCAATTTGCATTTACTGAGGCCAAAAACATAACTGCATGATGTGCCCGAGATGTACTGGATGAAGGATTAAGAGATGGGACAGCCTGCTGCCCGCTGCGGTGACGCTCATACCTGTCCTGCGGTGTCCGGAGTCGTGCCACACGTTGGTGGACCGATTCTTCCGCCCTGTTGCATAACGGTGTTGATCGGTGGTATGCCTGCCGCCCGCATCGGCGATCTGGTCACATGTGCTGGTGGGCCTGGCGCTATCATTTTGGGTTCACCTACGGTTTTTATCGGCGGCAAGCCGGCGGCGCGAATAAAGGACACGAGCGGTCACGGCGGTCTAGTCGTCATGGGCTGCCCCACGGTTTTTATCGGCCCATGACATTCGAGGACGCCAGAGAAGCCCGGGAGTTCAATATTATGAACCAGTCATCTTCAACCATTCCCTACGAAAAACAATTCGACCGGCAATCCACCCGCACCTGTGGTGCGGCTTGCCTCACCATGGTCTATCGCTCTTTCGGGCAGGAAATCCCCCAGCGCCTGATCTGGCCACTCATCGCCAAGAAAAATCTCTATGGCCGCATAGCATCAACAACGCATCTGATGGTCGCCGATGCGATCAACCGCCGTTTCGCCGCCGTGGCCATTCAAGTACGCGACCCTCTCCGTGCGCTCCGCCACTGCCGCGACAGTGGCATTCAGGTCATCCTCAATCACCGCCTCAAGCCCGACTCCCCCGCTGGCCATTACACCGTATTCGTCGACATCGACGAAACCCATGTCACCCTGCACGATCCCTACTTCGGCCCCTCACGCCACATCGAACATGCCGAGCTTCTGGACCTCTGGCAGCCCCGCATTCCTAACTCGGAAATCGTTGGCAATTTTCTGATCGGTATGGCTTCCCAGCCTCCCGAGCCTCCTCCCTGCGAGAAGTGCCACACCGCCTTTTTTCCCAACGTGCAATGTCCCAAGTGCAAGAATCCTGTCGTGCTTCAGCCCGCGTCTCTCCTGGGATGTCTTAATAGTGATTGCGCCGTCCGCTTGTGGAACTACGTCTGCTGCCCGTCTTGTGATTTGACCTGGAACTTCACTCCTGATCATCAGCAGACTCCGGCCACGACTGGTTCCCCCACGCCCGTTGGCGGTGTCTCTCGGGCAGCACCAGCAAGCGCCACGGCGGATGTTCCCCCTGCCCAAAAGCCCCCCTCCTCTCCTCCATATCCACAGAATCCTTTGAACCTCGCACAAATCTTCGCGGATCTTGATAAGTTTGCGAGTCACATCCTCAGCATCCCTGGGGCCGCCGATCATCCGGATATCAAGGCGCAACTCGATTTCATCTTCTCCAGCAAGGACAAACTCGCACGAGCTGTCGCCGATGAACAAGCTCGGCAGAAGGAACGTTTCGACAAACTCGCCGTCACAGTTCAAGCAACGAAGGAGCGTCAGGAAGCCCACCAAAAAAAGCTCGACGAACTGGGCAAACCCCTGCTTCCACTCGATGGCGACGCACTCGCGCGCGCTCTTCTAAAAAATCTCGGTTTCGCTGGCTAGTCGGGATTGTGGGCAGCCCCTATACCCAGGAACCGGCGAAGAAGACGCATCGCGGCGCTGAGGGCCGGCGCTTCGGCTATCGCAGCATCCCGATGGAGGGCACTTGGAATTTTGAGGGGCGTGGCAGGATCGATGGTGGCAGGCCCGGTACGCGCCATGCGGCCACGGTTCAATCACTCCCCAGATCATCGAACTGGCGGCGTGAGAATTGGATGGCAAGATTCGGGCTGCCTGAGGTTGGAGTGGTAGCGCTAACGGGAATCGAACCCGTATTTTAGCCTTGAAAGGGCTACGTGCTAACCGTTGCACCATAGCGCCACGGCCCTATCTTATCATAGCCTTCTTTTCGGTATACTCGCCGCCACGCTCCATCGCTTCGCGTAAGCGGGCCTTGTTGGCGATGTTGTAGCGCGAGACATTGCCTTCGTTTTCCATCCACCGATCTTCATCACCAAGTCTTCGGAGACAGCCGCATCAATCAGATTTACGGCTGCTGAGCATCGCAGATCGCGAATCCTGACTCCCTTAAATCGCCTGTTCTTCTCCCTGCCCCCGAGTCCTACCTTGTGGCACGCTTTCTGCCACTCAGCCCGATAATTCGCGATATAAAACACACGGTCACCATTGTGCCGAAACATCTTTTTCAATTCTTTGGCTACGGGTTCCAGACCCTTTCCTGCCAACACGACCGTTAGAGGCTTCCGTGCTTTCATCAACGCGGCCGGGATCTCGATCACGCTGGCGTCCAGGCTCACCATCGGCCAAGTAATCTCTTTGGCTGCTCCGATGCGGCAGCCGGTGTGATACAAGAACTTGAAAAAAGGATGAAGCTTGTTGGGCAAATGCGTCAGCAGTGCGGCAAATTGTGACGGTTCGATGTACTGTCCGGCGGCATCGGAATCCTCTGGCATCGAAAAATAGGGCATGCTGAATATCTTTTTTCTCGCGCAGCCAATCGGAGCATGGCGCGTAACGCGACAAGCTGACGCCGGATAGTTGGGTCGGCTTGACCCTCACGGCTTCGCCATTCGGTATATTTGCGGATCTTGTCAGAATCAATCTCGGTCGCCACCATGTTCTTGGTTCTTGAAAGATTTGTTGAAGTGATCCAAACCTCGGAACGTAACGTTTCGTTGCCCGTTTGCAAGAATCAATGCAATTTATTGTGTGCGTTAAACAAAGCTATTATTTTCAACGCTATACCTCCATAGCAGCCGCCCTTTCAAGGCCGAAATACGGGTTCGATTCCCGTTAGCGCGACCATATAGCCCCGAGACGATATTTTTGTCATACAGGTCATCCGTCCCCGCTATAATCCAGCACAATATTCTCCGACGAGGATCGCGTCGCACCCCCTGGAGGAGCCCCTTTGAACTACGCTGAAAAACATCTCATTCCCGGTGAAACGGTCCAATATCAAACCAACCTGCATTGGATCGTTATGCTCGGCCACGCCGGCCTGACGGCGTTTTTCATCCTGGCGGGCGCCGCTCTTCTGGTGTTCTCCTGGAACACCAGGCACAGCGCCGAATCTCATTCCAATATTTTGATTTGGCTCGCTCTTGCGGCCTTCCTCGTCGCAGCGATTCTTCTTGGAGTTGGCCTCGTCAAGCGTCGGGCCACTGTCATGGTGCTCACCAACAAGCGGGTGATCGTCAAGACTGGCCTCGCAAGCCGCCGTACCATCGAACTCCTGCTCTCAAGAATTGAGAGCATCGCCGTAGAAGAGCCCGCGATGGGCCGAGTCCTCGGCTACGGCACGGTCGTCATTCGCGGAACCGGCGGCACTCCCGAGGTCTTCGAAAAAATCTCCCACCCGCTGGAATTTCGAGAGCAAGTCCAAAGCCAAATCTCCAGCGGTGAAAAACAGGCTTGATAGAACTCTTCAACGGAACCCCACCAATTTGGATTTGTTGATTGCGGCAGAGTAAACTGGTGTCTCGACCTGTTCGGAGGCCGCCATGGCAAGTCTGATGCGCACGTCGAATCCCGCTCTAAACGAAAAAGCCTTCAAAGGGCAAGTAGCGTTCGCCGATGCCATGACATTGCAGGGGACCGTCAACAAGACGGGCGTGCTCCTGCTCTGCGTTGTCGCGACCGCCGCCTGGACCTGGGGACTGTCTCGATCGCCAGCGCCGGAAGCCGTCTACCCATGGATGGTCGGCGGCCTAATCGGTGGATTCGTGGTAGCGCTGGTAACCATCTTCAAGAAAAACTGGTCGCCGTTCACCGCGCCAATCTATGCGCTCCTTGAAGGGCTAGCACTCGGCGGCATCTCCGCCATCTTCGAGAAGACCTATCCCGGCGTCGCGATTCAGGCCGTAGGCCTCACGCTTGGCACCCTCTTCGTAATGCTTCTGGCCTACAAAACCGGCATGATCCGCGCTACGCAAAGTTTCAAAATTGGCGTGATTGCAGCCACCGGAGGCATCGCGGTTTTCTACCTGGTCGAGATGGTCCTGGGCATGTTCTTCCACATCAACGTTCCGGCGATAAACGGCAGCGGTCCGTGGGGCATCGCCTTCAGCCTGTTCATCGTAATCATCGCCGCCCTGAATCTGGTCCTCGATTTCGATATGATTGAAACCGGCGTCAGCGGAGGCGCTCCGAAGTACATGGAGTGGTATGGCGCCTTCGGCCTGATGGTCACTCTCGTTTGGCTCTATCTGGAAATTCTCCGCCTGCTCGGCAAAGTGCGCCGCCGGTAGAAACGCTCGAGGCCTCGAGGGGCGGGGCTTGCCCGGCACTCTTACCCTAAAAGCTCAGCTTCAGCCGGGCCGAAACGCTTCGCGGCGACCCCACCGCAGTCCCCGAAAACAAACTCGCGAAATTAATCATGTTGACGTGATCCGTCAAATTCTCCGCCTGAATCTCAAACGTCGCGCTTCGTTGCTCTTTGTGATACATCTCCGCGCCAGCCGCCACATCCAACGAATCGTTGGCCGCACGCGGCCCTTGTTAAAATTCACCTGGTTGATGATTGCCGAGCCGTACTGGGACAGAAGAAAATTTACGTCGATCGGGCCGTTATCGATCTCCACCGGCAAGCCGCTCCCGTATTCACCGCCGAGCGCCAGCCAGATGCGCTTCGTGGCCTCATAGCGCACACGCGCGCGCAAGGTGTTCCGCTGGTCCTGCGATACCGCGAATTTGCTCGTGTCCGTCAAACCGCTCGTGGCCTGATCTCCGAGCCGCGGCGAGACGCAACCGGTAAATGCCAAAAGGAATGCCCGATTCTGCTGCTTGCCGACTTCGCCGCCTTTCGGCAAAATACGTCTGGCATGCAGCATGCCCCTTCCATGAAGCCATCGCCGCACTCCGACACTTGTCTGTTTACCATCGGACACTCGAGTCTCGAACTGGACGGCTTCCTGAAAACTCTCCTGACTCATGAAGTAAAAATCGTCTGTGACGTTCGCAGCCGCCCCGGCAGTTTCCGGTTCCCGCAGTTCAACCGCGAGCCTCTCGAAGCCTGCCTGGCTTCAGCGGAAATCCAATACGAATTTCTCGGTGAAACTCTCGGCGGCCGTCCTTCCGATCCCGGCGCTTATCACGAGGACGGCATCGTAAACTACGAAGAACGCCGCAAAGCCGAGGATTTTCGCATGGGGATTGATCGCGCGCTTATGCTCTCGAGTGCGACAAACATCGTTCTGATGTGCGCAGAGGAAGACCCCTTGCAGTGCCATCGTTTTCTCATGATTTCTCCATCGCTTCTCGATCGCGGGATCGCCCCGGTGCATATCCGCCGTGGCGGCGAGCTTGAATCGCAGCGTGAAGCCGAGGATCGCCTGCTCAAATTGCACGACCTCGCCGCCTTTGACAGCGGTTCGCTCTTTATTTCCGAACGTGATGTGGCTCTCCAGGACGCGCTACGCCTCCAAGCCCGGGAGTTTGCTTTCCGCGCATCTCCGGAAGCCGCCGATTACCTTTGATTCTATGGAAATCCTTCTTTGCACCATCGGTTTCGCGGGGAAGACGGCCGAAGAGTTTTTCCGCCTTCTCGAGGAAGCGCAAGTAGAAAAGCTTATCGATGTCCGCCTCAATCGCCGAGGCCAGCTCTCCGGCTTCGCCAAGCAACCCGACCTTGAGTATTTCTTGCAAAAAGTTGCCTGCATCGGCTATTCGTACGAGCCCGAGCTCGGGCCAACTTCTGAGTTGCTCGAAACCTATCGTGACAGCAAAGATTGGGCTGCTTACGAGACTGGTTTCCTGGCCCTGATGCAGGAGCGTGGAATTCCGCAAGCGTTCGACGCCAGCAGATGGCCGCAGCGAGCCACCCTGCTCTGTTCCGAACCGGGCCCGGAGAAGTGTCACCGCCGTCTGGTCGCCGATCTGCTGGCGGCGCACTGGCGGACCGCAGGCCACACGGTCGAGGTTCGCCACCTCATGGCAGCCCGGTCGAAATCTTCGAAAACGCGCCACGCAAAGCAGAAGTCTTTGCCATGACCAAGCTGCTCATCACGGAAATCACCCGCATGGGGCCGGCCTTTTGCATCATCGGCCTCGAGCGGGAGAAAAACAGAATTCGTTCTGTTCGTCCGGTAACCGCGACCGCCAACAGTTGGATGCATTTCCCGTATCATCGCGGCGATGTGCTGCAATGCGATTTTGCTCCTTTTTCCGGCTCCCAACCTCACGTCGAAGATCGCCTCTCGATGCGCGGCTTTCAAAAGGAGTCCGCCGTTCCTGAACCGGAAGTCGTCATCTACCTTCGCCAGGCGGAAATCGCGACCTCTCTCGAAGACTTATTCGGCTGCGTTCTCCATGAAAACAAGACTGGTAGTGGACTATTCGCAAAGCCTTCGGAAGCAAAACGCTCCGTTTGTGGAACGGTAACGCAAAATCTCCGCCTCGAGCTTTGCGCCAACGAACTCCGCGCCACGCTGGCTCTCTCTTCGGGTGAGGTCTTGCGTGATCTTCCGGTCGTCGATCGCGATTGGCGCGATTTCATCGAAGCAGCCCTGGCCATCTCGAGAGGTGCGAATCGTCTCGCGCGCCTCGAGCGCTTCTTAAACGCACAATTTCAGTCGAAAGTTTTGTCTAGCCCTTATCACTTCATTCGGCTCGGTCTCACACGGCCATATCATGATCTCTGCTGGCTCATGCTGGACACGCTGATCCCACTTCCAAAACATGATTGGCTCGAGGAGTTTTGATGTCTTCGGTCAAGGATGAAACTCATTGGCGACGCCTGGTCGAGGAATGTTTCCGGCGGGAAACCGGTGCCGAAGCGCCCATCTCTGATCCTGCGCAAGATCTCATCGAAACAGGCGTGCTTGACTCTATGGGCTGGGTGAGTTTTCTTCGCGCCTTGGAATCCGCAAGCGGTCTCAGCGAATTGGGCGCGCTGCTGACGGAGCGCACTCCATCTTTCGAGAGTGTTTTCCAAGTTTTCAGCGAAGCTAAAGCTGATGTCCCCTCTCTGGGAGCTAAGTTCTCCGAGGCGGGACACGCCGCGACACGGGCCTGCGTAATTCTTCGAAGTTCGTGCGTGGTCGTCGGCTCGCGCACCATTCCCTCCGATGAAATCGACCGGGCCTTCGGAATGCCCGACGGCAAACTACGCCTTCGTGCCGGAATCGAATCACTTGCTTATGCCGACGAAAGCGAAAATGAACTCACGCTGGGCGCGCGCGCCGCGCAGCAAGTGCTCCATGCCGCGGCTTGCGGCGCTCAGGAACTCGACTGGATCATCGCCACGAGCGAAACGCACCGTAACTATCCATCTCTCGCCGCGCAGCTTCACTCCCAACTACTCGCTCGCGAAACCTGCGGCGCGCTGGATGTCGGCGGCGCCTGCCTCGGTTTGCTGAACGGACTTGCTGTCGCCCAAGGGTTCATCGCCTCTGGACAAGCCCGCACCATAGCCGTCATCACCAGCGATGTTCACAGCCGCATCTTCAAGCCAGGCCGCGTCGCCGGAGAATTCGGCGGCCTGTTCGGTGACGGCGCCAGCGCCTTTTTGTTGCACGCGAAGAACGACTCCACGCCGCAACACGCCTACGCCCTCGGAGAATTCTTCTTCGGTTGCGCAGGGCAGTATGCCGGAGCGATTCGCGTGTCGAACGTCCCGGACGGGACTCTCGACGTGCACTTTGATGGCGAAGCTCTGTCGCGCGCGGCTATCACCCGGATGGAAAAAGTGATCCTGGACGTGGAGCTCCGCAGCGGCCTTCGCCGTTCCTCCGCGCTAGGCCTGGCAACTCACCAACCCAATCCCCGTCTAGTCACCCTCCTCGCGAAGCAATTAGGTCTCGCACCCGACAAGTTTCCTTCCGTGGCCCGGATCTTCGGCAATCTCGGTTCTTCCACCTGCGGGGTGGCCCTCGACGCGATTCTGCAATCCGCCAAAAGTCTCTACGCCAGCCGTGGCGGCCCCATCTTTCTGGCATCACTGGGTCCGGGTCTGCTCTTCGGCGGTGGATGGCTCATTCCCGTCTGACGATGCTCCAGACTCAGTCCTGTTTTAGAGGTGGCGACCTGTAACCTTTTGTTACATCCGGCAGGATGGCCCTCCTCTCTGTAAATGGAAAATCCTCATAAAGCACTAAAAACAATATACTTATAGAATCCGTGGAGGTGGCGCGGCACGTGCACTCTCTTCAGCACCCGGGCACGTGACCGGATGAAATCCGAGGAGTTGCGGAATGAGCAAGCGCACCAGAACAACCGAACAGGGATTTTCGCTAATCGAGATGATGGTCGTGGTAGCGCTAGCGTTCGTCCTCATGGGCTTCGCGCTCATGAGCACCGTGGGCAGCTCGCAAAACGCCAAAGCCAACGCGGCGATGGATGCGGTCATCTCGCAACTTCGTCAGGCGCGCGAGATGGCTATCGCCAAACGCCGGAACGTTCAAGTGCAATTCACCGCGCCCAACGAAATACAGGTGACCGTATTGTCTCTGCCCGGCGAGGTGGTCCCGGTAGTTATTGCTCCCACCTATCTAACGGGCGCAATGACGTTCACCGTTTTTTCCGGCGTTCCAGATACGCCAATGAACTTCGGCAACTCGACAGCCATCAGTTTGCAACAGCCAACCGGCGGCGGAGCGTGGACGGTGATGTTTACAACCTCCGGCGCATTTTGCGGCACTGCGCAATCCGCAGCGACTCTTTATCAAGCGACGAATAACAATCCCGTGAACGCCTCGATCTTTCTGGGTATCGCGGGAAAGCCAACCAGCGCGCGTGCAGTAACGGTTTTTGGCTCGACAGGCCGGGTCCGTTCCTACTACTGGACCGGCTTAACCTGGCAGGAATAGGGAGACAAGCTCAATGAAACGACAACGCAAAATCTCTTGCCAGCTAGCTGGCTTCACGCTGATCGAAGCGATGATTTCCAT
>Ga0207046_10122_pt1 | contig 21677 bp, 20 predicted proteins | sample Alteio_BWMinCont_66_FD_153303 | JGI IMG/M metagenome (GOLD analysis project Ga0207046, IMG submission 153303) | Enriched cells from forest soil in Barre Woods Harvard Forest LTER site, Petersham, Massachusetts, United States -... | ecosystem: Environmental > Terrestrial > Soil > Temperate forest >...
CGAAGAGGAAAGGGAGTTTGGAATTCCGAGTGGGGGAAAAGGGGGGCGTGAGCGTGTATGGACTTGGACGCTTTCCCGTCACGCTTTATTACGAGCAGTGGATACGTTTACTGGATGTCGCCGACGGACTGCGGGCGTTTCTCGAAGAGAACAAGAGCAAGCTGAAATTGAAGACGGCGGAGTAGGCAAAAGGGAGAGTGAGCCAAACTTTTGGGGAGTAGGATTGTTGTTGCTCGACGAGTGCTCCTTCGCTCCCTTCGACTACCAGGAGTTGAGCGCGAATCGAAAGCGCGGGTTAGTCCATGTGATGCATGGCGAAGATGTTGTCGAGGCCTTGCTCATAGGGGTAGACGTGGACCATCCAGCCGAAAATGATGGGGTGGAAGCGGCCGCCAGCTTCCGAGCAGGCATCGGCGGTGATGATGGAGCCGTGGAGGCCGAACTTCGTCCAGTCCGCGCTGCGGATTTGGCCGCGCGGGGGCATGCAGAGATTAGTGTGCAGGTGCCACATGGCCACGCTGAGAGGGACGCGAGCGTTGAGCTGGTCATCGGTAGCGTGCTTGGGCATGGTGTACATAGCGCCGACAAGTTGGTAGCCAGTCGCGGTTTTCTTGTAGAGGAGGGAAGTGGGACGCGCGGGATCGAACGTGAGAGCTTCGAGAAAACCGTTGCGATAGCTGGTGAAGTGATATTCGGGTTGCGGGATATTGGGCAAGAAGATTTTGAAGCCGTCGTCTAGCGCAGCGTGGTAGTCCTTGTATTTTTCGATGCCGGCGCGAAGTTGCGTGACGATTTCGTTGGCACGCTCGAGATCTTCGGGAGTTTCCGTGCGCATCCTGGTCATGAACATGTGGTGGGCGTGGGCGTCATTGTGGCCGGGTGTCATGTCTGACACGGCGGCGCGTTCGTTGATTTTTTCCTCGCCCATGTCCATTCCGGGCATGGATTTGGATGGCGGCGCGGCGGCTTCCTGCGCAGCGGGGCTTTCGGCGACCGGGGCGTGGTGGCCGGGCATGGCGGCCAGCAAAACCGTGAGTACAAAGATGGCGGCGAAAACCATGGCGGTTTTGGCGGCGAGATGCAGCAGCATTCTGTGCGCTGACATTACGATTCTCCTCACTTAATAATACGCAGGGAATTGGATGAACATTTCAGAGAAGGCGTTGCTGCGTTCCTGCGGAAAGGCTGTACGGTGGGACAGGCGAAAATCGTGTGCCGGAAGCGGAAATCGGAACACGCCCGATGAAGAGTTTTGGACTGTCCGAGCGGCCTTGGCCGGCGTGATAAACTGCTCAAGTGAAAAAGCAAACGGTCGAACCTGCAAGACATTTAGCGGGCGGCGTCGAGCCGCCGGGCGACAAATCGATTTCGCATCGCTACGCCATGCTGGCGGGTTTGGCGGAAGGGACCAGCGCGCTGCGGAATTTTTCTGCGGCGGCGGATTGCCATAGCACACTTGGGTGTATGAGCGCGCTGGGCGCGGAGGTGAAGGTCGAGAAAGAGTTGGTGCGGGTTACCGGGCGGGGGCCGCGCGGGTTGAAGAGCAGCTGGCGGGCGCTGGATGCGGGAAATTCCGGGACGACCATGCGCTTGCTCGCGGGGATTTTGGCGGGGCAGGAATTCACTACAAAACTGACCGGTGACGGGTCGTTGCAGAAGAGGCCAATGAAGAGAGTTGTCGGGCCGCTGCGGGAGATGGGCGCGGATATTCGCGCGAAGGATGATAATTTTGCGCCACTGGAGATAAAGGGCGCGCGGTTGCACGCCATTGACTATCAGATGCCGATGGCCAGCGCGCAGGTGAAATCGGCGATTTTGCTTGCCGGGATGTTTGCTGAAGGTGTCACTAGCGTAACCGAGCCGGCGCGGACGCGCGACCACACCGAACTTGCTCTGGAGGAGTTCGGAGCGGCTGTCGAACGACAGGGGCGGACTACCCGGATTCACGGGCTTTTCGGGGAGAATGGGGCGGGGAAGTTGGTGGCGAAATCTTTGCATGTGCCGGGCGATATCTCCTCCGCGGTATTTTTTATAGCGGCGGCATCGTTGCTGGAGGATTCGAACATCGCGATTCATAACGTGGGGCTGAATCCGACGCGGACGGCGATATTGGATTTGTTTCTGGGGATGGGAGCTTCGATCCAGATGCTTTCGTTGCAGAGTTCGCACGGGGAGATTATTGGGGACCTGGCTGTGAAAGGTGCGGCTTTAAGAGGCGGAGTGATCGAGGGCGAGCAGATTCCGCTGGTCATCGATGAGCTGCCGATGCTCGCGGCCCTGGGGCCGTACACGGAAGAAGGGATTGAGATTCGCAATGCCGGGGAACTGCGCGTGAAAGAGAGCGATCGCATCGCTGCGCTCGCGGAGAATTTGCGGCGGATGGGGGCGACGGTCGACGAGCGGCCGGATGGATTGAAAGTCGAGGGGCGGAGCGCAGGAAAGCTGCATGGGGCAGAGATTGAGCCGTACGGGGATCATCGGATTGCTATGGCATTTGCGGTGACGGCGCTGGCAGCCGAAGGTGAGACGGTGATTCGCGATGCGGAGTGCGCAGGGGTATCCTACCCCACGTTTTTTGAGGACTTGAACCGGCTCGCCGTGCGATAGACGAAAATATCCACCCCTGATTCTCGTCGCGTAGTAACGACAAAGAGACACTCACAGCGGGAATCCCACAAAGCACTCTTCTAATTTCCGAAAATGGCAGCACCCGTGGCGATTGCGCGGCCGACCCCTTTGGAATTCTCCGTGGGAGGGCTATGAATTCTGCGCCGGTTCTGGTGTTGCTGGTGTTCGACGCCGCTCTCCTCCTAGTCTCCAGTGCGTTCGGCGACCGGGAAAAAAGCCCCGGGGATTCTGTTTTACTCAACGTATTGTTTTTCTGTTCGGGGATGCCGGCGCTGATTTATCAAGTGGTGTGGCAGCGCGCGCTGTTTGCCATCTATGGCGTGAATGCGCAGTCCGTGGCGGTGGTGGTCACGGCATTCATGCTGGGTCTGGGAATTGGGAGCCTGGTTGGCGGACGTCTTTCGGGGCGGTTCCCGAGAAGCGGGATTCTGATTTTTGGACTGGCCGAACTTGGCGTTGCGGCATTTGGCCTGGCCTCCTTGCGCATTTTTCACTGGGTTGCAACCTATACCGCGGGAGCGAATTTATTCGCTGTCATTTTGTTCAGCGTAGTGCTTTTGCTGATTCCCACTGTGCTGATGGGCGCCACGCTGCCGCTTCTGGTCGAGCATCTGGTCTTGCGGACAAACCGCGTGGGCTTTTCCGTTTCTACCCTGTATTTCGTGAATACTTTCGGGTCCGCGGTCGCTTGCTATCTCGCGGCAACATTTCTGTTGCGCGACTTTGGGCAGTCAGGCGCCGTGACGCTGGCCGCTTGTTTGAACGCGGTGGTAGGCGGGTTCGCCTACGTCTATGGGAGGCGAAAAGGGCCTCCCTCTGCTCCAGTCACGCGGAACACGAAGCAGCTGGACACCGGCTCGACGGAAATGTCCCTGGCGACGGCGATGGTTCTCGCAGGGTTTTCCGGGCTCATCGCTTTGGGGTTTGAGATTGCGTGGTTCCGAGTGTTTGCACTGGCTTCCTCGGATCGGGCTCCGGCCTTCGCGCTGTTGCTTTCCACCTATCTTGCAGGCATTGCAGCCGGGAGCTTCCTATCGGAGAAGCTGACGGCCCGGTGCGGCAGGGCGCGGATCGTTCGGCTGATAGGAATCTCCCTGGTTCTTGCGGGGGCATTGTCGGCGTATCTGCCTCCGCTGGTGGCGGTGTTGATGGCGCACGGCGTTTCTTTTTTGATGAGCGCGCCAGCCTTCTTTGTGGTGGCCGCGCTGGCGGGAGCGGTTCTGCCGCTTCTGTGCAGCGTGGCCATTTCGCCCGACCAGCGAGCGGGACGTCGAGTGAGTTTGGTCTATGTTTCGAACATCCTGGGTTCGGCGACGGGCAGCTTGGGAATCGGCTTCGTGTTGATGCAGCACGTCAGGTTCTTTCCCCTTGCCATGGGGCTCGCGTTCGCAGCGGTGTTGGCGGGAACTGCCCTTCTTGTCTTCGGCAGGCAACGAGCCGGCTGGCCTCCCGGGTGGGCTCTGGCGCTGATTGCGGCAGCGTTCGTTGCTGTCCCCGCTTCCAGAGGAGTCTATGGCCTGTTGTTCGAGCGGCTGATCTTCGGGACACGCGCGGAGGCCGGAAGCCCCTTCCGGCGCATTGTTGAAAACCGCAACGGGATCATCGCAGTTACGGCGGATGGAGCTGTGTTTGGCGGAGGCGTCTACGATGGCTATTTCAACATCGATCCCATGGACGACAAGAATCTGGTCGTCAGGGCCTATGCACTCAGTGCTTTTTGTCCGTCTCCAAAACGCATTCTGGTCATCGGATTGGCTACCGGATCATGGGCCCAGATTTTTGCAAATCAACCGCAGCTCGAGAGTCTCGATGCCGTGGAGATCAACCCTGGCTACCTGAAGCTGATTCCGCAATATCCGATGGTGCGGTCCTTTCTTGAGAATCCCAAAGTGCAGGTACACGTCGATGATGGAAGGAGATGGCTTGTGGCGCACCGCGAGGCACGCTACGACGCCATCATCGCCAATAACAGCTTCAACTGGCGAGACCACAGCACGGGCCTGCTGTCTGTCGAATACCTGGAACAAATCCGGGAGCATCTGAATGCCGGCGGCGTTTATTATTTCAATTCCACAGAGTCAGACGAAACCATCGCCACGGCGCTCCAGGTATTCCCATATGGGCTGAGGGTCATCAACTTTGCGGCAGTAAGCGATTCGCCCATAGTGATCGACAGGATTCGTTGGATGAACATCCTGCGCCGGTACAGAATCGACGATAAAACGGTGTTTGATCCGGCGAGTCCCTCATCAGAAAAGGTGCTCGCGGCTTATATGGCGCTGGCGGACAGTGTGAACGCCCCGCCGCGCTTCCTCGGCATGGAATCAGGAGATTCGCTGCGCAAGCGGCTCGAAGGCCGGCTCATCATTACGGACGACAATATGGGCGAGGAATGGCGCAGCGGGTTCGCCATTCCCTGGCGCTAGGTTCTGGCGGTTCGCGCGTTGGAGCAACCTGCTAGCTGGTTTTGTGGATGGAGATTGCGCCGTAGCTGGTCTTAAGGCTGATTTTGGGCCCGCGGGCAGTGCCGTATTTTCCTTCTAGGTGAGAGTCGCCGGATTCCGCCGAAGTTTTCTTCAGGGTGTCGGCGGAGAATTCTGATTCGATATCGCAGGAGTGGCAGTCGGAGAGAATGTTGAAGCTCGCGGTCTCAGGAAGAGTTAGCGAAATGCTGGCGTTGGTGTTGGTGACTTCGATGTCGGCTTTGGGCGCGGAAGAGAAGCGCAGTTCGACGTCGCCATCGCGGTTGTCGACTTTCACTTTTCCCGTGGCATTTTCGATGGTTACGGAATAGCGGTTGGTGCGCAGAGTGATATCGCCGGGGGCATCGACGATTTCAAGATTGCCGGAGCCGGCTTCCATGTGGCCGGTGAGCGAAGTGAGCGTGAGATCGGTGCGTTGCGAGATGAAACGGAGGCCTTTGGCGACTTTGTCGGCGCGGATGGGGCCGTAGAATTCGCCGTCGAGAGTGAAACTCCCTGTGGCTGAAGTGACATCGACCTGCCCGCCCTTCCCGGAGATCTTGATATCGCCTTTTGTGTCGGAGACTTTTACGTCGCCCTTATGCATTTCGATAGTGACGTCGCTCGATGTGTCGCGAACTTCGACGTCCCCGCTCGTGCTGGCCACGGATACGGGCGTGGTCATGTCGGAGACGGTGATGTCTCCCTTTTCGTTTCGCACGGTGACCGAAGCCTTCTTGGGGACTTGGATGTCCATGTCTATGGCGATGCGAGAGTCGCTTGCGCCCGCGCCAGTGGGATGGATTTCATAGCCATCGCCGTTCTGAACAATTTCGACGGAAACTGGACCAGCGCGGCGCTGGGCGTCGTCTTCACTCCACGCATGGACGTTTTTCTTGCCGGCAACGCGGATCTCCGGAGTATCCGTGGCGCGTACAGTAATGTCCCCGCGTCCGCCGCGAACGGTGATGCGCGCGTTTCCAGGCACAGCTTTCGGTGCGACGTCCAGGTCGAAAGGAATGACGTCCCCAGATAAGCCAGCGGGAAACTTGTCGCCCCCGATGACGCGCTTGCCGTAGTCGATGGCCACCACGCAGCTTATGAGCGTGATCATGCCGACCACCAGCAAGATCTCCCCGCCGCTGATACGAGCCGAGCCGGGATCGTCGGCCCGGCTGGCGACGGTCCTCTCATAGAGCTTGATTAAGCCAAGGAAGATAAGCGCCAGAGGCCACCAATGGAGCAGCATATCGCCTAGCTCCAGGCCACGGTAGTTATGGAGCAGGAGAAGACAGCCGACGGTTATAAGAACGAGACCTGTGAATATTCCGCTGGTGCGCTGTCCGCTCCTAGCCATATCGAATTATTGCCCTTGCCCTAGGTAAGAGGTGGGCGGTGCACTCGTGGGAGACGGTGGTACGCCCTGCGGGGGAACAGCTGGCGGGACGGGGGGAGAGGAAGAAACATGGCCTTCGCCGGAAGCCATCGCGGAGGCGAGGCTGATAAGACCGATTACGATGAGGATAACGGGATAGGTGTTGCCGAAGTCGAAATAGCCGCCGCGCATCTCCTGCAGCAGAAAAAGTACGCCGACGGTGACAACAATGACCGGCCCCATGAGGCCGCGGATGCTGCAACGCTGGCAGGTGCAACGAATACGATTGCTCATCTGTCTTGAACCTCCCGAAGGAGCCCCCTAGGGCTGGCGGTTCACCCGGTTGCGAAACATAAGGATGCCTACGGCAATCAGAATCAAAGGCCAAAACTGCGAGACTCTATACCACGGAAACCAATCAAAGTTGTTGAGCAGCAGTAGCAACCCTGCACCAATCAGAAGGATCGGACCGATGGGACGCTGCTTGGTGAGATTGTCGAGAGGGTCTGACAAAGGAAGCCCGGCGCGCTTGGCCTGCGCGGTGCGCAAGGCATCGATGGGCATATAGATCCAAAGGGCGGAAATGCAGATCCACAGAGCGGCCTCGGCGCCGCCGCTCATCGCGCCGTTTACGCCGGCAATGAAAAGCACCAGGAAAATGGCGAGGTGGATCATGCCTTTGCCGTACTGCTCGTTGTAAAAAGCGCCCAGGCCCGGCAAAAACCCAAGGAAGAAAGCTAACACCGGGTTCGGACCGATTCCCGCAGCGACCGTCGGAGGCACGGTTGTCGCGGGCGGCGGGGGCAGAAAACCCACTGGTGCAGCTTCTGCCGAAGGTGGCGCGGGATGGCCCAGGATCGTCGCTAAGCAATCTTCGCAGTAGAGAACGTCGCGCACAGGCCGGATACAGGCCGGGCACATGGGTTTGCCGCAATTGCGGCAGTAGCCGGTTGCGTCCACTTCAGAATGGACGGCACACTTCATGGAATTCTCCTTCCGAGCAGGCCGCACCATGGACCGCTGACCACGGGAACTTCGGTGGCAAGAATCTCAAGTTCTCTGCCGAGGCCATTGGCGCGGTTCTGTTGGCGGGGAGTCGTTGGGCGAGTGCCGTCCGTGCTGCCCGGTGTTTTTCCCGGGGCCGACTGCGGAACGGTGCTCTCTGGCGTCGTGGGCAGTTCGTTGTCTTTGTTCAAGCGGGACTGGATTTCGTAAACGACGCGCAGATCGCTGACAAACTTCGTGCTGCGGGCATATACCAGGTGGGCCTGGCTGTCCGCACGGTGGTACAGGTTGACGGGAGAAAGGTCCGCGAGCTTTGGCTTGCGCCACGAGAAGCCAGCAGCCGTGAGAAGAATCAGCAAAGTGGCGGCCACCGAGACAGCGTAATAGGCGAAGCGGGCCGAAGCCAAGCCGCGCAACCAGCCGGAGGAAGACAGCCAGCCTTTCTTGGCTTCGCGGGGGCCAAGAGTTTGATTCAGGATCGCATAGACCAGCTGCGGCGGCGTTGCGATTTGCTCGATCGAGTGCAGGCCGCCCACCAGACCAGAAACGCTGGCCACCATTTGCGCGCAGTTTTCGCAAGAGTTCGCGTGCAGGTCGAACTCGCGGCGCTCGTCGGGGCCGAGGAGCCCGTCGAGATAGTCGCTAAGGCGTGCTTCGATATGTTCGCAAGTCCAGGTCATGAGATGCTCCGCACTGGGTACCGCACCAACTCCCCATTAGAGGGGCGAATCATGACGGGCGCACTCCCATTTGCTGCAGGACGCGCGCGAGTTCGATTCGTCCGCGGTTGATTCTAGATTTCACGGTGCCTTCCGGTACGTCCAAAACTTGGCGAATTTCATTGTAGTCGAGCTGCTGCAAATCGCGCAGGATCACGGCTTCGCGCAGTTCCGGAGAGAGCTTTGTAAGAGCCGCTTGCACCTGCGAACTTAGCTCGCCGAGCAGCAACTGCTGATCGGGCCGGCGTCCCGCAGATTCCTTATTTTCGACCACCGGCATGGCATCCTCGAGCGAGTCCGTGATGCGGTCGCGCTTGGTGCGCCGGTAGTGGTCGATCAAAAGGTTGCGCGTCACGCTGGTCATCCAAGTAGCAAAGCCGCCATGGGCGGAACGATAGCTCCCCAGAGTTTTATACACCCGGAAGAAAACGTCTTGCGACAGGTCTTCGGCCTCTGTGCCATTGCCAGTAAACCTGTAGCAAATGTTGAAGATGCGGCGCGTATGACGGCGCACAAGTTCCTCCCAGGCCGAACCGTCGCCCTGGAGGCATTGCTGGACCAGTTGGGCATCCTGCTCCAACGTATCATCAGCCTCGAAACCCGCTACGGTGACCAGTTTGCCCCAAAAGTTGCCTAGGGCCAACTTCGGCCTGCAACTATGGAACGTAAACTGCTCTCGAAAAGTTCCCTGTTCTGGCCCGGGCGACCGACCGCGAGTGAGGGCATCTTACTCGGGGTGTCGGCTTCCACACAAGGCCATCTGTCGGTCTGGCCAACCAGGCTGCCGCTCTCACGCCGCAGGCTGGCCCGCAGCAAGCAGGAAGGCGGCCTTTCGCAGCGCCGATACAACGAAAAGCCGGCCTGGCGGCGCTGTGCACCATAACGAGTCATTCCAAGGGATATCCCTACGAAGCTGCGCTTCCGCCCGGCGGTCGCATGCGAGGCGTCATCCTCGAGAGACCATTTGAAAAGCCCTCGATTGGCGCCAGCGCGATCAAACAGATGATTGGTTCGGGAAAGGAGTTTGACGGCGGTATTCGGATAGAGCTTGAGGCGGCAGGCTCATACGATTTCGCGTATGGGCAAATTCCATGCAATGTTCCGGGCACCACTCGAGACTGCCTTTGATCAAGCATTGGAATATCTCGAAGGTTTGAACGAAAAGCCCGTTGGAGCGAGGGTGGATGCCGCTACCCTGCGGGATCGGCTCAATCGGGGGCTGACCGAGGAGGGCGTAGCGCCCGAGCAGGTGATTAGGGAACTCGCCGCTGATGTTGAAGGCGGTCTTGTGGGATCTTCCGGGGGACGCTTTTTCGCTTGGGTCATCGGAGGATCGCTCCCGGCGGCTCTGGCAGCGGATTGGCTCACGTCGACATGGGACCAGAACGCGGTCCTTTATGCTGCCAGTCCAGCGGCCGCGGTCGTTGAGGAAGTGGTGGGTGCTTGGTTAAAGGAGATACTGGGGCTTCCGTCGGCAGCCAGTTTCGCTTTGGTGAGCGGTTGCCAAATGGCCCACGCTACATGCCTCGCAGCAGCCCGCCAAGCTATATTGGCGGAGCGCGGTTGGAGTGTCGAAGAACGCGGCATGTATGGCGCGCCGCCGATTCGAATTATTTCAAGCGACGAGAGGCACGGTTCCTTCGAACGCGCTCTGCGTCTCCTGGGTCTGGGCCAGTCTTATGTGCAAACCCTTCATGCGGGCCCACAAGGGGCACTCCCAGCCGACGCTTTGGAGCGGGCGCTGGCGGAGGGGCCTCCCGCGCCGACGTTTGTGCTATTGCAGGCGGGCGAGATAAACACTGGAGCTTTCGACTCGTTCCGAGAGCTCGTACCAATTTCCAGACGCTACGGCGCATGGGTCCACGTCGACGGGGCATTTGGTTTGTGGGCGGCCGCGAGTGGGCAGTATCGTCATCTGCTGGATGGTGTGGCGATGGCTGACTCTTGGGCCACCGACGGGCATAAGTGGCTCAACGTGCCGTTTGACTGCGGTTACGCTTTCATTCTGAACGCTGCGGCTCACCGCGCGGTGATGTCCTACCGAGCTCCCTATCTCACGCACGCGGCAGATGTGCGAGATGAAATGGATTGGAATCCGGAGTGGTCGCGCCGAGCGAGGGGCTTCCCAACCTACGCTGCGCTTCGGCAATTGGGCCGCGCAGGATTGGCGTCGCTTGTGGAAAACTGCTGCAGGCACGCGCATTCGCTGGTGACCAGAATCGGCGGATTGCGTGGCGCGGAAGTGGTTCGGGAGCCAACTCTCAACCAAGGATTGCTGCGATTCCTCGACTTGAAACGGAACGCTTCCGAAGAGGACCACGATCGGCGGACGGATGAAGTGATCGCCGCAATCGTCGCTTCCGGGGAAGCATTTTTCGCAGGAACTTCGTGGCGTGGACGCCGGGCGATGCGCGTGAGTGTTTGCTCGTGGAGGACATCCGACGAGGATGTGGACCGCGTTGTCGACTCGTTCAGCCACATACTGAATTCGGCGGGCCCCCTTTCGCGATGGGGCTCGCCCGTATCACGCGTGAACGATTGAAATAGCGCATTTCCGCTCGAGAGACGTTGCGGCCCGTCGGGCCGGGAAATCCCAATCGAGCCGCGCAATACCCGGTGAGCTTGACGGCCCTTCTAACTTGTTGAAATCCCTGAAAATCGCAGATGATTCATAGTTTCCGTGTGCCTAGACGGCGACTTGTCCAGAAGGCCATCTCGTGCCTATATGAGATCCTAGAGGATTTCTAGGTGGGCGCCGTTTTCGAACAATTCGCGCAGGAGCTGAAAGCGTGGGAGGCCAAGTACGCTGGCCGGCCGCGCGATGAGTTGATCGGATTGTGTCTGCTGGCGCTCGAGCGCGAAGAGCTTGTCAGCGTCGGCTACCGGGAAGAGTTGATGACGGAGCGGCTCGCGGCCATGCCGATTCCGCCCGCTGTTTCGGAGTTGATGCGGCACGCTTTGATTTGGGCTTGGCGGGATGAGGAGATGCACTCGATTTACATTCGGGGTGCGCTGCTCAAGTACGGCGGGCGGTTATTGCGAATGAAGGCATTTGCGCAGCAGATAGGCGGATTGGTTGGAGGATGGGCGGGGTCGGTAAGGCAGCATGTTCCGTGGTCGAAAGCGCCATTCTCTCGCGCGGGAGCGACGATCGTAACGTGGCTCGGGGCGCTAACCGGGAAGGTCCCGGAAGATGTTCGAAAATATTTGAACTATGGACCGTTCCGAGAGTTTTGTGTTTTCAACGTTGATGCCGAGAAGACCGCCAGGCTGTGCTACGACCGGATGATCGCGCTGGCCCGAGAAGCACCGGAGCTGGGAGCCGAACTCCAGCAAGATTTTGTGCGGGTGCGCGACGATGAAGACCGGCATGCGAGAATTTTCGAAATTCTTGCCAACGCGCTGGATGAAAAAGACCAGCTCGTAGCAGGGGAGACGGAAGAGTCGCTGACCCGAAAGATTGAGGACGTTGGAGAATATTTTCTGCCGCGGACGCTGCGGAAGCAAACCGTTGTGAATAGCAAGATCGGAAGCGGCGGGCGGGTGTTTGTCTTCGAGGGAAAATCCGCGGAAGAAAAATGCGCCGTGTTTCGCCGCTTGTTGAAAGAGAGCGGACTTCACGAAAAACTGCGGCAGCGGGCGGCGGCTTTAGGAAAACAGGTTGCCGGTCTATCGATCGTCGTCAAGCCGTCGTTCATGTTGGGGTATGCGAGCAAGGACCGCTCGATCATCACGGATGCGGAGTTGCTGGGGGAGCTGGCTAACTTTTTAGGCAGACAGGAGTGCGGGAATACCGTCATTGTCGAGTCGGCAAATATATACGACCAGTTTTTCGGGCACCGCAGCGTTCAGGAGGTGGCTGCTTACTTTGGGTTCGAAAAGTGCGGGTTGCCGATTGTAGATGGGTCGAGCGATCAGGTCCCGCACAGCTATTTTCGCGGTATGGCGCAGAACACCATCTCGCGGAGCTGGAAGGAGGCGGACTTCCGGATTTCGTTTGGGAAGATGCGGAGCCATCCGATTGAGATGGCCTATCTCACCATTGGTAATTTGGAGTGGATGGGCGGACGATGCGACGAATTTCTTTTTGTGGAGCGGCAAGCGCACCGCGAGACCGCGTTGATGATGTTGCTGGACGGCTTTCCGCCGGATTTTGCGCTGCTGGACGCCTATGACCAGGCTTCCGACGGACTGGCGGGCGTGATGGGTTGCCCGCGCCCGCCTTCTCCTCGGAGGCTGTATGCGGGCCAGGACGCGCTCGCCGTGGATTTGGTGGCGGCGCGGCACATGGGAGTCCGCGAGCCGGAGGAGACAAATATTTTACGCGCGGCATGCCACTGGTTTGGCGATCCGGGAAAGCGCATCGAAGTTGTCGGGACGAACGAGAATTTGCGAGGGTGGCGCGGGCCCTACCAAACAGAGTTTTCTACGATGCTCAGTTTCGTGGCCTATCCGGTGTACGTCTTCGGGAGCGGACGCGGCTCGTTCTTTGTTCCGGAGATGGATGAGCAAGCATTTCCTCCCTTGCAACACGTTTCGTTTTTCGAGCGCGTTTTGCGTGCGGCGCTACGCAGGCTTCTCGGCTTGCATTTCCCACGAACTAAAAAGCAGCAGAATGCTGAGGCTCCATCCCAGTGAAAAAGAATGTCGCCGTTATCGGCGCGGGGATGGGGGGGTTGACGGCTGCGCTGCGGCTGGCACGGCAGGGATTCCGAGTGCAGGTCCTCGAGGCGCGCACCGAAGCTGGTGGGCTGGCTTCCGGAAATGTTTACGAGGGATTCTCGTTTGATGCCGGGCCGTACATCTTGCTGGACCGGCCAGGCTTGGAGTGGGCGTTTCGGTCTGTGGGGCTCGAACTCGACGAGCACATCGAATTGCGGGGCATCGATCATGTTTACGGCGTCGATTCACCCGGCCGTCCTGCGGTCAACATTTATTCGAATGATGCCAAGACTGCGGCGGAGATGGAAGAAAAGTGGCCAGGAAGCGAGGAACTCTATCTGCGCTTCGTCCGGCAGACGGGAGCGATCGAAGCGTCGCTGCGGCCCCTGCTCTATGGCTCGGCGCCCGGACCAATGTCGCTCCTTGGCGGCGGACGGTGGCGCCACGCTAGATTTCTTTTGCGGTCGCTGGGTTCTGTGATGCGCGCCTCGCGGCTCCCGCAGCCCGTCGTGGATGCGCTCTCGATATGGACTCATGTCGCTGGGCAGCACCCGGAAGAAGCGCCAAGTCCTTTGGCGTTTGTTCCAGCGCTGGTGCATTCGGTCGGTTGTTTTTATCCGAAGGACGGGATTCGAGCCATCCCCGCGGTTTTGGCGGAGGCCGCGGCCGGGGCAGGCGTGGAATTTAGGTACGGCACAAAAGCGAAAAGGATTTCGGCCACCGGCGGCTGCGTGAAGGAAGTGCAATCAACCGAGGGTGAAAGCTTTCCGGTGGATGCGGTCGTTTCCGACTGCGGTATCGCCACATATCTTGAGCTGCTCGATCAGAAAGAAGGCCTCGGCCGAAAACGTTGCGAGAAGCTGCTGCTGCAGTCGCCGGGAGTGTGCGCCTACCTTGTGGTAAAGGGAAAGATGGAACCGCCGTACTTGCGATTCTTGCTTCCCGGTGGAGAAGAGCGCGCCAGGCTATTCATTCGGCCGGGCGTCGTGAATGCGGAGGAGAAAAACGGTGAGTGGTATCCGGCGAGGCTGCTTGGGCCCATGGATCACGCGAAAGCGCAGCGCTTGGGGCCACCGGGGCAAGGCGACTATTTGGGAAAACTTTTGGAGGAAAAATGGTGGCGAGAGGGAATTAGCGACTATCGCGTGCTTCGACGGCGGACGCCGGCGAAATGGGCTTCGGAATATTCGCTTGCGCGCGGCAGCATGAATCCTGTGATGACGGCGAATTTCATGCGCAAGGGCCGGCTCGCGCACCGCAGCCCGGATTTGCGCGGGTTGTATCTGGCGGGGAGCGCGACGCATCCGGGGCAGTGGGTGAGCTTTTGCGCCATTTCCGGAGTGCTCGCGGCGGACTGTGTGCGAAAGGATTTCGCCTGATGCTGGCGACGACGATCGAAACGCACCGAGGACAGAAGCTGCGCGTCGCGCGTATGGGCAGCGGACCGCCAGTAATTCTCCTCCATGGTTATCCGGACAATTTACAGGTTTGGTCGGAGCTTCTGCCGCGGCTGGCTGCGCGATTCGAAGTGCTTGCGTTTGATTGGCCTGGAATGGGGTACAGCGAAGCGTGGACGGGCGGTGCCACGCCATTCGATTTCGCTCGCCGGTTAGGGACACTCATGGACGCCTGGAACATCCGGAAAGCCGCGATTATCGGCCACGACATGGGCGGCCAGCCGGCGCTGGCCTTTGCCGCCGAACACACCGATCGAATCAGTCACCTGGTGGTAATGAATTCACTCGTGATTTGGGACGAGAAAACCTCCTGGGAGATTGCCCTACTGAGAAAATTCGGCTGGAACCGTGTCTTGCTGGAGCGTCTGCCGCGAGCGGTCTATTTTCGCGCGATGCGAACGTTTCTGCCGCGCGGCTCGAAACTTAGTCCGGAGTTGCGCAGCGACCTATGGGAAAGCTTCAAGCGTCCGGAAGTGAGGAGATTTGTGGTGCGGATGTGCGCTGGCTATCAAGGGACATTGCCGCGTCTCGAGCAGCTCTATCCCGCCATTCGGACGCAGTCGTTGTTCTTATGGGCGGAGCGCGACAAACATTTCCCTGTTGTCCATGGAAGGAAGCTCGCCGAGATGGTTCCGGGGGCCAAGTTCGAACAGATTCCTGGGGCTGGGCATTGGATGGCACTGTATCTCGCGGAAGAAGTCAGTTTCCGCATTCTGCGATTTTTTGATTCGCAATCGCGCGAGCGTGCCACGATAAGCTCGATCTGAATTCGAGAAATCGCCATCGAAACATCACGCAGCTCGCCTTGACGCACCTGTTTGCGACCGTTAGTCTGAACAGCTCATGCGTTCATCGTCGAGGAAACTGGTTTACATCCTGTTCGCGGCTGCGCTCATCGGCTTCGTCATCTATCGGTCGAGCGATCTATTTCATTCGGGCGATTTCTTTCGGGATTCGTGGAGGGCGGTTCGCCGTGCCAACCCCGCACTGCTTGCGTTGTCGACCGTGGCGATCTATGCCTGCTATGCGATTCGCGCGCTGAGATGGCAGGTGCTTCAGCGCAATTTAGGGCCGTCGCGTTTCTGGCAGATATATGCCATGACGCTCGCTGGTTTTGCGGCGGTGCTTGCGCTGGGACGGCCGGGAGAGCCAATCCGCGTGTTGCTTTTGGCGCGGAAGGAAAAATTGCCGGCCGCGGATCTTTTCGGGATCTACCTGGTCGAAAGAATTTTCGATACCGCCAGCACCTTAGTCGTAGCGGCTCTGGCCTTGTTGCTGATCAAATCAGGCATGGAGTCCAAAGAAACAGCCGGGAAATTTGTGCCCGCGTTCCAAGCCGCTGGAGCCCTTCTCGGCGTGGGCGTTTTGGGCGCAATTGCTTTCCTCGTATTTCTACGGGTCCGCGGCACGGCGCTCCTCGCGCAGCGCTTAGCTCCGTGGCTTGGTGCGCATAACTGGAAGGCTCGCGTCGCGCGGATTTTAATGGGATTAGCGCGGGGCGTGCAGACGATTCGGACCTGGGGCGACCTGGCGCTAGCCGGGCTATACTCCGCGCTCCACTGGATTCTCGTTTTGTATGTGTATCAGTGGGTGATCCGCGCGTTTGGCGGAAGCCTGGCGGATTTCAGACTGGGGGATGCCATGCTGGTGATGGCGGCCTCGCTGGTGGGCTCCATCGTCCAGCTGCCGGCATTTGGCGGCGGCTCGCAAGTAGCGTCCTTTCTTGTATTCACGAAGGTATTTGGGATAGAAACGGAGCTTGCCACAGCGGTTGCTGCCGTGATTTGGCTGATCACTTTCGCGGCAGTCGCGGTGATTGGATTGCCGCTATTGTTGCATCAAGGAGTTTCGTTGGCGAAACTAAGACAGATGGCGGCCGATGAGCGGGAATCGCTGGAAAGCTCGCCTTCCGGAGAGACCCAGTGAAGTGTCCGTTCTGCGCGCATTTGGACGACAAGGTGATCGATTCGCGCGAGGGGCGCATTGGAGACACGATTCGGCGGCGTCGGGAGTGTCTGAAGTGCAGCCGCCGGTTTACGACCTATGAGCGCATCGACGAAATCCCTTACATGGTGATTAAGAAGGACGGACGGCGCGAGCGTTTCGAACGCCAGAAGATTTTTCAGGGATTGTTGAAGGCTTGCGAGAAGAGGCCTGTGGCGACCCCGAAACTAGAAGCCATCGTGGATGAAATCGAGAGCGTGGTGCACGAAGCTACAGAGAGGGAACTCACCACCACCGAAATCGGCGAAATGATCATGCACCGATTGAAAAAACTCGACAAGGTCGCTTATGTGCGCTTTGCTTCGGTCTACATGGATTTCAAGGATGTGCAGGAATTCATGTCCGAGCTGAAAAACTTATTGAAGGACCGGACCAAGAAGTGAGCCCGTTGTTATCGCGGCCAGACGCCCGCGGTAAAGGTTCGAATTTTCGTGAATCCCAGTTTTTCATAGAGCTGGACCGCACCGTAGTTTTCCGACGTGACCGTCAGCGTTAATTCCTTGAATTTCATGCCGCGCAGCGTTTCGCCGGAGGTCTGCATGAGCATGCGCCCGATGCCGTGGCCCTGGTAGCCGGGGAGCACGCAGATTTGCGTGGTGTGGCCGACTCCGGGAGAGACTTCGCTGGTGAGGATGGCGGCGACCAGATCGTCGCTGCCCGGCTGGCGCAGGACGAACGAGGCTCCTGGCACGAAGTGGCCGCAGCCCGGAAGCAGGATGATGTTCTTCAAAAACTTCAGTGCGCCGGAGCGGCTGCGGTACTGATCGTTGATTTCGCCGTCGATGTGGTTGGCGTAGGCCAGATAGATCAGCTTGGCGCAGGGCTCGAAGTAGCGGTCATTCCAGCGGTCCAGGCGCATCCCGGCGGAGACGCCGGGTTTGGCTTCCGGAAGCTTCTGTAGATCCTGGAGCATGAATTGGCGGGAGTAGAGGCGAAACCCTTGCTCGCTTAGCGGGACTTCCACCGGTCCGCTGAAGGGCATAAGCTGGGCTTCGATGCGCGAGAGCTGGGGAATTGCGCGCATGGAGAAGAGCATCTCGTCGAGCAGCCGCTGTCCGATGATGGCTTGCGAGAATTTTGCGGACACATAGAGGCCGCCGATAAGACCTTTCTGCTCTTCGAGGACGTAAAAGGAGTAGCCGGCGGCGTTGCCATTCTCGAAGGCCACACATCCTGCGAGGGCGTGGGCGTCCAGGAACCGTTTGATCAATTCCAGGGCGCTGCGGTAGTCCCAATGGAGTTCGTCGCGCCAGTGGCGGGCTTCCTCTTCAAGGAGAGGCTCGAGTTGACGGACCGTCGTCTGGCGCAAGTCGACAATATTCATGTGGAAGAAGACTGCCACGCGGCCCCTGCCGCCGAGGTTCTATGATAGCCGAATCTCGGTCCGCACAACCAAGGCGGGCGTGGCAACGATACAATTCCGACACAATGCCAGCAGGGTTCCCGAAATGGTCTAGAAAAGGTGTGCTAACATCGCGCCTAACGTGCTTGCTTCTTGAGGAGTGGAAACCGGCGGCGCTGTTCGCGCCATGGCGCAGACTACGAATGTCGATCCTCTACGAGCTCCGCTATCCAACCAAGTGGTATACCAAACTGTTGATGGCCTTGCTGGCGCTGGTCTTCTTTGCCGTGCTGGCGACCGCTGCCATTGCCGGGTTTCTCGTTTACCGCATCGTGAAGCCGCAACGCACTAGCAGCGAAATTGACATGGAGAGCTTTCCGGGCAAGCCGGACCTCGTGGATTTTACGGTTTCCGGATTGGGGACGCGTCACGGCTGGTTTTTCCCGGGATTGCGCGGCGCGCCGACGATTGTCCTGTGTCATGGATACGGATCTAGCCGCGGCGAATTGCTGACGCTGGTTTCGGCGCTGCAGGATCACCAGTACAACGTGTTTGTTTTTGACTTTGCCGCGCCGCTGCCCTTCCAGAAAATTTTCGTGGCCCTCGAGAATGACGACGTTTTCGATATTTCCCTTCTCGAGCCGCGGGAAGTGCGCAAATTCCGCCGCCATCCAGCCAAGGTTTCGCACCATCTTGCGCGTCACCTCTTTGCGCTCGGCGTCGGTCCAGTCCGGAAAGGCCAGCCGCAAATTAAACTCGGCCGTCTTCTCGAGCTTTGGCTGCAAGCGAAAAAGTAGACTTGTCACCGATGCGGCTAAGACGCGCGCGACGGTCCGCGGGAGCGCGCCCAGCGTCTTCAAGATCAGCCAAACGGCGGCGTATGCAAGCCATTCCATCATTTCGTTCCGAGACGGCCGCACGGCGGCCGACGCGCGACAGTATGCAAGAGGTGTCGGCTTCGAAGATAGAGGTTCAATGCTAGACTTTCCATTCCGTGACTGAATCACTCACCACCATCCCCCGAAAACCGTGGGCCAAATCGGCAGCCCGCATCGGCTGGGCCGTTCTCATCCTCCTAACACTGTACGTTTCCTATTTCCGTCACCTCGGAGCCATTGGATTTGTCGGCCCAGACGAACCCCGCTACGCGTGGATTGCGCGCGACATGGCCGAGACAGGCGATTGGGTAACGCCTCGGCTTTACGGGAAGCCTTGGTTCGAGAAGCCACCACTCTATTATTGGGGCGCGGCGGAGAGTTTCAAACTTTTTGGTGTCCGTGAAGCCGCGGCGCGGCTGCCTAGCGCAATTTCCGCGCTGCTTCTGACGCTTGCGCTGGCCTGGTTGGTGTTGCGTCTCTATGGCCCGGAAACTGCCCGTTGGCTGCTGCTGCTCCTCCCTACGTCCTTGGGTATGATCGGCTTTTCGCATGCCGCCGCCACGGACATGCCCTTCAGCGGAATGCTCGCCATGGCCATGGTCTCGGCCGCCGTCGTCCTTGGCCTCACACGCAATGAAAACAGTCCGGTGATCCCCCGAACGCCGTGGCTCGCATTGATCTCTTTCGGCTTTTTTCTGGGCCTGGCGGTTCTCGCCAAGGGACCCGCGGCCATGCTTCTTTGCGGCGGGGCGGTTTTTCTCTGGGCAATTTTCACCAAAAGATGGCGTGACGCGTTTCGGCTATTTCATCCAGTTGCCATCGTCGCTTTCTGTTTGACGGCGCTCCCTTGGTACGTCCTCTGCGCCCGCCGCAATCCGGATTTCTTCCACATCTTCATCATCGAGCACAACTTCAAACGCTTCCTCACGCCTGAGTTCCAGCACATCCAGCCGTTTTGGTTCTATGGCGCCGTTCTGCCTATCGCTCTTCTTCCCTGGACGGCCCTGGCGGTGTGGTCCTTCATCGCGGGGTCGGTGAAATTGACCCGCTTAAAGCAACTATCGGAAAACTCGCTGTTCTTCTTAACGTGGGGACTGTTCTGCCTCGTCTTTTTCTCCATTTCAAGATCCAAGTTGCCGGGCTATATTTTGCCGGCACTCCCGCCGATTGTGGCGCTCATGGCGCACTCGCGATTCGCACTTTCCGGCGGAAAAACAAGATCTCTCGCCCTATCGCTGTTTGCCTCATCACTGGTCTTTGCATGTTGCTTTGCCATTGTCGAATACGTTTCCGCGCATGTCTCACGAGGCAACTTGAATTTCGGGATTGCCCCTGGTGTCATCCTCGGAGCGCTCAGTGTCGCGAACCTGATATTAGGGGCAGGTGCGTCGCTTTCGTTCAAAGGCGCATTTGGCCGACCTTTGGCAGCTTGCTGCGTCTTGCCAATCCTCTTGGCGGTCTCAAACAGTGACAAACTTCTTGGTTCGTTTTTCCCTTGGGATCCATCAGGCCGGACCCTTTCAGAAGAACTCCAGCGCCACGCCATTCCTACGGCAGAGCTCAACGTTTCCAAATATATGAACCGTGGACAGCGCTACAGTTTAAATTTTTATCTTCATCAAGAGGTGCCTGAATGGGATAGCGAGCATCCGCATCAAGGCTACCTGCTGGCAGGAAACAGGTATTCGAAGTCCCAGGCCCGATCGGACTTCACGTTCGAGGAGATAGAATCATTCGATTTGAGGAGAACCGGATACTTCCTCTACAGAATCCAACCACCATCAGGGGCTGGTCATCCCAGTAGCGGGAAGCCTCAGTAGGAAGAAGCTAACGACGCGATTCTCATAATCGCGCTTATCAGCGTCATCCATAGACACAAAATTACCGTGCGGAATGATCGTCTGATCGCGCGGTTCGGGCGCCTTCAGAAACATTTGGCGGGTAAGTTCGGCAAGCTCGGGGTCGTCAGAAGCTTCGATGAATAGTTTCGGAATGCCCGCCAGCGTATTCAGCTTTTTCGACAGCGGCGCATCCTCGCGGTACTTGTAGTTCAGCCAAGTAAAACTAAACTGCGCCGAGCGAACCATAAGAGGAAACCCACCAAGGCCGCTGCGCTCCACGCCGATTTTTACCATCTGTTCCGGCAAGTCGTACACCGAATCCAGCACGATGGCGCGAATGCGATGATCGTTTTCCGCTTCGCGCAAAGCTGCATAAGCCCCCAAATTGTAGCCCCATAGTCCGAGGCGAGCGGGATCTACGTCATTTCGCGCCGCCACGGTGTCGGCAGCCGCACGCACTTCGTCCGCTTCGCGATACCCAAACGTAGTGATCCCGTCATTTCCGCCATGCGCGGCAAAGTCAAAAACAAACACGTTGTACTGGTGATCCTGCAGCGCCGAAACCAGCGTCAGCAATTCGCCGCGGCTAGATCCGTATCCGTGACACAAGACAATCGTCGGCGCGCCGCGCAATCCCGGGAAAAACCAGCCGTGACGCGGCCCCAATCCCGAAACCGCAAAATCCACAAGGTCCGGCTTGCCCGGAAAGCTCTCCATGTCAATTTCACTGCTGGTGCGCTGCGGCTTCACGATGCGGTAAACGAGAAACGCGGCAATGGCGGCGGTCGCCAGCACGGCAAAGAAAACCAGCGCCAGCAAGGCCGTCAACAGTTTCGTATACCACTTGGTGGGATAGCGGAGCTCGTAGAGGATCGACATTCGTAGTCTGCGCAACGGCCGCGGCCAGCGCCGCCGGTTTTCACTCCTCAATAAACAAGCACGGTAGGCGCGATGTTAGCACACCTTTTCTGGACCATTTCGGAGACCATGCTGGCTTTGTGTCGGAATTGTATCTTTGCCACGCCCGTCTTGGTTGTGCGGAGGCAGATTCAGCTATCATAGAACCTCTCCTTGAAGAGGAAGCGCGCCACTGGCGCGATGAACTCCATTGGGACTACCGCAGCGCCCTGGAATTGATCAAACGGTTCCTGGACGCCCACGCCCTCGCAGGATGTGTGGCTTTCGAGAATGGCAGCGCCGCCGGCTACTCCTTCTACGTCCTCGAAGAACAGAAAGGCCTTATCGGCGGCCTCTATGTATCCGCAAAATTCTCGCAAGCCACGATCGGGCAGCGACTGCTCGAC
>Ga0207046_10123_pt1 | contig 21595 bp, 14 predicted proteins | sample Alteio_BWMinCont_66_FD_153303 | JGI IMG/M metagenome (GOLD analysis project Ga0207046, IMG submission 153303) | Enriched cells from forest soil in Barre Woods Harvard Forest LTER site, Petersham, Massachusetts, United States -... | ecosystem: Environmental > Terrestrial > Soil > Temperate forest >...
CAGCCAGTCGCAGAACAATTTTCAGCTCATGGGGGGAGTGGTATTCCACTTCTAACGAACTCGAGAGCTTCAGGTTAGTAGATTCCGTGGTTTGCGGGGAGAGTCTTTAGCTCGCCGTTTATCAACGAGACCCGATAGTCATCGCCGCCGGCCCCTTTCCAAATCTTCACATTGAAGGAAGCGCCTCGCGGTGCGCGGTGAACGGAAATTCCGCTGAAACTTAGCGTCGCCCAATCGGTTTGCCGGACGCGAACTACCAGATTTTGCAGACTTGTTCCCTGACCATGGCGTCACCCTTCTTACAGCCGAAAGCTCTGGCGAATTCAGCCATGTTCCCTAGCGGTCCGTTTCCGCGAAAACGCGGCAGCGGGTGAGGATTGGTGTTGGCCATGAGGCGTTCATACTCCGGACGATCGTTCGCGCCCCAGACCTGCGCCCAGCCTAGAAAAAAGCGCTGCTCGGGGGTGAAACCATCCTTGTCCGGCGGACGTGGTTTGCCTTCCAGCGATTTTTCGTAGGCCGCATAAGAGATCGCCAGACCGCCCAGGTCCGCAATGCTTTCGCCAAGAACCAACTTGCCATTCTCGTGTAAGTCGCCATCCACCACGTAATTGTCGAACTGCGTTTGGACGCATGTGGCGCGCTCCTTGAAATTTTTCATATCGTCCGGCGTCCACCAGTTCTTCAAATTCCCGTGGCCGTCGAACTCGCTTCCGTGGTCGTCGAAACCATGAGTAATTTCATGGCCTATGACTGCGCCCATCCCGCCGTAGTTCACGGCATCATCGGCTTTGGGATCGTAGAACGGAGGCTGCAGGATTCCGGCGGGGAAGACGATTTCGTTCATGCTGCTATTGTTGTAGGCGTTGACCGTGGGCGGCGTCATGCCCCATTCCGTGCGGTCCACGGGCTTGCCGATTTTCGCTAGCCGCCGTTCGAATTCAAACGCCGAGGCGCGCCTTTGATTGGCGAAGTAGGAAGCGCGGTCGATCTTCAGCTCGGAATAGTCACGCCATTTGTCCGTGTAACCGATCTTGACGGCGAACGCTGCGAGTTTACTGGTAGCTTGTGCGCGGGTGTCCGGGCTCATCCAGGAGAGTGTCTGGAGGTCGTCATGGAGTGCCGTAATCAGGTTATCGACCATCCCGAGAGCGTGCGCCTTGGCTTCCGGCGGAAAGTACTTCCGGACGTACAGCTGGCCGAGGGCTTCTCCCAGCGCCCGGTCGGTCGCCTGCGTGCAGCGCTTCCAGCGCGGCTGAATCTCTTTCGCTCCGGTCAGTATCTTGCCGCGAAATTCAAATTCTTCGGCTACGAATTTCTCGGGAAGCGCGGGCGCTGCGGTATTCAGGAGGTGCCAGCGGTAGTAAGTCTTCCAGTCCGCGAGCGGCGAGGCGGTTAGTTGCGAGTCGAGCGCCCGGAAAAAGTCTGGCTGGCCGACATTTATCTCCTTCAATTCCGGATGACCGAGCAACTTGAAGTAGCTTCCCCAATTAAAATCCGGAGTCATGGTCTCGAGTTCCGCCATGTTCATCCGGTGGTAGGTTTTGTGGGGATCGCGCAGGTCGGTGTTTTTCATGGAGGCCGTGGCGAGAGAAGTTTCGATCCCGAGGACCGTCGCCGCTTCCGTTGCGGCCGCGTCAGAGGAATCGCCCGACAGCTCGAACATCTTGGCGACGTGTTTTACATAGGCGTCGCGCAGCTGCTTCGATTTGTCGTCTTGCTTCAGGTAGTATTCGCGCTCGGGCAGTCCCAGCCCCCCCTGCCAAGCTGCGCCGACGACCTGCGTGCTGTCTTTCGCGTCCTGATTGGCCCTAAACCCGAACAGCACTCCCACGCCTTCTATTTGCAGACGCGCAGCTTCTGCTTCGAGGTCGGAAGCGTCTTTCATCTCGGCGATGCCGGCGAGTTCTGCGTCGATCGGTCTTGTGCCGGCGGCCTCAATCGCTTCCGTGTCCATGCAGCTGGCGTAAAAATCGCCGATCTTTTGTTCGTTCGAGCCCGGCTTGGCTTGCTGTTTCACGGCCGCGTCCAGAATCTCCCGTAGGTTCTGTTGATTCTTGTCGACCAGCTGCGAGAACGAGCCCCAGGTGGAATACTCGGGAGGAATGGTATGGGTTTTCATCCAGCCGCCCATGGCGAACTGATAGAAGTCATCGCAGGGTTTGCACGTTCTGTCGAGATTCGCAGCGTCGAATCCCCAATAGCTGCGCTCCTCGGCCGGCTTCGCCGAAGCGCGCAATCCTGCCGCGGCCATCACTACCGCGGAGGTCAACATCACTGTCACCACCACCCCAACCGGATATCTACGATTCCGCATGCCTTCTCCCGATTCGCTTGCTTGCCATGTTGAAGCTCTGGAGCCTGCTCGGTTCCGACCTAAGAGACAGACGAAGGGCCGCGCACCGACGTTTCAAATTTGTCGGTGATGGTCCTACTTCGCCAGCCAAGAGCGGCACCGCGAGACACGCAGCATCCCTGCTGGCCTGTCCCGGAGACAGGGAAGCATGTCAAGACGCGAGACCACTGGTCTAGTCAGGTGCGGGGATCACTTGGCGGGCAATGGCGATTCATACTTCGTGATGTCGACGCCTTGCCAGTCTCCGCGCTCGATGCCTTCACGAATCTGCGCTCCGGTTTTGCCTTTGTGCCATTGCTCGTAGGCGTAGAAATCTTCGCGTTCGCAAATCCCGCATACCGCAGCGTGCTTGCTCACATAGCAATCGAGCAGGCTGCCGTGGCCCTGGCTGCGGTCGCAGTGGCAATAGCATGGCTCCTGATAAAGGATCTTTTTGATGTGGGCCGCGACGCTGTAGGCATTCTGAGCAACCGGGTCGGTGAAGAGAGCCGGGCTCATGGTCGCCGGCAACGGTGCCACTGGCACGGAATTGTGAAATGCGGGAACCGCTTCGGCGTGCGCTTCTTGCCACGAAGTGTCCGCGGATCCCGATGAAGCCCGCTCGGGAATCAGCACCAGACCAAGCGCCATCGCCATGAGAATGATTCCACCAAAGACTTTTTGTGTTCCCGGCATATTCGGCCCCTTCACTAAACTGGCGCGCCAGCAAGCAGCGCGGCAACTGCTGGCTATTACTCTACGGTGCTCTCTCGCTAAATTCCACTCCCGGTTTTTGCCGCGTCCTTTCGACCGCCCTGTCAGGGAAGCCGCAAGACGCCAATGCGGATCACTTCGAGCCGCGTCACGTCCATCACTTTGTCGTTGTTCAGGTTATCGATCTGGCTGTTGGCAATGAAGAAGAAGTCGGACCCTCGGATGGCTCCGGTCGTCGGCAAGATACAGAAATTGCTGCGGTTTTCAAGGACCGCTGTGCGTGTCACGCGAAGGCCGTCACTGGAAAGGTGAAACGAGGCGACGCGAGGCGAGCCGATGCCGTTTTGAATGCCAATTAGACCGCCCTTGTACCAATAAAGACCATCAACGCCGGCGAGCGTGCTTCGCGGTCCTGGATCGACGTCGCGGCTTTCCCCACCGTCCAAATCGAGCCGCACTACACCGAGGTTATCCGCAACGTACAGGGTGTGGTCGTCCTCGGCGAGGGCAATGCCATTGGGATAAAAGAGGCGACGATGAAGCGCCAGGGCCGTGAAAATTCCGGCAGCCGGATCGAACCGCAACACCGCGTTGGCCAGACTATCCGTGGTGATCACTTCGCCGTTTTTGCGGATGACCAGATCGTTAAAGCCATGCTTTGCCGAACCCTCGGGTTTGAAGCGTCCCAGCAGTTTCCCGGCGGCGTCAAAATGCAGCAGTTCGGTGCGCCCGCCGTCCGTCGAGGAATCGGCCCACACCGTGCCGTCGTTGGGGCTGACCCGGATGCCCAGCACCGGCAGCAGTCCGAAACGGTCTGCCGGGACGAAGTCCGAGACTCTGCCATCCCTTCCAATCTCCACAATCTTCCGGCGGCTAAGGCTGCTTAGATAAAAAATGTTCCGCGCAGCATCGTAGGCCAGCCCTTCCGGAATCAGATCTTTCTCCGTGGTTCGAAACGCTTCGCGCGCTTGTGCCATCACCGGGAAATCGCGGTGGACAGTTTCGACCAGCGTGGTGAATTCCTTCGTGCTTTTCAACTCCAGAAAGGCCGGATCGCCCGAAGGATCGAATCCTTCCTCTAGCGCGAGGCACTCTTTCAAAAGCGCCAAGGCCTCGCGCGTCTCGCGCAAGTGTTGTTTGGCGGCGGCGAGAAAATAAAGCGCCGCGCCGCGGTCCGGCAGCGTGGGTTGGAGTTTCCGGACGGCCGCAATCTGTTCTGCGATCTCCTGGGCATCCGTGGGCTCGGCAGGAGCGCCCTTAATCTCTTCTGGGTCCTGGCCAGCTGCGATAGGCGGGACAAACACGACCGTCAAGAGGGAGAGAATCGCCGTAAACCATGCGATCGCGGACCAACCTCGATTTATGGCCGTCTCGCGCACCTGACGTTTCTTGCCGCGCGTCAAAGGCCAAAAGTAAGAGTTGCTCTGCATGGGAGGAGGCGTTCCGCCTGCTCGAGGCTGGCCGCGAAGCTTAGACGAGTAAGGGCCGCGCTCGGGTATAGGCTCGACTCGAAGCAGGAGGAGCAGCCGCAACCGGCCTAACGGTAACATGCCGCAGGCGGAGGTTACGCTGCACGCGCGCGCCCCAGGCGCGCACAAAAGCATAGTTCAGAGCGCCGCCAATCACCGAGCTGGCCAGGGGAATCAAACGGCCGACCCACTTTTCCGCCGTTTCCTGTCCGAGCTTCACGGCCAGCCGTTCTGCAATGCGCGGGGCGAGTCTCTCAAGAATCTGTTTTTCGGCAAGATCCTTGCCGTAATCAACGCCCGTAGCTGCGGCAGCCGCCATCCACAACTCCAGCCGTTCACTCTCGCCACGCTGCTCGAATCCGTAAAGCAAGCAAAGTCTCTGGATGAGGCGTAGAGTCAGAATGGTGAGCAGCCCCGCATCTGGAATGATGGTGATCATTCCGCCCAGGCCCAAGCCGGCCCCTTCAAGAAGCGCAAGCCGTTCCGTGTCTCGAATCAGTGTCTTGGCGATGGCATCCAGGCGCGCTAGCGGCACCCGGTGCATCTGGCGGAAGTCCGCCACTTCAAGTCCGTGTTTCCGCTTGAGTTGCCGCCGGAATTCTTCCCGGTCGATTTCAATCGAGCGCAGCCCTTTCAGGAGCCCAAATCGAGCAAGCTTGCCGAAGACGCCTAGAGACGCTGTGTTGTGTAACCCTGACATGTCTTTAAGCATCCTACGGCGGTTAGATGCGCCTGGCAACCCCCTGTCGTGCCAGTTGTTGTAGCAGGGTTACTAGCCCCTAAGGACAGGGAGTTGCACAAGTGGCGGCAGAAACCCTCGCGTACTACTTGACGGGGAAAATCTTTTCGGTAAACTGCATTTTTCTCTATGGCTACCTTGCCACAAATCGTTCCCTCGGAAGTCGTCCATGACTTCGACTTCCCTCAGCGTGAAGCGGCTTTCTTCTACGGCCTCTTCCTGCGTGGCCATTCTGCGGAGAAATTGCGCCAAGACATCGAAGTGCCCGCATTGGTGCTCGCTAAATGGCACAAGGAAGCGGAGCGTGAGCCGGAGCTACGCGACATCTTCACGCGAATGGTGGAATATCGCAGGCACGTCCTGGCAATTTTCGATACTTTGGTTGGTTCAGACGTTCACAACCACCGCGTGCAGTAAGCACCCGCTAAATCCAGTCGCAGCCCAACCTGGCTGGTTTTCTTAGCGCGTAGTGCTTCCCCCGCCGAGTTCTCTTTCTTGAGGCCTGTTCTTTAGTTCAGGTCAAGAATTGTCAGGCAACCCTCTGCCATCTTCCAGGTTCTAACGGGAATCGGTGGACAAGTGCCACAAAATGCAGGAGATTCGCCGGTTGACGAGCAGCTTGTCCCAGGGGTAGAATTCAGTCGTCCGAGAAGTTGAGGTGTGCCAATGCCACGGGTAATTCGTACCCTAATTGCTACTGCATTTTCGTTTGCCATCTTTATTCCAGGTGTTCGGGCTCAACAGGCCCAGGATCCCACAAATCCTCCGCCTCCGCAGACCCTTACCAAAGAGCAACGCAAAGAGCAGAAACAGAAAGCGCGCAAGACCCTCAAAGAACTCGACAGCCAGTACAAACAGTGGCTGAACGAGGACGTGATCTATATCATTTCGCCAGAAGAACGGAATGCCTTCCTGCAGCTTGATACCAATGAAGAGCGCGAGCAGTTTATCGAGCAGTTCTGGCTACGGCGCAGCAGCAATCCAGATCTTCCGGACAACGATTTTAAAGAAGAGCACTACCGCCGCATCGCTTACGCCAACGAGCACTTTGCCTCCGGCATTCCTGGCTGGAAGACGGATCGTGGTCGCATGTACATCATGTGGGGTCCAGCAGATGAGGTAGATTCCCACCCCACCGGCGGTACCTACGATCGGCCGATGGAAGAAGGCGGGGGCTCGACCACCACCTATCCATGGGAAACGTGGCGGTGGCGTTATTTGGAAGGAATTGGCGAGAACATTATTTTGGAGTTCGTGGATCCGAGCGGTTCGGGTGAATATCATCTGACTATGGATCCTTCGGAAAAGGATGCCTTGCTGCACGTGCCCGGCGCCGGCTTGAGCTTGCTGGAATCGATGGGCTTGGCCTCCAAGACAGACCGCTTTACGCGCTCCGACGGCACCAACCTCCCGACGGCCATGGGCGGAACGCCGGCAAGCATGGATGAATTCAATCGCCTGGAACTTTACGCCAAGGTGCAGAAACCGCCGGATGTCAAGTTCAAGGACCTCGAGGCGATTGTGACCGCGCGCATTGTCCGCGACCAACTGAAGTTCACTTGGCGCACGGATTTCATGAAAGTAACCAACGACACCGTATTGGTTCCCATCACTGTGCAGGTGTCCAACGGCCAGCTCAACTTCCAAGCGAAGGACGGCATCCATTCCGCCACGATGAACGTTTTCGGGCGCGTTAGCACGTTAACTGGCCGCGTGGTGCAGACTTTCGAGGATCCTGTTTCCAAGGATTTTCCTGATTCCTTGTTCCAGCAATCGCTTAAATTGCAGTCGATTTATCAAAAGGCCGTGCCCCTTCGCCCGGGCCTGTACCGGCTCGATATCGTCATCAAGGACGTGCAGAGCGGAAACGTCGGCGTGATAAACACCAGGCTTGCCGTGCCTCGCTATGCGGACGAGAAGCTGGACGCGAGCACGCTGATTCTAGCGGATCAGCTCGAGCACGTGCCCGCCAAACAGATTGGCTCCGGACAGTTCGTTTTGGGCTCGACCAAAGTGCGGCCGCGCCTCGATAGCGACTTCACCACCAGCGATCGCATGGGGATCTATCTCCAGGTCTACAACCTCAAGCCCGACGACAAGACCCACAAGTCCAGCGCCACCTTCCAATTCACCGTGAAGAAGGGCGCCGAGCAGGTGCTGCAATTCAAGGAAACGTCGGAAGAAATGAAGCAGACCGGCGACCAGGTCACCATCGAAAGATGGCTGCCGCTCGCATCGCTTGCTCCCGGCAAATACACCATCGAAATTAATGCCAACGATGGCATTTCCAATCAGTCTATTTCCAAGACCGCGGACTTTACGGTCAGAGGGCCGCTGGAGCCGACCAAGGCAGCTGCCAACACGGTTCCGGGGAGGTAGTCAGCAGTGAATAATGGACAGGTCCGAGTCATGGGGGGTCTCGTCCTGGCCGCAGCGTTCTCATTACTGGGAGCGAATCCGGCAGTGGCGCAGTTGAAGTCTGTTCAAGGGATCCTTTCAGGAGTCGTTCGAGACACGGCTGGCACGCCTCAACTGGGCGCCACTGTGGAAGTGATCCCGGAATCGGTTGTGGCGGCGACCGCGCCAGGCATCGGCTCTTTCACCAACACGCAGGGAGTTTTCCGCAGCGAGCGGCTGGCTCCCGGCTTCTATACCGTGCGCGTTACCCTTGCCGGTTTTCTCCCCACCCTTGAAAAGCACGTCCGCGTAACCGCCAATCTTACGACGCTTGTGCGGATCCAGCTGGAGTCCATGTTTGCTTCTCTCGAGCAGTTGCGGCGCGCCCCTTCTTCGGCCGCCAGCGAAGCGGATGATTGGAAGTGGGTACTCCGCTCCGCGACCTCCGTGCGGCCCATACTTCAGTGGGTCGACGAGGACCCGCTCGGCACCTTAACTGCGGACTCGGAATCGGTGTCCTCGGAGCCGCCGCGAGGACGGTTAGAGTTTACCGATGGCGCCCGCAGGCCCGGTTCGGTTTCCAGTCTCCCCGCTAGCCCTGCAACTGCATTTGCTTACGATCAGCAACTGGGTCCGACCAGTCGGTTGCTGCTTGCAGGCCTGGTAAGTTATGACGGCGAGTCTCCCGCTGGCGGTATCGCCACGGTTTGGCTGCCCACCGGCTCGCTTGGCGCCGGGCCGCACACCGCGCTGGTGTTGCGCGAATCGAAGCTGGGAGATATGGGCCCCACATTTCGCGGCGTGCGCATCGATCAAGGCGGTTCCCTGGTTCTTGGGGACCGCGCTGTCCTTGAATATGGCGGCGAATATGTCTTGGTCGGTCTGGGCCGCTCTGCTAGTTCTTTGCGTCCACGCTTGCAGCTTGACGCGCGCCTCTCCGACGATTGGCACGGGTCCCTGATTTTTGCTTCCATGCCAGCCGGCCCCGAGCCACTCGAGACGCTTGACGGAGAAACTGCAAACACCTTGGCGGCTGCCGTGAACGAACTGGATGCCTTTCCCGTACTCATGTGGCGGGCAGGACGTCCGGTGCTCGAAAGCGGTTTCCACGAGGAGATGGCAGCCGAACGGAAGCTGGGTGCCCGTGGCAAATTGCAGGTTGCGGCCTTTCACGAGGACAACACCCACGTCGCCGTCTTCGGCCGGGGAACGAATCTTCCTGTCGCTGATTTTTTCCAGGACGTCTATTCGAACGGTTTCTCGTATGACGGCGGCTCTTCGAGCAGTTGGGGCTCGCGTGCGGCGTACCGGGAAAAGTTGGGAAATGACGTCGAACTTACCGCCCTTTATGCTTTTGCCGGCGCTTTGACTCCTTCGAGCGCGGCGGCCGGACCCCTCCGCGAGCTGTTCCGCACCGCAGGGCGCCACTCTGTCGGAGCCAAAGTTTCCGGAAGGGTGCCGCGCTTGGGCACGAGGGTCTCGGCGGGCTACCAGTGGATCAGCGGTGCAACACTCACTCGCGTGGATAGCTTTGGCGAAACCCTCTTTGACATGGAGCCGTATCTCCATGTGGGTGTGCACCAACGGCTGCCCAAATTTGGACCTGGCCGCTGGGAGGCCAACGCAGAGTGCGACAACCTCCTCGCTCAAGGTTACGTTACCCTGAACACCCAGGACGGTCGTGTGACGCTGATGCCCGCTTTCCGCACGTTCCGGGGCGGGTTGAGCCTGCAGTTTTAAAGGCAATTTGGGCTTTAGAAAGCTGTATGTGTCCTTCCAGAAAGCGGATTTTCGAGAAATCCCCAGCCTTTCGATTCTGTAAGTTATTGAAATATAAGGAGGTTTTTGCAAATACACGCTTCCAAGGAATGGACATTGGTTTGCACCTAAGATTTTCTGTCGGGGTGTCGCCCTGCCTGGGCCGTTTATGAAGCAGAACCTGCGAGTCAGCCTCGGGGCCGTTGTGCTAGCGCTTGCCACGCTGGCGGCTATGATTTTTGCCTGGCTAAACTTCATCCAGAGGAGTGAATTCGAGACTCCCGACGACGGAGTCGTTTGGCTGGACACCACCCAGGGGATTCAAGCCCAGCAAGTGGCTTCCAATTCCCCGGCGGCCCGCGCCGGAGTGCGCATTGGGGATCATCTGCTGGCCATCAATGGCGCGCCCGTCACGCGGCAGGTGCAGGTGACCAAGCGGCTGTGGCGCGCCGGGCTTTGGACGCAAGTGCGCTACAAACTGGCCCGGAACAGCGAGGAGTTTGAGACCCCCCTGGTCACCGCTCCCGCCGAGAAACCCACATCCATTGAGAATTATGCGCGCGCGGTTGGCCTGATCTATCTCTTCATCGGTCTTTTCATTTTTGCGCGCCGCTGGAACGCCCCGCGCGCCGTGCACTTCTACATTTTCTGCCTGGTGTCGTTCATTTTCTTCTCCTTCCACTACAGCGGGAAGCTGGATACCTTCGACTACGAGGTTTATTGGATCAAAATCCTGGCGCAAGTGCTTATGCCGGCTTTGCTGCTGCATTTTGCACTGGTCTTTCCGGAACGTACGGAAGGAACCAGCCGCTCTCTTTCCAAGCTCAGCTTTGTCTATCTGCCGCCGCTCGCGATTCTGCTCGTTCATGTCAGCACGGCCCTGGGGGCGCTCGGTTTCGTTCCCTGGCTTGGTTCGCGCGTGCTTCTCGACAAAATCGCCTACAGTTACCTCGGTGTGTGTTTTCTTGCGGCCGGATTGGTTTTCTATCGCAATTATCGCGGAGCCCCCGCCGGCGTCTTGCGGCAGCAATTGAAATGGCTCACGGCTGGTACCTTCGTCGGCACTTTTCCGTTCGTCGTTTTCTACATCTTGCCGTATGCCTTCGATGCAGCTTCCAAGCCGTGGATGAAGTTCTCGACGATTAGCCTGGTGTTCATCCCGCTGTGCTTCGGCTACGCCATCATTCGCTACCGCTTGATGGATGTGGACATCATCTTCAAGCGCGGCTTGGCCTATACCGCGGCCACCGCGGCCATAGCCACGATTTATTTCTTTTTCGTGGCGCTGATCCCGCAGATCTTTCACGCCCAGGCCAACGGCCCCGTCGGCGGCATCATCGCCATTGTGATCGCCGCACTTCTGTTCCAGCCTTTCCGCGAATGGATTCAAGCTCGTCTCGATCGCTTCTTCTATCGCGATCGCCTGGACTATCGCCGCACGCTGATCGAGTTCGGCCGCACGCTCACCAATGAAGTGCGGCTTGAGCCCATGCTCGGTTCGGTGATGGACCGCGTTTCGCAAACGCTGCTCGTCGACCGCTTGGCGATTTTTGTCGAGGACGTCGCAAATCCCGGCAATCTCCGCTTGGCCCGCTCGATGGGTGTGCGCCTGGCGGAGCCTCTCGATCTCAGTTTCCTCGGTGCGGCCCGGCCCGAGTTCGCGCGGGGGGCGCTCTTTTTCGAGTCGCCCCGCGCCGCGCGAGACGTGAGCGAGTCCGTTCGTCGCACTCTCGAACAGCTGGACCTCAACTACTACGTCCCCTGCCGCATTCGCGAGCACAGCGTCGCTGTGCTGGGCCTCGGCAAGACAGTCGACGGCGACTATCTCTCGAGCGATGACGTCGAGCTCGTGGAAACGATTGCAGGATACGTCGCGGTGGCTCTCGATAACGCCCAGCTTTACACTTCGCTCGAACAAAAAGCCCTGGAGATCGCGCGCCTCAAGGACTTCAGCGAAAACATCGTGGAGTCCTTGAATGTCGGCGTTCTGGCCGTGGATCTGGAAGGCATCGTGGAATCCTGGAACACGCGCATGGAGCAGCTGTTCGGCGTGGCTCGCCAGGAGGCCGTGGGACGCCAGCTTCGCTCCCTGCTTCCGGAAGAGCTTGCCGCGGAAATTGCCGCGCGCGGGGACGCCGAGCAGATTACCGGCATTTACAAACAGCGCCTGCATCACCATGGCAAAGCGCTCACCTTAAACGTTTCCATCACGCCGCTGGTCAGCAAGTCCGCCGAGCGCATCGGGCGTCTCTTGCTCTTCGACGACGTCACCCAGCGCGAGCGCATGGAAGAGCAAATGTCGCAAACCGAGAAACTGACCTCGCTCGGTCTGCTGGCCGCCGGCGTCGCGCATGAAGTCAACACCCCGCTGGCGGTGATCTCCAACTACATCCAGATGCTGGCGAAGCAGATGCCCGACGGCGACCCGCGCCACTCGATCATCGAGAAAATCGTCAAGCAAACATTCCGGGCCAGCGAAATCGTCAACAATCTCCTGAATTTCTCCCGCACCGGCGCAGCCGAGGCCGTGGACATTGATGTCAACCGCGTCGTGGAAGAGACTCTCTCGCTTGTCTCTCATCCGCTAAAAACTTCGCAGATTCAAGTGGTGAAACACCTGGGCGAAACGCTCCCCGCGGTGCGTGGCTCGGCGAACAAACTACAGCAGGTCTTTCTGAATCTGTTCCTGAACGCCCGCGACGCCATGCCCGGCGGCGGCTTGCTCGAAGTGCGCACGGGCGCCCACAATGGCAGCGTCGAAATTGAAGTTGTCGACACCGGTGCGGGGATTCCGCGCGAACACATTCACCGCATTTTCGATCCCTTTTTCACCACGAAAGCCAGCGGCCGCGGCACCGGCCTCGGCCTCTCCGTCAGCTACGGCATCATCAAGGAACATTCCGGCAAGATCGACGTCCGCTCGACTCCCGGCAAAGGCACTTCGTTCCACGTAGAGTTTCCCGCGGTCAGGAAGTCGGTTCATGTCTAAGGGTTCCATCCTGGTTGTTGACGACGAATCAGAAATTCGCGAGGGCTTAGAACTTCTGCTCAAGACCGAAGGCTATGGCGTCTCCAGTGCAGAAACCGGAGAGTCTGGTCTTGCCAAACTCGAGGAACATCCGTTCGATTTGCTGCTGCTCGACGTTAGCCTGCCCGACCGCAACGGCCTTGAACTGCTTCGGGAAATTCGCAAGCGCGATCCGCAGCTTTCCGTTGTTTTGATCACTGCCTACGGCTCCATAGAAATGGCGCGCGCCGCATTCAAGGGCGGCGCGCTCGACTACATCACCAAGCCCTGGTCCAACGACGAACTCCTGGCGCAAGTAGCGCAGGCCGTCGAATCACGCCATCTGCGCGATGAAAACGTCCAGCTCAAGCGCGCGCTCAAACAGCGCTTCAATTTTCCCAACATCATCGGCAAGAGCGAGAAGATGCTGACGCTTTTCGATCTCATCACCCAGGTGGCGCCCTCGCGCTCCACCGTGCTGATCAGCGGCGAAAGCGGCACCGGCAAGGAGCTCATCGCCAAAGCCATTCACTCCGCTTCTACGCGCGCGGACAAAGCTTTCGTGCCGGTCAACACCGGCTCCATTCCCGTGGATTTGCTCGAATCGCAGCTCTTCGGCCACGTGAAGGGCGCTTTCACCAGCGCCGTCGCTTCCAAAAAGGGTCTGTTCGAAGTCGCCGATCAAGGCACTATTTTCTTCGACGAGATTGCCACCATCAGTCCGGAAACGCAGGCCAAGCTGCTGCGTGTGATTCAAGAGCGCGAGTTCATGCGCCTCGGCGGAACGGAGCAGCTCAAGGTGGATGTGCGTATTGTGGCCGCTTCCAACGTCGAGCTACTCACGCTTGTGCGCGAAGGCCGCTTTCGCGAGGATTTGTATCACCGCTTGAATGTAATTCATCTGCAGCTTCCCCCGCTCCGCGATCGCCGGGAGGATGTGCCCGCGCTGCTCGCCCATTTCCTGGTGCGCTATTGCCTCGAAAACGGCAAGCCCATGCGCCAGTTTACCGCCGGGGCCATGAAACTCCTGATGGATTACGATTGGCCGGGCAACGTTAGAGAATTGGAAAACGTCGTGGAGCGCGCCGTCGTGCTCTCCACGCAGGAACGCGTCGACGCGGATTTGCTTCCTGAAAGCATTCGCAGCAAGGAAATCGTCCGCGGTGTCCGCCTGCAACTCTCGGAATTCCTTCCCCCGTTGCCTGGAGAACCCGGTTCACGTTCCGGCGCCGATCAGCCGCAGCCTTCGCTCTTTCGAATCATGGACGAGATCGAGCGCCGCATCATCATAGACATGCTCGAACGCACCGGCTGGAATCAGACCGAAGCCGCCGAGCGTTTTATGATTCCCCTCTCGACGCTGAACCAAAAAATTAAGCGCCTGGGAATCGACGTACGCCGCCGCGGCCGCGCCGATGAATCTCTGTCTGCCACCATAGGCAAGTAGCCCTGTTTTTAGAAAGACCGCTGGCCGCGCTTTCTCTTTTTCTCTTAGACTTTCATCTTGCATCTAGGAGTTTGTCTATGCACAGTATCGCGGCATGATTCTTCGCCTCTCCAGTCTTGGGGCCCCTAGTCTTCCCGCTCTCCTCGCGTCGATGCTCGCTACCGTTCTCGCTTATTGCGACCCCCGTAATGCTTTCTCCGCCAAGATCAGCGGGAGGGCCTCGATTCCGGACGACAGCCTGCTGCCGCAGTCGGCGGAGAACACTAAGCAATGAGATTCATTCGCATCGGCATCTGCGCCCTGGTGGTCTTCGGCGTGGCCTCCCATGGCGCCGTCGAGGATTGGGCGCGCGCGGTCCTCGAGATCGGGGCCGCGCTGCTATTCCTGGCCTGGACCGTCGGCGCCTATCTCACCGAAGAACGTCAGCTCGTCGTTTCTCCTTTGCTTTTGCCTCTCGTCGCTCTCTGGCTGCTCGCGCTCGGCCAGTGGGTTTTTCATCGCACCGCCTCGCCTTACGGCACACGCATAGAGCTCCAACTGTTCCTCGCCGATATCCTCCTCCTCTTTTTGGCCGCGCAAGCGTTCCGGACGCTAGAAGACTGGCGCAGCTTTGTATGGTTCGTGATGAGCTTCGGATTCTTTGTGGCCCTCTTCGGCATCCTGCAGCACCTGACTTTCAACGGAAAGCTCTATTGGTTTCGCGAGATGCGCTTTGGCGGCATTCCTTTCGGCCCTTACGTGAATCGCAACCACTTCGCCGGATTTACCGAGCTGGTCATTCCTGTTTCGCTAGTTCCTGTAGTTCTTGGCAAGGTGCGCCGGGAACGCTGGTTTCTGGTCAGTCTCTTTGCGGTTGTCCCGATCGGCGCTCTGGTTCTTTCCGCCTCCCGCGGGGGAATCATTAGTTTCTCTGTGGAACTTGGTGTCTTGTTCCTCTGGCTGGTTCTTCGTCGCACGGTCGGACGACACTTGCTCTCCGGTGGCGCCGTCCTGCTGCTGGCCTTTCTCATGGTCTCCTGGCTCGGTGTCGAGCAACTTATTGAAAGGTTTTCCTCTTTGCAGTCCCTGGAAGTGACGGTTGGAAAACGTGCCTCCATGCGCGCCGACACCTGGCGCATTTTCCTGGACCACCCCTGGACGGGCACCGGTCTCGGTACTCTCCAGCTGGTCTTCCCCGCATACGAGACTCTCTATGACGGAAAAATCGTCAATCACACCCACAACGACTACCTCGAGGGTCTCGCGGAAACGGGCATTGCCGGCGGCTTGTGCTGTGTTTGGTTTCTGGGCGTTCTGCTGTTCGATTCGCTTCGGCGCTTGGCGCAGCCCATTGGCGCCTTTGCTTCGACCATCCAACTCTCGGGTCTGATTGCGTGCCTGGGGTTCCTCACCCACAGTCTGGTCGATTTCAATCTGCACATCCCGGCAAACGCTCTCCTTTTTTTCCTCATGGCGAACCTGGCCACCACGGAAATTCGCCAAGCCAGTTCCCAAGTTCCCAATTCGGGAAGCGTACGTCACAGGCGTCGAATTCGCTGACAGTCTCGATCCTTCTGACTGTATAATCGATGCTGGGGGTCATATATTCGTATGCAGCCAGCGAGACTGGGTGTGGGGATGTTGTGTCTCGTCTCCAACACTCTGCTCGGATTACTGGTTCTGGCGCCGCCCAGCCGCGCGCAGGCCGTTCTCGAGACGCCACAACAGACCAACGAACGCATTCGCGAGCTTTCCGCCGCGGCCCGCACGGGTCCACACGACTATGTCATTGGCAACGGGGACGTGCTCTCCATTGAAGTATTCGACGTGAAAGAGCTCAGCCGCGACGTGCGCGTTAGCCAGACCGGCACCATCGGCATGCCGCTCGTGCCCGTGCGTTTGCGTGTCACCGGGCTCACGGAACTCCAGGCCGGACAAAAAATTACCGAATTGCTCGAGGCCAATGGTTTGGTTTCGCATGCCGACGTAAGCGTTACCATCAAAGAAAGAAAGAGCAAACCCATTACCGTCGTCGGTGCCGTCATGCATCCGCTGGTTTACCAGGCCGATAGCCAGGTGACGCTCCTGGAGGTCCTCGCCGAAGCCGGTGGGCTTTCCAACGATGCTGGTGGCCAAGTCATCGTAACGCGGCCCGTGCCAGAGATGACCTTCGATGATTCCGGGCCTCCTCCGAACGACCCGGCGGGCGGCGATCCGGCTAGCCTGACGCCCGTTAAACCTGAGACAAAACCCCTGACCGCAGCCGCTGCTCCTTCCACTTCCCCCGCAAGCGGGACTGCGGCGGAGCCTCCCGATTTGTCGGCGCCCGACACTTCCCCGCAAAAATCCATCAACGCTGGCGGCATTCCCTCGGCTGCTGTTCCCGTCGATACCATTACCGTCAATCTGTTCGAACTCATGGAAGCCGGCAACACCAAGAACAACATCACGCTCCAAGCCGGTGATGTGGTAACCGTGCCCCATGCTGGCATCGTGTACGTCCTGGGTGCGGTTGGCAGACCCGGCGGATTCGTGCTCACCAATGACCGCGAGCAATTGAGCACCTTGAAGATTCTCGCGTTGGCCGGCGGTTTCACCTCCACAGCCAAGACAGACCACGCCGTGATCCTCCGCAAGGATGCCCAGGGACAGCAGCACGAAGTGGCGCTCGATCTGAAGAAGATCCAGAGGAGGGAGGCCGAAGATGTGCAGCTCGAGCCCAGCGACATTTTGTACGTTCCGCAGAGCGGCGCCAAGCAAGCTCTTCTGAGGTCCCTCGAGTTTGGCATCGCCCTCGGCTCAGGGGTCGCGCTCTATCGACTCGCGTATCACTAGAAAGAATATGGCGGACGATAACAAACTCATTTCTCGCCAAAACGGAACCAACGGTTCCGTCGAATTGATTCCCCCGCCCTCCCGTTTCCCGGTCTGGGACCTCTCGCCGCGCGAGCCGCATCTTTACGATTACCTGCTCATCCTTCGCAAGCATCAATGGCTGATCCTGTCTTTCTTGGTGGCCGTCGTTACCATCGTCACCATCGCCACGTTCCGCATGCAGGCCGTTTACGTGGCCACCGCGCGCATCGAAATTGACCGCGCGAATGGCAATCTCCTACCCTTCCAGGGCATGGAGTCGTACGACTACATGATGGATCTCGAGAACTATATCGAGACGGAGTCGAAAATCTTGACCAGCGAAACGCTGGCCTTGCAGACCATCCGCAGCAGCGCCCTCGGAGCGCGGCCGGAGTACGCTTCGCCCAACGGGCCGTCGGAAGCGCTGGCCACCGGCAGCCTGGAAAACCAGATACGTCCCCCCGAACTTGGCGCCTTTCTTGGCAGCCTCGGCGTAAAGCGTGTTCCCAATAGCCGCCTTATGGATGTGACCTTCGAGTCGACCGATCCCCAGTTTGCCGCGCGCATCGTCAACGAACACATCAAGAATTTTCAGGATCAGAATATTAAAAGCCGGTACGATGAAACAACGCGCGCCACCACCTGGCTCCACGACGAGCTGGACGAACTCAAAATCAAAGTTCAGGAATCGGAAGACAAACGTATCGCCTACGAACGAAAAAACCAGATCTGGACCCTCGACGACAAGCAGAACATCACCACGCAGCGTCTCTCCGATATCAATAAGTCCCTGACCGACGCTCAGGAAGAGCGCATGAAGAAGGAATCGCTCTACCAGTTTGCCAAGGCCGGCGACATCGCCGACGTTCCCCAGCTTCACGAAAATCCTATCTTGCAGAGCCTCATTCAGAAGCGCCAAACCACGTCCGAGGAATACATCGACGCGGTCGGCCAGTATGGTCCTAATTTTCCCAAGGTACAGCGCCTGCAAGCGCAATTGAAAGACATTGACCAGCTCATCCAGAAAGAGCAAGTCAACACTCTCAATCGCCTCGAAAATGACTACCGCGAAGCCCAGCAGCGCGAAACCTTGCTCACCCACGCTCTCGATCAGCAAAAGGTGGATGCCAACGAGATGGCCGAGCGCATGGTCGAATACAACATCCTCAAGCGCGAAGCCGAAGCCAACAAAGCTCTCTATGACGGGCTGATGACCAAGCTCAAGGAAGTCGGGATTTCCGCCGCTTTGCAGTCTTCCAATATCCGCGTCGTGGATCCGGCCATGATCCCCGCCTATCCGTCGCGTCCCGCCAAAGCGAGGAACATCATGCTGGCCTTTCTCGTTGGGCTAGTCGGCGGCATCGGTCTCGCCCTCATGCGCGAGTACCTCGACAACACCGTCAAGACACCGGACGACATCGAGACGCTGGCCCGCCTGCCTTCCTTGGCCGTGGTCCCGCAGTTCAGCGGCTCCAATGCCAACGGCTACGGCTCGCGCAAGCGCCTCTTGCAGGGCATTTCGACGAACGGCCACGAAAAGCGCATCGAGCTGGTGGCCCAGCACTTGCCCAAATCTCAAATGTCGGAAGCTTTCCGCGCGCTGCGCACTTCTCTTCTGCTTTCGCAGGCCGGCCGTCCCCCACAGGTCATCCTGGTAACCAGCGCGCTCCCTCGTGAAGGCAAAACCACAGCAGCGGCCAACTTGGCGGTCACGCTGGCCCAGCTCGGCGACAGCACTGTGCTCGTCGATGCTGACTTGCGCAAGCCTGGCGTCGGGCGCCTGCTCAATCTGGGCAGTGGCAAATTCGCCGGGTTCAGTTCCTATTTGGCCGGCGTTTCCAGTCTTGATCTGGTTATCGTGCCGCACCCCGAAATTCCCAATCTGGCAGCGATTCCCACCGGACCGCTACCTCCCAATCCGGCTGACTTGTTGTCGTCACACAAATTGGCGGAGGCCATCGCCGAACTGCGCACCAAGTTCAAGTTCGTGGTCATCGACTCGCCTCCGATCATGGCCGCCACGGATGCCGTGATCCTTTCCGTACAGACCGACGGCGTTCTGCTGGTGGTGCGCAGCGGCGAAACTCCCAAGGAGGCCTTCACGCGCACTCGCGACTTGCTTGTCAGCGTAAACTGCCACATCCTCGGCGTCGTCCTGAATGCAGTGGATTCCAGCGCTCCCGACTACTACTATTCTTACCGGTATTATCCCTACTCTTACGGCTACGGCCCCCAAGAGGCGGGCGAACTTCCACATGACCACGATGAACATGCAGAAACCGTCTCGGAAAGCTCCGCGCGCCATAGCGACGACGATCAAGCCTTGTAAGGAGGCACTTTGCGTTACTTGATTACCGGCGGCGCCGGTTTCATCGGTTCTCATTTGGCGGAGCGCCTTCTCGCTCGCGGCGACCGCGTCGCGCTGCTAGACAACCTCTCCACCGGCAGCATGGAGAACATCCGCCACCTGAAGGGTTCCGGGCAAATGGAATATCACCTCGACAACATTGAAAACCTCCACTTGCTTGCGGAACTCGTCGACGATGCCGACATCATCATCCACCTGGCCGCTGCCGTCGGCGTCAAGCTCATCGTGGAAAGCCCGGTGCACACCATTGAAACCAACGTCAACGGCACCCAGCGCGTCCTCGAAGCCGCTTGCAAGAAACGCAAACTCGTTCTCACCGCCTCCACTTCCGAAGTCTATGGCAAGAACACCGACGTTCCCTTCCACGAAGACGCCGACCTGGTCTTGGGCCCCACCACCAAAGGCCGCTGGAGCTACGCCGCTTCCAAAGCCCTCGATGAATTTCTTGCGCTCTCTTACTGGAAAGAGAAAAAGCTCCCGGTGATCGTGGTCCGCCTGTTCAATACCGTAGGTCCGCGCCAGACCGGCCGTTATGGCATGGTCTTGCCCAATTTCGTCAAACAAGCGCTGGACCACGAGCCTATCCGCGTCTACGGCAACGGCCAACAATCCCGCTGCTTCTGCGACGTCCGCGATACCGTCGAAGGTCTTATCCGTCTGATGGATACCGACCGCTCCATCGGCGAGGTCGTAAACGTCGGCAACACCGAAGAGATCACCATCGAAGGCCTCGCTCAAAAGGTCAAAGAGCGCACCAGCAGCTCGTCCTCCATCGAATTCGTTCCTTACGATCAAGCCTACGAACCAGGTTTCGAGGACATGATGCGACGCGTCCCCTGCGTCGATAAACTGCACGCCCTGACCGGCTTCCGTCCCAAAACCTCTCTCAACGAAATCATCGACCGCGTCACCGCCTTCTTCAGGGAAAAGGAAGAAGCCGCCACTCCTCGCCGAGCCACCAGCAGCGCCGTCGAATATCGTCCTGTGCGTTGAATAGAGTTTGCCGTGTCCCCAAGGGCGGCACGGTCCGTCACACAAAGTCTCTGCCTACTTGGACGGCGGACCCGCCGTCCCCTGCCACCCCCCGAGGCTCTCCACCAACCGTCGGGAAGGCCTCCGCCCGGATGCGCCGTCCCAGGCTGACAAGACGCTTTGCCACGAGAATCGTCTCATCCTAATACAAATCAAGGGAGCGAAACCTCGCGGCTCGTGACGGCCCCTTTTTCGGGGAACCATGGAAGCGACAAGGCGTATTCACATTTGCTAGCGAAACTCTCCCTCGGAAGGATAACCCGCGCGAAATGAACACCATCGCCTCACTGGACACGGCGTTTCGCGATTTTAAGTACGCTCTCCGCACCCTAGCCCGTACTCCCGGCTTCACCGCGATTGCCGTACTGACCCTGGCCCTCGGCATCGGCGCCAATACCGCCATCTTTACCCTGCTCGACCAGATCCTCCTCCGCCTTCTTCCGGTCAAAAATCCCCAGGAGCTGGTTCTCCTCACCATGCGCGGCCAACACTACGGCAGCAATTGGGGCGGCAATGCCATCTCCCATCCCATGTTCCGCGATTTCGAGGCTCACAATGAAGTCTTCTCCGACATGTTTTGCCGTTTCCCCACCTCTGGCAGTCTCTCGTTTGCCGGCCAGGCGGAGCGCGTCGACTTGGAAATGGTCTCCGGAACCTACTTCTCCACTCTGGGGCTCCATCCCTACCTCGGCCGGGTCTTTACTCCCGAAGATGATCGCGTGCCCGAAGGCCATCCCTACATCGTTCTGAATTACGCTTACTGGAAAACTCGTTTCTCCAGCGATCCCGGAATCGTCGGCACCGCTCTTACGCTGAACAATTACAAAATGACCATCGTCGGCGTCCTCGAACCCGGCTTCGACGGCGTCGAGCTCGGCCGTTCACCGAAACTTTTCGTCCCCATCATGATGCAGAAGGAGGTCCTCGTCGGGAATCCCGAGGACATGTTGAAAGAGCGCCGCAGCCGCTGGGTCAATGCCTTCGGCCGCCTGAAACCGGGCATTACCCGCGAGAAAGCCAAGGCTTCCCTTCAGCCTTTTATGCACTCCATGCTCGAAATGGAGGTGAAGGAGCGCGCTTTCGCCCACGCCTCGGCCTACGCTCGCGAGCAATTTCTCAAATGCTGGATCGATGTCTTACCCGGCTCGCAAGGCAGGTCCTACGCGCGGGAGGGCCTCTCGACGCCCCTCTGGGTGCTCATGGCCACCACCGGGCTCGTGCTCCTGATTGCCTGCGCTAATCTCGCCAATCTTCTTCTCGTCCGCGGGTCGGCCCGACGGAAGGAGATGGCCATCCGGCTGGCGATGGGCGCCACCCGCAGTCGCATCATCTCTCAGCTCCTCGTCGAAAGCCTTTCTCTCTCGACGCTCGGAGCCCTCGCTGGCCTCGCGCTCGCCTACTGGGCCGACAAGGCTCTTATGGCTGCCTACCTGCCCTCCGATTCCGGCGGCTTGCGCATCTCCACGACTCCCGATTTTCGTATTCTTCTCTTCA
>Ga0207046_10124_pt1 | contig 21550 bp, 15 predicted proteins | sample Alteio_BWMinCont_66_FD_153303 | JGI IMG/M metagenome (GOLD analysis project Ga0207046, IMG submission 153303) | Enriched cells from forest soil in Barre Woods Harvard Forest LTER site, Petersham, Massachusetts, United States -... | ecosystem: Environmental > Terrestrial > Soil > Temperate forest >...
CGGCGCCGAATCCTCTGACTACGACGTTATCCATTTTCCGTAGCAATATGCAGGACAAGATCATGAAGTCGGCGGCTGTGATGCCAGAGTCCAAGTACAGCTACCGGCCGACGAAGGACGTTCGCTCGTTTGCCGAGATTCTGAATCATGTCGGGGATATATCCTACATTTTGTGTTCAAACGCCAAAGGTGAAGCGCCCCCCGCCATGGCTGGCGCGAAGGGTTCGAAAGCCGAGATCATAGCCTACCTCAAAGGCGCGTTCGACTACTGCGATGGCGTGTACTCCGGGTTCGCCGATGCGCACCTCAATGAACCGGCGGACTTCTTTGGCTTCAAGACGAACAAGATGTTCATCTTGACGCAAGTCGGAAATCATGACGCCTTACATTGCGGCAATCTCGTCACATATCTGCGCCTCAACCGCCGCGTACCGTCCGGGGGATGGTTTTGATGGCGCAGCGGGGCGCGCGGGTCGCCACGCAGGTCCAGCAAAAAGAGAGAGCAGGCACCTATTGTGCCCGGTTGCTGAGGAATCGATGACGTTCTTTTGAATCCCTAGTAAGGAACGAGCAGGACTAAACGAGAGGGGAACCATCGTGGCGCTAGGCAAGTTGACTCCTCGGGAGTTCGTATCTTGGCGAATGGCGTCCATTGCAAGACGAGGGATCGCCGCGATTTTCATATTGTTTTCGAGTGGGTTCGCGGTGGCTCAGACTTCATCCAGTGGTGCCAGCACCTCGCTGGTCAAAGCCGGGAGACTGCTGGATGTGAAGACGGGCGACTACCGGATGGATCAGGGGATATTGATTGTCGACGAGCGCATTAAGGAGGTCGGTCCACTCTCGGTTGTTCAATCGCATGCACCCAAAGACGCGGCCATCATCAATCTGGCGCATTTCACCGTGTTACCCGGACTGATCGACGCGCACACGCATTTGCTGCAAAACAACGCTTCAGGGCTCGGCGATGAGCCCAATTTGCTGATCATCGTAACCTCGATGAGCACGGCATTGCGAGCCCTTCTCGGTGCCGCGATGGGGCGTCAAGATCTGGAAGCTGGTATCACCACGGTGCGGGACGTGGGCAATTCCGGGTTGAATGGAGACGTTGCCCTTCGCGATGCCATCGAAGGTGGTTGGGTGGCAGGCCCGCGCATGGTGGTTACCACGCGAGCACTCGCGGCGCCAGGTGGGCAATTCGAACCCGCAGAGCGTATCCCTCCTGATCGTCAGAATGTCATCGACCAGGAATATTCGATCATCAGTACCCCCGACGAGGCACGCAAGGAGGTGCAACAGGCGGTGTACGCTGGCGCGGACTGCATCAAGGTGATCACGAGTCATCAGATTTCGCCGGAGGAAATGAGAGCCATTGTGGAGGAAGCACACCGGGCCGGCAAGAAAGTCGCCGCGCACGCGATCGATGATCTGGAAACCAGGACGGCGGCGGAGGCAGGAGTGGACTCGATCGAGCACGGTTACGATGTGCCGGACGATGTATTGAAGATAATGGCCCAGAAACATATTTTTCTGGTTCCCACAGATGGATCGGAAGAATTGTGGAGAAAGACCATCCGGCCGGAATTCGGCGAACGCGCGACCCCCGAGGAGCTAAAGCAGACAGATGATATCGTAAAAGGCGTTTTTGGCTCGCGCAGCCAACGACTCCGGCGCGCCATGGCGGCCGGAGTGCCGATTGCCGCGGGATCCGATGTCTATGTTGACCATCCTGGGATAACACGCGGAGAAGCGAGTGTGGCCGTCGTGCATGGTTACGTCGAGTCGGGCATGTCGCCACTTGAGGCAATTCGTACCGCTACTCTCAACGCAGCAGAGCTACTTGGTTGGCAGGACCGCGTCGGTGCTCTCGACGCAGGAAAATTCGCTGACTTGATTGCAGTAGGTGGCGATCCGCTTAAGGACATTTCGGAATTGGAGCGGGTTCAGTTCGTGATGAAAGGTGGGATCGTCGTGAAGGACACCGACAGTAAGCGCCAGCGCACACGGCCACTTACCAGGCAATCTTGGTTTTAGGGGTGATTCCCCGCGCTCACCGCCACTCCCTCCACTTCGGAGGCGCTGCCTGTTTCTTTTTCGCCTGCCCGCCATCTGGGGAATTCGCCAAGCCTTGCGGTCGATTGGTCTCTGGTTTGCGTGCGCGGTGCGTCGTCGCAACAAGCGCAACGAGTGGGAGGAAAATTGGAACGGTCGAAATGGAAGATGCAACTAGGAGACTGTAGCATCATGATCTCACCACGAACGCGCACCGCGTTGTTTTCAATGCTTGCTTTGTCGATCGCTTTTCTGAATGTGCGTACGAGCTCTGCCGCTTCTATAAAAAGTCAAGTCATAGTCCGAGAGCTGCGGTCGGAAAATATCGCACGTAATAAAAGCGGCATCGATCCTGTAAGACGGCTGCTGGTTTATCTTCCCGCTGGTTATGGCCCATCTTCATCGGAGCGCTACCCGGTGCTCTATTTTCTTCCTAACCCTTTTGAGGAGAGCTATCGGTACGATTTCGATCATAGGGATGCTCAAAATCTGTTTGATCGCGCCATTGCGGACGGTGTGATCAAGAAAGTTATCCTCGTTGTGGTTGACATGAATACGCCACTTGGAAGTTCGTGGTACGCAAACTCTTCGGTCACTGGTAACTGGGAAGATTTCATGATTCAGGAAGTAGTGCCTTACATCGATGCGAATTTCAAGACTCTGTCCAACAGGGATTCACGAGGCATTGCCGGAATTTTCATCGGAGGGTATGGAGCTATCCGCCTGGGCATGCGGTACCCGGACGTTTTTGGCTCCGTGTATGCCATGCACCCGGTAGGAACCAGTACAGGTGTCGGCGTCAGCATGTCTATACCCAAATGGGATATTTTGACGAACGCCAAATCAATGGATGACGTAAAGAAAGATGGAGGCACACGCATCTTCACCACCATGTTTCAGGCTCATTTGCCCAATCCGGCCAAGCCGCCCCTGTTCATCGACCTGCCAGCGCGGCAGGAAAATGGCAGGTTGATCATCGATGCCAAGCTAATGGATCGCTTCCGCAACAACTTTTATCTGGAAACGATGATTCCGCAATATACCGATAACCTCAATTCTCTAAGAGGATTCAAGTTTGACTGGACGCGCAACGACGCAAATTATGACCATGTGTATGCCAACCAGGCTTTTACCCGCAAGCTGAATGAATTCGGAGTTGCTCACGGTGCCGAAGAATACACCGGCCCCTTTGACGAATCGAATTGGGGAGCTGACGGCCGAATCTATACCGAAGTTCTGCCATTCTTCCGAACACATATGGTTTTTGCGGAGGAAAATGAGCACAGCCGGAGACAACGTTGATAGGCAACTGAGTGGCCATAATCCTGCCTGTCAGTGGACGAAGACTGCCTGAACCTGGAGCGCATCGCCTTTCTCCCGGGCAGGTTTGAGTTCGGCGTAGGCAAGATTGATTAAGCTGCCACGCCCGCTGAACGGCCCACTCTTTCGACGGTCGATAAGCTTCTCTTCCGCAACCTCACCCCAGGAGTCTGCATCCACTATTCGCGTAACTGTGAAACTCAGCTTGCGCAGTGTCCCCGAGGATTTCAGAAGGTGTGTCAGCAGCGGCGCATATAATTCAGTGAGCTCGTTCTGTTGGCTGACAATCGCACCGAACACACGACCGTACGAAGCCTCCCGCTCCGCCTGCAATGTCTTCCTGCGGGCGGCCGCTCCCTGCACATCCAGCAACCGGTTTATTGGCGGTTTTGGCAGGGACAGCTGCTACTGCAGGCAACGCTAGCGAAACGTGCGCGCCATGCAAAACTTGCAAAAGTTATCCCTTAAGGCTTTACGGCAAGTCGTAGAAAACACGGTTGGGCACGTAGTTCAGTTGGTTAGAACGCTGCCCTGTCACCTAATGCACGCTGAACTGGGGGAACAGTGCGAGAAGGTAGCTTGCGTTGTTTTTGCGTTGTAAGACCGGGAATGATGGGTAGTGATGGGACCTCTGATCGGCAGCTAAGTCGTTGAATTTTCAGGTAAGTCAAATGGCGCTGCCGCGGATTACGAGTCGGCTGCTCTACCACTAAGCTACCTCGGCCCGCTCTAACGACAATGGAATCCCAGGAGAAATGCTCGGACCCCTTCTCTTGTCAGCCGACCCACCAATAAAAATAGCGATTTGAAGTTTTGAAATGCTGCACAAATGGCCCCAAACAGTTTGGTGATCTTATGAGGAACTTTATGAAGCATTTGCTCGTACTTCCACGCGAAGGAGGAATTCGTGTCCTCCACACCTGCTTCAAGGAGGCAACGTGCATGCCCTATTGACGGACCTTCGCTACGCCGTCCGCCGACTCTCCAAATCTCCCAGCTTTACCCTCTCTTCGATTGTGATCCTCGCGCTCGGAATCGGTGCGGTAACGTCTGTCTTCAGCATCGTCGAGTCCGTAATTCTCCGGCCCTACCCGTTTCGCGATCCCGGCCAGCTCGTCGTCTGGCACGAAAGCATGCAGGAAGTAAGCAATCGCTATCCCTTTATCCCGGATAATTACCGGCACTATCTGAACCTCAAGGCCCACTCGACCAAGGTTGCGGATGCGGCCCTTTTTCTGGATTCCTCCTTCGCCGTCTCCCTGGCCAAAGGACATCCCGAAATCGTGAAGGGTCTGAGCGTCTCTCCTAACTTTTTCTCCGTGCTAGGGGTGAGTCCGGTCGCAGGCAGAAGCTTTTATGCCGAAGAGGCACAGAAAGGCGCAAATCAAGGAGTGATTCTATCCTCGGCAGCGTGGCGGCGCTTTTTCAACGGGAGTCCATCCGCCATCGGCAGTTCGCTGAATGTCGGAGGAGAACGGAGAATCGTTGAAGGCGTCTTACCCAAGAACTTCGTCTTCCCCTTCATCGCTGCCATGCCTGATGCGCCGCGCCCCGCGGAAGCTCAGCCTTACGACATTTTTCAACCGTTAGTTCCGCAAGGCGAGGATCTCACCTCGGACGATGGTGACTTTGCATTCCTCGTTGTGGCGCGCCTAAACCCCGGCGTAACGGCGACCGAAGCCGCCAGCGAACTGGATGGCATGCAAAAGTCCTACTCCGCGGCCAATAAACTTTCGATTCATCTCGGAGCTCGCGTGGAACCGCTGTCCCGAGAAGCCACGGGGGACGTCAGCAAGGCACTTTGGTTGTTGCTCGCATCGGTGCTCGGCGTGCTACTGATTGCTTGTGCCAATCTGGCCAGCCTGCAATCGGCGCGCTCTGTGTCACGCGACCGTGAGAATGCGCTCCGCGCGGCCTTGGGAGCAGGACCCCGCCGGCTCTTTCAGAGCTCTTTGACCGAAAGTCTGCTGCTCTCGCTAGTCGGCGCCATTGCAGGAATCTTTGTGGCGTTTGCGGGGGTTCGCCTGTTTGTTGCCTTCGCTCCCGCGAACCTTCCGCGCTTAGGGGAAGCGCACGTTAGTTGGCCAGTGTTGCTTTTTGCGTTGGGCGTCTCTCTGCTGACGGCCGTCACCTTCGGTGTCGTCCCGTCGCTTCGCTCGCTGCGTAGCGATCCACAGCTCGCTCTCCAATCCGGTTCCCCGCGCTCCGCCGGATCACGAGACGTCGCCGGAATGATGCGGCTCCTGGTGGCCATCGAAGTAGCCTGCACCGTCGTTCTGCTGATCTTGACGGCGCTGGTCTCCCGCAGCTTCGCACGCGTTCTCGATCAAGGCCGCACGCTTCACTCCGATCATCTGCTGATCGCTGAGGTCAATCTTTTGGCGCCGCGCTACAACCAGGGCGGAAATTCCGGCGAGCCTGCGCGCGCCGCTTTTGTGGATGGCGCTCTGGCTCGCATTGGAGCCACCGCGGGAGTGCAGGTTGCGGCGATTACCGACAATATGCCTTTCACCGGCGAAACTAATATCCATAGCGTTTACCGCCCGGATCACCCCCTTCCCGAAAGCGCTGTGCCAAACGCAAACCTCCGCAACGTTACGCCCGACTACTTCGCCGCTATGAGGATCCCGTTGCTTGCCGGTGAAAGTTTCAGCGAAAAGGAGCGCGAGCACCCCGACGATGCCATCATTTCAGAAAAACTCGCCGCCTCCGCCTGGCCTGGCGAAAATCCGCTCGGACACAAATGTCGCGTCAACGGCCGCACGTACACGGTCATTGGCGTCGCCGCCGATGCTCATATCGTTGACCTCAAGCAGAACCCGCCCGTCGTCTACTTGCCCTATTGGCACGATCCCGCGCCGAACCTATTTTTTCTGGTCCGCAGCTCTCTAGCTCTTGAAGCTCTCGGGCCAACCGTGCGGAGAGAGCTTTGGGACATAGATCCCGAAGTGGCTATACCGGTCGTCAAATCGCTCGACAGCCAACTAACGGAATCGGTGGCTACGGAGCGGTTCCAGGCTCTGGTCTTGTCGTGCTTCGGACTCGCCGCGCTGCTGCTCGCTGCTCTCGGAGTGTATGGAGTGCTCGCTTACTCGGTGTCGCTGCGCATGCGGGAGTTCGGGATTCGCGTCGCGCTCGGGTCAAGCAGGAGAGCTCTCATCCAGCTCGTACTCGGAGAGGTCCTCTGCCCGGTTTTGGCAGGAGTTGTTTTTGGCGTAGTCGCCGCGCTAGCAGCGACCCGCGTAATTCAAAGCATCCTGTTTGAAACCCGCGCAGCCGACCCGCTCGCCATTTCGGCGAGTACCGCGCTCTTGATCTGCACCGCTTTAGCGGCTGCACTTCTACCCGCCTATCGCGCCTCAAACGCCGATCCGATGCGCGTACTTCGCCAGGAATAACCGCCGCCAGGTGTTCGGCGATCGGAAAGACGCCGCCATCAAAGTCGCCATCCGACCCTCAATGATGCGGCCACCCAACCTTGCCACGGGGTTACTTCCCGAAATGTTCCCAAGCTCGAGAGTTGCACGGAAGTACCGCGGAAAAAGAAAGTCAATTAGTTCAAGCAATTAGTGGTCGGGGCGCCCGGATTTGAACCGGGAGCCTCCCGCGCCCAAGGCAGGCGCTCTCCGATGCCGCGGCCTCGCGGTAATCGTCCCACCGCTATTCCGGCCCCCGAATCGAACTGAAGTTGGTCAGCCCGTTTGTATCAGAGGAAATCCTCTGATCGGTCGGTTGGGCGAGTTGGGCAATTCACGGCCTTTTCAAAAAGCTAACTGATCGTGGCGACGCGTCTTAGATTTAGTGATTCCCCGTTCGCAACGAGCAGCCGGGGGCTCGGATCCCTTGTCGTATCGGCAGATCCACCAATAAAAATAACGATTTAAAGGCTTCCCAAGCGTCGGAAGGTTGTGACGCAGAGTCACTGCTGGTCGTCGACCTCTGCCGTTTCGCGGCAGAGTCCATTTCATGGTCCATCCATGGTCCAATAATTGTTCCTCAGGGTTCCGAACCGCGACTTTGGGAGCCATCCGTGTCGCGTAGTTTCAAGTAGTTACCAATTGACAATGCTGTCACGGCAGAGGTCGCGAGTTCGAGTCTCGTCGTCCCCGCCATTCTTTTTAAAGCAGTTAAGCGGATTTCATTGAAACCATCGAGGGCGCGAAAAGGGCACGTTTCGCGCCCTTTTTGTGCCCTTTGAGGTGATCCACAGTCTCTCATGCAGCAGCGAGTGCCGGTCCATCCTTGTCGGAAGAAAAGACCAGCGATATCACCGCCGCCTGCGCAGCATGCTTCGCGGGCGTTACTGCCTGCGTGTAAACGTCCAGAGTAGAGCGAAACGATGAGTGCCGCAGCAATTCCTGCATCACTTTGAACTCAGTCCCCACGCTCCGCAGCAGGGTTGAGTAGGTGTGGCGACTATTTATCATGATAAATAGTCGCCACTATTCCGCGTCCCGGACTATTACTGGGTATTTCGTTTCTGCCGTTTTTTCCGGCAAGTAATCCGCACTGAGTCGGCATAGTTTTGGTTCCTTCAGCCCCTGTTGAGGGGCGAAAGGAGCCAATCATGAAGTTCATCATCGATGACGAAGTTGTCCTATCGCGTCCGCTGGAGGGTCCACTGGCGGCGCACATTACTGCATTTGCGAAGTGGGTAAGCGAACAAGGTTACGCGCGGCATTCCCGGTGTCGACAAGTTCTGCTCGCGGCGCGTTTTAGCCGATGGCTCGGACAGCATGCCGTGAGCGTACGCTCTGTCTCCTACGAGCATCAGGCTCGGTATCTGCGATCTCGTCCGCGTGAGGTGATGATCCGCAGCGGTGATGCCGCCGCGCTCAGACAGTTCGTGGACTTCTTGCGCCGCCAGGGCGTAGTTCCCATAGAGAAGATCCCACCACGCCGGCTGAACCCGATCGAGCAAGTCGTACAAGCATTCGAGCGTTACTTACGTAATGAGCGCGCTCTGTCGGATGCGGCAGTCCTCAATTACGTGCCGTTCGTCCGCAAGTTCCTTGCCGATCGGTTCGACGACGGACCGGTGAGGTTGTCACGCTTGTGTGCAGGCGATGTGGTGCGATTTGTTCGGCGCCAAGCCCCGCGCCTGCATTTGAAGCGCGCAAAACTCCTAACGTCTGCGCTGCGATCGTTCCTGCACTACGCTCGCTATCGTGGAGAGATCACGTGTGATTTGGCCGCTGCCGTTCCTACCGTCGCCAACTGGTCGATGCCGTCGATCCCCCGCGCGATTCCGGCAGATGCGGTGCACCGGCTGCTGGCCTCCATCAATCGGCGTAGCCCGACGAGCCGTCGCGACTACGCGATTCTGCTGTTGCTTGCTCGACTGGGATTGCGAGCGGGAGAAGTGGTGCGACTCAAACTCGACAACATTGACTGGAACGTCGGATCGTTGCGGGTCCAGGGAAAAGGCGGTCAACATGCTGACCTCCCGTTGCCAGCAGACGTCGGAACCGCGATCACTGCGTACCTGCGGCACGGACGGCCGCGGAGCAGCAATCGTCACGTCTTTTTACGGGCCAAAGCACCCATCCGCGGCTTTCTCGGTGCTCAGGCCATCGCATCAGTCGTTCGGCATAACCTCATACGTGCGGGCATCCAGGCGCCTACCTACGGTGCGCATCAGTTTCGCCATGCGCTAGCCACCAAGATGCTGCGCCACGGCGCCTCACTGGCTGAAATTGGCGAGGTGTTGAGGCATCGCAGCCCCGAAACTACGAAGATTTATACCAAGGTCGATCTCGATTCGTTACGCGCTCTGACCTTGCCCTGGCCGGGAGGTGTGCGATGAACACACTTCGTCAGGCCGTGCAGGAATACCTAACCATGCGCCGGAGCTTGGGATTCAAGCTGCGAGATGCCGGCAGACTGTTGCTCGCATTCGTTAAGTTCATGGAGCAGCGCCGCGCATCCTACATCACAACCAAGTTGGCGCTCGTTTGGGCGCAACAACCGTCGACCGTGCAACCGGCGGAGTGGACGCGCCGCCTGAGTGTCGTGCGCACCTTCGCACGCCATCGTAGTGCGACTGATCCACGCACGCAGATTCCGCCAGAAGGCTTGTTGCCGCATCGCCCCAAGAGAGCTCGACCGTACCTTTACACGGCCAAGGAGATCCGGAGGTTGTTGCGTGCGGCGCTTTCGCTGCCCGCCTGTGGCGGGCTACGACCATGGACTTACTATTGCCTGTTCGGATTACTGAGCGTCACGGGCCTGCGACTCGGCGAAGCGTGCAATCTCGAGCTTCAAGATGTGGATCTCAAGACGGGTGTGCTGACGATCCGGAGTGGCAAGTTCGGCAAATCTCGTTTGATCCCAGTCCATCCGTCGACCCGTCGCGTGCTGGCCGACTACCTCGCGCGACGGAACCGACAGTGGGCCCGCCGGGCGGTTTTCTCTTATCTGTTTGTTTCCAACTGGGGCAATCGGTTGGACTACGGCCAGATCCACCGAACGTTCTACGCCTTATCCCGCCAGATCGGTCTGCGCGGTCCATCGGACAGCCATGGCCCGCGTATCCATGACCTTCGTCACCGCTTCGCGGTGATGACCCTATTGCGGTGGTACCGCTCCGGCAAAGATGTCGAGCGAAAGTTGCCTTACTTGTCCGCCTACCTCGGCCATGTCCACGTCAGCGATACGTATTGGTACCTCAGTGCATGGCCGGAACTGATGCACGAGGCGATGTCGCGCCTGGAGCACTGCTGGGAGGGTCAGTCATGAAAACCACTACCAGCCTCGCTCCGTTGTTAGAAAGGTTCTTCACTCAACGGCTCATGCAACAACGGCAGGCCAGTCCGCATACGATCAGTTCGTACCGCGATACTTTCCGCTTGTTGCTGAAATTTGCACAGCAGCGGTTGCACACGCCGCCCGTGCGACTAACGTTCGAGGTCATCGATGCCCCGTTGATCGTGGGGTTCCTCGATCACTTGGAGAAGCATCGAGGTCTGAGCGCACGCAGCCGGAATCTTCGGCTGACCGCCATCCACTCTTTCTTTCGCTATACCGCATTCGAAGCGCCCGACCATGCTGCCCAGATCCAACGCGTGTTGGCCATCCCCAGCAAGCGTTTTACGCGGACCCAGGTGCATTTTCTCACCCGTCCGGAGGTCAAGGCATTGGTCGCCGCGCCCGATCAACGCACCTGGTTTGGCCGGCGCGATCACGCATTCCTCCTGGTTGCGGCGCAGACGGGGCTCCGTCTGTCGGAAATGACCGGGATCACACGCAAGGATGTCACGCTCGGTATAGGTGCTCACGTCCGTGTGATCGGAAAGGGCCGCAAAGAACGCTGTGTACCGCTCGCCAAGCCTACGGTTGCCGTGCTGAAACCCTGGCTACGCGAGCCGCCACGCGGTGACGGGCAGGTTCTGTTTCCCAATGCCCGAGGCACGCGTCTCAGCCCCGACGGCGTACATTACCTGTTGGTCCGTCATGTCAAGGCCGCCGCCAAAGTCTGTCCGTCGTTGAAAGGCAAACGCGTCACCGTTCATCTCCTTCGACACACCATGGCCCTCGACCTGCTGCAAGCGGGCGTGGACCGCTCCGTCATCGCACTGTGGCTCGGGCATGAATCCGTCGAAACAACCCAAATCTATCTGGAGGCCACACTGGCGATGAAGGAGAAGGCCCTCGGCAAAACGAAACCGCTAAAGGGCAAATTCAAACGGTATCGACCAGGGGACCAACTCCTTGGCTTCCTTAACAACCTATAGAGGCGCACAACTATGCCGAGTGGTTGGCGAGTCTATCTGCGGTTTGAGCAGTCATTTCGGCTTAAACGCGACAGGTCTCCAGTCACTCGGCAATAGTCCGGGACGCGGAATAGTGCCGGAAAGTATGCCATCCGAATCGCTTCTGAATTCCAGCTCGTTGTGCCGCGGGACGTATGTACTTGCGCAAGATCGCCTGTCCCCAGTATGGTCTTCGGCCTCGATAGCGCTTGCTTGCAAAAACCCAGTCGTCGGGCTTGATGTAGGTACAATGTTTTCTCCACTGCATCAGCGCGTCCGCGAGAGTCGGATGCATTGGCACGGGCTTTTGCGATGATTCGGTCTTGCACGGGCCTACCACTCCGTACACGATGGAACGGATGACGCTCATCGTGCCGCGCTCGAAGTCGATATCGCCCCACTTTAGGCCGAATATCTCGCTCTGCCGCAACCCGGTTGATGCGGCAAGAAGGACTAATGTGCGTTCTCGAAGTGCCAGGCCGTCGATTAGCGCCTTGATTTCGGCGGGCACCAGAGTGGCCGGCGGTGTTCGGCGATTGGCGCTCTGACGAACGAGGTAGATTGGGTTGCGGTCAAACAGCTCATATCGGCAGGCGTGATTAAAGAGGACGGACATCAGGTTTCGGATTTTGGCACAACTGCTTTTTGCTAATGGCAATCCGCGAAGCCAGGACTCGACTTGTATGGTTCTAACCTCGGCAAGTCCGTATTTCTGCCAGTGAGGACGAATCCAGCGGCTCAAGTACGCCTGATAGATTTTCTTTGTGGCATGACTGCGCCAAGTGTTGTCCTTCGAAAGTTCGCGTTGCTCGAAGTGATCACAGAGTTGAGCAACGGTCATTGTGCCGGAATTCGTAGGTCGGCCATCCGTGTTGAGTTCTGAGACCAACCCCACTACGGAGCGTCGCGCAGCATCTTCATCAGGATATTGCTCGACTGTGCCGACAATTTTCTTGTGGTAAAGACGCTTGCCGTCAAGTCTGGTCTCAGACCAGCGAAACTGCCAGACATCAGGACCTTCTTTGCGAGTGTTTCGTTGCATACATCCGCGTTGCATCCTATCCTCCTGCGCCGCGGTTGCGGCGTAGAAGAATCTTCAGGCATAGAGCCGAAGGGCAGGGGCTGGCGAAACCAGGCAAGTGAATTGCTTTGCGGCGGCAACGCACAGGCCTACTGCCAGAAGGGTGCGGGGTCTTATTCGTCCAACCTGATCGCATGCAACACCAGCCACTCTCTTAGCAACGAGTTGCGGGAACGGGGGTAGCGCTCCTTGAGAATGGTCAATGACTGAATGCGATCCATGCGGAAATGCCGGTAGTCTTTGCGCTTAAGCATGTGCATCTTCCCTGGCAGGAAACGCTAAGTGGAACGCCAAAAACGCCAGCCCAATCAGTACAAACGTCAACACGCTTCCTTCCGGACCCACCGATCCTCCCGTGAGCCACGCAGGACCGTGGAACGATGAGTTCAGGAGATGCCCCGTGGCGGGCGTACCGCTATCCGGAGTGCCGTAAAAATAGCTCTCCGCCCAATTCCATGCCGCATGGAAGCCGACGGCGAACCAGAGCGTCCCAGTGCGCAGCAGCGTAAAACAGCAGAACAACGCCATTAATCCCACGGAAACCTCACCCCGCCAGCTTTCTCCTGTGTTTCCCGAATGCGTAAAGCCGAACAAGATCGATAACAACACCGCGCTCGGCCAAAATCCTATGCCGCGGGTGAGCGTGAACAGCGTATAGCCGCGAAAGAGAAATTCCTCAAAAAACGCCACCAACATCATTACTGCAGCCCAGAACAGGGCAAACTTCGCTGCGCGCGCTCCATGAATTTCCGCCGAACCAAAGTAGAAGCTGCCATTCGCACGCAAAACGCACAGCAAAACCGTCAACGCAGAAAATCCCCAGAACAGTCCGGCAAAGAATCTGCGCCCAAACGCTTGCGCGCTCGGCAGGCCATACGTTCCAAAATTGCGTTTCTCAATTCTGGCCATCACCAGCGCTGGCAGAAAAGCAACCATGGCAAAAAGTGCTTCCTGCACCAGAGGCAGCCAGACGCTGCCTTTGAGCGCATGCATCGGCTTGCTCAAGCCGCGTAATGCAAACACCATGGCAACAACCATGCCCAGATAAAGCAGGAAGCCCCATCCCGATCGCAGGCCATCAGGACCCATGAACATGCTGCTTGGTTTCGGAAGCGGGGCAACCGAAATAGGGCTGTCGTCTGAGGTCGTTTCTGCGGGTGCATCAGGTAGTGGATTGGTCATACACGCTCCAATAATACGATTTCACTTATCATTCGAAATACGACATGTACCGTGCGCCGGTTCCAGACCCGCACAAAAAGAAAAGGCGGCTCGCAAGCATATGGCACCCGAAATCATCCGCGAGTAACCTCAACCCTGTCTTGAATCTATTTGACAGACGCCGGTGCGGGTTCGAGCCACTTGGCCGTAATCTTGGTTAGCTGCTCTTGGGCCGGCTCCAAGGCCGAACACTCCTGCGTGTACATACCCGTCTTGGACATTCCGCCGCGTTTCAACAATGGGGTGTACGCCGAGTTCCCATCGGATGCAGGTGTGCTTGCGATCTTTATTGCCGGAGAACAGGAGCGGTACATCCCTGGTTCGACTCTGGCCGCAAGCAACAAAAGCGCCATCCTCGAATTCAAAGTAGCGAATGTGGATGACGAGTTTGTAAGACTCCATCAGTTGGTAAAAGACTGGGTGAAACCTCCTACGAACCAACCGTGGGGCACACGTTCCTTCTACTTTCGAGACCCGGATGGAAATCTGATTGATTTTTATGCTGCTGTGAGTAGTCCGCCGAAATGAAGACTTTAGGACGCCTTGCTAGAAGAAACGAGAGGTAAAAGTTCCGCACCAGCGGTCGCCAACATCACTTTCGTTCAAGACAAAAACTTCCCATAGACTGTAATTCACAGAGTGCGCTGAGTCGTAATGATTTGCAATGCCCCCATTAGTCCAAGAATCATCGGGCTTCCGAGCCTGCACAACCAAACGTCTTGAACTATATCCTCGGCCGCCGCTGCACTCCCGAGCAAGCGATAAGCAATGCCAAACAGACGCGGACGCACCTCGGAAAAGGCCGAAAGACAATCATCGTGGTCACCCGCTGCTGCATTAAGGCGAGGGGACGAAATGGCTTGCACCGTCGATGAATTCATTTTCCACAAAAACGGGGAGAAAGATTGATAACCTCTTAGCCTGAAGACTCGTCTATGAACAATAGAGCCGACGTGTGTGTTTGTCTTGAATCCATTTGACCTTGCGAACCGAGAGTGTTGCGATGGCCTCGGTTTTACGCTGGGGATAAGCTAGGCAACTCGAGAAATCCTCTTGAACAGAAAGAATCTAAGCTTTCGAACGATTACAGCGGGAATCGAACTCCATCGCATCAGTCTGCCCAGACATCGCCACTTCTCCGGTTATGCAACAGTCGTACTCGCCGGCAGCTTCGAGGAGGCGGGATACAGCGGCCGAATCGTGGCTTCGGCGGGCGATGTGCTAATCCATCCGACATTGGATTGCCATGCAGATAGAATGGTGTCTGCCAGAGCCAAGTTGATAGGATTCAATTGGCCCGACGCAACGGGCATAGGCGGGTTCTACCATACTGACCTCATCGATGAGTTGGCCCGACTGGCCGAGAAGGATGTAGAAGCCGCCACAGAGCTGCTCATTTCTGCCGTAAATAAAAAGTTGGCACCGTCTCCTCACCAAAAAAATGATTGGCCGGACCAGTTGTTGGGTGACCTTACCAGGGATTCCACGCAATCCATTGGGCAGTGGGCAGAGCAGAAGGGTCTGGCGCGGGAAACAATTTCTCGTGGTTTTACCTTGGCCTATGGCGTCGTTCCTTCTGTATTCCGCGCAGAAATACGGGCTCGAAGGGCGTGGTTGAGAGTCACTCGAACTACTGATTCTTTGAGCAGAATAGCGACCGAGACGGACTTCGCTGATCAAGCCCACATGACGCGGTGGATACATCGTATTTCGGGAATTCCTCCTGCATCCTGGCGCAAGAATCTGGGTTCTTGGCGTGCCGCTTCTTAAGACCTTGGCGACATCGACGCTCAAGTAGATCAGGGCCTGTCCGCTCATCACTCCGGGGCCGGCCAGCCTGGACCTCGCTCTGAACCGGCACTTCTCGCTGCGCGCGTTTGAAGCCGACTACTATCTGACCCACTTCGCCAACGGCGTGAACAATCATCAGAACAATCTGCGAATCAGTGTCGGCCTGGTCTTTAGGTTCTGATGCAAGATTCTTCAGGGCTGCAGTTCCACAAATCGTCGACTTTGGGTTGCACGAGTTGTCCTCGCGCGACTCTGGGCCCTCAGATGCCGTGCGGTCTTGCCAGCGGCGACGGTTTTCCAAACCTCCGCGTCAATGCCCTACGTTCTGCCTACCCAATACGCCGAGTCCTCAAAGATTTGGGGAATCTGTCTATGCGGTTGTTGAAAGGTGTGCGGCGGGGATCGAACCCACGTCCGAAGCTTGCGAAGCTTCTGTTGCCAGCAGTCGAAAAAGCTGAGTCCAAGATGGTCCGAAAGCGACCGAATCCTTCGGCTCTTCCATTCTTTCTCATCGCTTTGAAGTCGTTGAACGTCGGTGCCAATCCGTCCACTTATTGGTCTCGGAATTCCGACGCTCAAATCCGGGAACAACGCGGGAACATTAAGCGTTCCCTTCCCTTTCTTGCCGTGATTTTGTGTTCCTTCGGGTACCCGCAAGTCCTTGAAATTCCAGATCAAGGTGCTCTGTCACGGCAGAGGTCGCGAGTTCGAGTCTCGTCGTCCCCGCCATATTTTCAATCACTTACGCCCTTTGTCTGTCCGAATCGTTGCACAACTGTTGCCAAAGCCGAGGTCCATATTACCGCTAAAGTAATATCTATATGAGAATGGCGGAACCTGTCTCTGGCGAATTGATACGAGGGCCGATATTACCGGCAAATCGCGCCGCGAAAGGGAGATGCCTCTCCCTTTTTGAACGGACCTGGTGACAGTGAAACGATCGGAGCCGCGAAACGCACTGCAACCAAGAGCACAAACACCGCATGATTTCATTCCAGGTTTTTGCGGCGCCTGACCGGATACCACAGTGAGCTCGAATATTTTAAAGTTAGGCAGCCATTGGCGTCTGAAATAAGGATCGACAATGGGGCTGCCATCCAAACGAGTGGAGATTTGCGATTGGTCGTGACATCGGCGTATCGGGTGTTCGCCCTTCCCGTGAGGTATGCGTGCGATGGTTGTTGAAGTAGGTCCTGAAATCGAGCAGCTTCTTTTCGAGATCTGACGTCGTCCAGAACAACAGGTGATCCAGATACTCTCGGCGAAGGGTGCCGATTAGCCGTTCCACAAATGGATGGGACAGGGGAACGTAGGGTATGGACTTGATTTCCGTCAACTCCAGTACACGCAGATTGGCTTGCCATTGGTGGAACCGATAAAGTGGATCGTTGTCGGAGCTCAGGTACTTCGACATCCAGCGTTGCCCTCGAATGGCACGGTTGAACATCCGACAGAGGGCGACACCATCGACGGATCCCCCATGGACGCCGAAACCAATGATCCGGCGCGTATATTGATCCATGACGACCAGGACCCAGTGGGTCCGCATCGTTGCCGACTCGCACCTGAACAGATCCATGCTCCAGAGGCTGTCTTTCATGTGGCCCAGGAACGTCAGCCAGGAGGGACCACCGGAGGGCTGTCCCGGCCGGTAGTGATGGCCGAGAATCCTTCGAACCACGTCTTTGTCGATTTGGATGTGGAACGCCAAGGCGACCTGTTGTGCGATTCGCGGACAGCCCCAGTTGGGATTACGCTGCTTCATTTCGACGACCGCACGGACGAGTTCTGCACTCGGTCCTTTCGGGCCGGGCTTCCGCCGGCGATTCGGGGAGAACAGCACGCGGTACTTTTGCTTGCTCAAGGCTTTGTGAAGGCCAAGCAGTGTCGAAGGCTTCAGAACGATTGCGGAACGGAGCAGACGAGTGGGACGTACCAAGAGTGCCATTAAGCCGGCGAGGATGCGGTCGGACGTGCATAAATTCGGCGAGCGTTGCCGTGAGCGAGCCACGATCAAGAGTTGGTGCTTGAGGATAAGGGACTCCGCAACTATGGAACGGACGCCGCCAGGACCTAGCAAGCGGGCCAGGGTAGCAAGGAAATGGATAAAAAGAATGACCAGATTGCTCATCGCAAAATCGTAGCAGGAAGGGAAATCCTAAGGAAATATGGGCAAAACAACAATTCGCCAGCCACAGGGTGATTTCGTGGGCCGAGGGCATGAGTGGGCACTCGCCGCTTCTGTGAACCGTCCCCTCAGTGGGCGAGAGCCTACCATACGCGCTTAGAGTTTTCTACCCCATTGCTCTTGATTTGCCATTTTCGAGAACGCGAGAATTTCTGTACACGTTACCCATCCCGGCCTTAATTCCCGCTATAGAAGGTAACGGGTGAAACCAAGGAGAGAGGCCATGAAGTTGTCCCGCTAGACTCGAGAGTTTGCAGGGATTGCACAATGCCCGCCGCCAACCAAGGAACCTAGCGTTGACAGCCAGGCAAGGTGAGGCAAGTTCCCTGGTGACAGAGGTTTGAGGGAGGGACGATGAACCGAGTCGAAGTGTTATGGACGAAAGTTCTCGCGATGGTTTTGTGTTGCGGGGCAGTTTGGTTTCTTACGCCTTCGGTGACGGGTGCACAGCAGGGTTCGCGATTTGGGAATGTTTCAAGCTGGTCTGGAACCTTTTCTGTTACCGGAGGCGGCTCAGGCACCTTTGAAGGTGAGACTTGGGTCCTAAGTCAAAGCGTGACGGGAACGCTCAATCTCACTTGCCTCCCGGGAGGAGGAGGATGCGGCTGCGGCGGCGCCATAGCAACGAGTTGCGCGGCTTTGGGGACGAGCATTACGGCGAATATCAGTGATTCACTGACTGTTCCAGGCGCGTTTGGGCCCTTGAAATACACGTGGACTGCCGGCGGCTCTTATACTCCTCAGTACGTTTCCCTATTCTATGACTTCGTGAATGGGCAATACTCGATCTTACTAGACGAGCTCGCGCCATCGGGCGAAGAAATCCTTCCAGATGGAACCGTGCAAGGCGGAGGTCTGAATTGGGGACCTCTGGTTGAAATCGGATACATCTCAGAGACCGCGTTTAACTACCCGAGCACTTATGTTCCGTTCCCAGCCTCAGGCTTGACACTCAGCTTCACGTCAGCGCCCTTTCTTGGCGGTTCAAACACATTTATCTTACCGGACCTCGGAGACAACAGCGTGGGAAACTGGCAGGTCTCCTGGACGTTGACGCCTGTCCTCGACCTGGACTTAATCGTTACGATTCCAGCCTACACAACGTGGCGGCCTACTGGCGGTGCCACCGAAAACGACACGGGAATGGACCCTTCAGGTAGTGGAGGCTTAAACTTCCTATCGATACAAGCGCAGCTGGTGATAAAGAGTACCGGGGCACCGGCGCCTTCTTCGCCGGATCAGATAACGTTCACTCTCGTTACACCTTCGCGAGAACCAGGTGTGGCAATGAACTGGCCACCTGCGGACCAACTCGTCAATCCTTCGCCACCCGATTTGAACTTCGATAAAAGCGTAAACAAAACGTTCAATGTCAACGGTGACGGGACGCAAGCCACCTTCACGCCACCGAACGGCTCGCCGTTGGGTAGCACCGTCCCTCTCACCATCTCCTTGTCGCCACACGATTGGGGCGGCTGGGCCACCCTCAACGTGACCGCAACCGCGGCTGGTCAGCTCATCAACGGTCATTTCCAAGGTGATCCCACCACGAACATCCTGCTCCCCAAGCGGCAGATTGGGTCGAATGTGGCGGATACCTGGAAGACGCAGCACAACGTCGCGCTTAGCACTCCGGATCTTGACGATTCCGAGCCAGATCCCGCGGGCCGGTCCGGTTGCGTCGGGGATGGCTTCACGCTCTATGAAGAGTATCGAGGATTTATGGAGAACGGGAAGCACATCGAGGGAGATCCGCATAACAAGGACTTTTTCATAGTCAACGAAATTGGCGCCGACGCCGAGCCCGGGATTTGGCTCTTCACGCAGCTCACCGGGCTGACCGTGCACAAAGACATCAAAGCAAACGAAGTGCAAACGACAAAAACGCCACTTGTGATCGGAGGAGTTCCCCAGCAAGGCGTTCCCCGCATCAACTTTAACACCGGCCAAGGAGCGATTGAGATTGCGCAGCACGGTGTGTGGATTCGTTCTTGCAACGTAAATGGGGGACAAACCTACTACTTGCAAACGCCTGGCATTACTGAACACGCGAAACCAGCGCGCGACCAAATCATTTGCATACAGGAACGTGACGATCCTGGGACAATTAATCCCAACGATACGCACGACGGGGTCATCACCCCTGTTGATGCAATCCTCCAGTATGATGTCGCTGTTGCCCATGAATTGCTCCACTCGGTGGGGGTCCTGCATCACGGGGACAGGTCTGACGAAGGAAAATCGAAATTCGTCTTTCTTTTCCCCACCGATCCGAACAATACGACGGGGAAACCCGTTTTCCAACGCAATGGGCAAAACGTGCAGATTCTGGATGAACTGACCGGCCAGGACAAAGCAGATGCCTTCTGGCAAACCATTTTGTATAACGCTCAGTTTTGTGACGCTGTCTTCAAGAATCCGGGAGCCTATTCCAGTTCCATCGTCTATCAGTGCCATACTTTCGCCATTGCAGTGCTGAATCCGTATACGCATGACATCGACACCACTTTGCCTCTGGATTTTATGGTAGGCCTCCCGGAAGGAAAACATAGCGGCAACGATCAATGCGTGATGCGCTACCCATTTGCGCAGCTTTATCCTCAGTCCGATAACAACGCGATTTATTATCAGGTCGTTGACGGAACGGAGCCGCTGGGCTCGGGCATCTGCAACAGCCCTATCGGGACGGGAGTCAACGACCCCAATCGTAGTATTCCAAAGCAGCACCCACAACCCCGGTATTTCAATGCACGCTCCGGCCGCGGGGCCTGCGATTCGTGGGTCTGTGTGAACGATGTCTATGCAGTCGTGGCGGATTCACAATGAAACCCCAGCACCTCCTGTTCCTTCTCCTGTTGAGCCTGCCAACTTCGCTGTTCGCTCAACAACCCGCGCCGGACCTCTCGCTTACCGTCAATGGCGGACAAGACCTAAGTCTTTATCCCGGTTGGCCTCTGATCGCGCATGCGACGATCATGAATTCACAACGCTTTAGTCCGAGTGTCACTTCCGGGCCACTGGTCATTGCCCCAAACGGCGAGACTTGGACCAGCGCCTTGCAATTCACGGCCGTCTCTGCCAGCGGTCAGACGTTTCAATGGCCCCTCAAATTGATAGGCACGCCAGCCAGTGCTGCGCTGAGTTTGCTCAGCAACAGTTACGTTCGGGTCACATTTCAGATGAGTGGGACGGACGTCGCGGCATTGTTGCCTGGAACCTATCAACTTACGGCGTCACTACAGGCGAGCAATTCCACCGGATGGAACGGGATCGTGCAATCGAGTCCAGTAGCGATTCAGATTGGACCTGAGCCGGTTCTTACGGCGGACCAACAAACCGAAAAGGCACTTCTGATTGCGCAATATCAGACCAACGGCGGCGACCTGGACGGCGCGCTTTCCACTGTTCAGCAGTTTCTTACAGCTCAGCCAGGCGATCCGTCGGCCATGAGCGCGGAGGCGAACTTGCTCGAACTGCAAGGGTATACCGGTTTGGCCTTCTTTCAGGCTCACGACGCTCTCAGCGCTTATTTTACAGCTAACCCCTCGCTATACGATCCGCCTTCGAATCTCTTGACCATGTACCAGCGGCTCTTTACGAAGATGACCACCCCTGGACCCGCGCTAGCAACAACCACTTCGGCTTCGAGTGCGAGCAGTACGTTCAGCCCAGCGAGCCGAGTCGTCACGTTGAGCGCGACGGTTTTAGGCGCGAGTGGTCCGGTCGATGGCGGTACCGTCACGTTCACAGTCTCCAAGATTGGCAGCCCAGTCACCTCTACAGCCTTCACGCAAGGCGCGGCCAGTGCCGCGTTCACCATTCCGGCCGGCACGACAGCGGGCATCTATTCCATTCAGGCAGTCTACAATGGCACTTCGGTTTTTTCTCCCAGCACAGATGCATCGCAATCTCTCACCATCTCAAAGGCCATGCCTACGATCAACTGGAACGATCCCGCCTCCGTTCCTGCGGGAACTGCTCTTGGCCCCTCGCAACTGAACACCATGGCCAGCGTACCCGGCACGTTTGTCTACAATCCGCCGGCCGGCACGGTCATGACCGGAAGCAGCACGCAGACGTTGAACGTCACGTTCACACCAGCGGACTCGACGGATTACTTTTCCGCTATCGCAACCGTTATGATCA
>Ga0207046_10125_pt1 | contig 21537 bp, 19 predicted proteins | sample Alteio_BWMinCont_66_FD_153303 | JGI IMG/M metagenome (GOLD analysis project Ga0207046, IMG submission 153303) | Enriched cells from forest soil in Barre Woods Harvard Forest LTER site, Petersham, Massachusetts, United States -... | ecosystem: Environmental > Terrestrial > Soil > Temperate forest >...
CGCCTTACTCAGTTATGGAACTATGAAAAACTTACGGCTCCGGTAAAAAAAAGCAGGCATGTATTTTTCTTTCTATAATAATGGTTTACAAAATCAGGCTGTGCTTTGTGTTCAGAAAAACCTGAAAGATGCACGAGTAGAATTGCTTGACCCTAATAAACTTTCGGCAGATGGTACCGTTTCTTTTTCGGGATGGGATGTATCTAAAGATGGCAAGTATTTGGCTTATGGGATTTCTAAAGCCGGTAGCGATTGGGTTGAAATTCATGTAATGGAAATTGCCGGTAAAAAAGAATTAAGCGATAAAATTGAATGGGTAAAGTTTTCAAATATCAGTTGGTGTAAAAATGGTTTTTATTATAGTCGTTATGATGCGCCCGAAAGTGGAAAAGCTTTAACCAAACAAAACACTGGGCATAAGGTTTATTATCATGAAGTGGGTACAGCACAAAGCACTGATAAATTAATTTTTGCGGATGCAACGCATCCTGATAGAAACTTTACAGCGGGCGTTACCGATGATGAAAAATATCTGACTCTTTCCGGTAGCGAAAGCACCAGCGGAAATTCTTTATGGATAAAGGAAGTAAATGATGCAACTAACAAGTGGTATAAGCTAGTTGATAATTTTGAGAATGATTATAATGTAGTACATAATAGCGGCACTAATTTTTATGTACAAACCAATTACAAGGCATCTAACCAACGATTACTAAAAATAAGCCTAGCTAATATTGAAGAAAAATATTGGCAAGAAATTATCCCTCAACAAAAAGATTTGTTAGAAGGTGTGCAGTATGCCGATAGAAAATTTGTAGCAAGTTTTATGCACGATGTAGCTTCGCGCATGAATGTATATGATACAAATGGTTTGTTACTTTATGAAGCTAATTTGGGTGGTTTGTGTAAGGTAAACGACCTAAGTACATCAGATAAGGATACTATTGCTTTTTTTACCCGTGCTACTTTTACAGCACCGCCGGCTGTTTATACATATAATGTAAAAGAGAATAGAATAGAATTGTTCTTCCAACCTAAAACCGATTTTAAAAGCGAAGATTACGAAACAAAACAGGTTTTCTTTATCAGTAAGGATGGTACAAAAATTCCAATGTTTATTACTTCCAAAAAGGGAATTGAGTTAAATGGAAATAACCCTTGTTTTGTTTTTGGTTACGGTGGTTTTAATGCTTACTACTCACCTGAATATAGAACAGATAGGGCCTTGTTTTTAGAAGCAGGCGGCATTTATTGTGTACCCGGTATACGTGGTGGTGGCGATTATGGAGAAGATTGGCATAAGGCAGGGACAAAATGTTTAAAGCAAAATGTGTTTGATGACTTTATTGTTGCCTGCGATTATTTGGTAGCTGAAAAATACACATCGCATGAAAAACTGGCCATAAATGGTCGCAGCAATGGTGGTTTGCTTATTGGTGCCGTAATGACCGAACGGCCTGACGTTGCCAAAGTTTGTATTCCGACCGTGGGAGTTTTAGATATGCTTCGTTTTCATTTGTTTACCATTGGGCGTGCATGGACAGTTGATTATGGTTGCAGTGAGAACAAAGATGAGTTTGCCTGCTTATACAAATACTCGCCTTTGCATAATGTAAAAAAAACAAACTACCCTGCAACCCTAGTGTTAACAGGCGATCATGATGACCGTGTGGTGCCCGCACACTCGTTTAAATTTGCGGCTACCCTACAAGAAAATCAAACGGGTACCGAACCAATAATTATTAGGATAGATAAAAATGCCGGGCATGGCGCCGGAAAGCCTACTGCCAAACAGATTGACGAGTATGGCGATATGTGGAGTTTTGTATTTTATAATTTAGGGGTAGATAAATTACCTTGGTAGTTATCTAACTTGAGTTTGTCTTTTTTGCTAGCTTTTTTGAAAAATAATTGTTAACTTTAAGCATGTTTGATAATGTAGCCAATACAGAGTACATGGTTCATGTAAAAGAGCGTATAAATCGCTTAAAGCAAGTGCATTATATTGCTGCAATTATTTTATTTGTTATAACCTTAGGTTTTTGTTCAATGTATGCCAGTGACCTTAAGTTAACCAATATTTCATTGTCCCACTTTGGTATATATAAAGAAATTGGCTTTTTTTGGAATGCTAGTCTTTTTGTTATAGGCATTACTCTTTTTATTGAAGCTATCTTAAATATAAATAAATACATGCCTAAGTCGTGGCTTATGTATTTGTTTATTGGCTCTGTTATTTGCTTGCTGCTCACGGCATCTATTAATATGTCGTATCCAATTCATTACTATTTTGCTTATACTTATTTTATTGGATACACGTCAAGTATTTTTTTATTCGGCTTTTTTTTAATGAAGTCTGATTTAAGAATGGGTATAACATCCATCATTATTGCTATCGCGTCAGTAATTTGCCCGCTTGCAGTTTTAATGTGGGTACATAGTTTTGCTTTGCCTGAATTAACACACACTCTGTTTGTTTTTACTTGGGTCAGCATTACCAAGTTTGATACTAATTACCGTAATTTCCTTAAACACTTTGGTCTGTAGTTTACAGATTAATTTTGGCATAAAAAATTATTCAAACTTTAAGTGCTTGACCGTGGCACCTTTATTTATCAACTCTTTTAACGATTCTATACCAAAACGTAGATGGTCTGACTGAAACTGTTCACTAATTTTTTTATCGCTTTCCTCTGTCTTAACACCTTCCGGTATCATAGGCTGGTCGCTTACTAAAAGTAAAGCTCCGGTTGGTATTTCGTTATGAAAACCAACCATAAAAATGGTGGCGGTTTCCATATCTACAGCCATACAGCGCATTTTTCGCAAATGTTCTTTAAAATCGTCATCATGTTCCCAAACACGACGATTAGTAGTGAACACAGTACCTGTCCAATAATCGCGACTATTGGTTCTAATTGTATGCGAAATAGCTTTTTGTAAAGCAAAGGCCGGTAAAGCCGGTACTTCTGCCGGAAAATAATCATTCGAAGTTCCCTCACCACGTATGGCTGCAATGGGTAAAATTAAATCACCTAACTGGTTTTTCTTTTTTAATCCACCACATTTCCCTAAAAATAAAACGGCTTTTGGATGAATGGCACTAAGTAGATCCATTACTGTGGCAGCACTTGCTGAGCCCATACCGAAGTTAATAATGGTAATATTATCAGCAGTAGCACTCATCATTGGGCGGTTAGTTCCCTTAACTTCAACTTCGTTGTTTTCGGCAAACATGTAAACATAACTGCTAAAGTTTACAAGTATAATGTATTGTCCAAATTCATCTAATGGAACACCTGTATAACGCGGTAACCAATTATTAACTATTTCTTCTTTTGATTTCATTAATTGTATATTAAAATATTTACTTTGCATTCAAAGATACAAAATTGTTTAGTCCATTAAACTTTCCGGCAGTTAAGTTAAGGTTACGAGAAGAAAAAACTCAGACACAAGTGTTTGATATTATTCGTAAAAAATATGTTTTGCGAACACCTGAAGAGTGGGTTAGGCAGCATGTTATTCATTTTTTGGTGGAAGAAAAAAATTTTCCTACCGGATTAATAGAAGTTGAGAAACAAATCTTGCTTTTTAATACAAACAAACGGGTAGATATTTTAGTACGAGATAAAAGCTTGAAACCTTTATTATTAGTAGAATGCAAAGCTGCGGATGTAATCTTAAAACAAAATGAAATTAATCAGTTGGCTCGTTACCAAATAACTTTGCAAGCACCTTATTGTATGCTTACAAACGGTATAAATCATGTAGTAATGAAATTGAAAGATGAAAAAGTAACCTTTTTGCAAGAACTGCCTTTTTATCAAGAAATTTAACTAATTAAAGTCTGATTTTTTGTTAAAAAATGCCACTCATCCTTAATAAAACCAAAAAAATATCTTATTTTTAATAAAATTTAGAATGCTAAAAATAAATCACTTAATTAGCAGCATTAATTTTAGCCTCAATTAAAAAAACAAACAATTAAACAGATGAAAAAAATAATTACATCTATCGGTTTATCGCTTAGTTTGCTTATAGGATTTAATGTTCAAGCAAGCAATGGTAACCCCCCTCCTCATGGCGCTAGACCAACCATGTTTAGATTGGACCCTTCTTTTAAAGAAGGAGTTAACTACGTTGGTGGACATATAATTTTTAAAGTTAAAGAACAGTACCGAGGCAACTGCTCGGTAAGTTATATTAATGAAGTAAAACTAACTCCTATTTTAAATTATTTAGGTGTGAGTTCATTAGCTAAAATATTCCCTATGGAGAAAGCTCCTAAAGAGAAAGTTAACAAATTAGGACAGGCTTATGCAGATTTATCGTTGACTTATGAAATTAAATTTAGTAACAAAGATATTTCATTAGAAAAGGCTATCAACTTAATGCTTTCAACAGGTTTGTTTGATTATGCTGACCCTCGTTATATACGCAAAACCTCTGTTTTTTGGCCTAATGACCCAAATGCTAATACAAATGCAAAACCACAATATCAGTATCTTGCTCGTATTAAAGCATATAATGTTTGGGATTTAACAGGAGGTGGTACACAAGGTGACACTAACGTGGTTATTGGCATTGTAGATTCGGGTTCAGATTTAGCTCATCCGGATTTGATACCGAATTTTAAACATAATTATGCCGACCCTATTAATGGAATCGATGATGACAATGATGGCTACATTGATAATTTTACCGGATGGGATTTGGCGGGAGCTGATTATAACAACGTAGTAGGAGATAATAATCCACAAATTATGGGAACTAATAACGAACATGGTTCTCACGTATCTGGTGACGCTTCTGCGGCCACTAATAATGGAATTGGAGTAGCAGGCGTAGGTTTTAACTGTAAATTGTTACCTGTAAAATGTGCTGCAGACAATGATACACGCGGTACCGGTGGTGAAGGCTATATTATTACCGGTTACGAAGGCATACAATATGCGGCTACACATGGAGCTAAAGTAATTAACTGTTCATGGGGCGGCACTGGTGGAAGCAGTTATGAGCAATCTATTATTACATCAGCTACTATAAATCATAATTGTATTGTAGTTGCGGCTGCGGGTAATGATGCGGCAGATGAAATATCATATCCGGCCGGATATAATTATGTTTTATCTGTTGCGGCAACAAATGCTAATAACGATGTTAAAGCAAGTTTTTCTAACTGGAACTATACTGTTGATTTATGTACACCAGGAAATGGAATCTATAATACTGTTTATCCTCAAACTTATACTTCTATGAGTGGTACTTCTATGGCATCTCCTATCACATCAGGCGGTGTTGCTTTAGTGTTATCTAAATTTCCAACTTATACTGGCATGCAAGCAGGTCAGCGTTTAATTGTTACTACAGATAATAATTACCCTTCAAACATAGCTTCATTAGCTAATAAATTAGGAAGTGGGCGTTTAAACTTATACAATGCAGTTACTTCTACAGTAGCGGCGCAAGGTGAGTCGGTTGTTTTTACAAACGATAGTATAACCGACCATAACGATTTAGTATTTACACAAGGTGATACTTTATTTATTGGCGGTAGTTTTATTAACTATTTGAATGCCACCTCAAGTGCTGCAACTGCCTCTATAACAGCAGTTACAGGGGGAACTTATCTTACAGCATTAAACAGTTCTTATGCTTTAGGAGCAATGGCCTCTAGTACATCTAAAAGTAATGTAACTACACCTTTCAAATTTGTAGTAGGTAATAGTGCACCACTTAATACAACAGTAGTGTTTCAGGTTAAAATTACCGATGGCGCTTATACACAAAGTTACTTTTTCTCGGTGTTATTAAACCCCGATTATGTAAATATTACTATTAATCAGGTTTTCACTACTATCACAAGTCGTGGAAAAATTGGTTGGAGTAAAGATGGAGAAGCTGGTGGTTTAGGATTTGCTTACAACGGAGATAATTTACTTTATGAAGGTGGTTTTATGGTTGGAACTTCACCAACAGCTGTTTCTGACTGTATACGTGGAACAAGTTCTACTGGAGCTTCTGATACTGATTTCGTAACTGTGGTTACAGCTCATAAAGTTGTACCTTCTTTAGTATCAGAGTTTGATGTAAATGGAGAGTTTAATGATGCAGATGCATCTCCTGTACAAAATGTATTGGTTCGTCATAACGCTTATGCTTGGTCAACACCAGGTAGCAGTAAATTTATCATTGTAGAATATATTATACATAATAAAGGCGCATCAACTTTAAGTAATTTATATGCAGGTATTTTTGCTGATTGGGATGTAGATGCATCTACTGCTAGTACAAATAGGTCTAATTACGATGCCGTTAGAAAATTGGGTTACACATGGGCAACCCCTGCTACCAGTCATTTATATGCCGGTATGCAATTACTAACAAGCGCACCGCCTAATTTTTATGCTATAGATAACGTAGGAGCGGGTTGTGGTGGAGTTGATATAGCATCATCTGCTGGATTTAGAAAAGCAGATAAATATACAACCTTATCAACTATGCGTACTCAAGCAGGAGATTCTACTGCTACAGGTAATGATGTTTGTAATGTAATGAGTTCTGGTCCGTTTACCCTTGCTGCCAATGATTCTGTAAAGATAGCGATTGCTCTTATAGCAGGGGATAGTTTGGGTGATTTACAAACAAGTGCAGATACAGCTTATATACGCTACAATGGTGTGCCTATTCCTTTGGGAATTAATAAAGTTGGTATCCAAAATTTTGCTGTGTATCCAAACCCTGCAACGAATACTTTAAACTTTATGTTTAATTTAAGCGAGACGGAAAATTATACGGTATCATTGATTAATACATTAGGGCAAACAGTTAAAGTTATGACTACAACTGCTCCTGCAAATTCAATACACAAAGTAAGTTTTGATGTTAGTGATTTAGCTACTGGAGCTTATATGTATAAAGCAACAAGTGCTTCAGGTAAATCTAATACGGGAAAAGTAATGATTACGCATTAATCTTATACTATATTTTAAAGTAAAGGAGCCTCGCAGTAATGTGGGGCTCCTTTACTTTTAAATAGTCGATATAAAATCTATAAGTAATTTAAACACTGCATTATACTTGGTTAATGGAAGTGTTTTGGGCATATCATACACATCGTGATAAGCTTTTATGCCGCCCATAGTGTATATAAAAAAAGATGGCACACCTTTTTCAGTAAACCAATAATGGTCGCTATTATGAGCTTTGCCCCGAGGTTTTACGAAGGTTAAGTAGTTTTTTTCTGTATTTATCTTTTTTAGTGTTTCAAATTGAGTTTTAAACTCGGTGGCATTTACCACAGTAATGCCTTCATCTCCTGTGCCAAGCAAATCAAGGTTTATTAAAAATTTTATTTTATTTAAATCAAATACAAGATGTTCGGTAAAATATTTCGAACCTAATAAACCGGCTTCTTCTCCCGCAAAAAAAACAAATATGGTTTTGTATTTTGGCGGATGTTGGGCGTAATATTTTACCAAGTTAAGCAGCATGCTAACCCCACTGGCATTATCATTAGCCCCCGGAAAATAAGTCTTGCTTCCCATCATTCCCAAATGGTCATAGTGAGCTGTTAGCATAACTACCGTATCATTTTTTTCATCTTTTCCGTTTACATAAGCACAAATGTTTTTGCAGATATATTTATTTAGTAGTTTATTTTCGATACTTACCTCTACTGTTTTTATATCGTTAAAGGTATTATTGTTCAATAATTCTATAGCGCAATAGTTTGCACATTCGGTTGAAACACTAAATGTCAATTTTCTTTTTAAACTTAATACAATTGGGGTTTCCGAGTTACCCATATAGGTAACACTATCTTTTTTTTCAACGTTAAATTTCCCTTTTAAACCAACACTTTCCGGGCTAACAATAAAATCAACACCGGGCTTTAAAATTTTATTGTTTACGGTTAGATTCATCTTTTCTGGAAAAGTGTTTACATTAAAATCAAACCACTGATAGTATCCTGTATTAAAAAGTGGTTGGGCTTTAAATTTTTTGAGTTCGCTAACAATATATTTTGCAGACATATCTAAACCATTTTTAATATAGCCTCTTCCGGCAAATTGTTTAGAGCATAATGTGTTTATTACTTTGCGAGCATACAAACTATCTTGTGCATGCGTGCTTATAAAGCCTAAAGCAAATAATAATATGATATAGTTTTTACGCATCTTAATTTGGAATCAAATCGTAAAACCAAAAACCTTTTGTAGCAATGGTAGAAGGTAAAATACATTCATCAGTTGTTTTTATTTGAAGTGCTTTATAAACCTTTTCTCCACATCTAAATGCTATTTCATGTTTAAAAAGTGGTCCATCATAACAAAATGTATGATATTCTCCATTTTCACCACAAGGGTCAACATTATTAGGTAGTTCTGCAATAAACTGCTTATTTATTTTTTTACCAACCCAATCTTCAGTAAGATAACCATCATTAATGCAACAAGTAATAGATTTAAAACCTTGTTTTATAAAATCGTTGATAAGAAATGTTGTATTAGTCTTCCATATAGGAAAAACCGCTTCCATGCAGATTTTTGCCAGATTGTTTTCGCGATAAGCCCTTAAATCTTCTAAAAAAATATCTCCAAAAATTACCTGATTAATTCCTTCTGCTTTGGCTTTCAATAAAACAGCTTCCATTTGTTTTTCATATTCATTATTAGTTCCCTCACGTACTCTCATCTTTATAAGCGGAATGCCGATTGCTTCAACTTGTTTGTCTAATAAGGCTTCTTGAATTCCGTGCATTGAAATCCGTTTAAATTTATCATTTATGGTAGTAAGCAAATATTTTACGTCAACTAATTTTTCGCTTAAAACTTTGTGAAGGCAATAAGCTGAATCTTTTCCTCCACTCCAGCAAAAAATGGCTTTTGGCAACTCTTTCATTTTTTTTAATTGACTGTTTATTTTACGAAGTTAGAACTTTACAAACAATATTGTATTAGGATTTAGTCTGTAAACCATTATAGGTAAAAAATAATTATACATATATTTGAACTTTGCATCTATACTATATATGAAATTATTAAACGTAATAAATAATAAGCTAAAAGATGACATGTTTTTCCGGGTAGCTTTAATTTTATGTAGCATCCCACTTATTGCTGTTAGAGAACCGGTTTTTATCTTGTATCCACGATTATGGGCCGAAGAAGGATGCATTTTTTATCAGTTTGCCCTACACCATTCTTTATACGAAATTTTTTCCACGGCACACGTAGGATACCTTACATTATTTAATAGTATAGTAAGTGCTTTGCAGGCAAAAGTATTTGCTGTTGAAAATGCGGCTATTGTATCTACTTATATTGGTTTTTTTGTTCAGCTAATTCCTATTTATATAATAAGTTTTACCAATAATGAATTTTGGAATAATCCTATAAAAAAAATATTTTGTATACTGATAGTTATTGTAGTAACAGCTCCTGAACAGTGGCTAAATACTACTAACTCTCATTTTATATTTGGCTTAATTACTTTTCTTATTCTTATAATTTCAGCGAATGAGATATCTAAATTTCAAAAATATTTTTTTAGGATACTTTTAATTATAGGTGGCTTAACCGGACCCGCTTCTATTTTTTTTACGCCTACATTTTTACTTAAAGCATATAAAGAAAAAAGTAAGGAAAAATACATTCAGGCAGGAATTCTTTGTATCTGTGCTATAATTCAGGCAATAGTTATTGTTTACTCTATTTTATTTGATAATAAATACAACAGACTTTCGGAGCATAACCATTTGCGATCTGTTTACCATTTTGTAATTGATAATTTTTCTATGATTTCTCAGGCATCTAGTTCTTATTTTCATCCTATTTCACGTTATCTAAGTGTTTTTTTTGGACTAATAATGATTGTAGTGTATGTTTTTCTTTTATATAAAAACAGAAAAAATGATTTGTATTTAATCCCCTTGTTAAGCATGATAATTGTTGGTTTATTTTCTACGCTGGGGTCTTTGCATATGGCTGGTGGACCGAGATATGCCTATATACCAACTTGTATTTTAATGATGGTGCTTTTGTCGGAGTTATTTAATCTGAAAATGAAGATACAATATGTTGCTTCAGTAGCCTTAATTATATGTTTAGCTATATATATTATTGACTATAGAGAAAGTATGATAAGTGTATATAAACCAACTTTTCCTAGATGGAAAGATGAACTTAAAAAACACAAGGTAGATTCAACTTATAATCCACATATACATCCCGCAATGGACCTTTGGCAAGTTAAACTATAATTGGGGTTATTTGGTGGTAATATCATAAAGATAAACCTCTGAATCAACTGTTTTGTAACTGAATTCTTTATTATAGAGTGTATCTAATGAGGTTGTTATATAGCTGTTTTCCTTATCGTATATATGTGAAAAAAGCACCCAGCATTTTCCTCTATTATTTTTAATTTCCTCTATATATTTTTGGTTTTCTCCTTTATGCCCCTGCCCAAAAATGATTTGATTTTGAAAATCTATTTTTTCGATTTTTTGATAATATTGAAATGCAGCTGCGGCACCGTAATAAACGTAAATTTTATCGTTTGGCTGCACATGTAATTTCATAAAATCAGTACTGCTTTTTATCTCTTCTGTTTTTGATGGATAATTTTTTAAAAGCTCTATTAAAGTTAGTAAAGAAAGGATTGAAAATAGACCTATAAACCATTTTTTTTGATTTTTTTCAGCATTTAAACCTATTATGTAAACTGCACCTATGGCAATAACTATAAGAGAAAAACCTGCTTGATATAAAATTAAGCGCAAATCAAAAGGGTATAGTTTAAATGCAGAAAGAATAAGGTGCAATAATATCGGCAACATCAGTAAAATCAATAATTTACCTTGTTTCTCTCTAATTAATTTATATAAACCAATTATAAAAAATAAAAAAGGCAATAGGCCAACTACCCCAAAAGATAGTAAAGAGCCAAAAATCATTTTAGTTTTATAAAAACAAAAATCCCAAAAACTTAAGTCAAAAATATTTAACGGCATAAAACTATTACCCCAAAATACAAGCATATTGTTTCTGTTTGGGTGGTTATGGATAAACTTATAGTAATAAATACAAAAAACAATTGCCCATGTAATAAAAGGAATTGCTAACCACTTGTAATGTTTTATTTCAATTACCAATAAAAATACTGAAACAGTAAATAATGCAATAATAGAAACGTTGGATAAAAGAATGCTTAACGCACCAAATAAAGCCAATAATATATACCTATTGTTGTTGTTTTTATATTCTTTTAAAAGGAAATAATACATTAACAAACAAATAAAAACATCCACCATATATTGCTTTACTTCCGACGAATAATAGAGCAGTGAAGTATTTAAACAAAACAAAGAAACAGCTAATAGGGTTATTTTAGCATCCTTTATTAATAGAGTTATTATTTTGTAAAATAAATAAATAGATATCCAGAAAGAGAGTAGGGGAAATATTCTTAACCCGTATTCAGAATTAGGAATTAGTGTAGAAAAGAATTTTTCTATAAACAAAAACCCAATAGGTGCTACTTGTAGGTAATCAAGTGGTTTTAAAAGCCCGGCATAATTTCTGTTAATTATATTCAGAGATAACATGGCTTCATCAAGCCAAATACTTCTATTATATAAAAATTGAATTAAAGAAAATGCAACACCAAGTAACATTACAACAATAGCTGCTTGGTGTAATCTTTTTTTCTCCATTAGGATTAAAACTTTCTGGCTGTTTCTCTTTCAATATCACGCTTTTTGATGTCTTCGCGCTTATCAAATGATTTTTTCCCTTTTCCAATGCCAATTTCTAATTTAGCATAACCATTTTCGCTAATAAACATTCTTAAGGCAATTATGGAGGTGCCTGCGTCTTTAAGCTTTCGCTCTATTTTGTTTAACTCTATTCGGTTTAATAACAATTTACGCTCCCTCATTGGTGCATGGTTATAAAAGGATGCTTTTTCGTATTCTGTAATGTGTAAATTCCGTATAAATAACTCATTGTTTTTAATAAAACAATAACTATCAGCTAAAGAAACCTTACCATCTCTAATAGATTTAATTTCTGTACCTTTTAGTACCATACCGGCAATAAATTTATCTGAAAAAGAATAATCAAAGGTGGCTCTTCGGTTTTGTATATTAATATTAGTAGCACTCATACTCATGCCTCAAAAATACATATTTAACCGTATATTTGTTAGTTATATGTTTATGTTAAAGCCTGTAACTGAAAAAGATTTTCTAATTGTAGAAAACCTTGCGCGCATAATTTGGGATAAACACTATATAACTATTATAAGTCAGCAACAAATAGATTTTATGCTGGGTAAAATGTATTCTTTTGAGGCATTAAAAAAACAAACCGAAGAAGGTCATAAACTTTATTTGATTATAAATAATACTGGGGAAGAAATTGGCTTTGTATCTATAAGTTCGGATAATGACAAAGATTTTTGGTTGCACAAATTTTACATTTTGCAACAAAAACAACATGCGGGTTTGGGTACTTTAGTTTTTAATAAAGTATTTAGCGAGTTTTATAATCCAAGCACTATAAGACTTAACGTTAACAGGCAAAATTTTAGGTCTGTGAATTTTTATTTTAAACTGGGCTTTAAAATAGAGCGAGTAAACGATTTAGAGGTGGGTAATGGTTATTTTATGAACGATTTTGTTATGCTTTGGCAAAGTAAAAAGTAGTAACTTTAGGGCTATTTGGTAGATAATAGAAATGAGTAAAAAGAAAATTGTAATAGAGTCTGGAAAAGAGAGCGGAGCTTATTGGCGCGATTTATGGAGTTATCGCGAATTATTATATTATTTAACCCTTCGAGATATACTGATACGGTATAAACAAACATTTTTAGGGATTGCGTGGAGTGCATTCCGTCCATTGCTTACCATTATGGTGTTTACGGTTGTATTTGGTAAAATAGCCCATTTACCCGATAATGGCGCACCTTACGCTATTATGGTTTGTTGCGCTATACTGCCTTGGCAGTTTTTTTCAAATGCACTTTCTGATGCCAGCAATTCTTTGGTAAATAACTCTGAAATACTTACCAAAGTTTATTTCCCACGAATGATATTTCCCATTAGCGCCATTTCTATAAGCCTGGTTGATTTTGTAATCTCTTTTGGCATTCTTTGCTTGTTAATGTTATTTTACGGGTTTGTGCCGGCATGGACTATTTTTTTGCTTCCATTATTTTTGGCAATTGCATTTACAACTGCTTTAGGCGCAGGTTTTTTTATAGCTTCTTTAAATGTACGTTTTCGCGATTTTAAATTTATTATCCCGTTTTTGTTGCAATTGGGATTATTTATTTCGCCCATTGGCTTTAGTAGTAGTGTAGTGCCTGAGAAATGGAAATTAGTTTATTACCTAAACCCAATGGCAGGGGTTATAGATGGCTTTAGATGGGCTGTACTTGGGGGTGAGGTAAAATTATTTATGCCGGGTATCTTTATGTCGGTAAGCATTTCTTTAGTTATACTTTTTTTAGGAATTAGTTTTTTCAGAAAAGTGGAAAAAGAATTTGTTGATATTATATAATTATTATGAGCGCAGTTATTAAAGTAGAAAACTTGGGCAAAAAATATCGTTTACGTCATCAAAAAACTGAAACATACGCCACTCTACGCGATACTATAGTGCGTGGAGCAAAAAATATTTTTTCATCCAATAAAAAAGATAAATCAATTGATGAAGAATTTTGGGCTTTAAAAAATGTAAACTTTGAGATAAATCAGGGAGATCGTATTGGAATTATTGGACGTAATGGAGCCGGTAAATCTACCTTACTAAAAATTTTAAGCCGTGTAGTACATCCAACCGAGGGTCGAATAACTATGGAGGGTAAAATAGCTAGTTTGTTAGAAGTAGGTACTGGTTTTCATCCGGAATTATCGGGCAGAGAAAACATCTATTTAAATGGTGTTATACTTGGGATGACCAGAAAAGAAATTCAAAAAAAGTTTGATGAAATTGTTGCTTTTTCCGAAATAGATAAGTTTTTAGATACGCCAGTTAAACGATACTCATCGGGTATGTTTGTTCGTTTAGCTTTTTCTGTAGCAGTCCATATGGAACCCGATATTTTAATTGTTGATGAAGTGCTTGCTGTAGGTGATGCTAATTTCCAAAAAAAATCGGCAGCAAAAATGGAATCTATAAGTAAAGATGAAGGTCGAACCATTTTATTTGTAAGTCATAATATGCCTGCAATGGAAAAACTCTGCCCAACATCAATTTACTTGGAAGCAGGGACGGTAAAAAGAATAGGTAAAACAGATGAAGTAGTAAATGAATATTTGATAGCTACAAATGCTCAATAAAAGTATTTTATGAAGTCAATCTGCCTTTTTTGTAGTTACTTTACTTTAGATAATATACCCAACTATGTTCAATTTTACCTTAAAGGGTTAACAAAACATTTTACCAAAGTAATTTTTATAACTAACGAAAAAAAGTTAACGGCATCTTCTTTATCTTTTTTAGAAAACAATAAAATAGAACCTTTTTTTGTGGTAAACGAAGGGCATGATTTTGGCATGTGGTATAAAGCAATGCTAAAATATAATATTGAAGAATATGATAGACTTGGCTTAATTAATGATTCCTGTATTTTATTTAAACCATTAGATGATTATTTTAATTGGTTAAATAACCAGAATTTAGATTATGCAGGAATGACCGATACCGAAGAGATAATTTATCATATACAATCCTATTTTTTAACTATAAATAAAAAGGCAATTAAACCAACCATGGAGTTTTTTAAACAACATGGTTTGCAAGTTAACAGGCAAGATGTTATTAATAGATATGAATTAGGTTTAAGCAAATACTTAGGCGAAATGAATTTAAATACAGGGGCTTGGTTCTCTTATAAAAAGTATATGCCAAAATATAATCCGTCACTTTATGCCGCTCATAAAATGATAGCAGATGGTTTTCCTTTAATAAAGAAAAAAATATTGTTTAGCTCTTTTTCTATTAATGAGTATAAAGAAATAGGTAAACATAATTTTGATAATAATCCAAAAAATTATATTTCTACTATAAAAAACGCAAATGAAACGGCTAATCTTTTTGATTTAAATTTGCTGAAAGCAGATGGGTATAATCCAAATTTAAGAAAAATAACACTTTTAATTGAGCGAATTGAGCACACCTTTTCATCCTGGTTAAAGTTTATTTATCGAAAATTTAAAATAAAAGAGTTGCGAAATAAATTAAACTATGATTAGTATTTGTATTCCCACCTATAATGGCAGTAAATATTTAGAAGCTTGTTTGCAATCTGTTTATGCGCAAACTTTTACCGATTTTGAAATAATTATTTGCGATGATTGTTCATCAGATAACACTATTGAAATTGTAAAAGCATTTCAGGAAAAGGATAGCCGAATAAAATTATCGGTTAATGAGAAGAACTTGGGTTTAGTTGGTAATTGGAACCGTTGTCTTGAAATTGCTCAAGGTGAATGGATAAAATTTGTTTTTCAGGATGATTTAATTTCTGTAAATTGCTTAAAACAAATGTTGAGTGTAGCAACAGGTAAAACCCAACTGGTACTTAGTGAAAGAGAATTTATTTTTGAGGAAGACGTCACTGATGAAATAAAAAAAACATATAATGAGGTTGGTAGGTTGTATGACCTTGCTGATATAGATAAAGTAAGACATTTTTCGAAAAGAGAAACTTGTGATTTAATAAATAAATATATTCCGGCTAATTTTTTGGGAGAACCAACTTCTGTTTTATTTCGTAAATCAGTTGTTAATGAAGTAGGAGTCTTTAATTCTGAGGTAAACCAGCATTGTGATTTGGAGTATTGGATAAGAATTATCAGTGTTCATGGATTTGTATATATATCGGATAAACTAGTTAGTTTTAGGGTACATAATTCATCAACTACTCAAAAAAATAATTCGCAAAAATATTTTTCTAGCTTTTATGCTGATAGAATTATAGTTGTTTATCTATTATTATTTGACCCTATTTATAAAGAATTTAGAAAGAACAGTTCTCTTTTTGGGCTTTTTGGTTTAAGATATAGTTTGTTTTATTTTATTTATCACGCAGAGGTGTTTGCCAAAAAAAACGGAGAGGCTGTTCAAAAAGAGATGCAATTGCTTAAAGAAAAGTACCCGAAGGTTAAAGAACTTCAAAATCAGTACTTTTTCTATGCACCTTTAAACATTACTATTCGCCCTTTTAGAAAACTAATTGCATTTACAAAAAATAAAAAGAAGGGCTAAGCATGAAGTCTATTTGTTTTTATAGTAGTTATTTTACCCAAGATTATGTACCGTATTATGTAAAATTTTATTTGGAAGAACTGGAAAAATATTTTTCTGAAATTATTTTTCTTACAAATGAAAAGCAGCTAAAAGAAACAGAGCTTAACTATTTAAAGCAAAAAAATATTGCATTAAAATTTGTGTCGAACCAAGGTTTTGACTTTGGGATGTGGTACAAGGCCTTTAAAGGATATAAGCCTTTAGACTATGATAGGGTAGGCTTAATTAATGATTCATGCGTGTTGTTTAAACCACTTGCCGATGTTTTTAAATGGATAGATAACAATAATTTTGATTATTGTGGCTTAGTTTCTTCTAAAAGTGTTGCTTTGCATGTACAATCGTATTTTATTGTTATTAATAAAAATGCTATTAAACCGGCATACGATTATTTTATGGAAAATGGCCTAATAAGCGATTATAAAAAAGTAATTTATATCTATGAAATTGGCTTAAGTGCTAACCTAAGGAAACAAGGTTTAAAAGTTGCAGCCATGTTTACCAGCAAAAATGATATTGCTGCTCAAAACCCTTCTTTTCTTGTGATAGAGGAGTTTATTAGAGGAGGAATGCCAATGATTAAGAAGAAAATTATTTTCAGATCGTACCGCAAAGGTGAGTATCTGTCAATGCTGCGTATGAATTTTAAACTTAATCAAAACGTATATATTAAATTAATAAAAGAGGTAAATAAAAATACGTCGCTTATTGATTTTAACTTAGCCATTAAGGATTTTAAGCGCTCAAGTAATATTGATATTTACATATATAATGTAGTGTTGTTTTTTTATCAAACGGCTAAGAAAAGTAAGTTTCTCACGGCTCTGTTTCATAAATTAATTATTATTAGAAGAAAATTAAGAGGGGATACCGGTACAAATATTCTAGCAGGTACAGCAGAAGACGAAACAATAAATTAAGCAGTTTGACTAATCAACCCAAAATATTATTTCTGTTAATAAACTATTTTAATGAGAAAGAAGTTTGCAGTTTTATTAAGGAGCAATTACTGCCTGGTACAAATAAATTTATTGATATTATAATTACAGACAATGGGAGCAAAGAAACTTTTTTGTTAGATGGAATTACTATTAATTATAGCAATGTTTCTCTAGTAAATTCTGAAAGCAATCTTGGTTATTTTGGTGCGGCAAACTTAGGTTTAACTAACTATTTAAATAAACATAGCGGGTATCCTGATGTGGTTATTGTTTGTAATACAGATATAACGTTGCAAGGCAATTTTTTTAAAACATTGCAACAACAAATAATTAAGCAAAATTTTGATGTGCTAGGGCCTTCTATACACTCAAACTTTTTAAATTATTATCAGAACCCATATATCATTAGTAGAATTTCAAAAAGTAAATTGAAATTTTTACATTTTGTTTCGTCTTCGTACATTTTATATAACCTGTTTACAGTTTACCATTTATTGAAAACAAAATTAATTGGCAGGCAAAATGGCCAACCAAATTTAGTTGTCAACCCTTACGCTATACATGGCTCTTTTATGATTTTTAATAAAACCTTTTTTGAAAAAAGTGGAACTATAAATTATCCTTCTGTATTATTTGGTGAGGAATTATTTATTGCAGAACAAGTTCAAAAATTGAATTTACATATGGTATACGAGCCTACATTACAAGTAGAGCATAATGAACATGCTACAACAGGCGTTTTTAAATCTAGAAAGACTGTTGCTTATCTGCACCGATCATATACCTATATACTGAAAACCTATTTTAATTAAGTGAAAATTACCTAATAAATATTTGATTTAAGGTGTCTGAGAATTGTTGAATTTCTTGCTGTGTATTTGTGGCATGCAAGCATATCCGCAATCTTTCTGCCCCTGCTTTTACCGTTGGACTTTTTATAGCACGTACATCAAAACCTTTATCTATTAATTGTTTTGAAGCATTAATAGCATTCTCATTGCCTTCAATTAAAAAACAATGTATGGCACTTGTACTATTTATTTTGTTTTGAAGCTGAAGAGTTAGCTTATTAAATAATGAAGTATTTTCTTTTACAGTTTCTGTTTGATTTGTATTTTGAAGTAAATTATAGGAAGCCATTATTAAAGCTATACTTGATGCAGGCAAAGCCGTTGTGTAAATAAGCGAGCGGGCAAAATTCACTAAATAATCATACAAGTCACCACTGCCAACAACTGTGGCGCCATGCACACCCATAGCTTTTCCAAATGTGTATATGCGGGCAAAACAATCTTGTTCCAAATTTAATTCATTACATAAACCTTTTCCTTGTTCTCCATAAACACCTATGGCATGAGCTTCGTCAACTATTAAATAGGCATTGTTAGTTTTGCATATAGTAGAAATTTCTTTTAGCAAAGCACAATCTCCATCCATAGAAAAAACAGATTCAGTAACTACATAAATATTTTCTGCTGTTTTGTTTTTCTCTAATAGTTCTTGTAAATGAGAAACATCATTATGTTTGAATTTAAAAGCAGTTGCAAAACTTAAACGTATACCATCTATAATTGATGCGTGGCATAATTCATCATACAACACAATATCACCTCGTTGTAAAACAGAGGATAGGAAACCAACATTAGCGTCATAACCCGAATTAAACAATAAAGCTTTTTCTCCATTATGGAAATCAGCTATTTGCTTTTCACAGTCAATATGAATCTGGCTGTTTCCTGTGATAAGTCTTGATCCAGTAGAGCCTTGTTGTTGAATTTGATATTCTTTAAGAATAGAATCTTTTAAAACCTTTAATTCAGGGTCTTTAGAAAAACCTAAATAATCATTACTACTAAAGTCAATTAAACTTTTATTGGGTAAAGAAAGTGTACGGAAATTATTTTCAGTTTTTCTTTTATCTAATAAGGATAAAAGTTTTTTAGGAAAGCGGTTCATCACCAGTTATTAAGCCATTACTTTCTTTTCAGAAAAAGCAGCTTTTGGCGTTAAACCAAGTATGTTAAACATTTCCATATCCTCATTAAAAGCAGGGTTTGGTGTAGTTAACAACTTATCTCCGGCAAAAATAGAACTTGCACCTGCCATAAAACATAATGCTTGTGCTTCCATACTCATGCTTAATCTGCCTGCAGATAAACGTACCGAAGTATGCGGCATAACAATGCGTGTAGTAGCAATCATACGCACCATGTCCCAAACAGATACTATTTCTTGTTTCTCAAGCGGAGTCCCTTCAACTGGTACTAAACCATTAATAGGCACCGATTCTGGCTGCGGAGTTAAATTGGTTAAGGTAAATAACATACCAATTCTGTCTTCAACGCTTTCTCCCATGCCAATAATTCCGCCTGAACATACAGTCATTCCTGCTTTTCGTACATTTTTAATGGTGTTCAATCTATCTTCATAGGTACGTGTTGTAATCACATCCCCATAAAACTCTTCAGATGTATCTATATTGTGGTTGTAGGCATATAAGCCGGCATCAGCCAATTTTTTTGCCTGTTCTTCAGTAAGCATGCCAAGCGTACAGCAAACTTCCATTTCTTTAGAATTGATGGTTTTCACCATCTCTAAAACTTTATCAAAATCTTTATTATCACGTACTTCGCGCCATGCAGCACCCAAGCACATGCGTGATGCGCCTGCATTTTTTGCTCTATCCGAAGCCGTATTAACTTCATCAATGCTCATTAATTTATGCACTTTTATATCGGTATGATAACGAGCTGCTTGTGGACAATAAGCACAATCTTCGCTGCAACCACCTGTTTTTATTGATAATAATGAGCTTATTTGCACCTCTCCCGCTTTATGAAATTGACGGTGTACGGTAGCCGCTTCATAAACTAATTCAAGTAGGGGTTTATTATAAATATCTAATATTTCGGCTTTTGTCCAGTTTTTCATATAGTAAAATGTTAGTAGGAGCAAATGTAGCAAATCAAAACAAAAATTCAATCGCTTTTACCATTACTTTTGTAACAATTATGGTATATAAAAACTTGCACGATTGTATTGTTGATTTAGAAAAAAACGGGCAATTAATTAGAATTAAAGAAGAGGTTGACCCTGATTTAGAGATGGCCTCTATACATCTTCGCATTCATGAGGCTGGGGGCAAAGCTATTTTATTTGAAAAGATAAAAGGTTGCAATTATCAAGCTGTATCTAATATTTTTGGAACTTTAGAACGTAGTAAATTTATTTTCAGGAAGCATTTTGCTGATATTCAAAAGCTTGTGGAAGTAAAAAACAATCCTGCCAAGGTGTTAAAGCATCCTTTTAAGTATTTGGGTTTAGCTAAGTCTGCCATAACCTCTCTTCCTAAAAAGTCATCTACAAATATTTATAATCATTTTGATGAAATTACCATTGATAAACTCCCTTTAATTAAACATTGGCCTATGGATGGTGGGGCATTTGTTACTCTACCGCAAGTTTATAGTGAGGATGTTGATGCCCCAGGAGTTGCAAACTCAAATTTGGGAATGTATCGAATACAATTATCGGGTAATGATTATCAATTAAATAAAGAAATTGGACTGCATTATCAGTTACATAGAGGCATAGGGATACATCAAACAAAGGCAAATAATAAAAATGTTCCCTTAAAAGTATCCGTTTTTGTTGGCGGGCCCCCTTCACACTCCTTGGCTGCTGTTATGCCTTTACCCGAAGGATTAAGCGAACTTAATTTTGCAGGTGCTTTGGGAGGAAAAAGATTTCGTTATACCTATCACAATGGATATTGCATCTCGTTAGATGCTGATTTTGTAATTACTGGTGAGGTTTATCCCAACGAAAATAAACCTGAAGGCCCTTTTGGTGACCATTTAGGTTACTATAGTTTAAAACATGATTTTCCTGTAATGCGGGTGCATAAAGTTTTTGCTAAAAAACAAAATGCTATTTGGCCATTTACAGTTGTTGGTCGCCCTCCGCAAGAAGATACCGCTTTTGGCGATTTAATTCATGAGCTTACCGGTAGCGCCTTATCGCATGAGATACCGGGGTTAAAAGCTTTAAACGCGGTTGATGCTGCCGGTGTACATCCATTGTTGTTAGCAATTGGCAGCGAACGTTATACCCCTTATTTAAAGGAGAAAAAACCTACTGAATTGCTTACCATATCTAACCGCATTTTAGGTACCGGACAATTAAGTTTAGCTAAATTTCTTTTTATTACAGCTGATGATAGTAATAAACTATCTGTAAATAAAATCGAAGAATTTTTTACCTATTGTTTA
>Ga0207046_10127_pt1 | contig 21511 bp, 16 predicted proteins | sample Alteio_BWMinCont_66_FD_153303 | JGI IMG/M metagenome (GOLD analysis project Ga0207046, IMG submission 153303) | Enriched cells from forest soil in Barre Woods Harvard Forest LTER site, Petersham, Massachusetts, United States -... | ecosystem: Environmental > Terrestrial > Soil > Temperate forest >...
TTGCCGCAGACGGGCGTGACGGCTTCGACGCGGAGTTCTGGGGAGCGAAGGGCTAGGAAGATGGCGATGGCGTCGTCGACGCCGGGGTCGGTGTCGAGGATGATGCGGTGAGGTTTGGAGGGAGTAGAAAAAGAGTAGGGTGCGAACGTTTCGTTGGAGGAGAAGAGAGAAATGGGGAGAGCGCCCGCGGCTAGGGTTGCGGTGGTGGTGCGGAGGAAGTCGCGGCGGTTACGGGAGAAATTGTGTGAGCGCATCGGGGTCCTTGGATGAAAAGTAGATGAGCGTTAGAAGTTAGCGCAGAAAGAGCGGTGGTGCAATGTGGACGGGAAGGGCAAATCAAGCTCGGTCACGAATTTTGAAGTTGGTTTGAGTTGAGGTCCTTCGCGCATCCTTGTCGGATGCGCTCAGGATGACAAGATGTGTTCGTTTCTGAGTTTGATCTGGGAAACAGATTGGGTGAGGGTGAGGGCGGATTCGGGAGAGAGCGATTGACAGGGAGGGGGGAGGACTTTAGAGTGGCGGCTCACTTCGGGTTCAGGGGAATCGATTGATCGAGCGAATTTTCGGGCTGCAGGAAAATCAGACTACGTTGCGGCGGGAGATGCTGGGTGGGCTGACGACGTTCATTACGATGGCGTACATCATCGTGGTGAATCCGCAGATATTGTCGCAGGCGGGGATGCCGGCGGAGGGCGTGGTGTTCGCAACGTGCCTGGCGGCGGCAGTGGCGACGCTGGTGATGGGGCTGTACGCGAATTATCCGATCGCGCTGGCTCCGGGGATGTCGCTGAACGCCTATTTCACGTACACAGTGTGCATCGGGATGCATGTGCCGTGGCCAACGGCGCTGGGCGCGGTGTTTTTTTCAGGCGTGTTGTTTGTGCTGCTGACGGTGACGCGGGTGCGGGAACAGATCGTGAACGGGATTCCACTGGGATTGAAGCACGCGACGGCGGGCGGGATCGGAATGTTCATCGCGTTCGTGGGATTGCGGAGCGCGAAGCTGGTGGTGGCGAATCCGGCGACGTTTGTGAGCCTGGGGAATTTCGCGGACCCTTCGGTGCAGGCGGCGTGCGTTGGGATTTTGCTGACGCTGGCACTGATGGTGCGGCGGGTGAACGGCGCGATTCTGCTGGGAATTCTGGGGACGGCGGTGTTTGGAATTTTTCGCGGGCTGGCGCATTTGCCGGAGCACTGGGTGGCGCTGCCGCATCCTTCGTCCACGTTTCTGAAAATGGATTTGCGCGCTGCGCTGCACCTGGGGCTGGTGGAGATTATTTTCATTTTCTTGTTTGTGGATTTGTTCGACAACGTGGGAACGATGGTGGGTGTTTGCGAGCAGGGCGGATTCGTGAAGGACGGAAAGATACCGCGAGTGGGGCGGATGCTGCTGGCGGACGGCATTGGGACGATGTTCGGCGCGATGACGGGGACGTCGACGGTGACGAGCTACATTGAGAGCGCGGCGGGCGTGGCTGCGGGGGCGCGGACGGGATTGAGCAACGTGATGGTGGCGGCGCTGTTTCTGGCGGCAATGTTTTTTTCGCCTGTGGCCGCGGCGATTCCTGCGTTTGCAACGGCGCCGGCGCTGGTGCTGGTTGGCGCGCTGATGACGGAATCGATTGCGCAGGTGGAGTGGAAGGAGTTTACGGAGGCGTTTCCGGCATTTGTGACGCTGGTGGCGACGCCGCTAACGTTCAGCATTGCGACGGGATTGAGTTTGGGAGTGATTTCGTACACGGCGGCGAAGGTGGCAGCGGGAAAGTGGAAAGAAGTTAGCGTGCTGCTTTGGATTTTGACGGGGTTGTTTGTGGTGAGGTACGCGGTGCTGGCGGCGGAGTGACGAGGGGTGACTGGTGAAGAGTGACTGGTGAAGAGGAGCTTCGATTTTGAGTTGGTGGCAAGACGCTGGGGTTGATGACAAACGTTTTGGAGACGTCGAGATTCTTTCGAAGAGTTGAGTTTGTTAATGAGGTTTACGGCGCAAAAAGCGCCCGCCTCGGAAGGCGGCCACTACAGTGGTTACGGGTTTTCTTCTCACCAGTCACTAGTCACTATTCACCAGTCACTTCTCAGCGTCGACTACGCAGCGGAAGCCGATGGTGGCGGCGCGATCGCGGCTGGGGGCCATGAGGAGAAGTTTTTCGTGCTCGTCGAGGCGGTAGGTTTGCGGGAAGTACCAGACAGAGCCTAACGGTTGATAGGCGGCGGCGCCGCGAATGATGGCGGCGCGGGTGTGCTCGTCGCGGAATTCGTCAGTCCATTGCGAAACATTTCCGATCAGATCCAGAAGGCCGAAAGGGCTGGAGCCCTGCGGGTGTGCGTCCACGTTTGAGAGCGGGGCGCGCGTGTGGCCGCGATCGGCAGCGGGAACGTTGGCAGCGTTCCAATCGTTGCCCCACGGGTAGAGGCGCGCGTCGGCGGACTGCGCGGCGTATTGCCATTCCCATTCGTGCGGAAGGCGCTTGCCGGCCCAGGCGGCGTAGGCACGCGCGTCTTCGAGAGAGACCCAGGTGACGGGCTTCGCGTCCCAGCCGGCGGGGAAATTGCCGCCCGACCAATCGCGCAGGAAATTGTGATCGTCGGTGGGATGGTAGTGCGTGGCGTCGAGAAATTGCTTGAATTGGACGTTGGTGACCGGCGTGCGGTCAATGTAATAGGCGCGGAGATGCAGGCGGTGGAGATGAGAGCGGCGAGGGGAATTTTCCCAGGGATATTGTACGTCCACGCCGGGATCGTTGCCGCCTTCGATTTCGATGCCGCGAACGGAGAAGTCGAAATCGCCTTCGGGGATTTTCAACATCCCCGCGGGAGCAGTGGCGGCGGGTTTGGTGGGTGGAATGTCGACGATGGTTTGCGGAACGGCGGACCAGGCGCGGGGAAAATCGCGCAGGGATTTTTTGGAGCGCTCGGCCATGAAGGGGAGAAGTTCGGGGAGTGGGGCGGACCTGGCGTCCTCGGTGGTGGCGAGGATGGCGCCGAAGCCGAGGCCTTCCATCGAAAAGCTCAACGTCGCTTCCTGCGCGTTGATGCGCGGCTGGAGCTCGACGCCGTGCCAGAGATCGTAGTAGTGGAGGCCGGGGCTGTAAGGGACGCGGAGTTGCTGGCCGTCGAGATCGAATTCGTTGCGGTTGACGATGGTCCAAAGAGTGCGCTGGGGCAGGGGAAATTTGCTGGCGAAGACGCCGGACTGCAGCGTGGGCGAGTGCGGCTGCCAATCGGGGCTCACGAGATTGGCGGCGAAGGCGCGCTCGATGCGGGTAAAGCGGAGGACGGCTTCGGCATCGCGGGGATTCATGGGATACCAGAAGCCCCAGAGATTTTCGAGGCTGGCGTAGCCGCTGCCGTTGAAGAAGGCGTGCTGCAGGCTGTCGGTTTTGTCGCGCGTGAAGCGGTCGGTGACGTTGATCATGTGGCGCGGCTCAAGCCAGCGCGTTTTGCTGACCATCGGGGTGAAGGGGTAGACGACGTCTTCCCAGGTGACCCAGTCGTTCCAGCCGAGAGTACTCCACGCGACGGATTCGTCGCGGATTTCGAATTGCGGTTCGAAGGCGAGGCGGTGGCCGGCGGCAATGGAGGCGGCGCGGTAGTCGGCGGGAACGCTTTCGAGCGTATCGAAGTTGATGCCGTCGGCGCCGATTTCTTTCAGGAGTTGTGAGAGCGCGACCCACGGAGGAGAGGATTCTTCGCGCGTACCGGAATCCCAGGCGAGGATGGGGAAAAGAACTTTGACGTTGTGGCGGTGAAAATCGTCGACGAGTTTTTTGAGGGCGGGGAGGCCGCCGGGAAGATCGCGGAGGAGATCGAACTGGTTGCGGTCGTCGACGCCAATGTTGGGATAGACGTGCCAGAGGAGGACGGCGTCGATGGGGCCGAGGCGGCGCTCGGTTTCGGCGAGGAATTTTTCGGGCGTGTAGCGGCGGGTTTCGGGATCGTAGAGGGAGCGGTCCCAGACGAGAATCTGGACCTGGGAGAATGCGCGCTGGGTCCAGGCGAGGTCGGGATTCGTGTAGTCGGATTCGTCGAGGCGGAGTTGCGTGCGGCGTTCACTGCGCCACGCTTCCAGCCCGGCGAACCACGTGGGATCGGAAGGATCGGCGGGGCCGGCGAAGAATACTTCGGAGGGCGCGGGAGGAATGGTGAGGGTCATGGTGCCGTTCGGAGCGACGAGGGCGTGGCGGGCTTTCCATTCGTCGGAGTGAAGAGTCGTCGCGCAGGTGAGGAGGAAGATTACGAAAAAAGTGACCGACCAGAAACGTGATGGGCGAGGAAAGAAGGGCATAGGGAAGAAGAATACGCGAAGAGGGAGAAGAATTCAGCGGGGAGTTGGACGAGGTGAACTGAATTGCTACACGGGCTAGAAATGGGCGTCCGATGGTTTTCCGGGGATTAGCCGGATCGACAGCTCACTAGCCTCGATCGTGCCCGCGAGCCCATAGCAATCGATAAGCGTTAGACGAAAGCCTTCCGGCAGCTTGTCAATCGTCAGGCTAGAGATGACATTTTGATGGTTAAATCCACTTACGTTTAGTTCAGAAACCTCCTTTAAAGCGAATTCGACAACGACATGCCTCTCCATCACAAAATAGCCCTTCTCATCCACCTGATTTGTTGTTTCCCATGTGTGGACAGCCAGGGTGGAGGGTGCACTGCGGTTTAGGTGCAGAGCGAGTACTTCTGCGTCGTGAAAACTTGGCCAATATCCAAACCACTGCTGAAGCTGTTGAGCCCCCTCAATCGATTTCAATTCAGTTGGGAGTTCCATTGGCAGAATGGGGAATTGGACATAGGAATCAAAAGAGATGGTGCCCGAAAGAGGACTCGAACCTCCACGACCGTGAGGCCACTAGCTCCTGAAGCTAGCGCGTCTGCCAGTTCCGCCATTCGGGCACAGGGAAAACAACACAGGCAGGTCTTATTTTGGGGCGGGAACAGGCGTTTGTCAACGAACCGGGAGCCCCCAGCGAGGGGGTGTCCAAGGGGGTGGGGGTCACTAGCATTCTAAAGCCAGAGTGTTATACTCCGCCTGAAAAGCTCTGCCTACGGTTGAGGGTAGGCACCGCGGACGGGTTCCAACGGAGGTTGCAATGGATTCCATGGGAGCGGCGTTTACGGGGCCACTGCTGTATTTGTTCATCGTCTGGGGAGTCGTAACCGCCATCTTTCTGCTGTTGATTGCGTGGCGCAGCGTTCTTTCCAGCCACGAAGACGATCAAATCTTCATCGACGCAGCCCAAGAACATATGGCCAGAGAGCAGCGCGAATTGATCAAGAAGATCGAATCGCTCGGGAAGCCGCTGATGATGAGCGGGATCACTTCGGGCGTGCTGCTGCTGGTGATTGCCGGGGTGTTTGTGTACAACGGCCTGAAGAATTTTTAGCTCAGGCGTGGCGACGCAGGACCGCAAGGGGCTCAGGGCTTTGGTGGTGTAGCCGCCGGTTGCTGTGCCGCCGGAGTGGCTGCCTGCGAAGCCTGCACCAGCGAAGTATGATTGTGGACGATCAGCCAGCTGTCGTTGCGCTTTTCGAAGATCAGCGTGGTATGTCCGAAGGCTGACGACGGAACTCCATCCACCACCGCTGTAAATTCCCACTGATACGAAGCCCAGGCCGTGTTGCCGGAAGGCCCGAGGCGAATGAGGGTGTTGCTGCGGTCCAGGCGCACCTGCTGCGCGCGGGCGCGCTGCGACTGGTAGCTGGCGAGATAGCTCGGCCAGCCGACGACCGGCGCAGCCCACATGCCGTTGACGACGTCGACGTCGTCGGCGTAGTGGGAGTGAAGTTTTTCGATGTCGCCGAGTTGCCAGGCACCGAGCATTTCGCCGATGGCGTTGTCGATCCGCTGCTCATCGGGAAGGATGGTGGCGGGCGGTGGATTCGGCGTGGTGTCGTTCTTTTTCTTTTTCTTTTGTGCGGAGGCGGTGGAAGCCAGTGAGAGGGTAAGAAGCAGGACGAATGAAAAGAAAAATGCGCGCCGCGCCGCGATGCGGATGCTTGAAAGGTCTTTCCACAGTTTCATGCTCGATTCACTCCCCAAATTTCAGGCGCGCTTCGGTTTCTGATTCCGGAAGCAGCGCGGCGATGACCGTCGTGCTGGACAGTAGAAAGCATAGCGCAGCGCGAAGCACGGCGCGGAGGAATGTGCCCAGTTGGTTTACCGGGAGATTCGAGGCGCGGTTCTTGCAATTGATCGCGATTGCCGCTGTCCCCGCGCACTGTCTTCCTGAGGCTATCCGACAAGGATAGCCGAAGGATCTCAACTTTGGAATTGTGCAAGGACTATACGTTGAGGTCCTTCGGGCCGCCTGCCTGCGGTAGGCAGGCAAACGGCGCGGCCCTCCCTCCTCCGGCGGGCAGGCAGGATGACAAGTTTTTTTAATTTTGAGCACGGACAAAATGCGCGCCGTTGAAAAGGTGCCTTCTCAAAAATTCACACGGACAAAGATGCGCGCCGTTAAAAGCGCGCTGCCGAAACGCTAGCTAATGCGCTGCTTGAGCGGCGCTGAGCAAATTCACGAAGAGGCGGTAGGCGCCGGGGACGCCGTCAGGGAGTTCGCGGAAGAAGGCCAGGCCGGTGTAGATGTAGACGCCCTTACCCAGGTGCGTGTAGACGAGGCCGCCGTTAAGGTCTTTTTCGCCGGGGTCGTGCATGGAGAGGAGCGGCGTGTATTTGGCGTCGAAGTCGCTCCAGTAGTAGAGGCCGCGCTCCTGCACCCAGTTCTGGAAATCGGCGGCGGTAATTTTGTTGGGCGAATTGAGAAGCGGGTCGTCCGGCTTCAGGAATTTCACTTCGGCATTTTCGTCGGTGATGCGCGGAGTGGGATTGCCAATGGTGGCGTGATAGGGCGCGGGAAGGAATTTGTTCCAGACGAAGTCGCGATTGTACTGGACGACGAGCGTGCCTCCGGCGGAGGCGTAGTCGAGGAGGCGCTTGTTGGCGCTCGAGAGTTCGGGTCGGAGTTCGTAGGCACGGACGCCGACGACGATGGTGGTGTATTTCGAGAGATCGCCGAAGGTGAGGGCGTTGGCGTCGAGCATTTCGACGGAGATGCCGAGCCGTTTGAGCGCTTCGGGAATCATTTCGCCTTCGGCGGAGATGTAGCCGACGTGAAGATTCGCGGGTACGTTGACGTCGAAGGCGTGGACAACGGTTTGCGCGGGCTCGCTCCAGAGAATAGAGGGCATTGTGGGCAGCGGCTCGAGCGAAGTAGAGAATTTTTCGTCGCCGCGTTTCGCGTAAGCCGTGATGGTGAAATTTCCGGGTTCGAGTTTGGCGGGTGGCGTAACGGTGAGTTTCGCGTACTGGTCGCCAATACCGTCGAAATGAACTTCAACAGGAGCGCTGGATTGCAGGCCGTCGGGAACATCGAGACCGACGCTGATGGTTGCCGGCTTCGCGGAATAGGAATGGACGCGGAGGAGAACATCGACCCTCTTGCGCGGTTGGCCGAGGACCTCGACCACCTGACTGGGTTCGACAGCGAGCGTGTACGCGGGAACGACGCGAAGAGGCACGCGGTTCACGCTAGTAGAAGTTGCGGCCGTGCGGGTAACGGGGGCCACTGCTGTAATGGCGAAATCGCCGATTTGAATTTTCTGAGCGACTCGCAACACTGGCGCGGGTTCCGGGCTCAATTGCGGGTCAGGAGGAGGGTAAGGGACCGGAGGGAGGACTGCGGCTTTATTGTCTTTCTCGGGATTTCCCATTGCCAATGCCCAGGAGGAGTCGGTGGCGTTCCCCGATTCCATCTTTTGCCGCAGGACGGCGCGCTCGCTCGAAAATTGCGGTTCGCTGAACTGGCAGTGAATCTCCGGGCGGCAACGGCTGTGGAAAGCGACGGTGAAATCTTCACTCGCGATCACGTCGGCGCGGTCGGCGTCGGAGGAGATCTGGACGCCCGCCGCCAATTGGAGTGCGCGGTCGAGATTTTGTTTTTCACGGCCAAGAAAATCGAGCTTGTTGTACAGGTCCGGCGGAATCGGCTGGGGAATGGAAAGGAGCGAGGCACGCTCCAGGGATTTTTCAGCGGCTACAAGGGAATTCACGGTGGCGGGCCAATCCAGCTTAAGCGCCGAGGCGCGCGCGGATTCGAGCGAGTGCTCTGCTTCCTTTAGCTGCTCCTCACACCCACAAGGACCTTTTGCAGACGCCGCGGCCTGAAGCGTTACAGCGAGCGATGCGGGATCGAGTTTGCTACCGTCTTCGGGAAGGAGAGCGAGAGGGCGGCGGAGAAATGGGGAACTCAGGAAGGCGGAGATGCCCTGGCTGCGGTGATTGCTGAAGGCGTCGATGCCGATTTCGCGCCAGGATTTTCCGAAAAGGGGAGAGACATCGTCGACTGGCAGGATAAATCCCTTGGGATTGTCACTGCCGCGTTCGACGTCGAGAATCTGGACGCCTGCGCCGGATGCATCCCATGCGGGGAGGCTTGGATTGAGAAGAAATTTGGGATCGGCGGCGAGCTTGACGGCTTTCGGGGTCCAGATACCGGAGAGTTGGTGGTGGCCGTGGCCGGAGTGGACGCCTCCCCAGCCGTTGATGACGATAGTGGGGCGGAATTCGCGGATGACGCGGACCATATCTTCGAGGACGGCGTCGCCCCAGGCTTTTTCGGTTTCCTCGGGAGTTTTGGAGAAGCCGAAATCCTTGGCACGGGTGAAATAGAGTTTGACGCCGTAGCCGCGGGTGGCGGCGAGAAGTTCTTGTGTGCGGATGAGACCGAGTTGCGGCGCTTGTTCGGGGCCTAGGGCGTTCTGGCCGCCTTCGCCGCGGGTGAGGGAAAGAAGCGCGACGTCGGCGTGGAGGCCGCGGGCGAGATAGGTGAGGATGGCGGAGCTTTCGTCATCGGGATGCGCGGTGATGTAGAGGATCCGCGTGGTGATGCGGGCGGCGTCGATGGCTTCGACGGTTTCGGGGAGGCCGGGGCCTGTGCCGGGGGCGGGAGGGAATTGTGCGCGAGAGGGAATCGGAAGGAGCGTGGTTAAGAGTGAAAGTGTTGCCAGGCGAATGCGGTTCAAAAGGCCTCCAAAAAGAGCGTCGATACCCGATGCCCCTCCAGTCCCGGAGGGACGAAAGAAATTAGCCCAGGACGTAAGTCCTGGGAACTTTGCGCAACGCACACCGAGCGCCGGAGGCGCGGCAGATTTCTTCATGAGTAGCGCTATCTGCCGCCCCTCCGGGGCTCAACTTCGAATTGGCCTCGGTCCCAGCGCTTACGCGCTGGGCTAACCTCTGCCGCGCCTCCAGCGCTAGTTCGCCAAAGGTTCTGCCTTGGCTAGGGCGAAGGGCCATTCTCTCATTTCGCGGGCGCGAATTAGAAATGCGGTTGCGCCCAAGGCGATTTCCAGCAGGCCCCACTTGCGGGCCGGGCCGGTCTGCCAGAAGAGCCAAGCCCAGCCGAACATGGTTAGTACCGCAGGCACCGGATACAACCACATTTTAAACGGCAACTTTTCCGAGCCCAGGCGGCGGCGCAGCAGCATCACTCCAACGGCCTGACCGATGAACTGCACGATCAGGCGCATGGCAAGAATGCCGGCGATGGCGGTTTCGAGCTTCAGGATGATGCTGAAGAGGAACGCCAGCGCCCCGAGTATTAGAAGCGAAACGTGGGGAAAATGTTTCGTCGGATGCACTTTGGCGAAGACAGGAAAGAAATTGCCGTCGAGCGCGGCGGAATAGGGCACACGGGAGTAGCCGAGAAGCAGAGAAAAGACCGAAGCCATGGCGATCCAGAGAACCATCCACGTGACGAAGTGGGCGGCGCCGGAGCCGTAGAGGCGCTCGACGAAGAGGCTGGCGATGAAAGGGGTGTTCTGGGCTTCGCGCCAGGGGACCACGCCGAGCAGGCTGGTCTGCATGGCGAGATAAAGCACGGTGATGCCAAGAATCGAGAGGAAAATGCCGCGCGGGATATTTTTTTCGGGATTACGGATTTCGCCGCCGAGATGGCAGATGTTGTAGTAGCCCCAGTAGCTGTAAACGGTGTTGATCATGGCGGCGCCGAGCCCAGCGAACCAGATCGAAGAAAGATGAAAAGCACCGGGAGGAAAATCGAAGGCGAGTTTGGGATCGAAGTGGCGAATGCCTCCCCAGATGAGCCAAAGCATGGTGCCGACGACTCCGACCCAGAGGAGCACGGAAATTTTGCCGATGGTGGTGATTTTCCGGTAGAGAAGAACCACGAGAAAAATCACCAGGCTGCCGGAAATGGCTTTGGCTTGCCAGAGCGTGAGCGGATGAAGATATCCGGCGTAGCGCGCGAAACCGATGGAGGCGGAAGCGACGGAGAGCGGGGCCTGGACGAAGGTCTGCCAGACGAAGAGGAAAGACATCAGGCGGCCCCAGCGGCCGGGGCCGTAGGCTTCGCGAAGGAAGACGTAGGTGCCGCCGGCTTTGGGCATCGCGGCGCCGAGTTCGGACCAGACAAAGCCGTCGAGCGTGGCGAGGAGTGCGCCGGCGAGCCAGGCGATGAGCGCTTGCGGGCCGCCCATGGCCTTGATGACGAGGGAGCTGACGACGAACGGGCCGATGCCGACGATCTCGATCATGTTGAGGGCGACGGCTTCTTTCAGGCCGAGGCCTCGCTCGAGCGAGGGCTGTGATTGGGCGAGTTGGGGGGATGGCGGGGAAAGGGACATGCGCAGCGAGAATAACAAAAGGGCGGGAATCCTCCTATGGGATGCGGAAGGAGCGCAGAATTAAGAGAAAGGCGCCCGCCTCGGAAGGCGGCCGCTACAAAAGGCGGATTTGTTTTGCGGCGGTGTGTGGGGACGACTTACACTCGTAAACAGGAGAGCGCAGGCCCGCCCGGGTTCTCCGTTCAATCATGAAACAAGTATCCATTTTGCTGGTGCTGGGCGTGTGCTCGCTGCTTGCGCCGTGCGATTCCGTCGCGGGAAATCTTTCGCTGCCGCCGGGCACTGACTCGATTCTGGAGCACATTTATTCGGGGCGAAGCGATCTGGCGATTCCGGAGGCGCAGGCGCTGGAACGCCAGCAGCCGGAGCATCCGCTGGGATATTTGCTGGAGGCGGAAGCGCGCTGGTGGGAGATCTGGTGCCTTTCGGCGGAATACAAATACGGGATGAACCTGCCGCGGCACCGAGTCAAAGCCCCGCGTGACCAGATTTACCTCACTGTAGTGGCGAAGGCGGAGGCGCTGGCGGAGGCTGCTCTGGCGAAACACGAATCGGCGGAGATGCATCTTTACGCCGGGATGGCCGGAGGCCTGGCCGCAAGGCTGTACGGCTTGCGCGCGGAGAACCGGGCGGCGGCGCGCGCGGGCGTGCGTGCGCGAGAGCATTTCTTGCGCGCGCTTGCGCTCGACCCTTCGTTGGCCGACGCCGACATGGGCCTGGGACTCTACAACTATTATGTGGATACTCTTTCGACGATTGCGCGGGTGCTGCGCTTTTTCATGGGCATCCCGGGCGGATCGAAAGAAGAGGGCATCCGGCAATTGCAACTGGCCATGGATCACGGGCAATTGACGCCGGCGCTGGCGCGATACTATCTGGCGGTCTGCCTGCATCTTTACGATCAGAGGTACGAGCAGGCACTGCAGGTGGCGACGCCGCTGGTGGAAAGATATCCGGAGAATCCGATTTTCCGGCTGGTGCGTGCCGATTTGTATGGGAAGCTGGGAAGAAAGGCGCTGGCGATTGCGGATTACCGCGCCGCCGCAGCGGTACCGATCAACGATGGGGCCTGCCGGCGGAAGATCGAGCAATTGGTGAAGGAGTCTCTGGCGGCGCAGGGCGTGGGGCAGTAGAAGGGCGACTCCGGGCTTTGTGCAGGAGACGGCCTGCCCCATAATAGGGGCCTGGGTTTGTGGGCAGGAGTCAGGTACCCGAGTCCCAAGGGGGATCTGCGGGGCCCGGTCAACGCGGGCACGCTTTTTCGCATCTCAACCCAATCAGGCAAGCGAAGTTCCTTTCTCTCCCATGACGAGAGAAACGGACGCGTAGGCGAGTTTCGCGCGAAGGAGTCTCCATGAAGCGGTTTTGGACAGCGGTGGCTGTCGCAGGTTTCGCGTTCGGTTTGTTGGCCGGATGCAATGATTACAACAACTCGATCCAATACAACACCGGGGCGACGCTGACGAATCTGTCGCCCGTCGGGCTCCCGGCGGGAAGCACGTCGTTTCTATTGACCGTGAACGCCAGCGCCGCGAACGGGTTCAACAGCACCAGCGTGATTCAGTGGAACGGACAGAAGCTGACGTCGACGTTTGTGGACTCGACCACGCTGACCGCCACGGTTCCGGCGAGCCTGCTCGCCAAGCCGGGAACGGCGTTTGTCAACACGCTGGCGAAACAATCGGGCACCGGGCAGAACGGACTTTCGAATACGCTGGCGTTCAATATTTACGGAGCGCCGAATCCACTGCCGACGCTGACTTCGGTGTCGCCGGCGACGGCGGCCGCTTGCGGCACGAACTGCGCGAATGCTTCGGTGACCATAACCGTGGCGGGAACGAATTTTCTGCCTGCGTCGAATAATGGCGGCTCGCTGGTGACGTTAGCCGACAAGCTGACCCCCATGCAGCAGCCGGTGTCGCTGACGATCACGAGTTTTTCCAGCACACAGATACAGGCGGTGATTCCGGGCACGTTTCTGGCGAATCCGGACACGGCGACGATTGTGGTGACAAATCCGGGGAACGGGCTTTGCACGCAACCCAGTTGTTTACCGCTGGTCGGAGGCGGAAACAGTCCACCGCTTACTTTCCTCATCGGCGGCGGGGCTCCGGCAGTGGCAGTGACGGCGGCAATGGCAATGGTTGCGGAAGAGACGCCGGCGATCAGCCAGGATGGCCGCTACGTGGCGTATAGCTCGCAGCAGAATCAGCTTAGCCAGATTCTGCTGAAAGATACGTGCGTGGGAGTTTCGAACGGATGCAGCGTGAACACACGCGTGGTTTCCGTTGCCGCGGATGGCACGGCCGGGAATGCGGACAGCCACAACGCGGTGGTGACGCCGGATGGGCGATACGTGGCGTTCAGTTCGGCGGCGACGAACCTTGTGGAAGGCGCGCCGGCGGGGCGGCAGGTCTACGTGCACGACACGTGCATCGGGGCGGACAACACTTGCAAGCCCGCGACGACGCTGATTTCGACGGATTCGCAGGGCGCGTTGAACGGCACGGAAAGCATTTTGCCTTCGATCAGTTCGACGGGGAGATATGTTGCGTTCGTGGCGATCACGCCTACGAGTGCGTCGAACATTGCCGCCGGGGCCGCGGCGAATGTACAGGCTGCGCCGAACAGCGGGTTGCGGCAGGTGTTCCTGCGCGATACTTGTCTGGGCGCGGCGAATTGCACGCCGAATACGACCCGAATTTCGATGATGCCGGGAGACGCACCTGCCAACGGGACGAAACCCGCGGGGCCGGCGATCAGCGGCGTGGCCAAGCAGATTGCACTGGCGGATGGAAAGACTGCGACGGTGTTCACGCCGACGGTGGCGGTGGACGAGGGCGTGGTGCTGGCGGTTCCGAAAGAGCAGTAGCGGGCGCTACTTTGGAGTGCGGCAGCTCTGCTGCCGCTTTTCCCATTTTAGCCACCCTACCCAAGCTAAAATTTGTGCAACAAACGTACGTTGAGGTCCTTCGGACATCCTCGTCGGATGTCCTCAGGATGACATGGTTTTTTATTTAGCGAAGAAGTAGAGTTGCTGCCCGCCAGGAAATATTCCCAAGATAAAAACTAGTTGAAGCGAACCTTGAGGTCGGGGCGCTTTTCGAGGCGCACGGAATCGACGAAGCGGACCTGGCGTTCGTCGAGCGTCAGGATCATGGACGAGGTGCGGATACCCTCGCCAAAGAACCGCACACCCTTGAGCAGGTTGCCGTCGGTGACGCCGCAACAGGCGAAAATGATTTTCTTGCCTGGAGCGAGATCCTCGGTGTCGTAAATGCGCTTCGTGTCCGTGACGCCCATTTTTGCGAGGCGTTCCGCGTCCTGCGGCTTGCTGATGACGAGGCGCGCGAGAATCTGGCCGTTGAGGCAGCGCAGTGCCGCGGCGGTAAGCACGCCCTCGGGCGCGCCCCCAGTGCCCATCACCATGTGAACGCCGGTGCCGATCACGGCGGCGGAAATGCCCGCGGACAAGTCGCCATCGCCGATGAGGCGAATGCGAGCGCCCACCTTGCGAATCGCTTCGATCATTTTTTCGTGGCGCGGGCGGTCGAGGACCATCACGACAAGATCTTCGACGTCGCGGTCGAGGCGCTTGGCGACGGACTTCAGGTTGTCGGCGACCGGAGCATCGAGATCAACGGCGCCCTTGCACGAGGGGCCGACAATCATTTTTTCCATGTACAGATCGGGAGCGTGGAGCAGGCCGCCTTTTTCGCTGGCGGCGAGAACGGCGATGGCGTTGGGCGCGCCGGTGGCGCAGAGATTCGTGCCTTCGAGCGGATCGACGGCAATATCAACCGTAGGGAAAAGGGACTTGGGTGCGTGCTGGGCGAGGCCGACTTTTTCGCCGATGTACAGCATGGGGGCTTCGTCGCGTTCGCCTTCGCCGATGACGATGGTGCCGTCCATTTCGACCTGATCCATGGTCTTGCGCATGGCTTCGACGGCGACTTCGTCCGCTTTGTGGCGATCGCCGAAGCCCATGGTGCGGGCGGCAGCGATGGCGGCATTTTCGACTACGCGCAGGAATTCAAGACTAAGTTGTTCTTCCATATTGGCGCCCTCCGCGGACGCAATCTTAGGGCAAAGTTCGGCTTAAGGTCGATAGGGGTGTGGAAAGCGATGGAGCGAACCCGACATCCGTACGGGGCAATCACACTCCGACAGTGAAGTCATTGTACTTGTTCTTTGCCCGGAAGTGGACGGATAAGCGCGTTGGTGAGGTACGGGTCGGTAAACTCGGTCATCTCGCCGGCGTGCTTGCCCGCGACGGGGAAGAGGCGCGCGGAGAGCGGCTTGTTCCATTTGACGGAGAGCGTGGCGACGTCGCCGATGACGCGGGCGAGTTCTTCCACCGTGGTGTCGCCGGGGAGAGGAATGGTATCAAGCCCGGTGGCGCAGACGGCGGAGTAGCTGAGGAGTTGGTCGAGGGAGAGGCGGCCCTGATTCCAGCGTTCGGCGAGAGTCGGGTCTTCAAGGACGGGAAGCATCACGCCGGAATAACCGGTGCGGCGGGCGCCGATGTCTTTTAGCGCGGAAGTAATTACGCCGACGGCGGTCATCGTGCCGCTGGACCCAAGCGGCTGTTTGGAAATGGTTTCGATGGCGGCGCCGATGGAAGCGCCGTGCGAAGAAGCGGGTGAGAGATCGAGGCCCATATAGATCCAGCCCTGTTCGCGGTCGATGCGCAGCGCGGCGTCCTCGACGTCGAATGCGGCGTTGTAGAAAGCGTCGACGATCTGGCGGCGCGCGGCGGCGAGATCGGGAGCGTTTTGTGCGGCGCTCGTGAGGAGGCCGGCGGAGGCGAGGCCGATGGCAAACTGGTGGCCGCTGCCGGTGTGATACGCGCCGGGGAAAAAGGGTGAGTAGGGCGGGACGCTGGCGTTTGCCGCGAAGTGGAAATTGCCTTCGCTGTGATCGGTGGTTTCGGAAAGTTTCTTGATAATGCGGGCGGCGGCGTTGACGGCGGGCCAGTTGATGCCGGCGTCGTTGGTGACGGAAAGGTTGCCGAAAATGTTTTTTGTGTTCTGCAAGACGGCGGCGAGGAGATCGGCCTGGGCGTCGCCGTCGTTGCCGGCGAGATAAGCGGAACCGATGGAGAGGCGGACGTGATACTGGTCGGCAAGTCCGTCGAGATTCTTGAAGAAGCGGACGGCGTCATCGGTCGAAAGGCCCTTGGTGTATTCGGGAAATGGCTGCGTGACGATGCGGAGCGTTTCGACGGTGTAGCCGCGGGACTCAAAAACGGTTTTTGCGTAGCCGAGGAACTTGGCGGTTTCGGCGAACTGCAGCTGGTATTGCGAGCGATCCAGATTAATGAAAGCAGTGATGGTGCGGACATGCGGCGTGCCGTTGGCGGGAGCCTTTGCGGGCGCGGGAGTTTGGGAAATGGCGCACGGGGCAAACGCGAAAAGCACGAGAAAAATTGGGGCGAAAAATTTGGCGTGGTTTTTCATGGAATTACACAAAGGCGGAAATGCCCGTGATTTTTTCTCCGATGATTAGTTTGTGGATGTCGTTTGTACCTTCGTAGGTGTAGACGCTTTCGAGATTGTTCATGTGGCGCATGATGCAGTAGTCGTCGACGATGCCGTTGGCGCCGAGGATGTCGCGGGACTTGCGCGCGGTTTCGAGGGCGATGGCGACGTTGTTCATTTTCAGCATGGAGATGTGCGAGGCGTCGGCCTTGCCTTTGTCTTTCAGGCGGCCGATGTGGAGCGCGAGCAACTGGCCTTTGACGATTTCGGTGATCATCCATGCAAGCTTTTCCTGGACGAGCTGGTGCGAGGCGATGGGCTTGTTGGCGAACTGCTTGCGCGCCTTGGCGTATTGCAGCGCGGTGTCGTAGCAGGCCATGGCCGCTCCGAGAGCGCCCCAGCCGATGCCGTAACGCGCCTGGTTGAGGCAACTGAGCGGGCCGCGCAAACCGGTGACGCCGGGAAGCAGATTTTCCTCGGGGATGGCGCAATCGCTGAAGGAGAGCCCGGAAGTGACCGAAGCGCGCAGCGACCATTTGCCGTGGACGTCCCAGGCCTTGAAACCGGGCGTGCCTTTTTCGACCAGGAACCCGCGGATTTTGTCGTCCTCCGTTTTGGCCCAGACGACGGCGACGTCCGCGAGCGAGCCGCTGGTGATCCACATTTTTTCGCCGTTCAGGACGTACTGATTGCCTTTCTTCACTGCGCGGGTGAGCATGCCGCCAGGGTTTGAGCCGAATTGCGGTTCGGTGAGGCCGAAACAGCCGACGGCATTCCCCGATTGCAGGCGCGGCAGCCATTTGTCTTTCTGCGCGTCGCTGCCGAAGGAATAGATCGGATACATCACCAGCGCGCCTTGCACGGAGACGAAGCTCCGCAGGCCGGAGTCGCCGCGTTCGAGTTCCTGGGTCATCAATCCGTAGGCGACGTTGGACATTCCCGCGCAGCCGTAGCCGTGAAGATTGGCGCCGAAGAAGCCGAGTTCGCCGAGTTGCGGAATCAGGTGCTTGGGAAAAGTACCTTCGCGGCTGTGCTTCTCGATGATGGGGATGATTTCGTTGTCGACGAACTGGCGGGCGGTCTGGCGGACAAGTTTTTCTTCGTCGTTAAGCTGGGAATCAAAGTCGATGAAATCGACACCGGGAAATGGGGGCATGAAAGATTCCTTCGTCAGGCAAAAGGCGCGACGCAGGAAGTGTAGCAAGGCGGTTCAGGCAGCGGCAAGAAAACGAGGGGGGATTGCGGGGAGGATTTCGCTAGCGCGGACGGCTCGAATCCTGCGGGGACGCAGGATTGGCCATGTTCGGCAAAGAGTGCTTCGCCAGGATGGTCATGAAATACGGGAAGATTCGACGAAACGTCATCAGGGCGCTCCTTTGCAGGAAAGTAGGGACCCAGGGACCGCGCTTCGGAAAACCGAGCGACTGGGTGGAATGTAGGCGCGTGCATGCGGGTAGGCAAACGCAAAGAAATAATGGATTGCATCTGGAAAGATGCGCGGCCTCGGCTTACTCCATGCTTCTCTCGCGCAAAAGCCCGCACACCATAACCCCAGCGCAAAATTGTGATCCTGAGGGCATCCGACGAGGATGTCCGAAGGATCTCAGCGAATACACCCTGCACAAACTTGAGGTTGAGGTCCTTCGCCTATCCTCGTCGGATAGGCTCAGGATGACAAATTATCTTTAGTTTTCGCACAACGGATAATTTTTCTTTGTACTGCGGTCTGCTCTTGCCCGGAAGAGAGGATTGCGGCGGAGCGGGTACACTAGAGTGGAAGGGGAAAGGATGAGTGGCGTGGCGAAACGAGCGGTGAAGAAGGTCGATCCGGAGATTCTGATTTTTGACGTGGATGGCGTGTTGATTGATGTGAAGGAGACGTTTTGGCGATCGGCGCTGCAAACGGTGGAAAAGCTGACGGGAAAGAAAGCGACCTGGGCGGAATTGCACAAGTGGAAGCGCCAGCCGGGAAATAACGACGACTGGATGATGGTTTCGCGCTGGGTGACGGCGAGAGGCGTGCCGACCACATATGAACAGGCGCGCGAGGCGTTTCAGCCGTTTTACTGGGGGAGCAACGGCAAGCCGGGCAATGTGGCCAAGGAAAAATGGCTGATCACGCCGAAGCTGGTGGAAAAATGGGCGACGCGGCGCGAGCTGAATTTATTTACGGGAAGAACGCGCCCGGAATTTGCGTATTCGTTTGAGCGGTGGCCGGCCGCGAAATATTTCCGCATGGTCGTGACGATGGACGACGCGCGGAAGAAGCCCCACCCGGACGGCTTGCTGGCAATTTTGGGGAAGCGCGATCCGAAGACGGCGCTGTACCTCGGAGACAACGTGGACGATGCGTTGTCGGCCCAGGCGGCGGGCGTGCCGTTCATGGCGATTCTGCCGAAGAGTTCGCATGATTTTCGGGATCGCGCGAGAAGATTTCGGGAGCTCGGCGCAATGACATTGCTGGAGCGGGCGCGGTACCTCGACCGCTGGCTCGTTTGATGGATAGTTCTCGTAATTCGGATTTAGCAATCGCTCAAGCCAACCGACCGATTGTCATCCTGAGCCTATCCGAAAAGGATAGGCGAAGGATCTCAACTGTTGGATTCTGCTTGGTGTATCAGTTGAGGTCCTTCGGGGCGCAAACGTCGCGCCCCTCAGGATGACAAGCTAGCAGTGGCGCAGCCGTAAGGCGCCCGCCTCGGAAGGCGGCCGCTACAAAATCATTCGTGATTCGGTGAGAAAGCCGGTTCAGGGGCGGGAAGTTTCTAGCCGGCGCTGGGTGTCGGCGCGGATTTGCTTTGCGGTGTGGCCTTCGGGGCTGTCGGGATCGAGGCGGATGTAGGCGTCGAGGTCGGCAAGGGCGGCCTGATAATTTTTCTGGCGGAGATGGATCAGGGAGAGCAGCCGGTAGATTTTAGGCTCTTGCCGGGCGAGGGATTCCGCCGTTTTAGCCGCATCTAGCGCGGCTTCGAGATGCATGCGATAGAGTTCGAGCTTTCCCAGTTCGTAGTATCCAACCCAGGAATTTGGATTGAGTTGGAGGCCGCGGCGCAGTAGCGGTTCGCCTCCGGTTGAATCGTGGCGCCCGAGGAGAAGAATGGCGAGGGCGAGAACGGCGTCCGGATAAGTTTGCTTGCTGAGGGAAACGGACGTGCGCAGATTTTTTTCGGCGTCGGCGGGTCTTTGCAGCGAGAGGTTGGCCATCCCGATCTGGTAGTAAGCCTCATAGTAGCCGGGAGCTTTTGCGACCGCGGCTTCGAAATCGCGCAAAGCACTTTCGGCGTTGTTGCCGGCGTAAAGTTTTTTCTTGCCGGAGTCCACGAGCTTTCTTGCGGCTGCAGGCATCGAAAGTTCGTGAGCGCTAATTGCCGGGTCGGCGGCCTGCCCTGTCGGAGATTTTCCGGCGGGCTTGAGGAAGATAGGGATGCCGTGCTCGGTACCGAAATTCACGTCCACGTCCATTTCCAGCGGAAGAAAGCCCGGAGCCGTGATTTTCAGGATGTAGGCGCCCGCGCGCAGACCGGGAAAGGCGAACTCGCCGGTGTCGGTGGTTACGGACTCCTTCATGCGGGTTCCGCCGTCATCGCAAAGCCAGACGGAAGCGTGGGCTATGCGTTGATTGGTGGCTTCGGAATACACCACGCCGGCCAGATTTGCGGATGGATTCGCGGCGGCGGGCCCCGGCCCAGCGGCGAGCGCGGTGAGGAAAGCGAATAGCGGGAGAAGGGTTCGAATCACGGTTCCCTCCGACCGGGGAAAGGCGAATTCTACACTGGCAGGGAGTAAGATGGTCCTTAGAAAGGGACCGCAAGCGCGCCGGGCACAACCCGGGAACTTTGGCGAGCGTCTGAGGGAATGAATCCAGTGGGGCTCCGCGAAAAGGCCCCCTTCAGGAAAGAAGGCCATGAAGCAATTCGGAAAAATTTTCATTTTGGGCGGAGTTGGGTTGTTGCTTGCGGGAACAGCGATTGCCCAAGCGCCGCCGGGGCCGATTGCGCCCGTGCCTTCGCAAAGGTCGTCGTCAGAGCCGCCGCCTCCGCCGCCGGTGAAGATTGTTCCCCGCACGAATATTTTGGGGGCGTGGAAACTGAATCGCGACGAAAGCGACGACCCCAAGGCGAGTTCGAACCAACGCAAGGTGAATGATCCAAACCAGGGCCATGGCGGAAATAGCGGGCCGCGCATAGGCTGGCCGGGCGGAGGAATGGGCGGTCCCGGGATAGGCGGGGGACAGCGCGGCAACGGCGGACAACAAAAAGACACGGCGGAAGACCGCCAGCGTTACACCGAATTGATCGATCCTTCGGTCCGGCTGAAGCTGCAACGAAAGGCCGACAAGGATCCGATCGTCGAAATGTTCGGCGACCAGGGACGGAAAACGATTTTCTATACCGACGGACACAAGCCGGACGCGCCGGCGGGAGTGGGAACGGACGTGGTGGAAGCCAAGTGGGACGGCAATAAGCTGGTCAGCACTTCCCCTCTGCCGAAGAAGGGATCGCTGACGCGGACGTATGAGGTTTCGCCGGACGGATTGCAGTTGTGGGAAGAGGTGGAGATGGTGATCGGGAAGGACAAGAATCCGTCGAGGTTCCGGTTTGTGTATGACGCGGTGGCCCGGGAGGAGTAGGGGAGCGTGGCTCGTGTTCGGTGGCACGAGGGCAACAGAATCTACGGATCGAACTTGGCGTGTTCCTCGAAGGTTACATCTCTAGAAACACTTTAATTTGAGGTCCTTCGGGCATCCTTGTCGGATGCCCTCAGGATGACAAGTTTGTCTAAAGTTTGAAAAAGGACGAAGCTTTTGTAGCGAAAAATATCTGTATTACTCAGGCGCGCAGTTTTGGGAGGGCTTGCTCGAGGTCGGCGATCAGGTCGGTGGTGGATTCGAGGCCGATGTTGAGGCGGACGATGCGGTGATCGTAGGGCGGCCGCCCGGGGATGCGGCCGATGTTGTAGGCGACGGCGAGACTTGTTACACCTGCCCAGCTGTAACCCACCTTGAAAAGATCCATCGGCTAGGTCGGTCCATGGCTGCAGAATATCAGCCCTGCGATCAGGCCGTGCTATCGAAGCAGAGCGATTGTGCCCAATGGACGTATAGTCGTGTAATCGGAAACTGACCCACTACCCCCCGCTTGCGGCCAGCCCAAAACCGCGTTCCTCGTTATAATTCTCAAGCACTTCTAATGCGCATCCACCACCCAATTTGGCGCGCGGGAGTCTACATGGCCAAGACGTGGCAAACCAAATTAATTCACTCTGACGCCAAAATTCCAACTGGCTACAAATCCCTCGCCACGCCCGTCTATCGCGGCTCTACCACCGTATTTCCCTCCGCCGCCGCCGTCAAAGACACCTGGGACCAGCACAAAGTCGGCTATACCTAC
>Ga0207046_10128_pt1 | contig 21487 bp, 18 predicted proteins | sample Alteio_BWMinCont_66_FD_153303 | JGI IMG/M metagenome (GOLD analysis project Ga0207046, IMG submission 153303) | Enriched cells from forest soil in Barre Woods Harvard Forest LTER site, Petersham, Massachusetts, United States -... | ecosystem: Environmental > Terrestrial > Soil > Temperate forest >...
CCACTGTCTGACGTGACCGACATCACATCTATAGCAAAGGCAATCGCTGTGCCAACTGTAAGCCAATGAAAAATAAAAGTTTACGTGGTATTGGGAAGACCGCCAAGTGGCGACGTCTCGCCAATTGGCGAAATTCTGAACAGCGTTATTCGGGGCGTACCTCGAGGGGAGTATTGAGGCGGCTAGGTATTCTCAGACGATACTGCTGTTCTAACGAGATTCTTGTCGATCTCAAGCGACCGAATCTTCGATTTCAGGCTGGAGCGCGCCATACTCAACTTGGTAGCAGCGCCAGCAAGGCATACACCCGTCCTTTGCAATCCCGCAGGGGCGCCGCGGTTGAGGAACAGGCCCGAATCGTGATCGGCGCGTCTGCTGGGGCGTAGGTCGAGGCCCTCGCGCCCGGAATGTGTCAAAGCCTTGACGCGCTCGTCGAGACTGCACCTCAGTAGACGCCTGGCATTTCAAGTAACCCACGCTGCCTGAAGTCTAAGTCACCATTTGTTCAGCCGGTTACAGAAGTCCGCCCGAGAGTCCCTCTTGGTGATTGAAATGCCTCTGAAAATAACTGGATGGCAAAGGGCTAGCGGATGAAACGCAAAGCGAGCGCGGTTTGGCGAGGCGATGTGAAAACCGGCAGGGGATCGCTATCGACGGAGAGCACTGTCTTGGAGGACGCGCAGTATTCGTTCAGTACGCGATTTGAAAATGGCATCGGCACCAACCCCGAAGAACTGCTGGCTGCGGCACATGCGGCATGCTTTGCGATGGCGGTGTCATCTCAATTGGGTAAGGTAGGTTTGAGACCCGAGAAGCTGGCAGCCACGGCGACCATCACCTTCGAGAAGGTCGGCGAGCATTTCGCGATCTCGAAAAGCCATCTTGATCTGACAGCTCGGGTACCGGGCGCGATCCAAGCGACATTCGAGGCCGCCGTTAAGGCGGCTGAGATTGGTTGCCCAGTGTCGAAACTTTTCAAGACTGAGATTTCCGTCGACGCACGCCTTGAAGTGACGGTCTGAGTGCCGGGAGCGCAGCCATTGAATGCGGGACTCATCGCCGGCCTGGCCGCTATTTCGGGATCGCTTGTCGGAGCATTAGGCTCCGTCGTGGGTACGTGGATCACGCAGAGGCACCAGGATCAGCGTGACCTACTGGCAAAAATGATTGTTCGTCGCGAGGCACTGTATTCCGATTTCATTGTGGAGTGCGCACGCTTGTCGGTGGACGCGCAGCAGCACAATAGCGTCGAACCTCAGAAACTGATACCTGGCTATGCGCTGCTGAGCCGTATTCGACTCAGTTCGTCGTCCCGCGTTCTGGAAACCGCTGAAGAGGTCATAAGAAACATTCTGAACAGCTATCCGAAACCGAATCTAACACCCGAGCAGATTGAGTCTCGAGCCCTCAGTGCCGAAGATCCCTTGAGACGGTTCAGCGATATGTGTCGCACCGAGCTGGAGGCGCTGCAGAGTCAATTGTGATGGATGCAGGAAAGTACGGAGCGCTGGCGACTACCAAGAAATGATTAAGAATATTCTATTCCCAGTCGATTTTTCGCCTTCCTGCGTCGCCGTCGCCCCTTGGGTGAAGCGAGCTGCGTCGATTTTTGGCGCGAGTGTGACCCTCGTTCACGTATGTGATCTGGCGAGTCACAATGGATTCGAGCTATATGCGCGAGCAGCCGATGACATAGCGGAGGAACACTGGAATCTTGCACGGAGCAGACTTGAAGTCTTTCTAGAATCCGCGTTTCCGGCTAAAGAAAGTCCGAGGATTCTCTTGGCCGGCGATGCAGCAAAGACAATCACGGAGACAGCGACGAAGAGCAAATGCGATCTCATCATGATGCCCACCCACGCTGGCCGCTTTCGGCGGATGCTGCTTGGTTCGACGACAGCGAAGGTACTAAGTGATGCGGACTGTCCCGTCTTGACAACGCAGCACGCTGCCGCAATTGCTCCCCGGTCTCTGGAGCACCGGAAGTGGGTTTGCGCAGTCGGGTTGTCATCGGATTCGGAAAGAGTACTTCACTATGCGACGGCTGCCGCCCTGGCGGCCGGCGCAAAACTGTCAGTGATCCATGCAATTCAGACAAGTGAGGCGGAGTCCGAGTCTCAAAGGCCATCGGAAGCAGAATTACAAGCGCGGCAGCACATTGCGAAGTTACTGAGTGTGCCAAGCTCCGACGCTTTGGTGTCCATTGTGGTCGGCCCCGTCAAAGAGGTATTGCTCGATGCGGTCCGGAAGTCGTCCGCTGATGTTCTCGTGCTTGGAAGAAGTACTCATTCCGGCGCGCTTGGGCGCATGCGGGATCTGACCTATTCCCTGATTCGGGACTCACCTTGTCCAGTCGTGAGTGTCTGAAGGGTCTTATCCACGAGCATGGAGCGAAGTGCTCGGAGATGAAGTGCAATCCGCATTTCAATCTCCGATCGGATTGTTGCGCGTCGGGTTTTGAAAGGCTACTCATATGCGAACACCCGTGATCTGTGGGAACTGGAAGATGCACAAGGACGCCGCCGCCACCGCAGCTTTCTTCGAGAGTTTTCGGATGCTCGCCGAGCGCTCGGAAAACTGCGAGATCGTAATCTGCCCCTCCTTCGTTAACTTGGAGACCGCGGTCAAGGCTACGCGCGGAACTAGGATACAGGTTGGCGCACAAAATATTTGTTGGGCGACGGAGGGTGCCTTTACCGGTGAAGTCTCCGGCCCGATGATCAGGGCGTTGGGCTGTTCGCACGTGATCGTGGGACACAGCGAGCGACGCAAGTATTTTGGCGAAACCAACGAGAGTGTATTGGAGAAAGCCGTAGCGGCCATCGACGCGGGGCTCACCCCGATCGTCTGCGTTGGAGAGCGTGAAAAGAAGAACGCGGGAAGGGCGCTGATGGAGCAGTTTCGGCATGCCGTTGCCGCGCTGTCGGACGAGCAGTTCCGAAGAATCGTAATTGCATACGAACCGGTCTGGGCGATCGGCACTGGCGAGACCGCCACGCCCGAGACCGCCGCCGCCGCTCACCGTCTCATTCGCGGTCAAGCAGAAGGCAGTTTCGGAAAGGAGGCTGCGAACAACCTGCGCATCCTATACGGCGGCAGCGTGAAGCCAGACAATGCGAAGAGTCTTATGGCGCAGCCCGGTGTTGACGGCTTGCTAGTAGGCGGGGCCAGCCTCGACCCGGTCAGCTTCGGAGTGATCGTGAATCTTAGAGCTTGCCAGGCGTATCGAACGAGTTCCGTGAGCTAGGCGAAATCCAGCCTGATCGAGAGAGGGTAATGGTCGGAAGCGGACACGGAGCGGCCGACCTGAGGTTGGCTGGCGCGGATAGGTCCCCGCGTAAAGATCCAATCGATGGTTCGTCCGGGCTCCAGGAAAGAGCCGGGCGTTGTTGGCACGTGCTGATTCGCAAATGCGTTCAGAAACCGCGTCTGACTGATCGCGGTGGAAGCAGGTTCGCGGGAGACATCGAGATTGAGGTCGCCAGCGAGCACGATCGGCGTGTTTAGGTCGTATCTCCGGGCATCCTCTAGGGCCTCCTCAATCTGGGAGCAGCGCAACGCATCATCGCCCCTACTCTCCAGGTGCAGGTTATAAGTGACAAGCTTTTTCCCCGCGATGGCCGCTTCGCATACCAGCGCCAGGCGTCCTCCGATTCGTTCCTGAAACGGTTCGATCTCGGGCAGGAACCAGCGCGGACGCCAGAAATTCGATTGCTTCTGAAATCGCAAGATCCGAGAATTCGACAACGGCCAGCGCGAGAGCGTCGCTTGGCCGTGATAGGCGGGTGATGCGCGCGAACCCTGCGTTAATTCCTGGAACTCACGCCCGAACACATAGTTCATCTGCAGCTTCTGCGCGATTTCCTTCGCAACATTGAGGTGATGCGTCCGCCGGGCATTCAGGTCGGATTCCTGCAAGAGAAAAACGTCGGCCTTCGCGCTAGCCAGGAACTCGATGACCTTCTGCAGTCGCAGCCCCCGATTGATATTCCAATTCACAACACGCATGGAATCCGGCGGAATGAGGACCAACCGAGGAGGTGAAAAATTGCCTGTTTCGATCTCCTGCATCGAGATTACCGCCTGCCACTCCTTTTCAGTGTACACACCTGGATGGTCTCCAACCGCGGAACAGATGGCCCCACCACGAGAGGATCAAAGCAAACCTGCGGCGTATTCACGCGGTGGTTCTGCATTCTGAGAGAAACCGGCGCTGTTCACCACCTGGCGCTTGGGCCTGGCAAAAGCGAGAGAGGAGTACAGCGCGATAGGCCAAACCAGATTTGCTCCAATCACGCTCAAAACGAACGCCACGCTCATGAGATTAAAGAGCGCAAAAACGAGCAGGGCATAAGGGAAAAAACAGCGCCGGACGATGAACTCCGTATGTCGACCGAAATACAAGAAAGGATTCGACGGCCGACTCTCCGCGTGGCCCTGCCAGATTTTCAGTAGCTGCTCTGGACGCCCAGCGGCAAGGCGGCGCCGCTCCCATCCGGTGGCGAGGAAGCTTGCTAAGGCTCCAAAAAGGAGCAGGCCGCCATATACCAGGTACGCTCTTGTTCCCGAGCTTCGCCACCGTCCTATGGTCATGCCCACAAGAAGAAACAGGTAGAACGCGTAGTCGCAGATTGTCTCCAGCCAGCAGCCGAAATCGGATTCCAGTAGTTTCAAACGAGCGACCTCTCCATCGCACCCATCCATAATGCTGGCGAAGAGGCACAAAAACGCGCCGAGCAATGTGCTCCAGTAACCGCCGTAACCGAAGAATGCGGCAGAAGCAATGCCGACGCAAAGCGTGAAAATACTGACCATGTTTGCTGTGATCGGAAGCTTGATGAGCTGCCGGCTGATCGGAATGGAGATCCGGCGATTCAACCGCGCGTAGAAGCCGTCAGTAGGTTTGACCAGCCAGCGGTCCAGTTTTCGTTCGGCAGCCTCGCAGTCCTCTGGAGTATTGACGGGCTGCCATTGGTTTTCCGCGACTGGCATGGAAACGACCGAGTGCATCTCGGTGAGTGACGCGTGCAGTTCCTTGAGCGTTCCGGCTTGCGTTGGACAACGCTCCGCGAAATCGCGAATCATCTCAACGGGGAGCGAAAAAATTCCGGCGAGTTCGTCATCACTCGCCAGCGCCAACGCCGACCTCTCATGGTTCCACTCAGCAGCCTTTCGGAGGAATGACGGATGATACGTTCTGTTTCCATCGATCAAGATCAATCGTTCGCTGGGCGCCTCGTTGACAATGAGCAGTAATCGTTGGGAATGAGAAGCGCCGGCGGCTACCTCTATCCACTCGACAGATTCGGGAAGTCGCCCGGTAAAGAACAAGGCGCGCTGTACTTTTCGCTTGGTAGTTGGATCGGCCACCACCATGATGCGTGTTGCCCCGGCCTTTTGCGCTGCAAATATCGTTCGGAGAAGGATCGGTAGCGTGCCGACTCGAGAGAGTGAAGCGCTGAATTGGCTGCCCGGGGACTCTCCTTCGGCGAGGAAAATGGCGAACACGATTTCGTTTCCCGGTGAACGGTTGCTTGAAGAATTTGCTCGCGCTCTGGGAGCTGTCGCGACCGTTGCGGTTGTGCTCGTAAGGATTTTGGATCCGCGGGGCTTTCTTGACCGCGTCAGCAATAGGAAACAAATGACGCCAACGGCGGCCCAGAAAAAGGACCGCACTCGCCGTGACAGTCCCAATGCCAATCCGGTCGCGCTGCTCAGGCCAAACATCTTGCCGATCAGCATGGTTCCACCTTCGTAGGTCCCGATGTTGCCTGGATTGAAATTGCCCAGGACGTTCACAAGCTTAGTCAATGCTTCGATGACCAGGGCACTGAAGAAACCCATCTTCACGCCCATCAGCCAGAGGATTAGACAAACCTCCGATACAGCCAGGCACTGTGCGACTAGATTTAGAGAAAAACTCGCCCAAAATGCTCCGGGCGTCTTGTGATGGAAATCGAACAGCGCAGTCTCAACGGACTGGACCAGCAAGTATCTCTTTTCCATCCAATTCTTGAGGCCGGGAACACGGCTTATGATGCGGGCGCTCCACGAAAGCACCGGCCAACGCTTTCGCACCGCCAACAACGCCAGCATCAGAAAGGCGATCAATGTAAAAGCAAACAGACTCGCGTACAGGCGCAGAGCGTGGGAAAGCGCTAGGAGAGGTAGAGCGGCCAAAATCCCAGCGATAGTGGTCACAATTCCCGTTACGACATAGAGGCCGCGATCGAGAGTCACCGAGGCGAGACCGCTGGCAACGGGTATTTCTGCACTCATGCGTGACACTCGGACAGAATCTCCAAGCGTCTGCCCTAGGATCCCGAGTTGTCCGGCGGCTTCCGCCCCCAATCGAAGCCCCACCAAGCTCGAGAAGGAGATTTTATGCTGGTCGTCACCGAGTGTAAGCCGCCAGCCCCAGGTCCTCGCAAGGTGCGAGACTCCGGCCAGGGCAAGTACTAAAATGATCCCCCAACCGAGTTCGGAGAGGCTTTTCCAAAGCCTGCTGGGACCAGCTCGCCAGATAAGGCAAAAAAAGAAGCCCGCGCTGATGGCGATCACGATGAGACGGAGCGGGAGTTGCTCTTTTGATGGGATTCTAAGCATCTACCAAACTCTCCGCGAACGCGTTTTCAGAGAAGTCCACATCAAAGATGCTTTCGGCGTGAGCCAATGCTTCGGGGCTGTCGACGTCCTGCCAGTGTGCGTCGCCGATATCAAAGGCTCTCAGTTTCTGCTCACGCGCAAGTTGGCGCATACCATCCGACAACGAACAATTCCCGTCTCTTTTTGCTGATTCGAGCCTGTCGAAGAGTGCCGGGCTGCAGAAAAACATCCCTGTGTCGAGGGCGTCATAACGGGCAAGACCTTTGCCGATATCGACGATATGATTCGCTTCGCATTTGACCTTGGTTGCGTCGTCGAGGTCAAAAACACGATCCACATTGTGGTCGACTGCAAGAATCACCTCGTCATCTGCCAGCGGTTGCTGTGCCAAGCCCTTGGCTGTTTTCGGCTCGAAAATGTGGTCTGACATGAGAAGTAAGAATGGATTGTGAAGTTCACCTTTGGCCGCCAGGGCGGAGATCCCGTTGGCTTTGTGGTAGTCCGGATTTTCTATCAAGGTGACAGAAATGTCGTCAAACGACCGCTCGGCAAACCAGCGGCGGATCAAGTTGGCGCGGTACCCGACGACAATCACAAATCTCGTAATTCCAGCTTCCCGACACGAGGTCATGACGTGCTCGAGAAGTGGTATGCCGCGCAGGGGCACCAGAGGTTTGGGGACGCCGCCGGACACCGATGCAATCCGACTTCCATTGCCGGCGGCGAGAATCAAGCACTCATTGACGGTTGTCACTGGGCCACCTCAATGAGTCGGTGTTTTTCGCAAAGAAGCCCTGCAGTCCAAAGGAAGGTCTTTGTGTTTTTCATTGCTTCGACATCTCCTTTGCGGAGATGACGGAGTTGTCGGAAGCATGCGTTGTCTTGGGGGCGTAGTCGAAATACTCGATGTTCACGTCCGTCGTGCCAAAAATGTGAGCTTCCGTGACGCTTTGCGTCGAACGGGGAAACCAGAAAGGGCCATTTTTCTGGTAGATCTGGACGAAGTACGTGCTCTTGGTCCAGAAAGAAGGGTTCTTTGCAGGCTGGCCCTCTGCGCGCGCCAGTGCGTAGTCCTCCGCGTCTACCCAGATGCGGCCGCAAAATAGGTATTTCTCTTTGCGTTTGGGGCTGACTTCTAAAACATAAGCTGTGCGACCGTCAATTACTTCGGTTCCAGCCATTTTGAAGTCGTAGTTTTCGGGATTGATTCTAGTTTTGGCGCGAGCTTCGGGATGCGATGTCTCCGATTCCGATTCCAGCATCTTTCGCAAAACGTGCTTGTGCGCTGCTTTCCAGCCTTCTTCCGACACGACCTCGAAATGTTTTGTGCCGTCCGGGTCGCCTTGCACCTGCACGAGCATCTCCGCGCGTTTGTGGAGATGCTGATTATCGAGGACGTACCGCCGCATTCCGGCGTATCCCTCAATGGAGACCTGGCGCTGCAGGTCTCGAGAACCCATCCGTACGACGATCTCCTCAGCAGTCGGGAGAGACGGGGATTCGTCCGCCGCAGCGGCAGACGCCGGAAGCAGAAACAGCGCGGCAAGCAACAGGCGATTTCTCATCGTTAAAACTCCAAAACAAATTTTCCGCGGTATTCACGCCAAGATGAGTTGAAGAACTCCCCGAACCTGGCGCTGGTCAGGATGTTCTGTACGTCCCGTGGATCGAAGTGGTTGAAAAGATTGAAGACCCCGCCTCCGGCGCGCGCGTGTATGCGCTTCTCCCCAAAGTGCAGTGTTATCGGTCGTGTAACCTGCAGATCAAGCGAAGAGAATCTCGGGAAGCGATCGACGTTTCGCGGTCCAACATATTCGCGGAGCTCGTTTTCGACGGAGTAGGGAAATCCGGTGTGCAGGTCGTAAACGGGGACGAAGGTTAGGTGCAAGGGGCCGGTGAACGTGCCCCAGAATAGGAAACGGTTGGGTGCGTCAAACGGCAGTCTCCCTCGGGCATCCGGCTGGATGACCGGTTGCGCGAGATTGCCGAAGAACTGATTGAGATCGTTAAGGTCGCCAAAAGCACGGGAGCGGACGTACGAGGCGTTCAGCAAATGGTGAGCTAGCTGGTAGCGAGCCGTCACTTGGAGCTCCCGGTAGGAATCGCTGCCACGGTTTGAGAGTTCAAGGGCTCCTGTCGTCCCGGAGGAGACCGGCGAAACGACAAAGTTTTCGGTGGTGTTGCGTTGTTCGTAGGCGATTCGCAGCAATAAGCCCGCAAGAATCTGACGATCGAGTTCCAGATTCCACGACGTGCTCCGCGGGCTTCGGAGCTCGCCAATTGTTTTGTTCTGATAGGACACAGAACTAAGCGCCGCGCCGTTCTGGTCGAGCACAGTGACAGTACGATCCGGCAGATCAGCGAACGTGGGAGCCATGAGCGGGACGCGGTCATAAAACCGCCCAACGCCGCCCTTCAGCAGTGTTTTTCCATCCCCGGTCAGTGACAGGAGAAATCCCGCGCGAGGTGCAGCGTGGGTCGAACTTGTGATCGTGTCGTTGTCGAAGCGCAGGCCGAAGCTCAAAGTCAAACGTCGATTAATCGCCCATTGATCGCCGGCGAACCAGGCCGTCTCGTTTTGACTAATGAGGAATAAGGTTGGCGAAGTGAAGGAGATGCGTTCCACAGGTTCGTTCGACGCCCCATCAATCTCCACGGGAAGGAACGTCTGGCGGCCTTGGTATGCGGAGTGCTCGCAGCTCAGGCCCACTGTGAATTGGTGGGAACCTGCGAACCGCCAGGGCGCAAACTGATAATTTTCCTGCCAGCTGGTACGCGAAGTTTGACGCGCCTGCCGATTGAAGAAACCGCCTTCGGTGGTCTCCAGCAGCAGACGGTACGGATCGTTGCTCTGCGCGGTGACGTCGGCATCAAAGCGCTTGTAGCTGAACTGCGAATTCAGCAGGCCCGCATGGCCGATGGCGTAATGATCCTGCACGTTGATTTGCTCCCCGTGCTGATGAAAATCCGGCGTCGAAGGCTGAGGTGTGAAGGTGTTAAGCCCGAGGTAATCCAGCTTTTGCGGATACACTGCAATCGAAACCGCAGCTGTCTGCTTCGCGCTGAGCATAAAGTCGATTTGCGTGTAGGAATCGAAACTCTCAAGTTTCGTATCCCGTTCCGACGGTGGGAGACTATTTACCGGCGTGCGAACATAGCGATATTCGAAGGACTGTGTAATGGCGATGCGATCCTTCCACATTGGGCCGGTGATGGTAGTTCGCGGGGTGGCGGCGCCAATCCCCATAATGGTGCCGTCGCGGTCTCGGAGTCGCGGCAGGAAGTTCTGGATGGAGAAATGAAACTTCTCGTAATCGCTGGTCTTTGTAGAGACAGTGGAAACCGCTCCGGTGAACTTGCCGTATTGGGGATCATAGGGATTCGAAATGACTTGCACCGACGCCACTACATCGATTGGAAGATTGAGGGCTGGAGCACCAGTCACGGGATCGGTAACGTTTGCGCTGTTTACCAGCGCGCCGCTCTGAGTATTGCGAGTGCCCTTGAGGTTGACGTGTCCATCAGGACCGCGAACAACTCCAGGAATGAGCGGCAGTGAGCTTTCAAACCGCTCGTTCACATTGGGAGCATCGCGTAGAGTTTTCTCGGAAATTGTTTCCGAGGGGGCAGGGTCCTTGGCTTCAGCTTGATCGGCTTTTACCTCTACAGACGCAGTGACTTCAGAAGGCTTCAATTCGAGAGAGACGTGGACCTCACTCCCTTCGACATATACTTCCCGTACAGCCTTCAAACCTGGAAAGATTACTTCGACGGAGTAGGTCCCACTGGGCACAGCCGCAATCACGTACCTGCCGTTTTCGTCGGATTCAGTTTCGAATGTGGCTGGTCCGCTGAATTTCACCGAGGCGCCAGCCACCAAGGACTGGTTCCCTGCAGCATCCTGAACAAACACTGTTCCTTCGACCTTAGCGCCGGCGGTGTTAGGCTGCTTCCCCCAAGACGCTAGCGCGAACAAGCAGAGGGCAAGGAACGGGAAAGGCAGCAGGAAGACGACTCTTCCAGTCGTGGAGGGTCCTTTCCCTTTCCCATGTCGACTGGGGATCTCTTCTGCTTTCCGCGCGATTTGCGCTCGAAGTATCAATGTCTCTCCCCGCCCCAATTGAGATTGCAAGGGGCAGCGTGCGGCTGAGACACGCAAAACCGGAGCGCACCATCTCCCAGATGTTCGTAGTTTCCGCACTCGATTCCATCCCGCATGAGACTGCATGAAGCAGGCACAATTCCATTGAGTCGATGGCTCGCAGCACCTTGGATCTCATTGCTTATCAATGATTTGAAGAGTGGGAGGAGGTTCCACGGAGGCTTGGCCACCGCGAACAGTTGGCGAGGCTTCGACTGTTTGGGCGAGTTCTTGACAACTTGCTGCAGATGACACTGAGTTTTAGCACATTCCGCCCAGGGACTGATGCTGCCACCTCACACGGGACTTTCCGCATGTCGTTCGAAACCTTGCAAAAATCGTGGTTCTTAGAGGAACGAGTATCTAGACAGGCGAGGCTTTGACGCGACCGTCAAGGCCATGACAATAGCTTTGCTCCTTGCCCAGTTTCCTAGTCTCCCAACCTGCCGGAAGCGCTTCCAATTAAAGAAGATAAAAGATGGTGCAAGCAAAACATCGAATGGAGAGCAAGGTGCACCAGCGGGAATGCTGTCGGTGGCGAGATCGAGATGTGGCCAGTGCGCGACAACTCGCAGAATTTCAAACGGCCATGATTGTCCAGCGGCTTGCATGTGACGGCGTGGAGCGAGGAAAAACTTAGACGATCATGACAAACGAGCACAAGACGGAATGGAAAGCTGTCGCCGCCCGAGTCACCGGAATTCTCGTCATCCTGACCGGCGTCCTTCTTGCTGTGCGGGTGTGCGTTGCGAGCCCGCCGGGTGACCATCCGATTCCGAGCATCTTTGAGCCGCATTCGACCCCAGCGGAGTCGATCCGTCATCTGTCTCATTTCGTCCTGGGTATCACTGGGCTGATTTTTCTGGTCGTCTTCAGTTTATTGAGCTATGTCGTGGTGAAATTCCGAAACCGGGCGGCAGACTCCAAGCGCGAGCCAGCCCAAGTGTATGGAAGCACGCAGATTGAGCTGGCGTGGACCATCATCCCAATTCTGATCGTTGTTGTCCTTTTTCTGGCAACTGCCCGAGTGATTCACGCGATCCAGGACGCGCCAGAGCCCGCCGAGGCTGTGGAGGTGACCGCAATCGGGCATCAGTTTTGGTGGGAATTTCGGTACCCCAAGCTCGGTATCGTCACCGCGAACGAACTCCATGTTCCTGTGAGTGACCCCACTCATCCCACACCGACATTCTTGAAATTGCTTTCCGCCGACACCGATCACAGTTTCTGGATACCTCAGCTTGCAGGAAAGACAGACTTGATTCCGAATCACCCAAACGGGACTTGGCTCGATCCTCATGAGGCGGGCCTATTTCTCGGTCAATGCGCACAGTACTGCGGGACACAGCACGCGAAGATGCTGTTGCGCGTATACGTGGATACCCCAGAAGACTTCAACGGCTGGGTACGAGCGCAACAACAGCCAGCGAATCAGGATGAAAAAGAAGCTGCGGGAAGACATGTTTTCGAGAGCACTGCTTGCCTAAACTGCCACGCTATTACTGGGACAAACGGCACTGGCCGTTTTGGTCCGGACCTAACCCACCTGATGAGCCGCAACACAATCGCCGCGGGCGCCGCGCTCAATACGCACGAAAACCTGCGCTTGTGGATCCAGAACCCTGACGCGATTAAGCCTGGCTCGCTCATGCCTGCCATGAAGTTGAGCGACTCCGAACTGGAGGCCCTCGTGCGCTATCTCGAAACCCTGCAGTAGAGAAAGAGAGTGGAAAATCAGCAATGTCGTCGGATGCCATAGCCATTCAAACCGCAGAAGCCACAGGTCAACCGTGGGTTCAAACACTGCATGAGTGGGTGACCACGGTTGATCACAAGCGGCTAGGGATTCTGTATATCCTCTACGCCCTGGTTTTTCTCGTAGTCGCCGGGCTTGAAGCGATCATTATCCGCATACAGCTGATGCGCCCGCACAACGACTTCGTTTCCCCGCAAGTTTTCAACCGCATGTTCACCATGCATGGGACAACGATGATTTTCTTCGTCGTGATCCCCGTTCTGTTCGGCTTTGCGAATTACCTGGTGCCATTGATGATTGGCGCGCGGGATATGGCATTCCCGCGGCTGAATGCGTTCAGCTTTTGGCTGACAGCTCTCGGAGGCTTGCTTCTCTACTTCAGTTTTGTTGGCGGGAGTGGCCTCTACGGCGCGGGAAATGCGCCGGACGTGGGGTGGTGGGCCTACGCTCCTCTGACTTCACGCGCGTTTTCCCCCGGTCACAGTGCCGACTACTGGACCATTGCCCTGCTTGTGTCCGGCTTCGGCAGTATAGGCACCGCAATCAACATCATCGCCACCATCATTACCATGCGATGCCCCGGGATGACCCTGAGCCGCATGCCTCTATTTGCATGGTTAAACCTGATCATGGCCGGCATGGTTATTTTAGCCATCTCCCCCCTCACGGCGGCTCAGGTCATGCTCTCCGTAGACCGCTATCTGGGCGGGCATTTCTTTGACACGCAAGCTGGAGGCTCGGCGACCCTTTGGATGCACTTCTTCTGGATCTTTGGCCACCCAGAGGTTTACGTTCTGGTGATTCCCGCATTCGCATTTGCATCAGAAATTATTCCGGTATTTTCTCGAAAACCGATTTTTGGATACCCGGTTATGGTGGGCGCCACGGCCTGCATCGGGTTCCTAAGCTTGAGTGTGTGGGCGCATCACATGTTCACCATCGGGATGAACTCCTACGCCAACAGCTTTTTCGCGATAACCACGTTTGCCGTTGGCATCCCGACGGGAATCAAAATCTTCAACTGGCTTGGCACGATGTGGGGTGGGCGGATTCAATTCAAGACGCCCATGCTGTTCTGTATCGCATTTCTCTTTCAGTTTTTGATCGCTGGTCTCACCGGCATCATGTTGGGCACAGCGCCTTTCAATTGGCAGCTTAGCGGCTCGTATTTCGTTGTCGCGCATTTTCACTACGTGATCGTTGGCGGAATTCTCTTTGCGCTCTTTGCCGCATTTTATTACTGGTACCCGAAAATTACTGGAAGAATGTTCAACGAAACTCTAGGCAAACTCCATTTCTGGCTATTCCTTATCGGCTTTCACCTGACGTTTGATGTGATGCACATTCCCGGCGTGCTCGGAATGCCGCGTCGCATTTACACCTACGAGCCTGGCCGGGGTTGGGACACGTTGAACTTTCTCGTGTCCATCGGCGCATTCGTCCAGGGCATCGCCATTCTGGTGTTCGTCGCCAACCTGGTTGTCTCTTACTTCAAAGGAGCCAAAGCGGGGAACGATCCGTGGGACGCCTGGACTCTCGAATGGTCCGTAAGTTCGCCACCCCCTGTTTACAACTTTTCGTCAATCCCCACAGTCGCCAGCCGTAGGCCTTTGTGGGATTTGAAGCACCCAGAGGACCCGGACAGTCGTTATGAGTAAAGGAATCGATCAATGAGCGCAATCACGACGCCGCTACCGGAAACACCTGTACCTTGGAAGCTCCCGTATCGTGGAAAGGTCGGCATGACGTGTCTCATCTTCGCCGAGTCCGCCATCTTCACGATATTCGTTGTCGCCTATCTTTTCTACGTGGGCAAGAGCCTCTCAGGACCGACTCCACGGGAAGTGCTGGAAACACCCATCTTCTACACGATCTGTCTGCTGTCCAGCAGTCTGACGATCCACTTTGCGGGAAAGCTTCTGGAGCGCGGCAGGCGCGGCGCATTCCTGCTTTTGTGGCTGCTCACGATCACTCTAGGCGCACTGTTTCTGTACGGCACTGGCCAGGAATGGCACCGGTTGATCCACGAACACGGGCTGACCATTTCCACGAACCTTTTTGGAACAACGTACTACTCGCTTGTTGGCCTGCACGCCTCTCACGTAACTGCAGGACTAGTGATGCTGGGTATCGTGCTCCTTTTCGGGCTTGCTGGTCGCGTCGGCCCGGAGCAATCCTCTCGCGTGGAAGTACTTTCCTTGTACTGGCATTTTGTGGATGCCGTCTGGGTCGTCGTTTTCACCGTCGTTTATATCGTTGGGCGTTGAGGAGAAGAAATGGCAACGCTGCTATCCGCGGAACAATTGGAGCAAAGCTCTCGGGGGCCGAGCGAGATCGAAGTGCCCGCACCGACAGCGTGGCCTTTTGTCCTGGCGTTTGGATTTACGCTCGTGTTCGCAGGACTTCTGACGAGTGTGTCGGTGAGCGTTCTCGGCACCGTGCTTGCTGTTGCGGGTTGCGTCGGCTGGTTCCGGGAAGTCGTTCCTCACGAGCATGAAGTCATTGTGCCGCTCGTGCCAGAGGAAATTCGCATAGCCACTGAGCGCCGGGTTGTCGAACGTCTTCCGATCGCGGCAGATCAATTGCGCGCTTGGCTTCCCGTTCACACGTACCCTATCTCGTCGGGTGTGAAGGGCGGATTGGCCGGAAGCGTAGCGATGGCCGTGCTGGCCTGCGCGTACGGCGTAATCAAGGCCGGAAGCATCTGGTATCCCATCAATCTTCTTGCCGCGGTGGCGTACGCGCAATCGCTCAAACTCGGAACCGCCCAGTTGAATTCGTTTCATGCAGACAGCTTCGCGATTGCTGTGGTTCTGCATGCGCTTGTGTCCACGCTGGTAGGCCTGCTCTATGGCGCGATGCTTCCCATGTTCGCGCGGCGCCCGATTGTACTAGGAGGACTGATTGCCCCGGCGCTGTGGTCGGGATTGCTATATACGATGCTGAGCTTGCTAAATCCTATGTTGGCGGGCCGCATTGACTGGATTTGGTTCATTGCTTCGCAGATAGCCTTTGGCGTCGTCGCTGGCCTCGTCGTCATTCGCCACTCGCGAATGCCGACCCGCGAGAACCTGTCCTTCGCGTTGCGCGCAGGAATTGAAGCTCCGGGAATGATTCCACCACAAGAAAGCGGAGAGAAACGCCCGTGAACCCAGTTCGATATCTATGTGTGTCCGTGGTGATGGGCCTGATGTTGTTCTCGGGCTGCAGCTCACCCCACGGCCAGCCGCGGCAAGGTTCCGAATCTCTCGCGCCCAATGAAGTTTTGGAATTCCCGACACTGTATTCGGAAAACTGCGCAGGCTGTCACGGTTTGCAAGGGCGGGGAGGAGCCGCCATCGCGCTTGGCGATCCAGTTTATCTGGCCATCGCCGATGACGCAGTGATTCGTAAAGTCATTGCGAACGGTGTGCGCGGAACGGCAATGCCAGCGTTCGCCGAAAGCGCTGGCGGGATGCTAACCGACAAACAGATTGACGTCATTATCAGCGAAATGCGGTCGCGCTGGAGCCGTCAGGGAATTCTCAACGGTGCCAATCCGCCTTCCTATGCCCCGAAATCAACAGGTGACCCGCAGGGAGGCGAGGTCGCATACAAGACCTACTGCGAATCGTGCCATGGGCCTGCCGGCCGTGGAGGACCAAAGGGCAGCGCCATCGCGGACGACTCTTTTCTCGCGCTGGTCAGCGATCAGGGCCTACGCACGATCGTTATCGCCGGTCGTCCTGAATTGGGGGCACCCGACTGGCGCGGCAATGTGTCTGGCAAGCCCATGTCGGACCAGGAAGTGACCGACGTGGTTGCGTGGCTCGGCTCGCGGCGCTCTCAAAATCCCGGGCAACCCTATTCCGTTTCGAATTACGCGCAGCATTAGGAGCTTGACGATGTCGAATGAAAATTTGGTGTCCCGTCGAGGGTTTTTCATGAAGATGGGAATTCTCTTCAACGGCTTGGTGGCGGCTGCGCTGACTGCGCCGATTGTCGGATACCTTCTGTCTTGTATCACGCGAGGGCGCGCGAACGCCTACCTTTCCTGGGTGCCACTCGGGCCGGTCAGCGAGTTCCCAGAAGGCGAGACGCGTCTGGCTACCTTCCGGAATCCCTACGTAACGCCCACCGACGGCAAGACGGCGGACACGGCATGCTGGGTGCGGCGCATCGAAGGCGAGCAGTTCCAGGTTTTTGCGGTTAACTGCGCGCACCTCGGTTGTCCTGTTCGATGGTTTCAGCAATCCAGCCTGTTTATGTGCCCTTGTCATGGTGGGGCTTACTATCAGGACGGATCGCGTGCTTCGGGGCCACCAGAGCGTGGCCTGTTCCAGTATCCGTACAAGGTGCAGGACGGTCTCGTCACCATTCAGGCGGGTGAACTGCCCACACCGGGAGCGAGCGCCTCTCTTGCTGGAAAGAAACCGTCATGCGCCTGATAGCCCAGATCGGGGACTGGTTCGATCGGCGCTTGCAGCTTGCGGCTCCGATCCGCGAGGTTTCCGAGCATCCCGTTCCGCGCAAAACGGCAAGTTGGTGGTACGTATTCGGCAGCGCTGCGCTCACTGTTTTTCTCTTGCAGCTCGTGACCGGGATTCTCCTAGCGCTCATCTACGTGCCTTCGGCTGGCGAGGCGTGGAGCAGCCTTCAAGCTCTCAACCACGACGTGACTCTTGGCTGGTTCATCCGCGCGTTGCACGGGTGGGGCTCGAACTTCATGGTGGCGATTGTTCTCATTCATATGGTGCAGGTCTTCCTTTTTGGGGCCTACAAGTTTCCCCGAGAGCTCACCTGGATCGTCGGCGTTTTTCTTTTGCTGATGACTCTTGGCATGGCGTTCAGCGGGCAAGTGCTGCGCTTTGATCAAGACGCCTATTGGGGGCTTGGCATCGGTGCCTCGATCGCCAGCCGCGTCCCGATTGCCGGTCCGGCGATCGTCAAATTGATGCTAGGTGGGCCGATCATCGCCGGCGCGACGCTGTCTCGATTTTTTGCGCTGCACGTCTTCGTGATTCCTGGGATGCTCATCGGGTTCGTGTGCATTCATCTCCTGATGGTGCTGAAGCTCGGAATCAACGAATGGCCGATGCCCGGCCGCCTGGTGAAAAAAGCCACCTACGCCGCTGAGTATCACGAATTGACGAAGAAAGATGGCGCGCCGTTTGTTCCCTATGCGGTTTGGAAAGATCTGTTCTTTGCCGCGTTCATCCTCTTGGCGGTGGCTGCATGCGCTTTGTACTTCGGCCCATTCGGTCCAACGGGCCGCCCGGACCCGACAATCATCCAGACGGTACCGAAACCTGATTACTTCTTCCTTTGGCTCTACGCATTGCTCTCGCTCTTGCCACCTTCGATGGAAACGCCTGCTCTTCTCATCGGCCCGGTAATCGCAATCACTGCTCTGCTGCTTCTTCCATTTCTGTCAGGTGAAGGCGAAAAAAGTTGGCGACGACGGCCAATCGCAGTCCTCACGATCCTGCTGATCGCGATATCGCTAGGGACACTGACGCACCTATCCGGATTCACACCTTGGAGTCCGCACATGAACGCTTGGAGCGGTGATCCGGTGCCGGAGCGATTTCTTCATGGCACAACGGCCCTGGAGCGGCAAGGCGCGCTTGTTTTTCAGGTCAAGCAGTGCCGCAATTGCCATTCCCTCGGGGAGTTGGGCGGGCAACGAGGACCGTCTCTGGATAGCGTCGCCGTGCGCCTCACGCAGGACCAGCTCATCCGCCAGGTGATCCAAGGAGGCGGCAACATGCCGGCGTACGGGAAGAACTTGAGTCCAGCACAGACCACGGCGCTCGTCGCATTTCTCGAGACCTTGCATCCGGCTGGGCAAGCTCCCGCGCGCGATGCATCGCGCGATGTGGTGCTCAGTGACGCCCAGGAAAAACGCCCTGGCGCACAACCATAAAACCAATCCATGTCCCCTCACGTTCACGTCGCATCGGGATCCGGATGGTTTCCGATTTCGCTACTCTTAGCCCTGCTCCTCACGGAATTTTTGTACTTGCGTGGATGGCTTCGCCTTCGTTCAGCCTCCGTAAAGCTCATACCAGCCTGGCGCGTCATTAGTTTCTCCCTCGGCCTATTCCTAATCTGGATGGCTGTGGGCTCGCCCCTGGCCGCGCTCGACCGGCAGATGCTGACGGTCCACATGATTCAGCATCTGTTGCTCATGACCTTTGCTGCGCCATTGATTCTGCTCGGTTTGCCTGTGACGCCTTTCTTGCTGGGTCTCCCCCATCCATTTGCGCAGGGAGTTGTTGGTCCACTGTTCCGCTGGCCGCCGGTGCAAAGGTTAGGGCGGATGCTCGTGCGGCCTACATTTTCCTGGCTGGCGGCAACTGCAACCTTGGTGGGATGGCATATTCCGGCGATCTTTGCGCTCGCGTTGCAATCGGGAACATGGCATCTGTTCGAGCAAGTAACTTTCCTTGTGGCCGGTCTTCTCTTTTGGTGGCCCGTCGTTCAGCCCTGGCCAAATGCCCCACTGGAGCCGCGATGGTCGATTCTCTTATATCTCTTTCTCGCCACGTTGCCCTGCGACATTCTTTCGGCATTTCTTGTCTTCTCCGAGCGAGTGGCCTATCCGGTGTACCTCTCGGTCTCGCGGCAGTCTGGCCTTTCTGTTCTCGTGGATCAGCAGTGTGCCGGTGCATTGATGTGGACCTGCATCACCATCGTATATCTCGTTCCGGCGGCTATTCTCTCTACACGGCTGCTCGCACCGCGGGACTCCCGAGCCGACTTAGCGCAATCGGAATTTCTCGGCATCGTGACTCCGCAGAGTAATCCGAAAAGGGTGGAGGTTCTCTGAGGATGGCAACTGAGCCTGTTCTCGCTGCTTTCCAACTGACTGCCCTTCAGCGCCGTCATTCAGTGCGTTGGCACGTTCTATCCGACTACTGGGAGCTAACGAAGCCTGAAGTGAACTTTTTGATTGCCATGACCACCGTGGCCGCTTTTTGCCTGGGCTCTCCGAAGCCACTGGCGCATTTCCCCTGGTTGCTTCTTCTACACACGCTGCTCGGCACAGTTCTGGTTGCCAGCGGCGCAGGTACTCTGAATCAACTAATCGAGCGGCGGTTCGACGCGCAAATGCGGCGCACTGCTCGGCGTCCGATCGCGGCCGGCCGAATCGAACCCACCCAAGCCTTCATTTTCGGATCGCTGTTATCGCTGGCAGGGTCCATTTACCTCGCCTTGGCCGTGCGGCCCACTGCGAGCCTGCTCGCCCTGCTGACGCTCAGTGCGTATTTGTTTCTCTATACTCCACTTAAGCGTCGAACGCCCTGGTGCACGCTGGCCGGCGCCTTTCCGGGTGCCATGCCCGTGTTGATCGGATACGTCGCCGCGACCGGGAAACTCGACTCTCAGGCATGGCTGCTCTACTCAATTCTTTTCCTCTGGCAATTCCCGCATTTCATGGCGATTGCTTGGATGTATCGCGACGACTATGCGCGCGCAGGATACGAGGTTCTTCCACCGGGGACAGAGAAAGCACGATTCATGGGATGCCAGAGCCTGCTTCCGGCGCTCGCTTTAGTGTCGGTCGCATCTGCGCCAATGGCTTTGCGGCACGCCAATCCGGTGTTTGTGACGGGAACACTGCTGCTCAGCTTAGGCTTCCTTTATTTTGCCGTGCGACTCGCCTTAATTCGCTCAAACCAATCTGCTCGCCGTCTGCTTCTGGTCTCGATCCTCTATCTCCCATTGGTGTTCTTGCTCGTAGTGCTGGCAAAAGTTTGAGGAAATGAATGCTCCGCCTCCCAAGCATGTTCCGTACGATCGAGAACCGTAACTACCGGCTCTATTTTTTCGGACAAATGGTTTCCTTACTGGGGAGCTGGCTTCAGTCAGTTGCGCAGGCTTGGCTCGTGTACCGCCTCACGGGTTCCTCGTTCCAGTTGGGGCTTGTAGTTTTCATCGGGCAAGTGCCGCTGCTGTTCCTATCTCCTATCGGTGGCCTTATCGCGGATCGGTACCCGCGGCGATGGGTCGTGGCAGCAACTCAAGCAATCTCGATGCTGCTGGCGTTCGTTCTCGCTGTTCTGACCCTCTGGGGGCACGTCCAGTTATGGGAGATCCTGGCTGTGGCTGGGCTGCAGGGAATCATCAACGCCATCGATGTCCCCACGAGGCAGGCCCTGGTGTCCGAGATCGTGGACACCGACAATCTTCTGAATGCAGTCGCGCTCAACTCTTCGATCTTTAGTAACGCGAGTTCCGTGGCACCGCTCATCGCCGGTTTTCTCGTGGCAACCATAGGGGAAGGCTGGTGCTTCGCGATCAATGCAGCGACCTATTTGGCAGTTATCGCTGGGCTCTTGATGATGCGACTCGAGGAACACAAGAGGGACCGGGGACCGCAATCGGCCCTATCGAGCCTTCGCGAAGGATTTCACTTTGTTCACGACACCGCCCCAATTCGACGGATCCTCGTGGCCTTGGCTCTGGTGAGCCTGCTTGGCGCGCCATTCACGGTGCTCATGCCCATTTTTGCCAGCAAAATCTTGCATGCCGGGCCGCGGGGCTTGGGTCTGCTGATGAGCGCAAATGGGGTAGGCTCGCTAATCGGATCGCTCTTGCTGGCGTCGAGACGCGGCTTGACGGGCCTCGGCCCCTGGATCGTATTCGGCTCGGCTGGGCTCGGTGCCGCGCTCATTCTTTTTTCTCTGTCACGTTCTTTCGCGCTTTCATTGTTGATCCTAGCCGCCGTCGGATTCTGCATGTTCTATCAAATTACGGTTTCCAATGCTTTGATCCAGGCGATGTCTCCCAACGCTTTGCGTGGCCGAGTCATTGCCGTTCTATCCATGCTGATTCTCGGAGTGGTTCCCTTCGGAGCGCTCCTGGCTGGTTTCTTGGCTGAACATTTCGGTGCGCCATTGACGGTTGCAGTAGGCGGACTCGCCTGCATCGCTGGGGCGGTCCTATGTTCGGTGAATCTGCAGACGTTGAGGGTACAGGCCAGACAACTCATCACGGCT